>Ga0310697_10000118_pt1 | contig 108188 bp, 78 predicted proteins | sample 172DNAGHGlowgp2_FD_203883 | JGI IMG/M metagenome (GOLD analysis project Ga0310697, IMG submission 203883) | Sheep rumen microbial communities from Palmerston North, Manawatu-Wanganui, New Zealand - 1728 DNA GHGlow gp2 (v2) (version 2) | ecosystem: Host-associated > Mammals > Digestive system >...
ACAGCCTCACAGCAACGTCAGGGTCTTGTGTCACCTCGGCCTGTGTCGGAAATTGGGCCCTAGCCCGTTCGCTTGACGGCTAACTCCTCCTTTTTAGCCACGCCCGGGGCGTGTCTAACAGTCGTCAGACACACGCCGTCATGCCGCTGAGCGGCACCGCTCACTGCACTGCCATCGCGCAAGCCCACCGCACCCACCGCGCATGCCCATTTCCGCCAGAGGCAGCTCGGTGCCACAAGCCCTGCCGTATTTGCTGTGAGGGGTGCACACACAGGTACAGAGGAGAGACAGGGTGTGCACAGGGAAAAAGGGGGCGAGGCGTGCACACAGGTCCAGGTGGGTGGCAGGGTGGGTGTGAAAACGGGCATTTTTGAGCACACCGGTCCAGGGAAGTGGACCGGTGGGCACGGGGAGGGACAGGCCAGGCTCGGGAGAAGGGGCGAAGTGAGGCCAAGGGTCCAACGGATGGACCGGTGTGCACGGGGAGAGACAGGCCAGGCTCGGGAGAAGGGGCGAAGTGAGGCCAAGGGTCCAACGGATGGACCGGTGTGCACGGGGCGAGACACGGTGGGGAGAGACACGGTGGGGCGGTACACGGGGAAAGGGCGATTCGGTGGACGGCGCGCAGAAAATGGACGGGAGGTGCAGGAAACGGACGGGAGGTACGCTCAGAGACGAACGGGAGGTGCGCACAGAGACGGCACACGTGCCGCGCAAGGTAATTGTGTATCTGGCCGATTTTTGCTACCTTTGCAGCGGAAAAACACTCAAGACATGGCACTCGTAGCAATAGTGGGCCGCCCGAACGTGGGCAAATCCACCCTTTTCAACCGCCTGGTGGGAATGCGTCAGGCAATCGTGGACGAAACCGCAGGAGTCACCAGGGACCGCCATTACGGCAAATGCGAATGGTGCGGCCGCGAATTCTCGGTTGTGGACACCGGCGGATACACCTCCAATTCGGACGACGTTTTCGAAGACGCCATCCGCCGCCAGGTAGTGATTGCCGTGGAGGAGGCCGATGTGGTCCTTTTCATGTGCGAAGCCGCCACCGGGATTACGGATTACGACTCCGAAATCGCCGACCTTCTCAGGCGCAGCAAAAAGCCCGTGATCCTGTGTGTGAACAAGGTGGACTCCGGCGAAAAGATGTACGACGCCTTCGACTTCTATGGCCTGGGCCTGGGAGAAGTGTGGAGCATCTCCGCCGCCAACGGATCCGGCACCGGGGACCTTCTGGACGAGATAGTAAAGGTCCTTCCGGACGACGATCAGGCCGATGACGACCATTCCGAACTCCCCCACATCGCCATCGTAGGGCGCCCCAACGTGGGCAAATCGTCCCTCACCAACGCCCTCCTGGGAGAAGAGCGCAACATAGTCACGCCCGTTGCAGGCACGACACGCGACTCCATTTCCACTTACTATAACAAGTTCGGCCACGAGTTCATGATAGTGGATACGGCCGGCATGCGCAAGAGGGCCAAGGTCACCGAGGACCTGGAGTTCTACTCCGTGCTCCGCGCTATGCGCACCATCGAGCACTCCGACGTGTGCATCCTGATGATAGACGCCAACCTGGGAATGGAAGCCCAGGACATGAACATCTTCAACATAATCCAGAAGAACCGCAAGGGCTGCGTGATAGTGGTGAACAAGTGGGACCTCTTCGAAAAAGAGTCCAACACCATGCGCGACTACACCGCCACGCTCCGTTCCCGTCTGGCCCCGTTCAACGACATCCCCATCATCTTCACATCGGTGATCAACAAGCAGAGGATACTGGATGTCCTGGACGCCGCCGCAAGGGTTGCCGCCAACATGACCCGCAAGATTCCCACATCGGCCCTCAACGATGCCATGCTGCCGGAAATCGAGAATTACCCGCCGCCGGCATGGAAGGGCAAGTACATCAAGATCAAGTACGTTACGCAGCTTCCCACACGCACCCCGCAGTTCGCATTCTTCTGCAACCTGCCCCAGTGGGTGAAGGACCCTTACAAGAGATTCCTGGAAAACAAGTTGCGTGAGCACTTCGACTTCGAAGGCTGCCCCATACAAGTTTATACCAGAGCCAAATAAAAAGCGCGGTGCCCCAGAAACGGGACACCGCAACTTTTATAACTCCGGCTCGAAGTGCGGGATGGGCTTGAGCTTGAAAAGATTCATCACGTGCTTCCGGTCGATAAGCGCCTTGGCAGCAGGGTCTTCGCAAACTCCCGTCCGTATATAGCGGTCCAGCACAGCATAGGTAAATCCCAGATTGTCTTCGTCGGTCTTGCCGCAAAGACCGTCCGAGGGGGTCTTTTCCACAAGATCCACCGGCAGGCCAAGCACCTTGCCCACAGCCACCACCTCCGCCACGGTGAGCCCTCCGAGGGGAGAAAAATCGCCGGCGGCATCGCCATAGCGCGTGCTGTAGCCCACCCAGTCCTCCGACAGGTTGCAGGTGTTGGCAACGCGCCCGTTATTGCTCTGCGAAATGGCGTATAGAGCCGTCATGCGCAGCCTGGGCGCCATATTTATGCGTGTCTGCGAGCTGGCCTCGTGCCCGAGTTTCGCCTCCACTTCCGCCATGAGCGCATCGAAGGAAGCGCCGATATTCACATCGTATCGCTTGATTCCCAGATGCTCGATGAGCCTGATGGAATCCGCAATATCCGTCTGCACGCCATTGGGCATCGTTACGCCTATCACGCGTTCACGCCCCAGCGCCTCAACGCAAAGCGCAGCAACAACGCTGCTGTCCTTTCCTCCGGATATGCCGATGACGGCATTGCATCCGGGACCGTTTTCTTCGAACCAGCTGCGTATCCACTGCACACACCCGTCCTTTACTCTTTTTGCATCAAACATGGCTAATGATCCAGATTATACAGCCCGCAGCTCTTGCAGGCATCGCTGAAATTACCGTAACACTGCTTCTTCCCGCCCTTTTGGGCGGCAAGCATCTCCATTTCCTCCTCCTTGGCACACTTTATCCCGCGCTTGCGCATCTCCGGATTCGTGGAGATTTCCCCATTGGGGAACGGCCTCTTGAAAAGGAAGATGTTCACTCCAAGAAGCAGCACCGCAAGGCCCACGAAAATAACGGCCGCAAGAAGGGTCTTGAGCATTACAGCGGGAATTCGGACGAGATGGGCTCGTAGTTATACACGCGGAGAATCATCCTTGCGAAGGTGGCCGCCAGCGACACCACGCGGAACTTGCCCTGGAGGTCCTTCTTTGCAGGATCCAGGGGAATTGTATCGGTAACATAGACCTCCGTCAGGGCGGAAGAATCTATCCTCTCGTAGGCCGGCCCGGAAAGCACCGGATGCGTTGCAAAGGCACGCACGGAGGCTGCACCGCGCTTCACAAGCTCGTTAGCCGCAGCCGTGAGGGTGCCTGCAGTGTCGATGATGTCGTCAATGATGACGATATCCCTTCCTTCCACCTCGCCGATGGGCTGGATGCGCTCCACAACGTTTGCGCGTGCACGGGTCTTATGGCAGATAACCACCGGAGCGTGAAGGTATTTCGCGTAGTTGTTCGCCCTCTTTGCGCCGCCCATATCAGGAGCCGCGATGGTGAGGGTGTCCTTGAACTTGCGCTTCAGGCCCTCCAGGATGTGAAGGAAGTCGTAGCTGGCATAGAGATGATTCACAGGGAAATCGAAGAAGCCCTGGATCTGGTCGGCATGAAGGTCGCAGGTCATGATTGCGTCCACGCCAGCGCTCTTGAGCATATTGGCGGCAAGTTTTGCGCCTATCGACACGCGCGGCTTGTCCTTCCGGTCCTGCCTGGCCCAGCCATAATACGGAATCACTGCAATTACTTTGTTTGCCGATGCACGCTTCGCGGCATCCACCGTGAGCAGGAGCTCCATAAGATTGTCGCTGGGCGGGAATGTGGACTGGATGATGAAGCATGTAGCACCACGTACGCTCTCTGCGAAAGAGGGCTGGAACTCACCGTCGCTGAAACGAGTGACCTCAAGCGGGCCAAGAACCACGTCGGGTTCTTCGGCTCCCTTGATCTTGTTCATTTCCGCAACTACCTTTTCTGCGAAATAACGGGTGGCATCACAAGAGAAAACCGCCATCCTGTGTTTGTGCACATCGTTGATCATAGCGTTTGCAATACTTGTCCGATATAATTAAGGATTTCCTCCTTTCCCAGACCGTTCACCGACGAGGATACGAAGCACGGCGGGAGTTCCTCCCAGTCCTGCAGAAGGCGCTCCTTGTTCTTGAGAACCTGCGCCTCAAGCACCTGCGTGCCCTGTTTGTCCCCTTTGGTGAAAATGATTCCGAAGGGTATTCCCTTCTCCCCCAGCTCCGTAATGAAGCGGAGGTCCACCTCCTGCATGTCGTGCCTGGAATCCACCAGCACGAACAGCATCACCAGTTCTTCGGAATTGTTTATATAGTCCCAGATGATATGGCGGAGCTTTGCCCTCTCCTTGTCCGGCAGGCGGGCATAGCCGTAGCCGGGCAGATCCACCAGATACCAGTTGTCATTTATAAGGAAGTGGTTCACCAGCTGGGTCTTGCCCGGAGTCTGCGATGTCTTTGCCAGCGAACCGTTGCCGCAGAGCATGTTTATGAGCGAACTCTTGCCCACGTTGCTCCGGCCGATGAAAGCGAATTCCGGCAGTTTAAGGGCGGGTTTTCCGCCCACCTTGACGCTGCTTCCGGAGAATACCGCTTTTTTGATTTTCATGGCATTACAAATATACGGAATTTATTTCAATTTCGGATAATGAATCGTAAAACATGCGCCTCCCAGAGCAAAAGATTTCGTACAGACAATAGTTCCCTGACAGCGCTCCACTATGGCACGGCAGATTGCAAGGCCAAGCCCCGATCCGCTGCTCTTGGTGGTGAACTCGGGCGTGAATATCTTCTCTCTGTCCTCCTCCTTCACGCCGGGACCGTTGTCCTCTATCACTATATCATAATATCCCTCCTGTTCGGAATTGCGCACGGAAAGAAGTATCTTACCCTTAATTCCGGCCTCCGAGAGCGCCTGTACGGCATTCGTGATGATATTCACAAGAACGCGCGTAATCTGCGGCTTGGGGCCGAGTATCTCCGCCCCCTCCAGGCCGTAATAGGTGAATTCGATGTCCTCGCGCGCGTCGAAAAGGCTCACCTCCTGCCTCAGAAGCGCATCCAGGTCGATGGGGACATTATCCTCCGATGACAGCTTTGCCAGCGAGGAGAAGGCTTCAGCAGTATCGGCAAGCACATCCACGTGATCCAGGACGGTGGCCGATGCTTCGTCGAACTTCTCCTGCCACCTGGGATTGCCGGACGCCTTCATGCGGATGAGCATCTGGAGCTGTAGCTTGATGGGAGTGAGCGGGTTCTTGATTTCGTGCGCGATCTGGCGCGCCATGGACGTCCAAGTGCGGTCGCGTTCCGCCTGGGCAAGACGCCGCGTGGATTCCGAAAGGTCCTTCACCATGCGGTTATACGACTGCACCAGCGACGATATTTCATCGTCCTGGCTGTATTCGATGGGCTCCAGGCGGTCGATATCGCCAACGGTCATCTTACGGCTCATCTCGCTCAGAGGGCGGAAAATCCTGTCCACGACCGCCACGGTGATAAAGCGCGTAAGTAGCAGAAGCAGCAGGAACACCGTTATCACGGCCGCTATGTGCGAGAGGGCTTCCGTCCGGAGGTCGTAACTCTGGTCGGTATAAGGCGAACTCACTATGGCCACCATATCCCCTTCTCCGTTGAACAGAGGGGCATAGAGCGCGTAATAGCGGATGGAGCGGATGGTCTCCGGCTGGATTACATAGCGTTTGTGGTCGTATATTATGCCCTTGTACGCGTCTTCGTTTATCCTGAAGCCAAGGATGCGGCGGTCGAACACTTCGGGGGTGGTGCTCATCACCAGCTTGCCGGTTGCCGTGTAAAGGTTCACGTCGCACTTGAGGTTTGCTCCAACCCTGTCCACCGCGGATGTGATGTCCTGCGAGCGGAGGTCCCCCTGCCCCTGCACACTCCGCATCCTGGCCTGAAGCATGGTCTGTAGGGTGTTGATGCGGGATGTCATTATGCTCTGCCTGTCGGCATTGTTGCGCCTGTAAACGAAATACACGCTGAACACAGACATCACCACAAGGGTGACGGTGAGAGCCACGTACATCACCAGATTGATCCTGGTGCGATAGAAGCTTGTGCGAAGTGTGTAACTGGCCCGGCGCAGCCTGAAGGTGAGAACGGAGAGCATCAGGAAGGCAAGGATCGCGAACAGCACGCCCGCAACCGCGAAAGTGATCACGCTGGTTTTCTCACGGGAAACTACTATCACCTCGTCGCCTGCAACCGCCTTGTAGAAGTGCGTGTATCCAGCATAGCCGAACACCCCCGAGGGGTTCTTCATCAGTTCCTGTGAAAGGCGGGGCGATATCACCGTGGGATAGGCGTATTCGCCCTTGAACGACACCAGCCTGTCCTCCAGGTACTTGGCGTAGGAATAATCGGCAGGGACCACCGCCCTTCCCGGCTCGGAAATGCCCAGGAGGCTCAGATACCCGCGGTCTCCCCTGTTGGATTTGGCCTCCACCGTGAGCATGAGCGAAGACGCCACGCCCTCCTGGGTATAATACGTGAAAATGCCGGTGTAGCGTGAGTGGCCGTCGGCCCCGGTGCTGTAGAAAAAGCGCGAATCGGGAGCCAGCCTTGAGCCCTCGGTGATGCGGCTCTGCACGAGCGCCGCCTGCTGGGGAGATCCGTTCAGGATTATCGGGACTATGTCGTATTCCTGCGACACCCTTACCATATGGGTATTGGCAAGGCGCCCGCGGATGAGTTCGCTGCTGTTGTCCAGAAGGGAAAGACCCCCTATCACAGGATCCCTCTGGATCTGTTCCTCAACGAAGCGCAGCTGGATTTCCAGGGAGATGTCCCTGTCCATTGCAAGGCGGTTCGCCCATACGTCCACCCGACCCTGCTCCTTGCTGAAGCCCATAACCGACGACGCCGTTACGAAATACACCGCCACGCTTATGGCATAAAGGAGCCGCCCGGGACGCGAGAACATAGAATAGCGGATCCCGAACAGGTGCCTCACAAGCGGCGAAAGCATCTCCAGAAGCAGCGGAACCGTGAGCGAGAGCAGCATGAAGGATGCGTACACGATGGAGGTGTAGCGGTCCAGCATCTGAAGTTTGAAAAGCTCCAGGCAGATCTCCGAATTATAGACTATGCTCCGGAATCCGGAGTGCAGATATACGGCAATGCCGATGACGGCAGCAACTGCCGACAGTGCCAGGGCAATCTCCAGGATGCGGCTTTTGGCCCACGAGGTGAGCCGGAGAAAACTCCATCGGCATATATAGATGCTCATCACCACCGAGCAGATGAGCAGATTCACCAGCACCACCGCCCCGAGGCTGTAGCGGAAGCCTCCGTCGGCATACAGAAGGGGCGAGAAAACCTGCGACACGTTGCCCAGGTGCCGCCCGTAGAAGTACAGCCACACTATGCCCAGTGTCTGGATGGCCACCACGGCGGCAAGCCTCAGCCATCCGGGACGGCTGGAAAGGAACTGCAGCGTGCCCAGAAGGAAGAAAAGTATGGCCAGCCAGAAAAGGGGCGGGCTGTGACGGTCCGGCTCCGATACGGTATCGGCCTCCAGCTTGAACATCGGCTCCCCGCCAATGGTCACCGGCGATCCGGTACTTGCCGATATCGGCTGGATGGAGTAGCGCGAATTCACCTCCAGGCGGGGGTTGATCCCGCTCAGGGGCTCGCTGCTGCTGAATTCGTTCACTACCTCCAGACCGGCTATGAGAACCGCGCCTTCCCGGACGGGAACCTTTTTCACCAGGTACCACTTGGGGCCGAAATTAAGGTACGAGAGCTTTTCACTCACCTGAGACAGGGGCGAAATCAGGAAGCCCCTGGAATCCCCGAGCCTCTGCACCAGGGCACGTGCGCGGAGATCGTCGCTGCGGAGGGGGAACTGGTGCGCCCAGCTCTGGAGGGTATCCTCCTCGTAGCGGTACACCACCATGTCTTCCGGCAGTCCGGGCAGTTCCATCCACGCATCGGCAGGCTGTGAAGCGGCCATGCCGATATAGCCGTCAAGCACCCTCATCCGGCCTTCCGCCCGCCGGCCAAGTTCCTTTGCGGCCGACTCCGTGTCCACGTGGCCCTGGCCCGTGAGTATGGACACGATGAGCAGTATCACTGAAACCGCAACTACGGCCAGCGCTCCCCATTGCCTTATTACGTGGTGCCTATTCATGGTGATACGGTTCTCCCTTCATGATTGTGAACGCCCTGTACAGCTGCTCCGCGAACACGGCGCGCACCATTTGGTGCGAGAATGTCATCTTCGAAAGCGAGAGCATGGAATTGGCCCTGCCGTACACGGCCTGCGAGAAGCCGTACGCTCCTCCTATGATAAAGACTATGTCCTGGGAGCTGCGGCTTATGAGCTTCTCCAGATACTGCGAGAATTCAACTGAGCGGTATTCCTTACCGTGTTCGTCCAGGAGTATAACATTGTCCCCCGGGCGCAGTTTCGAAAGAATGATCTCCCCCTCCTTTTCCTTGATAGTCTGCTCACTTAGAGCGGCGGCGCCTTTCAGATGAGGAATTTCCTCAAGTTTGAAAGGCACATAATGCCTGAGCCTGGAAACATAGAGTTCCAGGCCTTCTTTCACCCAGGAAATTTCCGTTTTCCCAACCGCGAGAAGGGTCACATTCATATCGCTTACAAATATAATAAATAAGTATCAAAAAAAGTTTATTTTTTCGGCGCGGAATTTGCAAGTAAATCGGCCCGATGAAACGGTTTTTGATGATACTCGCAGCAACGCTTGCTTTCCTTCTGAGCGGAAGCAAGCCTGCCCCGCAGGACGGAGGGTACGAAGTCTTCGTTCCCATCGCCAAGTATATCAGCCAGGGAGACACTCAGAGGCTGTCGGCCTGGTTCGCGGAGAATCTGGAAGTAACGGTTATCTCATCCACCCGCACCACCTCCAAGTCACAGGCAATCCAAATCCTGAAGTCTTTCTTCCAAAGCTACACTCCCCGTTCCTTCACCATAACCCATACCGCGTCAAATGCATCTATGAAATACGCGCTGGGGCAGCTCAGCGCAGGCGGCGAGATGTTCATGGTGACGATCTTCGTGAACATGAACGGGGATAAGTTCCAGATCCAGCAACTGAAAATCGAAAGGCAGACTGCGGTGTACTAATCCGCCCTTCGCCTTTTGGGCACCACAACCCTGTCCAGGGCGGCAATCACGCCCGGGAGAACCAGCAGGACCAGCATGAGAATAGTGGCTCCGCCTGCCGATATGCTCTTGAGGATGGAGCAGATCATTGCGTCGGACATCGCGAACGACATGGCAAAGGGCACGATCGTGAGGATAAGGCCCGACGTCAGGATGGAGTGCATGGAACCGTCGTAGGCCGCCTCCAGTGACATATCCCGGGACATGGTCTTTCTCGAGCGCAGGTAATAGCCTGTAAATAATATGGTATAGTCGATGGTGGCTCCCATCAGTATTCCCTGCACGATCAGGTATGAAAGGAAATACATGGTCTGCCCGGTGGCGCCCACTGCCCACACTTCGGCATAGATGCCGGTAAGGACGGTGAGGACAAGGGGTATGGGGATGAGGATGCTCCGGAAGGTGAAGGCCACGATAAGGAAGATGGAAAGCACCGTGAGTATAGTAAGGAGCGTTACCTCGGCAGGGAATCCCTCCTTCAGTTCCTTGTACATTTCAGCGCCGCCAATCCAGTAGTGGGGCGCCTCCAGGGCGGCATCGGCAGTGGCGCGGGTGCGGTCGATGTAGGCGAAGGATTCGGCGGATTCCACGTCGTATTCGCTCATTATCACGGCGGCGGAATAGCCTTCTCCGCGAAGAATCCGCACCGACGAAAGCAGCGAATCGCGCGCGGACACCACCATCGTCCGGACGCTGTCGCCAACCATAGGGGCCATGGCCGGATTCACCAGCAGCGTATCGGCAACGAAATCCAGCAGCTCTCCCGGCGACATTGTCATCTCCGGATCCGCGCCGCTCTTCGCCCCGGCGTAGAGGAACAGGAGGTCCAGTTCGTCCCGGGTTACGGGGATCCCCGCGGCCGAAAGCGCCCTGTACACCCTTGTCGAAGAATACTTGTGCCTGGAGACCATCATATCCATCAGGCGCTCCAATGGTGTGGGTGGCTCAGGCTCGATGTCCACGACCGGGACGTTTTCGGCACCATCGCCCCCGTCTTCCCCGTTTCGTCCACGATTTTGGTCGTTTTCCGGGATGAGTTCGTCAGTTTCCCCGTTTCGTCCACGATTTTGGCCATTTTCCGGGATGAGTTCGTCAGTTTCCCCGTTTCGTCCACGATTTTGGTCGTTTTCCGGGATGGGTGCCAGCTCGGGGCCAGCCTCAATCGCGGCAAGAAGATCCTCCTTCACCTGCGCAAGCTGCTCCGCGGCATCCTTGGGAATAAACGACGCGTACAGCCGGTTGCCAAGCACCTTTTTCTGGACGAATTCCACTAGCTCAAGCGGCAGCATTGTCTTGCCCGTCTTTCCGGCCAAACGGTAAAGGCGTGCAGTCTGCGAAGGGTCTATTCCTGCCAGGGCAGCGAGTTCATCCGAAGTCACGGGAGTTGTGGCCTGAGCGTACGTAAATCTTGCGGGAGCCGCAACCTCATGCGCGAGAGTATCCCCCTGAGAGGTCACGTTTTCCCCGGTTCGTCCAGGATTTTGGTCATTTTCCTGGATGAGTCCGTCGTTTTCACCGGTCCGTCCAGGATTTTGGTCATTTTCCTGGATGAGTTCGTCATTTTCCCCGGCTCGTCCACGATTTTGGCCATTTTCCGGGATGAGTCCGTCGTTTTCACCGGTCCGTCCAGGATTTTGGTCATTTTCCGGGACGAGTTCAGCCACAGGGGCGGGTGCTTCCGCGGCCAGCAGGCTCTCGATATCGACCTCCCTGTCCAGGAGGCCTTTCCCGCGGATCTCTTCCACTGTGGCAAGAAGCTCTTCCAGGCGGAAACGTTCGTCGCGCTCCGGGTGGGAACGGGCGTAGTACACCAGGGAAAGGAGCTCCCCGTCCAGGGGCACATCCTCCTCCCCTGCCATATCCTTAAGGAATGCGGCCATTCCGGCGGCAGTGAGCTGCCTCTGCACCAGCGAGGGATAGCTCACCACGGTCGTAACCTTCGGGTCGGCGGCCTTCAGGCTGTCCAGAAGCGGGGGGATACGGGCGCTGTCGGCATCGGCATAGAGAAGGAGGAGGTCGTTTTTGTCCACCTGCTCTGTTGCGGTGCTGTCCCAGTTGGGAGAGAACGACATGGGGGTTTTGCCCTGGAGGTAGAAGAACAGGCCGAAGGCGGCAAGGAACAGCACTGCCAGCGGATAGCGGAAACGGCGCTCGAAAACGGCAAGGCCACTGCGGACGCCGGAGAGCTTCGGCGGCTTCTTGCGGGTTTTCTCGATGGCCTTGTCCAGCCACACGATCAGGCACGGCATCACGGTGAAGTTGCAGATGAGGGAAATGGTAACGCCCTTTGCCAGGACCATGCCCATATCGGCCCCTATCTTTATCTTCATGAACATGAGCATCAGAAGGCTCACGATGGTGGTGAATGCGCTGCTGAGAATCGATCCCGAGGCCCCCGATACTGCATTTTCCATGGCTTTCACAGGCACGAGCCCGGTGGCCTTTTCCTGCCGGAAGCGGTTCATCAGGATTATGCAGTAGTCCATCGAGAGCACCATCTGCAGGATGCTCGACAGCATGTGGGTTATCATGGAAACGCTTGGCAAAAGGGCATTCGTTCCCATGTTCAGCACCACCGCTATGCCGATGGTGATCAGGAACAGAAGCACCTCCATCACCGAAGAGCACAGTATCAGCAGCACTATGAAGGCAAGGGAGAAGCCTGTCACAAGCGCCCTGGGGAGGTCTTTGGGGATGAGGTCGTTGCCATCGGCAAAAACGCTTCCGAACTCGCGGAGCTGGGCGTGCATATCCGGAAGGTCCTCTTCAAGTATGTTCATTCCCTGCCGCATGGGATAGCTGTCGGGCAGGTACTTGGTCATGTCGGTGTTGATATTGGTATGGGGAATCATGAAGGCGCACACCACGGCCATCACCAGGACGCTGCTGAACAGCACCACCCTGTAACGGACCAGCAGACGGGCAATGGCGCCCGGGCCTTTATGAAGCAGATTTTTCACTCAATGCCAATATATCCTTCGCCACTTCTTCCAGAAGCCATTTAGGGGTTGACGTGGCACCGCACACCCCCACCGTATCTCCGTCGCGGAACCATTCCGCCTGCAGCTCGGATGCGCTTCCAATGCGCACGGCGCGGGGATTCACGCTCCGGCAGAGGTCGAAGAGGACCTTGCCGTTGGACGACGATTCTCCGGCTACGAAGATTATTATGCTGTGCCTGCTGGCAAATTCCTCCAGGCGGCTGTGACGGCCGGAAACCTGGGCGCAGATGGTATCGTGGACCGTAAGGTCGGCCCCCAGTTCCCTGAGCCGGCCGCATATTGCGTCGTACTCCTTGGGACTCTTTGTGGTCTGCGAGAAAATCTCCATCGGCCCGCCGAAATCCAGCAACCCTTTGTCGATGGCATCCTGCAGCATGGCCTCGTTCTCGATAACGAGCGCGTCGCCGCCAGCCTGGCCAAGAAGCCCAAGGACCTCCGCGTGGCCCACACGGCCGAAAATTATCACCTTGCCGCGGCCTTTGAGACGGAGATACGCCTCCTTGATGCGCTGCTGGAGCTTGAGCACCACCGGACAGGTGCAGTCTATGAGGGTGAGTCCCCTCTCCTGCGCCTTCGCGTATGTCTGGGGAGGCTCCCCGTGGGCTCGTATCAGCACGGTTTCGCCTTCCGGAACTTCGTCCAGCGAGCTTATAGTACGAAGCCCCCGCGAGCGGAGGCGTTCGAGTTCCATTTCGTTGTGAACTATCGCACCCAGGGAATACAGGTGCTCGTTGGAGACAAGATATTCCTCCGCCTTTGATACGGCACGGATAACGCCGCCGCAAAAGCCGGAGGAAGAATCTGTCTCTACTTTCAGCATGAAAGGGCCGGGGCTTCCAGAAGGCCGAATTTACCCTGAATCACGCCAAGGATCCATACCACTTCTTCGTGAAGTGTCATATGGGTATTGTCCATCACGAAGGCGTCTTCCGCCTGGCGGAGGGGCGATGTTTCCCTGTGGGAGTCGATATAGTCGCGCTCCTGCAGGTTTTTCATCACGTCTTCCAGTGTGGGAGTTTCGCCTTTGGCCACCATTTCGTCGTAGCGGCGCTGCGCACGCACCTGGGGATCCGCCACCATGAACACCTTCAGTTCCGCGTTGGGGAACACCGTGGTGCCTATGTCGCGGCCGTCCATGATGACGCGGCCGCCCTCCGAGAAGGCGTGCAGGCGCTCGTCCACCCAGCTGCGCACGAATGCGATTGCCGATACTGGCGAAACGTGCGAGCTCACTTCCAGGGTGCGGATTTCGGCCTCGATGCGGCGCTCTCCCATGTACAGTCCGTCGGCCCCGAAATGGAGTTCCAGACTGTCGATGGCGCCACGAAGCGCATCATTGTCTATGCTGCCGTCCGCCGCTATCATCCCGTTTTCCATTGCGAAAAGGGTGACGCCGCGGTACATTGCGCCGCTGTCCAGATAGGTGAAGCCGAACTCGCGCGCCACAAGCTTGGCGAACGTGCTCTTGCCCGTGGACGAATATCCGTCCACCGCTATGATGATGTCCGGGATGTTCATTTATTTAACCCTCTGGCCGTAGGAACGGTCCGTGGTGTTCACGGTGATAACCTCGCCGGTCTCGATGAACAGGGGGACCATGATCTTTGCGCCGGTTTCCAGGGTAACTTCCTTAAGGGCCGATGTGGTTGCGGTATTGCCCTTCACTGCAGGCTCGCTGTAGGTGACCTCCAGGGTAACATAGGTGGGAAGTTCGCAGGTGAGGCAGCGCTCTTCGGGCTCGGTGAGGAACATCATTTCCACCCTCTGGCCTTCCTTCATAAGGTCTGCATTCTCCACCACGTCGTGGGGAAGGGTGATCTGCTCGAAGGTTTCCTCGTGCATGAAGTTGAAAGCTTCACCGTCATCATACAGATACTGATACGGGCGGCGCTCCACGCTGATGGTGTCAAGTTTCACACCAGCGGTGAAGGTGTTCTCGAGGATACGTCCGTTCTCCAGGTTGCGGAGTTTGGTTTTTACGAAAGCGGGGCCCTTACCGGGTTTCACGTGCTGGAAGTACACTACAACGCAGGGTTTGCCGTTGAACATGATGTACATTCCGTTCTTAAGGTCAGCAGTTGTTGCCATATAATTGAGTTATTTAGTTATTATTACGTTTCCAATTTGCAAAAATAACTAAAACTGCTCTCTTCTGCAAAAAAACCTTAAAACACGTGCAAGGTCAGACCAATGCAGGGGGACCTTGTACACCACACGCCCCGTACGACCGAAATGCGAGCAAGGTCCCGGCCCTTCCGTCTGACCTTGTACAAATCGCCATCAATCGCAGTCTATTCGTGAAAGGACAGGGTAATGATCCGAGATGAATTTTACCTCCGGGTCGTAAGAGGAAGTGTCCACTATATACTCCTTCGCGGAACCGGCCCCGAAGAAAATATAGTCGATAATGGACGCCTTGCTCTCTTTTCCGTAACAATTGAACGTTTTTATATTTGTCGATGCCGATGCGGGCGATGCCGTGCGCGCATCGTTGAATATGCTTTCCAGAGTTTGAATCGGAGACTCGTCAACAGTGTTGTTTAGATCCCCGACAAGGAAAACCGGAGTGGCGGAAGACTTGAACTCATTCCTGCCGATACCGGTAAGGCGCTCCATCTGTGTCAGAAGCGTTTCCACTTCCTGGTCCGGAAGAGTGGGATTTTCCGAAACCGACCAGCTGATATGTGCGGAAAAGAACCACACATCCTTGCCGGGACGGTATTTTTCTTCAAGATGAACCCATGATGTTACAATCGGGCTCGACTGCCCCAGGCGCTTTGAGCCTGCGACATCTGTTGAATCGCTGAGCCAGAAACGGCCATGCCCGAGAAGGTTGAACCGGGACTTGCGAAACATTAAGCCAACGGCTTCGTCGGATGTTCTGGACATCTGAGCGCCGCTTAATCTTCCGGGGCAGTATATGAACCAGTCCTTCCCCAGATCCTCTTCCAGATCCGCCGCCTGGGCCCGGCGAACTTCCTGAAGGCCAACGATGTCGATATGGTTCTGTTCAAAGAATGCCTTCACGGCAGGCCTACGCACCATCCAGGGCTGCCCGCCGAATTTATAGTCGTAATCCGGACGGTAGTCATCCAGAAAACGGACATTGAAAGTCCCCACCACCAGTTCTCCTGACAGGCTGGAATAGTAGTCCTTCATCACATAGAAAGCCTGTTTGCGGCGGCCCTGTTCGTCGATGAGGCCTTTGCGGTTGAAATCGTCCTGGAGGCCGTTAAGAGGCCGCTTGGGCGAACGGAAGTCTTTCAGGCACCACGGGCAAAGGCCGTTAAGGGCCGGAATCCTGCCCAGCATTTCAAGATTCTTGCGATACAGAAGGGCCAGGTACTCCTCCGTGAACAATTCCGAATCGCTTCCGTGATTGCCATACAGCGCGCCCCCGCCGAATTCGCTTATCAGCACGGGCTTTCCGCGCGGAACCGTCCAGGTGATATTATCGCAGTCCGCCGGTTTTCCGTCGTACCAGCCGATATACTGGTTGAAACTGATGATATCCGTAAGGTCCACCAGTTCATCCTCGATAATGGGATGATAAAAGTCCGGTTTGTCCTTCTGCAAAGCCGCGCTTATGAGCCTTGTTGGGTCAAGCGCCCTTGCCTTTGCAATGAGTTTTCCAAGGAATTCCAGCCTTTCAGGCGTGCGGGGAGTCTCGTTCGCCACCGACCAGATAATCGTAGCCGCCCTGTTGGCATCACGGCCTATCATTTCCACAAGCTGATTCTCCGCATTGGCGTATGTCTCTTCGGAGGACCAGTTGATGTTCCAGTAGCAGGGAATCTCCTCCCAGAGCATGAAGCCCATTTCCTCCGCCAGGCGAACCATCTCTTCGCTGTGGGGATAATGCGCAAGCCTGAGGAAATTGCAACCAAGGTCCTTGGCGGCCTCCAGTAGCGCCCTGGCATCATCTACGCTACGGCATCTTCCCGGATTAAGGCCGATGGTTTCGTCGTGCACCGCCACGCCCTTCAAGAAGACGGGCTTGTCGTTCAGCAGAATCTGCTCCCCGTCCACCTTTATCGTGCGGAAGCCCACCCTGTCGCGGATGGAATCATCGGCAGTGCTCACCACAATATCGTATAGTTTCGGATTCTCAGGGCACCAGCGCTCCGGACTGGCCTTAACCTTGAAACTCACCTCGCCGTCCCTGCCGGTGCAGGCTTTCTTCCTGATTCCCAGCTCCGGAATTTCCACCGTAACCGGGCAGTTTCCGCCGTCGAGGTTTACTTTAATGTCAATCTGTTTCCCGTCGAAACTAATGCTGTAATCGCTAATGAACACTATGGGGACACTCACCAGGTAAACATCCCTGGTGATTCCGCCATAGTTCCACCAGTCGAAGTTGACAGTTGGCACTTCCGATTCGCCACGGGTGTTGTTCACCCACACCACAAGGCTGTTCTCTCCCTCCTTCAGAATCTCCGTCACCTCGAAGCGAAAAGGGGTGAAACCGCCCTTGTGCTCGCCAAGTATCTCATTGTTCAGCCCGACCATGCACTTGTAGTTGACGGCATCGAAATGAAGGAAATACCTTCGCCCCGGGACCTTATGAACATCCAGAAGCCGCCGGTACCAGACGGAGCCCTCGTAATAATAGAGCCGCTCCGACTGGGTATTCCAGTCCCCGGGAACAGCGAGCGTCGGCGCTTTGTCGAAGTCGTACTCAATCAGTTTGCTCTTGTCCTGAAAGAAATGCCGGTCCGCGAAATAGCGCTTTGAAGGCCTCTGAAGCTGCATCTGATACTTGTAAATCCCCGTGTCCATGGGGTCTACGATGTAGTTCCACTGCCCGTTCAAAGAAAGCGTCTCCCTGCCCACCGGGGGACTGAAGGCCCGGGCAGAATGAAACAAGGCGAAGAGGAAAGAGAAAACGAGAATAAGACGCTTCATAGCTTAGAATTCCAGGATGGCGACTGAATTGTTCCATAGGTCGATACGTACCGTTCCTTCCTCCGACGGGAAAAGCGGAATCTCCGTGTAACGATGCTCGGAATCAGTCAGATGGCAGAAAACCATGCCCAAACTCCGGCCACTCAGAGAGACCTTGACCCGAGCCAGGTTGCAGGCATTGTTATCACCGTCGTAACGGGTCAAAAGAAGGGTCGTCTTTCCGTCCTTCACCGAGGCTACGGCATAGATGTCCCCCGCCCCGCCTTCCACGGAGCAGGCGCACTGGCTGCCCCTAAGCTTGCTCCAGGCATAGAAAGCGTAATACACTGGCATATGCTCCTGGGTCTGATAATCGTAGAATCCGCAGTAATTGGAGTTCGAGCGAAAATCGTAATACATCAGCATGTCCACCGGAGCGTCCTGGAGGGCCGACATCGTGGCGGCAACAAAGGCCGCACCCTTCATCGAGCGGCGGGTCAGGCGGTTGTAGCGCTCATTGGGACTGCCCGCCCCCTCCTTGAAACGGCGGTAGTTCCATTCATTGAGGATAAGTTCGGCATCGGCGTAACCATACTCTTCCATCCATCCCCGGATGAGTTCCGCTTCCATCAGATAGACCGATGGTTCCGCCCCGTATTTGTGCCAGGAGATGAAATCGATAGGAACCTTGTTGTCCCGCATATACTGGAAAAACTGCGGGAAATAAGTCTTGGTCCCCTGGATACGGCAATAGGAAGGGCCGCCGATCTTCAAATCGGGGAAGCACTCCTTCAGATGCTTTGCCGCCACGGCGTACAGCTTATGGAACTCCTCGATGGGCCCGCCCCAGGTGCGGGGTTCCGTCTCCCAGCGACCGGAACTCTGGTCCAGGTCGGCCTCATTCCAAATCTCCCAGTACTTGATGTTATAATGGAATCCGTCGGCCCAACCTTCATTGTAATGGCGGATAATGTGCTCGCAGATTCGTGCCCATTTCTTATAGTCCTTCGGCGGGAAGATGTTGTACTTGGCCGCCGTCTGGTTTTCGATTGTCTGTCCCAGGCGGTAGAAAGGCTCGCTGCCCGCTTCAATCAAGGTCTTGATATAGAGGTCAGTCTCCCGGAAGTCATAGGAGGATTCCTTGTCCGGATTCTTGCACCAGTCCGGGAAAACATCGCTGATGTCCACCAGATGCTCACCGTAATAGCCGCGGGCATCGTGGGTGCGGCTGAAAGGGATGTCGAGGATCTTGAAGTCCGCTTTCTGCAGATCACTGTCATAGGCAGGGCCGTTGTTGACGGCGTTCATGGGCTTTATGGGGCCTTTGATGACGGACGGGTCCACTGCCACGCTGACCTGGACGGAGGTAATGTCCGGCTGGACTTCCTGGGCCTGCAGAAAGGCCGGCGCCAGCAAAGCAAAGAACAAAAGTCTTTTCATCTTATTTCCATTTTACGTCTCTGAGATAAACTTGCCGACTGCCTTCGTGGACAGAATTAAAGGCTATCTGCTTCCCGTCCGGACGCCAGCGGGCATGCAGGTCACAACGGGAATACTGCTCTTTATATTTGTCCGGCACCAGGAAACGACCGAGGGAAATAATAGCCTCGTCCTCCAGGCGGAGCAGCACCCACGAGCGGTATCCGTCCTTGTTCCAATACCCTTCGCTGCTGAGAAACTGCCCGTTCGGGGAGAAGACACAATGACCGTCCCAGTCCATGATACCAGGGGCCAGGTGACGGACCTTGTCCTCCTGTCCCACCTTGAAGACCGTATGAGCCCAGATTTGGCCTCCGCCCCAACGCGCGGTAACGGCCAGGGTCTCGCTGTCCTTCCAGTTGAAATGGGAGCCACTCCATCCGTCCGGGAAGCAGCGTCTGAGGTTGGTTCCGTCAGTGTGGATGGTGAAAGAAACGGTATCCCAATGATAAATATACCCCCTCGCTGCCATCTGCGATTTGAAATCCTGTACCGTCCTGGCCAAGAAGAACACTTTGCCGGCATCCCTGCTGATGATGGTATGGCAGAAATATGCCAAGCCGTCTTCGGACACAATCTCCGGCATCATCTCGCGGGCAGAAGCAACGGAAAGAATCAGTCGCTCCTCTCCGGTTTTAAGGTTAACCAGCCATAGCCCGTCGTCTTCCGGCCAGACTTCCTCCCGAAGAGGGTCCTGTCCGCCCCCTGCGTAGCCATAGTCAGGACGGCAAAGCCGGAGCCGCGCATAATTGATGCTGATAGCCCATTCGCCCGTCGGATCCACGGCGCTCACCGGCCTCGGGAGGATATGCTCCTCACCGCTTTTCCAGTTAAGCAGCACGCTGACAAACTTTCCATCACGCATATCGTTGAATACGCATAGCCCATCCTCCCAGGGTAGCCAGTGGAACATCGCCGCCTCCTGAAAATTCCAGCTGACCGTCTTTCCAATCGGAATAAAACGGCAGCTGTCGGCAAGGTCCACCAAGGCAACCACGGCCGTATCAGTCACTTCGACAAGGCGGCCGGTGAAATCTGTTTCCAACACCGCCACATAGCGTCCATCCGGACTCCAGGCATTGATACCGAAGTAACTGGCCAGAAGATGGTCCTGTGGCCCGCGGGTGATGGCATAGGGCTCCCCCACCTCGGGGAAAGGTGGCAGAACCTCGCTACGGCAGGAGAACAATACCGACAGGGTTGCGATAAGAAAACAAGCCTTATTCATGTCCTAATATAGACCTTCACTGTTGTAGTTTTCGTGTGACGAGCCGCCAAAGTCGTGGTTTTCCACGCTGTACGCCACGGTAATGAGTTTAATCGCAGTCGCAATGTTTCCGTTGTTGTCAACCACCTTCAGCCTTACGGGAACGTTTTTCCTTGAGGTGCGGAAAGTCACCTGAGGATTCTGTTCATTGGAGCGCACGCCGTCAATATCCCACTCCCAGTATGCGATTCCGGCAGGAGACGACGAGCGGTCAGTAAATGTAAGTGCGCGCTTTGTCGTCGGATTGTCCGGCAGGTCAAAGTCGGCAACAGGCAGTGAAGACGTAGTGCTGCCCAGGTTAAAGACGGCATACACCGGATAATGGTCGGAAATATACTTGTCATTCCATTTTCGCTTGTCCGTACGGAACAGGTAGCAGTCGCCGATCCCCTTGTAGAAAATATGGTCTATCTGCCCTGATTTGGTGCCCCACCAATGATAGGTCTCGTAATAATCCGTCTTCTGGGCATTATGTCTTGCACTGAGATAATTACTCTCGACAGGAGCCATCGCTGCAGCATCTTCTTCCAAATTCCAGTCACCCAGAAGGATGACGGGCAGGTTTCCGGTATTTTTGCTTGCGATGGTATTTCGGATCAGGGCAATCTCCTTGGGCTGGGCTGCGCTATAGAGGCTCAAATGTGTATTCAGCACGAAGAACTGCTTGTTTGAGGGCTTATATGTCATAATTGCCCAGGTGGATGTTTGCGGCATCTCATCCTCTATCTCGGAGAAGAAACTGCCGGTGCTCGAGGGATTATTGGAGTGCCAGACCGTACCATGGCTTCCAAGTGTAATAAGGTCGGTGCGGTAAAAGATAGTCGTGGATTCTTCTCTTTCGTAGGTATTATTGCCTCCCCATATGCCACTTTCATCTTGTGTTATGTCATATCCTCTTTCGCGTCCCAGACCGTAGTAGGAGTAGCCGCTGCAGTTATTCTTTATGTCCTTCACCTGTTCCTTCTGTGCCTCCTGCAGGCCGATGATTGCCGGACGGTAAGTATTGACCATAGCAAAATAGGCGCTCTTGCGGTTGGTCCAGTCCCTGTCGCCTGTATCCGGATCTGTCGCCTTGTTCCGGGCCGTAGCGTAACGCACATTGGACGACATAACCATCAGGCCCTCAGGAATGGCCTCAGGCTGAGGATTATAGTTCTGCGATGTTAAGGTATAGACCTTTCCGGCCTGGGCGGCGAAGGAAGAGGATGTGGAGAAGACCATCTGGGTTCCGTCGGTCGCGCTGATAGTAAAACGCATGCCACTGGCATAGGTCTGAGCGGGAATCAGCAGATGGACAGCGTTACCAAACGCCAGACCTTCTCCGGGGGCATAGACGACAACCCTTGGAGAGGCGCCGGAAGCGGGGCTTATACCGCTGAAATCAGTGGTAAAGGGGCCGCTGACTTTCTCCGTGCCGAGAGACTCGAACATCACGGAGGAGATCTTCGCGTCGTATGTTCCAGGAACCGTCAGCTTAATCGAACACATCAAGGGTGAAAAATTGATTTTCACCGAGTTGTCGATGCCCGTCATAATGAACGCAGTGGGATCGTATGTCGATGATGAACAAGCCTGGGTCGAGGGCAAGGCAAGTGTGGCCGAGCCATTGCTGTAGTTCGACACAACTGACGCAGGATAAGCAAAGTAGTATGGACTCCCCGAAGACAATGTCACGGAAAACTCGGCCCTGTCCGTTCCTACATAAGGCGAATCAGCTGCCAAAGACTCAGAAGTCACGCCATTGACGGAAATGGCATCCCCCGCCGACCAATAGTTCGGATAAGCGTTCCCTTCCTTCTCGCCGAGATGGGTCTTCGTCTGTTGGATATTGGCCTCAAAACGAAGAGTCTCAGCAGCGGGTTTCTCGTCAATGGGCTTCTCTTCCGCGCAGGAAAAGAAAATGGGCAGAAACAGTATTGCGGAAAATATCTTTTTCATAGTATCCATCAATTATAGTTCCAGTCAAAACCCTCCAGGTCGTCCTTCTCTTCCAGGGAATCCAACCGCGTCGCAATGCAGACCGGCCTCTCCAAACCGGTAATGGGGAGCACGACGGTGTCCGGCATCAAATACTTTTTTTTCATAGCTAGAGATATTGTGTCTTAAATAGCACTGGATAATGGTCAGAAATGTACAGAATCCCGTAATTTCGGGTGTCCACGAGGTATTCCAGAGGCTCCAGTCCAACGTAGAAGAAATGGTCTATCAGTCCGCCCTCGCTCTGTCCAAAGGCATTGAACGTATTCCTGTATGTCGATGTCGTTACCGGACAATCCGTGCGGGCATAGGAGAACTCGGCTGACAGAGCCGACAGGTCACCAGAATCGACGGTCGTGTTCAGGTCTCCGCACACAACGATAGGCTCGGGAGCATGTTTCAAGTCTTGAATTCCAGTCAGACTGCGAATCTGAGACAAAAGAATCGGACATTCCTGGCGACGTACTCCGGCAGACAGCGCCATATGGGCATTGAACAACCAGAAGGTATGGCCGGAAAGACGGTCTGCCAGATGTACCCAGCTGCACATTCTAGGGTCGGATTCGGGATAGATGGTCGATCCGGCCAAATTCGGCGTCGCAGACATCCAGAAGCAGCCCTCGTCCAGAATGGCGAAACGGGACTTCCTGACAAACAAAGCGCAGGACTCGTGATTGGCCGCAGGAGGGTTGGCACCGGTATTCCGGGAAGGGGCGTATATGTCATACATATCGGCGTGCTTCCCGATCAGGTAAGTGAGCTGATTGCCCCTGGGCTCCTGCATAGCCACGATATCCGGTGCAATGTTCTCGAAAAAAGCATCCACGGCGGGTATTCTGTATTCCCAGGAATAATCGCCGTCCTTATACGGGTCATTGGGATCGCAGAAACGTATATTGAAGGAGCAGAGCTGCATCGGGACAATCTTTGATGCATCTCTGAGTGTCAGTTCACATTCATACGGCTGTCCGCTTTGGAGCATCGCTGCCGGGAAGGTTGTCTCTGCCCGCATTCCATCTTCAGTTTCCAGCGAAACAGTAAAGCCATCGGGAAGATTTACCGGAATGACCGGCAGGCTCAAAGTTGCCGTTCCCGATGAGGGGATCTCCACTGACAGCGTCTTCTCAAAATGGTCTGTCGCAACGCCGGTCGGCGTTACAGAGATATCATCGCCGACAGATGCAACGCCCTTCTGATAGAAGCGAGGCATGGGGGCAGAGATGCCCACCGACCGGAGCACCCTTGACACTCCCGGATTCACAATTGTCACTTCAATGGATGAGAGAGGGTCAGATAATGCCAGGTTCGCACGGCCATCTGCTCCGAACCGGCCACTGGCCAGCAGGCAGTTATTCCTGTCGGATAACGGTTCAACGGGAATATCTGTAAGGGATTGCTCTCCACGATAGGGGAAGCATGCGGCAACCACCTGTCCCTCTTTCGGCTTACCGTTCAGCATTCCGCCGAAGGTCCCGGTCTGAAGTCCTGACGGAGATGACAGTTCGAAGGGAACGAAATCACCTCCGCCAGAGGACACACCTATGATATCCCCTTCCTGCCATTGTCCGGAAGGAAGACTGGCGGTCACAAGCACAAAGGTCCTGTCCGTCCCGTTCTCCTCAGGCTGGCAAGCCGCCATGAAAAGCAGCAAGGCAATCGCTATATTCCCGCAAATGTTTTTCATTCAAGCAGGGTTCCGGTATGACGATAATTGCCTCCGAGCTGGCTCCATCCTGTTCCGGGGGCCGATGCGCCTTCTACAGCGAAGAGCGTAGCACCCTCGTCCTCACCGTTGACATAGATCGTTCCGTCAGGACCGATGACGGGAGAACTCTGTATCGACGTCCCGAGCGTGATGCTGGCGAGTTTGCTGCCGTCGGCGGGGTTCAGTTTCACAAGCGACTGCATTGTGTAGTCACAATAGTAAATGTAACCGTCACTGTCCACGGCAGGGACACCACTGGTGTTGCCCAGAATCTCGTGTTCCCAGAGAATGGCGCCGGTTGCCGCATTTACCGCAGTAATGTGGGCGGTCTGCGAGCCGGCGTAGTCGTGTGTGATGTTGCAGGTTGCCACGTAGAGCGTGGTTCCGTCAGGCGACATAGCCGATCCCGTTGCCTTGGGGACTCTGGTGTTGGCGCCGCCGGGCCAGGTGGACCCGTGCAGACCCGTCTTCCAAAGCGGAGCAGTGGACTTGTTCCTGGCAAGGGTCTTGGTGTCATAGCAGTACAGGATGGCAGCATAGTCGGAAGTTTTTATGAATCCGGCCCCGGCTTCCTGTCCAGTGTAATTGTAACTGAGAATATAGAGCCTGCCGGCGGCATCGGTAGCCATCTGTCCGGAGAAAAGGCACTCGTTGTTGGTGGTTCTGACACCGGAATCGTTGGTGTACCACCCGAGGTTGTAATTGTATGCACTGTCTTCGGAATAGGTCCATTTCCCTTCCACGGAAGCGTCCGGCCAGTAGATTCGAACACCATTATAGTAGGCCTGTTCGCCTGCAAAGACGTACTTTCCTTCAGCATTCTTCCACGCAATGACAGACCCCATGTGCTGGGCGACGACAGTCCTTTGCATCGCAGCGCTGGCGCTGCTTACCACACCCGTATTGCGGTTGATAAAGAACATATTACCCCCGAACTTGTTGGATTTGTCTGCCTGCAGGCCGATGTAATTGCCGGCGATGACAGGACAGACGGAACGGAAGCGCGACCAGGTTGCCTCCAGGTACCATCTTTGGGCTCCCATGGGAGTGATGCAGAAGATGCCGGATGGTGTCGAGGTGTCCTGATTGGCATCGTTGGACGGGCGGAATCCCACGGCCACATAGACAAAACCATTCTCATCCACAGACGGAGTGGGCGTAATCGTTGCCCAGGAGCCTGTCTGGCTCACGTTTTCATTTGCGTTGGCTCCGAACTGACCGGCATCGAAGGTCCAAAGATGCGATCCCTCTTTGTTCACGGCAGCCAGTTTGTAGCCGGAAGAAATAACATAGATCTGATTCCCGTCCGGGCTTACGGCCGGAGAGGTCCAGACGACGTGGGCATTGGGATTGGTGTCGTAGGTGTACTTCCACTTCAGGGACATAGACTGCGATCCGGGAAGCACGTTGATGGTGACCGTCTTGGTATTCTTACCGTACTTATTGTCGGTGACGGTGAGGCTGACTGTGTTCTCGCCGGCCTGGGAGAAAGTGAACTTCGGATGCTGCTCTGTTTTCTTCTCTGCACCGAAGGACCACTCCCACGCGGTGATTGTGCCATCAGAATCGGTCGAAGAATCCGTAAAGGAAATCAGTTCGCCCACCCTCACCTGCGCAGGCGACCAACTGAAGTCGGCAACCGGGGGGACATTATTGTCCACAACGTGAACGGTCACAGAGTAGTTACCCTTAAGGCCGCCTTCCGTTGTGGCAGAAAGGCTGACGGGATAATCTCCCTGTTCGGGGAAACTTATGACTTCCATCGTCTTGCCGTACTTGTGCTGTCCGTTCCACTCCCAGTACCAGGAGCTTACGACATCGTTCTCTACGGTGGACGTATTGGTGATGACAACCGGCTCGTTCACGCCATAGCTGTCTTTGTCAAGGATGAAGCTCACATTAAGAGTCCCTTTCGGCTCCTTTTTGCAGGATACAAGGGCCAGCATGAGCAATAATGGAATTACTAAGTATTTTTTCATAACTATAATGTGTTACCAACCAGGGTTTTGTGATAAATTTGGATTGAGAATTCTTTCTTGTGAGGGGACCGGATAGAGATACATCTTGTCATTCCAGACCCTGGGCACATCGTAACGGAGGAAATACCCGTCTGTCGTTGCCTCGATATGCAGGCCGTTCTCCGTTGAAGATTCCGGGAGTACGACGACGCAGATGTAATTATATTCGCCACTGGCGAGATATTCTTCATCCAGAGTGACATAAACGTCAAAGAAGCCGTCCCCATTCAGGTCCATAGGTGTGTCCAGGGCGGGAATGAAGATTCCATTCCACTTAACTCTCTGCCATAGGTCTCCGACCCCCCAGCGGCGGATGTCGGTGAAGCGGAAGTTTTCGTAGGCCAGCTCGCACTCACGCTCCCTTCGCACCTCAAGGATAACCGGCGACGTCACATTAGGGTAAAGCGCTCTCATAAAGGCGTCCGACGCTGCGGGAAGATTGTCAAGGTCGCCTCCCGTAATGCCCGCCCGGCGGCGGAGCACGCCTATTGTTGCGCTCCAGTCCGCGTCGGTGATTTCGCCCAGTTCGGCCTTGGCTTCGGCATAGTTCAGCAACACTTCCGCGTACCGCATTAGGGGAATGTCATTTATATTGTTCTGCCCGCCATTGTATGACACATCATCCAGAACGTATTTGGTAATCTGATAGCCGGTCAGACAGAGACCGGAAATGTCAGGGGCGGTCGGCACCAGTTTTTTCTCGGCATTGACGCAAGTATAGTCCGCAGCGCGTATCGTCTGGTTAAGGCGCAGGTCGCGACCCGTCGTCTCTTCCACGAATGTTTTATGATTTCCCATTGCATCGACATCAGTGTAGAAACTGCCATCGATGTTCAGATATGTGTTCACCATCGTACGCGTCATTGACAGACGGGAGCCATACGTGGGCGAATTGTACCAGAAATTCTGATAGCCCAGTTTGGCAGAAAGTTTGGGCGAACAACCGGCCGAGAGCATTACTTCCTGCGAGACGGCATCGTCACTGGTGAAAAGGTCCCGGTACGCCCCGCGTCCTTCCTTATAAGGAGTGCCGGTCCAGATGGAATAGACATTTCCATCCATGACGGTCTTTGCGGCGGAGGCTGCCTGCCGGTACAGTTCATCCGGGGTGATGGTGCAGTTTTTTACGAATTCACTCCCGGCGTGATACTTCCGGAAAGAAGCCTCGAACAGCGCCACCCGGGATTTGAGGGCCAGCGCCGTCCATTTGTTGATGGTGTTGGCGTTGGGCTGGATGTCCGATGCCGTAATATGCTCGAAGGCAAAGTCAAGGTCTTCCAGCATGTGGGTGATTATGACATCACGTGAATCCCTGGGCGCATATAATTCCGGACTGTCCGGATTGAGTGGAGCTCCTATCCATGGAACTTCGCCATATTTTCTCAAGAGCGAATAATACAGCCATGCGCGGAAGAACTTTGCCACACCGGTATAGTTGTCGCGGATGTGCTGGGGTACATCCGGATCGGTATTGTAATGGATAAAATAGTTGACATTACGGACCTGAGACCAACTCCAACTGGTTTCGATATCGGCCGAATAGGCACCTTGCTCAAACGTAGTGGTGGTTGCCTTTGCCGCCAGGTCCACGGTGGACGGTATGAAGGCATCGGTGTTGTCCGGAAGTATATTGACGTAGAAATTATTGCAATACGTCTTCAGGCCGGTCTCCGATCCGAATACCATCTTGCGGTCTGCCGTCGCCTGCTGGTATTCCGTGAGGTCGCAGGATACGGCGAGAAGAATCAGCGGGAATAATGCAAAGAGTATGATCCGTCTTTCCATAGCCTTAGAATGTAATATCCAGCCCGAAGCTGTAGGATTTCATTGTGGGGAAATTGTAGCCGTCGCCAGAAGTCGTAAGTACGGCATCGTAGCCGTAGATATTGGCTGTTACGTCAATATTTCTCGTATGTTTGTACATGGGTGACCAGGTCCAGATGTTTTCACCCGAGAAAAAGACCCGAAGATTTTGCACATGAATCTTTTCCAACAATTTCTTGGGGAAGCTGTATCCAACCTGCAAACTCTTCAGGCGGATGTAGGACACATCCTGGAGATAGCGGGTGTTGGCGTTTTTATTAGCATCGAAGAAGGCTCCGTAATATCCCGTGTATCTGGGAAGGTAGGCATCTGTGTTATCTTCGGTCCAGAAATTCCCCACCTGCCAGGTGAGCATCGGATTATATGGACGATTGTACTGGCCCCAGAATACGGATGTGTCGGTAGCCGGGTACCAGTCCTGTTTGCCCACACCCTGCCAGAACATATTGAAGAATACGCCTTTCCAGTCGAAATCGACCTTGAAACTATAGCAATAGCGGGGTTCGCTGTTGCCTATTATCCTGCGGTCTCCAGAATCATCGACAGTATTGAGGCCGCGGTCTATGTAACCGTTTCCGTTGAGGTCCTCCACTTTGATGTCTCCTGGATGGAGTACATAATCGCGAGATGTCTGCATAAGCGTATTGTAACTGGAATGGCCTGCGGAAACGGCCTTTTGCATAGCCTCATCGATTTCTTCCTGCGTCTGCCAGAGGCCGTTGACCGTATATCCCCAAATCTCTCCTATCCGCATCCCCTCGTAATAGTTGCCGTGGGCCGCCTGATCGTTGAACGTACTCAGGGTCTTGTTGGCATTGTTGTATTTGGTGATTGTCGAAATATAATCTGCGAGAGTCCCCCTAATTGAGTAATTGAAGTTCGATCCCAGCATGCGGAAGGCATCCCTCCATTCCAGAACCAGTTCGTATCCAGTCGTAAGGAGGTTGGCATAGTTGCCCTTCGGCGAGCTGTGGCCATATACGCTTGGAAGTGTGGGACCCTGGGTGTACATATTGAGCGTCTCCCTACGGTAGAAATCACCTGTAAAGATGAGCCTGTTATTGAGCAGTGCCAGATCCACCCCCGCGTCCAAAGTCCGGGAGGTTTCCCAGGTCAGATTGTCCGGCACCGGAGCTGGTGCCGCAGTGTAACGGACATTCGAGCCGTTGAAATTGCCGCCGGTGTCAAAAGAAAACTTCTCGTCATAGGCGTAAGCGGAGACATTGCTGTTGCCTAGCGAACCGTATGAAGCCCTGACCTTCAGATTAGACACCTTCGAGGGATCCACTTTGAACCACGGTTCCTTGGAGATGCGCCAGCCAGCAGAAACGGATGGGAAGAAAGCCCAACGACTGTGGGCCGGGAACTTGGAAGACCCGTCATAGCGGCCGTTCACTTCCAAGAGGTATCTCTCGTCAAAGAAGTAATTCAGCCTGAAGAAGAATCCCGCGAGACGCCATTTGTAATAGTTGCCGCCGACACTCATATTGGACTTGCCCATGGCAAGGGCCAGGTTGACGACATCCTCAGTGAGCAGGTCATCGTTGTAGGCGGTGACATACTTGTATGTCTGCTGCTCGTAATTGTAGCCAAGGAGACCCTTCAGGTAATGCTTTCCGCCGAATGTTTTCTCGTATTCGGCGTACGCATTGGCGGAGAGGTACTCATAGTCCTTGTCATCCTCTTCCAGATACTGCCGCCTGCCGGAAATCGTCTCCGTCACACCTTCGTTCCTGGAGAATTCGCTGATTGTCTTTTTCTGTGTCTGGTGATTGTTCCAGAACTTGTAGGTGAAATCGGCATTGATTCTGAAAGCATCGTCGAAAAGGTGAATCTGCGCGCCCATTGTGTCCTGTGCCTTTGTGTTGGTCCAGAGCCGGTAGCTGTGGCCGTAGAGGAAATCGCCGATGGAATAGATGCCCGAATAGGTCATCGTTCCATCTGGATTGGTGACGGGAAAGCAGGTGTGCCCGTTGTCGGCAAGCGTCCTGTGTACATTGCCATAAGCCTCGCTCACATTGTTCTGAGGCGTCCGATAAAGGGATTTTGCGATGTCCAGGTTATTGGTCAGGCGGAGCCAGGGAAGCGGATCGTAAGAGATTTTCAGTCGGGTATTATAGGTCTTATACCAGTCGCTGTGATCTTCATTGCAGGCATAGATGCCGTCATTGTCGTACAGGCGTCCCGAAAGATAATAAGAGAACTTTCCGGACGAACCGGACATGGACAGGTTGTGGGTCTGGGCAAACTGGAATCTCTTATAAAGCATATCGATATAGTCGACGCCTTTGATAAAATAGACCCATTGACCTTTCTCCAGACCGTATGAGCCGTCAGAGACCTCAATGCCATAATCCCCCGCAGCCGCCCTCTTGCGATATTCCGTAAGCCAGGCCGTTGTAAAATACCCTTTGTTGAAGGAGGCCGGGGCGATGTAATTGTAATTGTAGTAAGCATCGTAAAATCCCTGGGCATAGGTATAGCCGTCAGTCACATAATCGGGCTTCGCCGTCGGGCTCTCGAAGGACAGATTGGTCGAATAACTGACGGAGAACTTCTCCTTGTCAGCGTTCTTGGTCGTGATAAGGACCACGCCATAAGGGGCCCTGGAACCATAAATCGCACTGGAGGCGGCATCCTTCAGAACCGATACGCTCTCGATGTCATTGGGATTCAGCAGGACCGGATCACCTTCCACGCCGTCAATCAGCACCAGGGCGCTGCCTCCCTGCCCAATGGAAGTGGTACCACGAATGTTGTAGGAAGGAGATGCATTGGGGCGGCCGTCAGTAAATTTTAGATTCAGATTGGGAATCTGCCCCTGAAGCATCTGCGAGACGGAAGAGTTCTGCCGGCCTTCAAAAGCGTCAGAGCCCACCATGTCCACGGCACCGGTCACATTAACCCGTTTCATCGACCCATAGCCAATGACCACGACATCATCCAGGTATTCCGACGAAACCATCAATTGAACCTCCACCGGACCAGGGCCGGAAACAGTGAATGAGGCATCTTCATAGCCCATTGAAGAGACAACAATCACCTGCCCCACAGCAGCAGAGATGGAGAAATCTCCGTCCAGGGAAGTGACTGTTACGACGGATGTCCCTTTGACCTGAACGGCTGCGCCGATTACGCCTTCCCCGGTAGCGGCATCTTTCACAATACCGGAGACCTTCACGGTCTGGGAGAATGCGGCCGTAGCAAGGAATATCGACAGAATAAATGTAACAAAACGATGCATAAAACCGAATTGTATTTTTTGCAAATATAATCCGATTTGCACCCGGGCGCTACACCGATTCTTCCTTGAATTGCAAGTATTTTACCTTTTTCACTTGGTAATGTTCCGCGACCTCCACTGTCGAGGAGTCATGCCGAATTCCCGCTTGAAACACTCCGAGAAAAAGGAATGCGTATTGAAACCCACGGCCGAAGCCACCTCCTGCACGGAAAGGGAATCGTCTTTCAGCAGTTCCACAGCCCTGTGAAGCCTAACTTTCATCACATACTCCATCGGAGATATGTCGGCATACTCTTTCATCTTCTTGTACAGGGTGGAAGGAGAGAGACAGACCACTTCGGCCATGTCGTCGAGGGTGATATTCTTATAGAGATTCTCCGACACATATTCCTGAATGCTGCGGAGAAATTTCTGCTCCACAGCGGAAACCCTTCCCGTCGGAAGCTCTCCGCTGGACGGGAGCGATGAAATATAGAATTCGTAAATCCTGCGGCGGTTTTCAATCAGGTTGTCCACCGTCGAGCGCAGTTTCTTTGGAGAGAAGGGCTTTTCGAGATAGGCATCCGCACCCCCCTCGAGACTCTCCTGCATGAATACATCCGGAACTTCCGCCGACAGCAGGATAACAGGAATATGGCTCGTTGCGAGATTGCTCTTCAGGGCTTTTGTAAAGGCGATGCCATCCATTTCCGGCATAATGACATCCGAAACAACCAGAGTAGGAGATGATCCGGAATCAATCTTTTTCAACGCCTCCTGCCCATTAAATGCAAAAATGATGTTATAGACTTCGCCCAGAATATCCCCTATGACGCGGGCCATGTCCCTGTCGTCCTCAACAATCATGATGGACTTGTCCTTGGATTCCACGACTGGCAGGCCGCTGCCAGGGCTTTCCTCTGCAGAGACAGGAATGGTGAAAAGGAAACGATTGATACCCATATCGTCGTCCATACTGAGCGAGCCGCCTAGAAGAGAGGCGAACTTCCGGCTTGTGGAAAGTCCGAGCCCTGTTCCCTCAACGCCATTGGAGGTGTTGTCTTCATAACGGTAGAATGGCCGGAATATCTCCTCACGCACATCTTTGGGAATAATGGTTCCGTCGTTTTCAACATTCACGACTGCATCGTGACCGGAGACCGACAAACGGATGGCCGCATGGTGGGACGAGTATTTCAGGGCGTTGGAAAGCAGGTTGTCAAAGATACGGCCAAGGCTCCGAACATCCGTTTCACAGTAAACCGGCGCCTCCTGCATCTGGATGGACAGCGTCTTTCCCTCCTGGACGAACATAGGCAGGAAACGGCGGTGGGCGTCTTTCAGGACAGTCCGGAGGTCCAGGAACTCGGGATGGATCTGATAGGTCGAATCGGTCAGCTTCCGGAAATCCAGGAGCTCATTGATTAGCACCGTCAGTTTCATGGAGTTGCGCCGCATGATGTCCAGGTTTTCCTGGACGGAACCATCCGCCGTAGAGGAGAATTTCCGTATCAGCTCCTCCAGAGGAATCTGCACCAGGGATAGCGGGGTACGGATTTCATGCGCAATGGACGTCAGGAAATCCATCTTCGACGCGAGAATCTTACGCTCCTGCTCCATTTCCACCTTCGCCTTGGCCTTCCGATCGACAATTATCGCTATTCCGAAGGCTATCATCAGGAAGAAAACAATGTACAGCACGAAGGCGAGCGGTCGGAGAAGCAGCGGCGGGCGAACCCGAAGGTCTACAATCGCCTCCTCACTCTCCTCGCCGGAAAGCGACACGGCCTTCAGTCTCAGTTTCCATTTCCCGGAAGGGATGTCATAGACCGTGAAACGGCCGTCCTCCACCTGTGTCCAGTCCCCTATCCCGTCTATTTTCCAGAAGAGGTTTGCCAGCGGAAAAAGGGCGTAGTCCAGCAGGGATACGCTTACCTCGAAGGAACGCGTCTTGCTGTCAAGCAGCATGGCCCTCGGACGAAGGAAGCGGCCTTCTTCCGTCTTACCGGACGAAGAAAGTATGCGGAAAGAAGAAACGGACGGCTTTCGGACAACGGACGAGGCTTTTTGCAACTCACTGACGGAAAAAGAGATAAATCCGTCGGAAGTACCGGCATACAGCGTTCCGTCCCCGGAGATGAAGTTGGAAGAATAGTTGAAACTGTCAATACCCAGTATTTCCGTGGAAATCAAGGGAAGCGGTCGCGGGTCGTTCGGATTCAGCATCTGGATCCCATGGGAGCCGGTAATCCAGAGAAGTTCCCCGTAACTGGAGATTTTCAGCAGTCTGGTGTCAGTCAAGCCGACACTTTGGAAGGTGTCTGTCTCCCTATTGTATTCCCACAGGCCGGTACCTTCGGACGTTGCGAAAATCCTCCCCTTTCCATCCTCGCTGATGTCAGTGAGAATATTGGATATAGGTATTCTGTAAGTAGAATAATCACTTGATTTATAACGGATGATGCTTCCGTTGATGATTGCCACCCAGATGGCTCCGTCCGAGGCGCAGAGAATCCGGCAAACCTGCTTTGTAGGCATGGATATCTCCACTTCGAACCTCCCGTCAGCGCTGTCCCGGCCGACAAGGAAGCCGTCCTGCCCACCGATCCAAAGCCGCCCCTGGGTGTCACGGCAGAAAGCGTAGGCTGATTTCCCTGCAGAGGGAAAAGCGACGGTCTTTCCGCTTTCCGTGTCCAGCCGCATGACCGGCAGTTCGTTGTCAATGGTCCCGATCCATAGAAATCTTCCTTCCGCCATGAGGCCGGTAACATTCCTCCCCGGGAAAAACTGCCTTGCCGCGCGCTCCGGAGCCGACGGGTCCAGACACAGCAGTCCGCGCGTATCGGTCCCTGTCCAAATCCGGCCGTCCGGCGTCTCGGCAAAATCACGTGCCTTGAACCTCCCGGGGGCGAATTCGTCCCCATAACGGCGGAAACGGACCACGTCGGGGGAGATATGGGCCAGTCCCTCAAACAGGGTTCCTGCCCAGACGCCGCCCTCCGGGTCCTCGGAAAGGCAGCGGAAGGAATTGTCCCGAAGCGGACGCATGACACGAAGGGGAGTAAGCGTGCTGTCAAGTACATGGATACCATCCCTTGCGGCCAGCCAGATTTCCCCGTCAGGTAGCCCTGCAGCATCCCTGACCCTGCTCACAAAAGGCAGCTGGCGAAGTTCCAGGCTCTCCAGTTCTATGTCATATACGCCGCCACTTTCCGCAAACAGGAAAAGGCTGCCCCCTGCGTACGCCATACGCGAGATGGTCACTCCTGCAAGCATACTGGCTGAATAGTAATTGACCAAATATGGTGCTCCGCCAGTCAGGATAAAGATACGATAATCCGATGAAAGGGCATAGACCGTTCCGTCCGGGCTAGCGCATATGAATATGGCATCAATCGGAAATACATCGACCTGAGCAGTCCGGGTATTGATTCTCGACAAATTCCTTTCGCTTACAACAATCCAAAGGAAACCGTCCTTTCCGCAGCATATTTGCCGGAAGGATACCCCGCGGAACTCTTCCCTGTCCATACGCCACATTTCAAGCCTGTCCTTGTCCGAATGGAAAAGCCCATCTGAAGTCCCGGCCCAGACTACGCCGGCATTGTCTTCGGCCAGCGAGAACACCACAGGAGGAACGGCATTCGCCGCCTCCGGGAAAGCCACCTGGACCATGTTGTTGCCGTCATAAAAGTCCAGGCCGGCATTGGTCCCGATCCAAAGGTAATTCCTCGAATCCAGGAGGACGTCATTGACACAGTTGTCACCCAGGCCACCCTGCATGTCCAGTTGCGAAGTCTGCCACGCCTCCTGCGCCCCTGCCCGGAAGGCAAGCGCGAGGAAGAGCCATATCGCGAGTAAGCGTTTCATCGGCGTAAATATAATGATTTATTGCGGATAAAACTCCGTATGCAGGCACATCAGTAAAGTGGCGAAGTGCTTCATAATTGCAAAAATAAGTTTTCAGGGCAGCTTTTACTATGCCGATTCTTTCGATAATTGCAAGGATTATGTTTCATTCCCCTTGTTCTGGCACTGGAATCCCCTCTTCGCGGAGATAACCTTGGATTGCGTAGAGCGGCAGATTCTCCATCCAGCCCTGATCAATGTAGTTCAACATCGACACTCGAAGACCTTTCAGCTTCGGATGTTCATCGATGTAAGTCCTGAGGGATTTGGATGCGGGCCAACTGCTCGTTCACATAACACTCCGTGAAGGCTCCTTTGAATTCCTTGAAGTGTCTTGCCCACCTGCCGGGCACTGTCAAGAACGAGAGGCTTGTGGCCTCTACGCGACTGCCAATCAAGTAGTTTTGAATATATATTTCTCTTTTCATATTACAAAAATTCCGACGAGTTAGCGGTCGTTTTTAACATAAATTCTGACGATATCCAATGGCAAATCTACATTTATTCTGACGAAATCGGAAGCTATTATCAAAAAAACGGCCCCGGCCGGAAGGCCTGGACCGCTTTTTTGTGAGAGGGTATAGGATTAGTTCTGGTAGCAGCCGGGCCAGGAGGTGGCGCCGCGGTCGTTGCCGTTGATATCCTTGCCGAGGGCTCCGATGGAGTCCAGCCAGGCATAGAAGTCGGCATCGGCATTCTGGATTTCAGTGTTGACATCAGCTGTCGCCGCCTTCATATCGCTGTTGGTGCCGGTCATAGTGCCGTTCCAGGTGTAAGGAGCACTCCAGGAGCCGAAACTTGTGCTGTTAGCAGTGTAGTCGTGTCCGGAACCCGTGTCGGTGCCCCATATAGTGTATCCACTATACTCCTTAGACGTTTTGTTGTAGTAACTATTTACTGAAAGATCGCTCGACGTGCAGCGTATGGACGCTCCGTCTGTAGGAGAACAAAGGATATTATTAATTAGATGCACTTTGGGCAAACTGCCTTCCAGCTTGATTACTCCCTGCTTGCCGACGTTTGAAGAGGTTGCGCCACTTCTCTGCTGGTCTCCGACAATGGTCGTGTTGGAAACGATGAGATTGGCCGATGTGGAGCTAACCTGTATCCAACTGGCATTTCCATCTGAATTCCTGCTCGAGTAGTTTTTGGAGAACGAGCAGTTATTCATCGCAAGGGTGGCGCCTGCATACGTGATACCAATCAACATCGCCTGGTGTCCTTTTACGCTGTAGTTGTTCTTAAATTCGCAGGCATTGAACCATATGGTCGGAGCGTCCTTCTTGATCAGCAGTATAGCCGACCCCGCAATTCCGCTTCGATTGGATGAGCCGGTCTGATAATTACCGTCGAAGACACACTGGTTGAAACGGGCCAGACCATCCGACGAGCAGATATTGATTATTCCGCCGTAATCGTTGGTATCTGACTTATAGTAATTGCCATTGAACGTAACATCAGTGAAATCCACAGTCGGATTGCCGCCGTTGGATTTGGCATAAACCACGGACCCTGCACCATCGCCCGTTGTATAGTTATTCCGGAAAATTCCTCCGCTTACCGTGACAGTGAGGTCGGCTTGCGCTTCAAAATAGAGAGCGGCCCCAACACTGCCGCTGTTGCCAATGAAGTCACAGTCCTTGATGTCCAGCTTAGCGGCCTTGAAAAGGACAATTGCTCCGCCGCTTCCGGAGGTCTTGTTCCCGTCAAAAACACAGCTTTCCAGGCCGAGTTTGGCAGAAGAGGTATTGAGGCGAACGGCTCCACGATTCGAGTTTCCGTTTGTGCCAGTGAATTTTACATTCTTGACGGTCAGATTGCAGTTCGTCTTGGGCCAAAGTGTGCCGGCAGGATCTCCGGTGCCGCCCACGAATGTAGTGATGTCGGAACCGCTCTTTGTCCCTTCGATGGTAAATGCAACTTCCGAGTGATCTGCGAAGGAAGGCTGCAGATAATCGCCGAAAGTAAATTCTTCAGCCGAGAGGTGGAAGGTGGCACCTTTAAGGAGGAAGTAGTTGTCCTGGTTCTCGATAAAGCTCTTGAACTGTGCGGCATCCATTGCGTTGGTCCAGCTCTGGCCGGCTTTGGAGCCTGCGCCGGAAGGAGTGACATAGTACTGGCCGGCGTGGGCTTCGATATCGTTGAGCTTGATTACCTTGCCACGTTCGGTAGTGAAAGAGCCGTTGTAGAAGAACGGGGTAAGCTGATTGTCGCCTTCGAAGAGCTTCACCTGGAAACCACTGCTGAGAGTGACACCGGGAAGCACGGGGATGTAATAATTCCCGGGGCCGGAAACCGTCATTGTGACATGGTCGCTCGGACTGTCGCTCACGACGCCGATAACCGGATTTCCACTACCGTCAATGCTCAGCGGAAGATAGCCCACAATGGTCTCACCGTTTCCGGCAAATACCTGAAGCTTGGTGATGGAACTTGAAGTAACACCAACCTTCAGCAGGCAGGCGGCGTTCTTGAAAGCAAGTGTGCTGCTCCAGTTGTCGCCAGACTTCGTGGCCTTTGCGAAACTGATGTCGTTAGCCGCGAAAGACCCATCGCTGCGGGAGCCATTGAAGTGAACGTTTACGTTTCCGCTGTCATAACTTCCGCCGGCAGCCGCAGGATACACGGCATAGAGTTCCGTCACGCCGTCGGGTACGGTCACGGTGAAGGTGGTGCTGGAACCTGCTGCAGATGCAGTCGCAGTGGCGCTTCCGCCATCCCATACGAACTTCACCTCGTCGCCGGCGGACCAGCTGACGACTTGGTCGTTCGCGTCGATCGTGGTCCTTGTCGGGACCTGGGCGGTGAACACAATGGTCTTTGCTCCGTCCTGGTCCACATTCTCGGCAGGGGTCTGAATGTCATTTTCTTTCTCTTTTGCGCAGGCAACGGACAGTACCGCCAACGCGATCATTGCAAATATTCTTGTCTTTTTCATAGATGAAAATTTTTTATTCGAACAAATCCTCTGCGTCATAATCCTCGAGAATTGCAGACGGTTTAACCGGTGATGCCGCAATCTCCGTTTCAATCAGAATGGCTGTCTCTTCCGTCTCGGGAGATAAATAAGCCTTGCGAATTAGTTTTTCTTTCATATCGTTATTACATGGTTTTTCACGATGCAAAAATCACTACATATATTTATATGTACTGTAACGATTCTTCCTTTCTTTGCACCGATTCCACCAGAAAGCAACTCACCACCAACCAAATTCGAAAAGGACCTTGCAGATTTATGTTTTATTGGATAACTTGCCAACGCTTTTCATTTCGTATTAAGTATTGATGGCGGCTATGAAGAAAAAAGTCTTAATACTTCTTGTTTTATTTCTAGGATACTGTGGTGTTCAAGGCCGGCAGGTAAATCCCGGGCTTCACTGCGGAGAAAGAACGCCGGATATCAGGCTTAAGCTGAACCATCCGGACGGGATATACGCAAAGGGAGATACCGTCTATGTCCTTGGCTGTTGCCTGGATGGTGGTGCAGATTCTCTTAAGATGGAGATTCGGGTAAATGGACATTCTCGCAGTTTTTCTTCTGTCTGTCTTGAGAAAGAATACTGTGTTATCCATAGTGAAGTGTGTGATTCAGCCCGCTGGGTCAGCGTATTGGTGGGAAACGGCGAAACGATACTGGATGTGGGGTATGTAATAGAGCCGAAATCGTTTATGCCTGCCTATAGGGCACCGACTGATTTGCAGAGGTTTTGGAAGAAGCAGATAAGGAGGATGCGTAAATGTCCTATGGAGGTTAAAATTGATACAGTGAAGACTCCGGAACAGTCTGAAAATCGGTTTTTATGCCTGCATATTGAACTGTCGATGCATCAAGGGCGCTCTGTCAATGCATTTGTCAGCATCCCCGCGAATGCTGCCGGAGGCTCTTTGCCAATCAGGGTCCATACGCACGGAGCAACGGATATAACGTCAAAAAGCACGCAGAGTTCTCTTAAAAAGGCCTGCATTCAGGCCTCTTATGGTGCCATTGGCGTCGACGTAAATGCTCATGGCATAAAAGACGGAGCGGAAGAAGAGTACTATCGCAATCTTGAAGAGGGAGAGTTGAAGGATTACCCGCATCAAGAATTGAAAAACCGTGAGTCCTGGTATTTCCGGCTTATGTATTTGAGGCTGGTTCGCCTGGTGGATTATCTGGTGACATTGCCTCAGTGGGACGGAAAGACTATTCTGGTGACCGGACACAGTCAAGGCGGAGGTCAGGCGTTAGCACTGGGAGGAATAGATTCCCGTATAACTGATATCGAGGCCGATGAACCCGCACTGTGTGACTTGGGCGGAGTGCGGGCACATCGTATCGGGGGATGGCCTTTTTCCCGTCGCAGGCAGACGGTTCCCGCTTCCCGTATCGCGAAAAGAATCCTTCCATACTACGACGCAGCACTCCTTGCAAAATATTACCACGGGAATCTGGTCGTCCATGTGGGCTTGGCCGATTATGTTTGTCCCGCGACTTCTGTTTACGCCGCCTATAATAATTCCGGAGCATCATCCAAGAGTATTATTCCTTTCCGGTCACGTCATCATACAGATGTAGTATGGTACGATCGGGAAGAGTTCGAACATATCAAACTGCAGGTTCAAGCCCGTCTATAGTACTCTGTGAAAGATTCTGTCATACATTTGCAAGAAGTGTTGCAAATAATTGAATAATCCGTTGAATTGTACTTTCAGTTAATTGCTATATTTGAGCCTTGATAAAGGCACCTGCTTATGAAAAGAATAATTCTCGTCGCCCTTGCCCTTCTGGTTCTGGCTTCGTGCACGCCGAAACTGCAGAAAGACGTAATCCCCACACCCGTCTTTGATGACAAGCCGGAATACGTGGACTTATACAATATTGCTTGGGAACAGGCCCGGGCACACATAAAGTATCAGCCAGGGCTGGTGCAACCCCGCTACATGGACGAGGGATTCAGGGACGAGGCCATCTGGATCTGGGATTCGGAGTTTATGGTAATGTTCTGCAAATATGCCCCCAAACTCTTCCCCGGTATAGAGACCCTGGACAACTTCTATTACACACTGCATGAGAACGCCGGTTCGCCACTGAGCGTATGGCATCCGGACAACCCACCCTTCTTCGCCTGGGTGGAGAGCGATTACTACAAATTCACCGCAGACTCTGCTCACATCAGGGAACTCATAAGCGACAAGCGCTTCCTCCAGAAGCATTTCGAGCTTTTCAACACCATGAACCACGACACGCAGTTCCCCTTCCCCATCAGCAACGACGGCGTTCGCATCCAGTACAAGGGCATCGGTTACAACTGGCAAAGCTGGCAGAGCGGCATGGACAACACTCCCCGCAAGAGGGAGATGCCCCTTTTCTGGGTCGATGCCATCTCGCAGCAGGCCCTCTCCGCGCTATATATCGTCCGCCTCGCCCGGATTGCCGGGGACGAAACCACCGAGAAGGAGTACCAGGCCAAATATGACGAACTGAAGCAGAAGATCAACCAGTATTACTGGGACGATGAGGACGGCTGCTACTACGACCTCCGTGAAGCCGACCTTTCCAAAACCCGCATCCTCACCCCGGCCTCTTTCTGGCCGATGCTGGCAGAGGTTCCCTCCCGGGAGCAGGCCCGGGCCATGGTATCCTTTGCCCTGCAGGACGGCAAACTGGGCGGAGCCGTGCCATGGACTTCCGTCTCACGGGACGATCCGGACTTCGACCCGGACGGCAACTACTGGAAAGGCTCCATGTGGCTCCCCACCGCCTATATGGGCATAAAGGCCCTGGAAAAATACGGCTTTTTCGAGGAGGCCGATGCCACCGCCCAGGCTATCCTGGAGCACATGTGGCAAACCTATTCCCAGTACGACCCGCACACGATCTGGGAGTGCTACAATCCCACCAGGCCCGAACCGGCCAGTAAGAAGGAAGGCACAAAGAACGTAAAGGCCGTGAAGGAGGATTTCTGCGGCTGGTCGGCACTTGGTCCCATCTCGCTCTTTATCGAAAACGTCCTTGGCTTCTACGATGTGGACGGCCCTTCCGCCACCATCCGCTGGAACCTTCATCAAACCTGCCGCCACGGCATTGAGAACCTCACCTTCGGCGGTATCACCACAAGCATAATCTACGACAAGGGCCATGTAACGGTAGTCTCCGACAAACCCTACACATTAATTATAAACGGCACGGAATATCCCGTCGGTGAAGGGAAGAATCGTTTTAACGGCTCACATTCAGCGAGTTATTCTCCAGCTAGTCCGTGATTCCCATCTCGGCGCGGGCACGCTCGACGCTCTTGGAGCGCTTGAGCACGAAGCCGGAGCCGAGGTATTTGGTGCGGACGTCGTCGTCGGCCGCAAGCTCTTCCGGCGTGCCTTCCTGGAGGATGAGGCCCTCGTACAGAAGGTAGGCGCGGTCCGTGATGGCAAGGGTTTCGCCCACGTTATGGTCGGTGATGATTACGCCGATGTTGCGGTACTTAAGCTTGGCGATGATGTACTGGATATCCTCCACGGCGATAGGGTCCACGCCCGCGAAGGGCTCGTCCAGGAGGATGAACTTGGGATCCACGGCCAGGGCGCGGGCAATTTCGCAGCGACGCCTCTCGCCTCCGGAGAGCTGGATGCCCTTGGACTTGCGCACCTTGGAGAGGTTGAATTCGTCGATGAGCCTTTCCAGGCGCTCCTTGCGTTCCGCCTTTGTCATCTTGGTCATCTCCATCACGGACATGATATTGTCCTCCACCGACATGTGACGGAATACCGACGCTTCCTGGGGCAGATACCCGACGCCCTTCTGGGAGCGCTTGTACATGGGGAGATTGGTTATCTCCTCGTCGTCCAGGAAAATGCGGCCGTCGTTGGGAACGATCTGGCCGGTTATCATATAGAAGCTGGTGGTCTTGCCGGCGCCGTTGGGTCCCAGGAAGCCAACTATCTCTCCCTGGCTCACTTCCATGGAAACGCCTTTCACAACGGTGCGCACACCGTACTTCTTAACAAGGTTTTCTGCTCTTAACTTCATACTCTACTTTGTATCCAGAGAGAGAGCCGCAACGAACTCCCTCACGTTGGGATTCTTATCCATAAGGTCCTTTGCCTTCTCCACAGGCATGTACGGAACCGCTTCTTTCACTTCCGTGTCCGGAGTGACCTCCACCAGGATATTCACCTTGGGGCAGGCAAGCATTTCGCGGAACTTCTTCTCCAGGTCGCGAAGGAGCTTCTCCTCTATCCAGCTCTTCTGCGACTCGTTCACCACGCTGAAGTGCACTTTCTTCACGCCGTCGGCCTCTTCCATCGAGAGCTGTGCTCCGGCAAGGGTATTGGCAAGCCTGGGCCGGGATGCGTACTGAGCGGCAAGTTCCTTCCACTTTTCGCGCACCTCGTCGTCCGACGGCAGCGCCACGGCCTTCTCCTCCGCGGGAACCTCTTCCGGTGCCTCTTTTTCTTCCATGAGCGCACTCATGGACAAGGCCGATCCGGTCTTAGGCGCCCGTCTTCGCGGGGCGGGGGTTGCGGGAGCGGGTTCGGTGGCGGGTGTTTGGGTTGCGGCGGTTTCGGGGGCCTTTTCGGGGGCCTGCTCGGGGGCTTTCTCGGGGGCCTTCGCCGGGGTGGCCTCAACTCGTGCACGGTTTTGCCCGTTTTCGTGTACGGGTTCGGGGTTTTCGGGGGTTCGTGCACGGTTTTGCCCGTTTTCGTGTACGGGTTCGGGGTTTTCGGGGGTTCGAGCACGGTTTTGCCCGTTTTCGTGTACGGCCGGGGCACCGGCGCAAAGGAAGCTCAGCTTCATCAGCGCGAACTCGATGTGCAGGCGCGGATTCACCGCCGCCTTGTAGCCCGCCTCGCAGGCAGTGGTCACGTTCAGGGCCTCGAATATGAAGCCCATCCCGCAGCGGGAAGCCTGCTCCTTGTATCTCTGCTTAAGCGACTCCGGAAGCTCCAGCAGCGCCTCCAACCCGGCAGTGCGGGCAACCGCGAGGTCACGCAGATGACTGGAGAGCGCCGCCACGAAATGCAGCGCGTTGAAGCCTTTTGCCAGCACTTCGTCCAGCAGCCTGAGCGCGGCGGCGTAGTCCCCCGCAAGGAACGAATCCACCATGGAGAAGCTGTACTCGTAGTCCAGCACGTTCAGGTTGCGGATCACATCGGCATAATGCACGTCGGTGCCGCAGAATGCCACCGTCTGGTCGAAGATGGTGAGGGCGTCGCGCATGGCGCCATCGGCCTTCTGGGCTATCACGTGAAGGGATTCATCGTCGATGGTGATGCCTTCCTTAGCCGCAATGCCGCGAAGGTTGCGAACCATGTCGGGTATGCCGATGCGGTTGAAGTCGTAGGTCTGACAGCGCGAGAGAATGGTAGGGAGGATCTTGTGCTTTTCCGTCGTGGCCAGGATGAAGATCGCGTGTGCCGGCGGCTCCTCAAGTGTCTTGAGGAAGGCGTTGAACGCCTGCTGCGAGAGCATGTGCACCTCGTCGATGATGTACACGCTGTACTTCCCCACCTGCGGGGGCACCTGCACCTGTTCCATCAGGGCCTTGATGTCGTCCACCGAGTTATTCGATGCCGCATCCAGCTCGTGGATGCAATACGAGCGGCCTTCCGCGAAGGAGATGCAGGATTCGCACTCTCCGCAGGGTTCCATGTCCGGCCCGGGATTGGCGCAGTTGATCATTTTCGCGAAGATTCGCGCCGTGGTGGTCTTGCCCACTCCGCGCGGTCCGCAGAAAAGGTAAGCGTGCGCCAGCTGCCCCCTCTTGATGGAGTTGGACAGCGTGCGGGCTATGTTGTCCTGTCCCAGCAGGCTTTCAAACGAATCCGGCCTGTATTTCCTTGCCGATACTATGTAGTCGCTCATATTACGTAGTCTTTAACATCCTGTGCACTCACGGGATTGCCGCCGAGGATGAGAAGGCGCTCAACCACGTTGCGGAGCTCGCGGATGTTGCCGGTCCAGGACTTGTCCACGAGCATCTTCACGGCCTCAGGGGAGAAATCCTTGCGGGGCATGGCCGCCTCGGAAGAGATCTGGTCGCGGAAATAGTCGATGAGTTCGGGAATATCGTCCTTGCGCTCGTCCAGGCTGGGAACCTTGATAACGATCACGCTCAGGCGGTGATAGAGGTCCTCGCGGAACCGCCCCGCCGCAATCTCCTCGGGGATATTCTTATTGGTTGCCGATACCACCCTCACGTTCACGGTGATGTCCTTGTCGCTGCCCACGCGGGAGATTTTCCGCTCCTGCAGCACCCTCAGCACCTTGGCCTGGGCGGCAAGGGACATATCGCCAATCTCGTCCAGGAAGAGCGTGCCGCCGTCGGCCTGCTCGAATTTCCCCTTGTGCTGCTTGATTGCCGATGTGAACGAGCCCTTCTCGTGGCCGAAAAGCTCACTCTCGATGAGCTCCGACGGGATGGCGGCGCAGTTCACCTCCACATAAGGCATCATGGACCTTTGCGACTGCTGGTGCAGATTCCTGGCAACCAGCTCCTTGCCGGAGCCGTTAGGGCCCATGATCATAACGCTGGCATCGGTGGGAGCCACCTTCTCTATCATCTGCTTCACGTGCGTGATGCCCTCTGAACTGCCCACCATATCGCTGCCATAGACCTTCTTCTTGAGAATCTTGGTCTGGGTGACGAGGTTCGCTTTGTCCGTTGCATTCTTCAGGGTGATGAGGATGCGGTTCAGGTCCAGGGGTTTGCCGATGAAGTCGAAAGCACCCTTCTTGATGCAATCCACCGCAATCTGGATGTCGGCATGGCCGGAAATCATGATCACGGGCGACTCCACTCCCTCTTTCATCAGGGTGTCCAGAACCTCCATTCCGTCCATCTCCGGCATCTTGATATCGCAGAAAATGGCATCGAACTTTTCCTTTTCAGCCTTCTCAACGGCCTGTGCACCGTTTTCGGCAAGTTCAACCTGATAATCTTCCATCTCCAGGATTTCCTTCAGGGAATTCCGTATGGAGCGCTCGTCATCGGCAATCAGTATCCTCATAGTTTGTTACTGCTTCGTTCTACAATCCTACAAATGTACGAAAAAAAAGGTATATTTGCAGAGAAAACAGTATTTGAGCAAATGAAAAAGATTTTCCTGTCTATAGTTTCCCTGCTTTGCATCTGCACGATGGCGGCGGCGCAGGGCAAGCTGAACACGAAGCGTTTCAAGATAAAGGATTTCCGCGAAAAGGTCACGAAGATTGTGGTTCCCGCCCAGGACCTCAGGCACTCCGTGCTGTCGCAGGAGGTGCTGGACCGCTGGAGCATATCGGCATTCGAACTGTGCACTGCAGATGAATTCGAGAGCCTCAAAACCTCCACCGACTACTACTTCCTCATGTTCACCGAAGGGGTGAACAAGTATGGCCGGAGCGACGGAATCACCTACCTCACGCTTCTGAAAGGCGGCCCGGAAGCCGCAAAGGGCATCAACGCCATGACGGAAGTGGTTGCCGTTCCGGTGAGCGCGTCGGGCACGGTATCGTCCGGCCGGGAGCTCGCATTCATCGGCGTACTGGTGGATATCGTCCAGGAATACACCATGAAGGCGGTGAACTCCGAATTCAACGCCTATGCCGGTCTTCCCATCTTCAACCGCCTGAACATGAAGCGCGACGGCTGGAGGAAGCAGATCCGCATAAGCCAGGACGACATGAGCTCCACCTTCACCGAGGCCGCCCGCAAAAAATACGTGAACTCCAATCTTTCCATAGAGCCGGAGGCCGATGTGGACAATCTCCTCACCTCGGGCACCCACAACACCCTTGTGAGCTACGTCGTCGCCCCGGCAGTTATCTCGGTGAATTCCAAGGTTTTCAAGATGCTGGTGGAGCCCGGCTCCTGCAAGCTCTACTACTTCCGCGAGGAGAAAATCAAGACCGGAGAGTCCTACGGCTTCAACGAGAAAGATTTCAAACGCATACTCAAGCTCAGAAAACATTAGAGGGGAATGAAGAACGGAACCTGCGCCGGGGGGCTGCGCTATGCTGTCCGCCGGAGAGCGTCGGCAGTTGCATACTGCTCGCTTTCCATTGCCTGCGGAACGTCCGACGAGGGCGACTTCCCGGAGGGAATAGCCCATTTCACGGAGCACACCATTTTCAGGGGCACCACGCGCAAGAGCGCCGAGGTGATATCGGCCTATCTGGACCGCCTTGGAGGCGAGCTCAACGCGTACACCACCAAGGAGGAAATCGTGATCCACGCCACCACCCTGAAGGAGGACCTCTGGAAAGCCGTGGGACTTCTGTTCGAGCTTGCCACAGAGCCCACTTTCCCTGCCGATGAAATCGAGACCGAGCGCAGCGTGGTGCTGGACGAAATCATCTCCTACAAGGACAACCCCGCTGAAGACATATTCGACAATTTCGAGTGCATGCTCTTCGAAGGGGATCCGCTGGGGCGTCGCATCCTGGGGACATCGGCCTCGGTGAAAAAAATCAGCGCCGATATGCTCCGCCGCTTCGTATCCGAGCACTTCGTCCCCTCCAACATGGCCCTTTCCATCGTTGCCGATGTGGACGAGGCCGAACTGGAGAAGCGGGTGCTGAAGTTGGTGGACAAGCGGCTTGGCGGAGAAGCGTTTCCTGCTCCGCGGACTAAAACTTTTTCTCCCGAAAAAAGGTCGAAAAAGTTTTGTCCGACTTCGCTAACGGAAACGACTTCTCCGGGTAATGCTCCGTTCAACAAAGTCATCGACAAGCACAATCACGAGGTGAACGCCGTGATTGGCGCTACGGCGCCGTCGCTGTACGAGGAGCCTGACCGTCTGGTGGCCGCGATGCTCGCCAACATCCTCGGCGGTCCCGCGTCGAATTCGCTTCTGAACAAGGAACTGCGCGAGAAACGCGGCTGGGTCTATGGCGTGGAATGCACCTACACCCAGTACCGCAACACCGGCATTGCCGCAATCAGCTTCGGCTGCGACAAGCCTCACCTGCAGAACTGCCTGGACGCCATCGAGCGCATCCTGGACAAGCTCCGCACCGAGCCGCTTTCCGAGCGCAGTCTCCGCAGCTACCGCAAGCAGCTCATGGGCCAGCTGGCCATATCGTCCGACAACGGCGAGGCCCAGTGCCTCTCCATGGGCAAGAGCATCCTTGCCTGGAACCGAATCGCCTCCAACGAGGAAATCCGGAAAACACTGGAGGCCGTCACTCCTGACGACCTCCTTGCCATGGCCCGCCGCATCTTCGCCGCGGACCGTCTTTCAAGCCTTATCTACCTGTAGGAGCTTTCCAGGGCGCCCTTGAAGGCGTCGTTGGCGCGGTAGGCGGGAGCGTAGGTGCTTTCGATGCTCACCACGGGGGCGCTGAAGCGGCCTGCCTGGCTCACGAAGAAGCTTTCCTGAACGGTAGTGTACTCCTCGGGGAACACGTCGAAGAAGAAGAGCGTCACATCGCCTTTCACGTGACGGTATCCCTGAGGCGTGTAGCCGAAGCCGGCGCCGGTGCGGCGGATGTTCCACCAGCCGTAGTAGCCGGAAAGCTGGTTCTCCGGACGCAGGGAGGCCTCGCGTGAAGCGGTGAGCGTTACGAAACTGCGGTTCTCCTGGTTCCACACCCTGTATTCGGCAATTATCCTTTCACCCACGTACACCATCTCACCCGGCTTGATCTCTTCACGCTTGTCATTTACCTCTCGGAAGAACTTGCGCTCGATGGTGAAGCCGTTGCCTGCAGCCTTGATCTCTGCGAAAGGCTTGGTGTAGGTGGCGCTCAGGCTGATAACCGAAGTGCCAAGGACTTTATCGTCGCCCGCAAGGATGGCGGCAAGGGCCTCCACGAAGCCGGCGTCGGAAGTCCACTTCTGGCTCTCCTTCTGGAGCATGAGCCAGATGCGGATACCGTCGGCAACCTTCACGGCATCGGCATTGTCGGGATAGGCGCTGAGAACGTTGCAGATCATAGCGTGGGCATAGGCCTCGGTCTCAAGGAGTCCGCGCCAGGGCAGAACGGCATTGGGATAGTACCAGCCGCCGTCGCGGTGCTCCACTGCGTATTCGAGCAGTGAGACCATATCGGCCCTCAGCGACTTGGAAAGCTTGGACGAGGTGGCAAGAGTCACGCCCCAGGCCTTTGCAAGGGCGATTCCTTCCTTGCCTGCGCCCAGATTGTCCAGCGTGCGGATGCGGCGGGCCTTTGCCAGGATGGCGCCGGTGAGGCCGCGGTTTCCGGTGGGTACGAGATAGCCCTTTGCCTCTTTCTTGAAGTCGGCCATTATCTTCTTCTGGTCCTTGCCCTCGGGCTTGAACTCGAAGGGAACCGAAGCATAGAGGGAACGCACGTACATGTACTGGGCGTTGCTCAGGCAGCCGCGCCACCAGACGACGGGCTTGGAGAAGTGGGCATCGTCCAGATAGGTTACGGAAACGCTCATGTCGGGAGCATCCTTGATTGCTGCAAAGCGCTCCAGCACAACGGCGGTGACGATGGGCGAAGAATTCATCCCCTCGAACCAGCCGAAGCCTCCATCGACATTGCGGCAGGCAAGTATTTTGGTGAGGATTTCCTCGCTGGAAGTGGCCGCATCTGAGAAGTCGGCGCCGATTCCCTTGGCCAGCTGTCTCACGTACAGGGCCTCGGTGAGCGACAGGACGTCGTTGCCCTTGGGCTCCACCTTGGCGGGGATGGCTTCCTTCACCATGTCCAGGAGGCTCACTTCCTTGAGCTGGGCTTCGGTACCGTCGGCATTTACGAAGAGGCCGCGCAGCCTGTCGATGAGGGCATTCTTGCTCGCACCGGGATGATAAACGGCCGAGTGGCTCTCGGTGAGAGTCTGGGCCGCCTTCTTCACGGGCACGGTGACGAACATTCCGTCGGAGAAGCCGTCGGCAACGAAGACGAGCTTGAGGCCCAGGGTGTCGATATCATCAGGAACGTCGAAGCTGAGCTTCACGTCTTTCACGTCCCTGGGAGCCACTTCGACGGGGATACGCTTGATCCACAGGGCCTCGCCGCTGTAGTCCTCGCCGGGATAGGCATAGAGGTAGAGCCTGCCGGAGACGGATTCGTCGGAGATGCTGGAAACCGTTGCGCTCATTGTATAGCTGTCACCGCCATAGAGGAACGCGGGCTGCACCAGGGCAACCTTCACGGGGATGGTGACCACGGTTTCCTTGCGCACCAGGGCGTTCTTCATCTTCTTGTCGTGTGCATAGACCTGCACGTAATAGGTGCTCAGCTTGTCGGAAGTGCGGAAGCTGAAGCTCAGGTTGCCCGACGCGTCGGAGACCAGATGGGGCTGGAAAGTGAGGGTTGTGGCGAACATTTCGCGCAGGCTCACTCCGGCGGTATCGTCGGCCGCCTCTTCATCGCTCACGTCTTCGGCAACCGCTGCCTCGATAGTGGAAGCCTGGGCGGGAGTGGGCAGGGCGTAATCCATAGCCACCATATCATCCTCCACCAGATCCGTCTTGTTCAGAATCACGGCGCTGCCGGCACGGGAGTTCATGGAATAGAAGCGGTTATACCTGTCGATATCGGAAATATAGCCGCAGACAGCGTTGGGATAAGGGGCATAGGCGTGGAACACGGGAGGGTTCAGGACCACCCACTCGTTCATCTGGATTGCGTCTATGCTCTTGTCGAACACGGCTGCCAGCGCTTCCACGCCGGGAGCGGTCTTCAGGCTGAAGGTATATTCGGTGCCGGGACGGGTCATGTCACGGAACGAGGTGAATTCCAGAGGCATGGACAGGCGGTCGTATTTACGCCTGTACTCGGTGTTCTTCACATACTGGCGGCCGTCCATGAAGAAGAACAGCTGCACGCACACTGCATCTGGATAGGAATCCTTGAACTTGAGCGTCACACCGTTCAGCGAGCCCTTTTCCACGTGGACGATACGGCTTTCCAGGAGTTTATAGGCTTCGCCGTACACGGCTGCCACGGCCCAGATGTCGCCGCTGGAAGAGCCCAGGCGGAAGGAGATGTCCTGACCGTTTTCAAGTTCGGTCTTGCCGGGCAGGAATGCATAGCGCACTCCCTCGGGAAGGATCTTGCTGCCCTTGCCAAGCTTCATCATATAATGGTTGGAGGAGGTCTCGCTCTCCCCTGCTTTTGCCCTGAGATTCAGGCAGTACAGCCCCGCAGGGAGGAAACTTGCGTCGATGGTGGCAGGCTTGCCGGAGAAGCCGCTGCCCTTGAGAAGGGTATCGCCCTTCTCCCCTACCAGGAACCACTTGTAGTCCATGGGGACGTCCACACCGTCGGTATTCCTGACGGTACCGGTGAAGCGGATCTCGTCCTCTTCAATTATATATCTGGTGGAGCCGCCGCCGTAGTATCCGTAATAGCGGGGGCGATATCCGTAACTGTTATCCTTCTCCAGTTCGTAGCTGCCGTCCACGGCGTTGTTCACCACGGCCCTGATGCTGAAGCTGCTGCTCACATAGCGTGCGGTGCTGAAGGAGAGGGTTTCGCCGGTGGCGTCCACCACCATCACCTCAACTGCGTTGTATCCGCTTTCCTTTGCCTTGTATGTGAAGGAGAAGTTTCCGTCCTTGTCCAGTTCCGGGTTGCAGCTGAAAATGGTGATTCCGTAACGCTTTACGCTGGCGCTGAGCTTTGCTCCGCTGAGCGGATGGCCGGAATAGCTCTTTACCTTACCGCTCACGGTGATGTCCTGGCCGGGCATATAAAGTTCGTCGCGGGAGTCGAAGCTGAGCTCATAGCTGGGAAGCTGGTATTCATCCACCCTGAAATAGGAACTCTCCAGAGTGTTGTTACCGCTTCTGAGCGATATGCAGAACATTCCTCCGCGCCTGTCTTTGGGCAGTACGAAATCGCCGGACACCGAGCCGAATGCATTGGTCTTTAGACTCAGGCGGCCTACTTCCTGGAACTCGGTGTCGAAGAGTATGGCAGTAACCTTCTTGCCGGATACGACGGAGATCTTGTCGGCAAGACTGCCCTTGAACACCACGGCCTTGAAAAGGAGGGTGTCGCCGGGCTGGAATGCGCCCTGATTCTTATATATATTGGCTCTCAGGCCACTGTCTTCGTCATCGGAGAAGTCTTCCACAAAATTTTCCATGGAAGAATAGTTCAGGGAAAGGCCCATGCTGCGCTTTGCCACCCTGTCGGCATCGAAAGCCTCTGCCATCAGTTCGTACCACACCATCGGGTGGTTCTTCACGGTCCTTGCCATTGAAGAGGGCAGCGGGGTGAAGCCGTCTTTCGACAGGCTCACGCTTTCGGTGGCAACCACCTTATCGCCTTTCTTGAGGATGAGGGTTACCCTGGAAAGGGGCTCGCCGCTCTTGTAGTCGGCCACATAGAACTTGACTCCGTCGGCATCCCTGCCGGTGGCAAGGGAAAGGCGGTACTGGTCGTAGGTGCAGGCGTCGTATTCGTCGCCGCTGGTCACTTTCACGGTGAAACTGCCGTCTTCCTGCGAAGGGACGGACGTTACCACTGAATCGCGGAGGTAGAAGCGCCTGGCCGGATTCACGACTTCGGTCTTGTAGAGCGTGGCCTTGCCGTTCTGGGTGGTCACCTCCAGCGAGGCTTTGGCAATGTTACGGAAAAAGACCTTTATCTGGCCCTTTCCGGCCACTACGGTGAGGTCTTTGTCGTTCAGGGTGTCGATTATGCCTTCCACCTGGGTGCAGCACTTTGCCACCTTGGCTTCATCGCCATGGAACCTGGCGCGGTCCTTTTCGAAGGCCTCGCATTCCTTGAGAAGGTCCTTGTATGCATTCTCGTCGTTCACATTGTCTTTCTGGAGACGGTAGAAGTCCTTGCGCAGAAGGGCCTGGCGGGAAAAGAGCGAAACCGCTGTGCCCTTGTACTTTGACGCGTGTTCGGTGAGAGCCTTTATGCCGGCGTTTTCGTCGGGATTCATGGACGCCATGGCATACTCCAGAATGGGTGCGAGAGGATAGCTGCTGCCCAGGTTCTCCTTTAGGGCAAGATAGACCTCATCCTTTTCCGGAGACGAGGAGAAGTTGATATTCCGCCTGGCGAAGGCATCCCACAGGACGTACTGGGCGTCATCGGCAAGGAAGCCTTTCAGATTCTCGTCGATGAAGCGGGTATCCCCCCAGAGCGCCGGGGTGCGTTTTCCCTTCATGGCGTCCACGTTGGGCTTCACGTACTGCCAGAGCTCCGCCTGGGAAGGATAGTCGTACTTCACAAGGCGCTTGTAGCAGAGGAAAGGCTCCCCGAAAGCGTCGATTTCGGCCTTCATCGCCTTGTAAAGGCTGTCTCTCTGCTTCCAGTTGCGGCGCGTCCCAACTTCGGCGTAGAGGGTTGCGGCATCGTAGAAGTCCACCATAAGATGCTGCTTCTGCGCTTCCTGCTTGATTTCTTCCAGTATTTTACATTGGGTAAGGGGTTGGTCGGCATCGGCGGCTACCTGGTAGCGTTTCCAGAGCTGGGTGAGCTCGTGGCCGTCGTCGGCGGGGGCTTGCATGAAAAGCGCTCCGAAAGTGAGGAGGCTCGCTAAGACTGAAGTAAACATAACTCTTTTCTTTTAAACAAACAGGATATCAGTGTTCAAATTCCTTGCCGAAGCAGGGCAGGGCTTCCGCCACCACGAAGGTGCTTCCGCCGATATACACGGGGCGCGTGGCTCCGGCCAGTTCCAATGCACGGCGCACGGCGTCCGTAACGGGATTTACGACCTGCGCATCGGGCATACCGCAGCGGCGAAGGATTTCGTCCGCGGGAAGGGCCCTTTTGGTTGCAGGGGTTGTGAAGATCCAGCTGGCTTCACGGGGCATGAGGGGGATGATGGCGTCCAGGTCTTTGTCGGCCATTATACCATATACTATTACAGGGCGGCCAAGCTTTACGATCTGCCGGAAATTGCTTTCCAGGGCCTGGGCGTTATGGCCGATGTCGGCAATCACGAGGGGCTTCCCGCAGAGCCGCTCCCACCGTCCGTGGAATCCCATCCGCTCTGCCGTGTGCGCGATGCCATCCTCCACCGCCGCCGCGTCCTTAAGCCTTGGGAATGTCCCCTGCAGCAGCTCCACCGCCGCCATCACCGTAGCGAGATTCTTCCTCTGCACCTCCGCCTGCAGATCCATCCGCTTTAACAAATCCTCAAACCCGGGGGCGCCTATTATTCCTCCGTGGACTAAAACTTTTTCTCCCGAAAAAAGGTCGAAAAAGTTTTGTCCAACTCCGGATGGCGCCCCCTTGCCACATAAGGATGTCCTACCGGAGTCGGAGAAGTGTTTTTCGAGCTTTTTTTTGCGAGAAAAACACTTACTCCGCGGAGGTACAGGGACATCCGGTGTTAAGGAAGACGGAGGTTCTAATGGCGCCCCCTTTACTAAATACAGCGGGGAGGAGGAGGCGCGGGAGGCGAAGACGGGGAGGGTTTCGGGGGTGGCTTCGCCCACGAGGGCGGGGACGCCGGGCTTGAAGATGCCGGCCTTTTCGGCGGCGATCTCCGCCAGGCTGTTGCCAAGCAGGGCGCAGTGGTCCAGGCCGATGGTGGTGACGATGGACAGCTCCGGGATGATTATGTTCGTGCTGTCCAGGCGGCCCCCAAGGCCCACTTCGATCACCGCCGCATCCACGGCTTCATCGGCAAACCATTTGAAGGCCAGGCCAGTGGTGATTTCGAAAAACGACAGGCCGTGCTCTTCGAAGTACGGCTTCCACCTGGTGAGGAAGTCATACACGTATTCCTTTGGGATGAGGCGGCCGCCGATTCTGGCCCTCTCACGGAAATCCAGGATGTGCGGCGATGTGTACAGGCCTGTCTTGTACCCGCAGGCGTCAAGGGCGCTGGCAAGCATGTTCGCCACCGAACCCTTTCCGTTGGTCCCGCCAACGTGAATACTTCTGAACGAGCGAGAGGGAAAGCCAAGCGCCTCGTCAAAAGCGCGCATGCCCTCCAGTCCCGGCTTATACGCCTGACTGAAGGGCACGTTTTGCACCGAAGGGAACCTGGTGAAGATATCCTTCAGCAAACTGTTGTATTCATCATGCTCGCCGGCCATATCACTTTTATAATCTCGTAGGCAAAAAGGGGGTGTTTTGCACACGAACCCGCTCAAAACAACATCTCGTAGGCAAAAAGGGCCCTTTTTGCCTACGAGACTGGTTTTACACTTGAGTTTTATTTGCTCTGGGCAATCTGTGCCTGGGCGGCGGCCAGACGTGCGATGGGCACGCGGAACGGGCTGCAGGACACATAGTCTATGCCGATAGTGTTGAAGAACTCAATGGACTTGGGATCGCCACCGTGCTCGCCGCAAATACCGCACTGCAGTTCGGGACGGCGGGTGCGGCCCTTCTCCACACCAATCTTCACCAGCTGGCCGACAGCCTTGGTGTCGATGGTCTGGAAAGGATCGGCATCCAGGATCTTGTTGCCAAGATAGTCGCCCATGAATGTGCCGATATCGTCACGGCTGAAGCCGAAGGTCATCTGGGTGAGGTCGTTGGTACCGAAGCTGAAGAACTGGGCTTCGCGGGCCATACGGTCTGCGGTGAGGGCTGCACGGGGGATTTCGATCATGGTACCGAACTGGTAGTCGATGAGGGTACCCTTCTGTGCCTGGACCTCTGCCTTGATCTTCTCGCAGATAGCCTTCTGGAAGCTGAGCTCACGTGCGGAAATGGTCACGGGGATCATGATTTCCGGGTGCGGGTGCAGGCCTTCCTTCTGGAGTTCTGCGGTTGCGGTGAAGATTGCACGGTACTGGGTTTCAGCGATGAGCGGGAAGGAAACGTGCAGACGTACGCCGCGGTGGCCCATCATGGGGTTCACCTCATGCAGGGAAGCGCCGCGCTTCTCCACCTCTGCCACGCTGATGTGAAGGTCTTCTGCAAGTTCCCTCTTCTTGTCTTCGCCCTGAGGAACAAATTCGTGCAGAGGGGGATCCAGGAGACGGAACACAACGGGCTTGCCGTCCATCACGCGGAGGGTTTCCTTAACTGAGGCCTTCATGAAGGGCTCGAGTTCTGCGAGTGCTTTCTTGCGCTCTTCGTCGGTGTCGCAAAGGATCATCTTGCGGAGCTTGGACAGAGGGATTTCGCTGTTGCGGCCGTAGAACATGTGCTCGATACGGAACAGGCCGATTCCCTGTGCGCCGAACTTAAGTGCACGGGCTGCATCCTCGGGAGTATCGGCATTGGTGCGGATACCGAGCTTGCGGAATTTGTCGCACATTGCCATGAACTTTGCGAAGAGAGGATTCTCACTTGCGTCCATGGTTTCGATTGCGCCTTCATAGACAAGGCCCTTTGCGCCGTTCAGGCTGAGCCATTCGCCCTCTTTGAATTCTTTGTCGATTCCGGCGAACTTCACGGTCTTGTCCTTGAAGTTGATCTTAAGGGCGTCGCAGCCCACGATGCAGCACTTGCCCCAGCCGCGCGCCACGAGGGCTGCGTGGGAGGTCATGCCGCCGCGCTCTGTGAGGATACCCACGGAAGCGTGCATACCGTCGATGTCTTCGGGAGAGGTTTCCTCACGGACGAGGATGCACTTCTTGCCGGCCTTTGCATACTCGATTGCATCTTCGGAGGTGAAGACGATCTGGCCCACGGCGCCGCCCGGAGATGCGGGCAGACCCTGTGCAAGGACGGGAGCCTTCTTCTCGGATGCGGGATCAAGGATCGGGTGAAGCACTTCGTCAAGCTGGGCGGGGCTCACGCGCATGACTGCGGTCTTTTCGTCGATGAGGCCTTCGTCCACCATATCCACTGCCATCTGCAGGGCGGCCAGACCGGTGCGCTTGCCGATACGGCACTGGAGCATCCAGAGCTTGCCTTCCTGGATGGTGAATTCGATGTCCTGCATGTCCTGGAAATGCTCCTCGAGATGCTTGCGGATGTCGTCAAGCTCCTTATAGACCTCCGGCATTGCTACCTCCAGGGACTTCAGGTTCTTGTTCTTCTCGCTCTTGGTGGCCTCGTTCAGGGGGTTAGGGGTGCGGATACCGGCAACCACGTCTTCGCCCTGGGCGTTGATGAGCCATTCGCCGTAGAACTTATTGTCGCCGTTGGCAGGGTTACGGGAGAATGCAACGCCGGTGGCGGAGGTATCACCCATGTTGCCGAACACCATGGACTGCACGTTCACTGCTGTGCCCCAGTCGTCCGGAATATGCTCGATCTGACGATAGCGGATTGCCCTCTTGCCGTTCCAGCTCTTGAACACGCCGCCGATGGAGCCCCAGAGCTGAGCCTTTGCATCGTCCGGGAATTCAACGCCGAGAACTTCCTTGATGCGCACCTTGAAAGCCTCTGCAAGTTCTTTCAGCTGCTCTGCGGTGAGTTCGGTGTCGCTCTTGTAACCGTTGGCCTTCTTCACCTGGTCCATCATGCGGTCCAGCTGCTGGCGGATACCCATGCCGTCTTCGGGCTCGATGCCTTCTGCCTTCTCCATCACAACGTCCGAGTACATCATGATAAGACGGCGGTATGCGTCATACACGAAACGGGGATTGCCGGTTTTCTCGATGAGGCCGGGGATGGTTGCGGAGCAAAGGCCGATATTCAGGATAGTGTCCATCATTCCGGGCATGGAGCTGCGTGCACCGCTGCGGCATGATACGAGAAGGGGATCCTTGGCATCGCCAAATTTCTTACCCATGATCTTCTCTGTTGCTTCCAGAGCAGCTGCGACCTCCGCCCTGAGTTCGGGAGTGTAACCACCGCCGAGTCTGTAATACTCTGTGCAGCACTCGGTTGTGATGGTAAAACCGGCGGGAACCGGCATTCCGAGGAGGTTCATTTCTGCGAGGTTGGCACCCTTGCCGCCCAGCAGTTCGCGCATTTTTCCATTGCCTTCTGCGTGTTTGGCGCCGAAGCGATAGACTCTTTTCTTAGTTTCTGCCATAGTTAAAGTATAGGTTTATTGATAATTTTTGCAAAAAAACATGCAAATTTAGGTTTTTTTTCGCGGTATTACAATAGTTTAGCCGCCACCTCCGACAGTTCCGAACGCTCGCCCTTGAAAAGTGACACATGCTGGAACAGAGGCTGTCCGGAGAGCTTTTCTCCAAGGTGGGCCAGACCGTTGGACCACTGGTCCAGATAGGGCTGGTCTATCTGATACACATCGCCCGTGAAAACCATCTTGGTCCCTTCGCCGGCACGGGTGATTATGGTCTTCACCTCGTGGGGCGTAAGGTTCTGGGCTTCATCGACAATGAAATATACTTTGCCGAGGGAACGGCCCCTGATGTAGGCCAGGGGGGATATCACAAGTTTCTCTTCCCGGAGCATGATCTCTATGCGCTGGGCCTGCTTGGAGCCGGGCTTGAAGCAGCGGCGGATTACGTCCAGATTGTCCATGAGGGGCTGGATGTAGGGGCCCATCTTGCTTTTCTGGTCACCGGGCAGGAAGCCAATGTCCTGGCCGCCGAGCACCACGGTGGGACGGGAAAGGATTATCTGGTCGTAGTCGGCAGCCTGCTCAAGGGCGGCTGCCAGTGCAAGGAGCGTCTTGCCGGTTCCCGCGCCGCCGGTAAGGGACACCAGGGGAATCTCCGGATTGAGGCATGCGTCCAGGGCGAAACGCTGTTCCACGTTTCGGGGACGTATGCCATAGGCCTCCTTGCTCCTCACCAGAACTATCTTGCCGCGGCGGGCATCGTAGCGGGCGGGGATGGAGCTCTCGCCGAAGTCCAGGTTGTACAGTTGGTTGGGGGCGGGTTCCTTCTTTACGGCCTTTTTCCAGGGGATGGAACAGTCGGGGCCATAGGAAAGGGCCTGGAGCTCCTTGATTGGAATGCCTTCCGTGATCACCTCCTTTTCCATGGGGATGGGATCTTCCACGCGGTCGTGGAGATAGTCCTGGGCGGCCATGCCGGCGGCCTTGGCTTTCAGGCGGAGGTTTATGTCCTTGGTCACAAGGGCCACGAACCTGTCCGGATTGTTGTCCCTCACCCACATAGCGGTGGAGAGGATGCGGTGGTCCGGAATATCGTCAAGGAAAAGGGTCTGGTATTCAGGGGCGAAGGGGTGGTTGGGCTCTATCTTGATATAGCCTAGCTTCTTCCCCAGGGGCACTCCCCTTTCCCCGAATTCGTGCTTCTCCACAAGGTCGTTTATCTCCCTCATGAAGGAACGGGCGTTGTACGAAAGGGCGTCGTTGCCCTTCTTGAATTTGTCCAGTTCCTCGATTACGGCAATGGGAACCACGATGTCGTTGTCCTGGAAATTCTTCACTGCCAGATGGTCGTGAAGGATGATGTTGGTGTCCAGGACGAAAATTTTACTTTGCTTTTTCAATCTTCTCCCTCCATTGTATTAAGCAGGGAATTCAGTATCCCCTGTATGTCTGTCTTGCTGGAAAGTTTCACGCCTTTCACCCTTGTGGAAGGATGTCCCAGCGGGAAATATGCCACGTCCTGAAGCAGGAGTTCGGCATCCACATAGTCGTAGTCGATATCGGCAACCTGCACTATCACGCCGGGGACCTCTGCGAAAAGCACCCTTACCTGGCTCTCCCCGGAGTTGGCCTTGCAGATCTCCTGGACGGAGACATCGGCCCCGGCAGGACCGGCGGCCATGCGGCGGAGGGCGGAAATGATTCCGCCGGAGAAAACGGTTGCGCCGGCCTTCACCACTCCGTCTTCCACCAGTTCCCTCACCACTTCGTAACAGTCTATGAAATAATCCGCATCGCCAAGCTCCGGGGCGGTGGCGGGGCGCGCATCAAGCGCCTGGGCAAGGCTGGAGCCGCCAAGGCGGTATTCACAGGTGTCGAAGGGGATATAGAGGAGCCAGTCCGTGGTTTCCGGGAGTATGGTGGAAGGGCAGCGCCTGCGCCTTGAGATGCGGGGATTCGCGGTGCGGTACGGGAGCTCGCGGAAAAGGCTCTCCTCCTCTGCCATGCCGTCTTCTTCGGCCACGGTGGTGGCCTTGAAGGAAACCGCCGGAGTGCCTTCCAGGATAGTGTAGCGGGAGATTTTCACTCCCAACGTATCCAGGAACTCGCTTGCCGATTCCACAGAGGCGTAGAATGCGGCCAGGTTTCCGGTGGCCTTCCCGTTCCACTTCCACTCCGCTTTCAGGTTAAGGTCCCCAAGGCGGAAGTGGCCGCTCATCCATATTGCATCCAGAAGGGATTCCGCTATGCGTCCCACCGTGTACTGCCCGGCGAAGGGCAGGGGCAGGGTGCGGCGGAACTTGTCCAGAAGGGCGGTGTAACGGCTTATGTGCGAGTCGTTGAAACTGAAGTTCCCGGGGGCCGGATCCACTCTCTCATCCACAACGGTACCCGGGTCCCCGTCCGGCGGAAGCGGAGGGTCCTGGGTACAGTCTGCGAGCATTCTGTCCGGGGTGAGCGGAAGCGGCTGCCCGTCAATTATGTAATGGCTGTACAGGAAGTCGGCCATGCAACAGGTTTTATATTAGGGCTGGACGAACGGGTCCATAAGCTTTAGGTCTTCCGGGGTAACGAGCTGGAACTCACCGCCAAGGTTCACCGAAGCGCTGCCACTGCTGAAGCCGCGCGCCTGATAGAACAGAGGCTGGGTGAAGAAATCGCAATCCAGGCCGATGAAGCCGTAGGCCACAATCTTGGGTTCCTGGGCGGCAAGTTCGCCAAGGGGATCATAGATATGCTCCGTGCCGATGAGTTCATACATGGCGATACCGCCATCGGAAGGGTCGCAGACATGGACGGCGAATTCGCAGAACATGTCGCTTGAACCGTAGGCAAGTTTGCCCACGTTTACTGTATCTCCGGCCTTCACCGCCTTGAGCCCTTCAACGCCAAGGGCGGAAGCGCCCACGGCCACGAAGGACTGTCCTGCCCAGCTGTTGTAGCTGTAACGCAGGATGGGGAAGCAGGTTACTTCGGCGCTCTCCGGGAAGTTCATGGGCGTGAACTCCGCCAGGGGAGCATCGCCCCAGACACCGGTATCTGCTATCACTCCGAGTTCGGGGACGCACACCATGTCGCCGGAAATGCCGTAGGAACGGGTCTTGTGGGCGATGGCGTCATAGACATAGAACACGAAGTACTCTTCCACGGCGTGCAGGAGGACATAGACCTTGGAGCCCATATCCCAGATGTCCACCATAGGGTCGATGCTTTCGAATTCGTCCTGAAGGACAATATCGGCAAGGGTGACTCCGCACTTGAAGCGTATTGCGGCGCACTGCTCCGCTGAGCCGTCGAATTCGGCGGGAAGGGTGCGCGGCTCCGGCAGGCTGCCCTGCAGGGTTACGAAGCTGGGATTCACGGGAAGATGGGCCTTGAGCCATGCGGGAAGGATTGTGGCGTCCACATAGGCCTGGCCGCCGAGCTCGCTATAGATCTTGTCGTCGTAATCCTTAACGGTATATAGCTGGTCCTTGGCGATATAGATCATGGGAATCCCGTTTCTCACGAGTTCCTCGTGGCCTTTCCACTCCTGGTCCGGGACTGTCTTGAACTTGCAGGGATAGATGGCCGAGCCGTCTTCCAGGGCATACCAGCCAAAGAATTCACCCTGCTTCACAAGGAATGCCTGCTTTTCGAAATCAAATACAAGGTCGTCGAACTCAGGTGCAATAAGGGTGGAGCCGTCCTGGCGCAGGACACCCAGTTTGCCATCGGCCTTCACACGGTAGATGCTGATTTCCGGGTAAATGTCGATTTCATCCCAGTCAGGGGCGATGAGCTCCTGCCCGTCGTAATTCACGATACCCAGCTTTCCGCCGCGTTTCACCATGTATAATCCGTAATACAGGTCGTTCTCCCAGGAGTCATATTCACAGGGAAGGACCCATTCGCCCTTGGTGTTCAGAAGGCCCCACTTGTTGGAGCGGCAGGCCCATGCCAGACCCTGCTCGCTGAAAGGCTCCAGCTCCGTGAGGTTCACCTGCAGGATATCTGCGGTGAGCACGGGAATCTGCAGCTTGGGACTGAGCATGGAACGCACGCCCATCAGCATTTTTGTGGGCCCCATGGCTGCCACTATGAGGGCATTGTTGTCGAAACGGGAAACGGTGTCGTATTCCGGTTTCAGAAGATACACGTTCTCTCGCGTGATATAACCCCACTTGCCTTCAACGCCCACGCGGGCAACGTCCATTGTGGTTCCGTCCGGCGAGGTTACGGATACGAATTCTTCTGCCGCGTCAAAGACTGCTTTGATGATAAACTTTCCTTTGCCGTCGACATATCCCCACTTATCTTTCTTCATCTTGGGGACGAGGGTTTCGTCCAGGTTTTTGAGAGGTTTCAGTTCGGGAATCTGGGCGGAGGCTATCAGCGATCCGGCCAACAGCGCTGCGAGCGCGAGAATTATCCGTTTCATATCTTTGGTATTAATAGCGGTTCAACGGGCGTCCTGCAGTGATCATGTGCACTTTCTTCACCACTTTGTCCAGGACTGCCTCATGCTGCTTGCATTCCGCCTTCTGCTCTGCAGTGGGCTCCTTGGCGGTGAGGGCCGCCGAATGCTCGCTTGCGCTGGAAAGCACCTGGTCAATAAGATCCACGATGTAGATCATGTCTTTCTCTTCGAATCCGCGCGATGTGATTGCAGGGGTTCCTATCCTGAGGCCGCTGGTTGCGAATGCGCTGCGGCTGTCGAAGGGAACCATGTTCTTGTTCACGGTGATATCGGCCCTGCCCAGTTCCTTTTCCGCCAGACGTCCGGTGAGCTCGGGGAACTTGGTGCGGAGGTCGATGAGCATCAGGTGGTTGTCCGTGCCTCCGGAAATGAGCTTGTAGCCCTTGTCCATGAAGGCTTTTGCCATTGTGGCGGCGTTCAGCACGACCTGTTTCTGGTACTGCCTGTATTCCGGCTGCATGGCCTCGTAGAAGGCCACGGCCTTTGCCGCAATCACGTGCTCCAGCGGGCCGCCCTGGATGCCGGGGAACACGCTGGAATTGAGGATTGCGCTCATCTTCTTGATTTCGCCCTTGGGAGTTGTGAGGCCCCAGGGATTGTCGAAGTCCTTGCCCATGAGGATGACGCCGCCGCGGGGTCCGCGGAGGGTCTTGTGGGTGGTGGAAGTGACGATATGGGCGTATTTCACAGGATTCTTCAGCAAGCCGGCGGCGATGAGGCCTGCGGTGTGGGCCATGTCTATCCAGAGGATGGCGCCCACCTCATCGGCAATCTTGCGCATGCGCTCGTAGTCCCACTCGCGGGAATAGGCCGATGCGCCTCCGATAATGAGCTTGGGGTGGCATTCCAGGGCCTTGCGTTCCATTTCGTCATAGTCCACCAGGCCGGTCTGTTCGTTCAGGCCGTATGCCACCGGATGGTAGAGGATGCCGGAAGCGTTCACGGGTGAGCCGTGGGTGAGGTGGCCGCCCATGGAAAGGTCCAGGCCCATGAAGGTATCGCCTGGCTTCAGGACAGCCATGGTAACGGCCATATTGGCCTGTGCGCCGGAGTGCGGCTGGACGTTGGCATACTCTGCATCGTACAGCTTGCAGAGGCGGTCGATGGCCAGCTGTTCTATCTGGTCCACCACTTCGCAGCCGCCGTAGTAGCGCTTGCCGGGATAGCCTTCCGCGTATTTGTTCGTGCAGATGGAGCCCATGGCCTCCAGCACCTGCTGCGACACATAGTTTTCTGATGCAATAAGTTCAAGGCCAGAGGACTGGCGTTCATGCTCTTTCTTAATGAGGTCGAAGACCTGCAAATCCTGTTTCATATCCGAGTTTTAGCGTTTATCAACTCACAAATATAAAAAATATCCGGGACTTTACCTAACTTTGTGGCATGAAAGACCGAAAACTTCTGAATATCGAGCTTGGACGCATTTCCGCTGGCGATTACAGCCTTTCCAAGGGCAGCGGAGCGGTGCTTGTGCTGGACAATATCCGCAGTGCCCACAACGTGGGTGCGGCCTTCCGCACTTCGGACGCATTTCACGTGGACAAAGTGTTCCTTTGCGGAATCTGCCCGGTTCCCCCCTCCCCGGAAATCCGCAAGGTTGCCTTAGGGGCGGAAGAAGCCGTGCCGTGGGAGCATGCCGATGACACCCTGGAGCTGGTCCAGAGGCTCAAGGAGGAAGGATACACCGTAGTTTCGGTGGAGCAGACCGTACATTCGGTGAAGCTTCAGGACTTTCGCCGGGAAGAAGGGAAAAAGTACGCCCTGGTCATGGGCAACGAGGTGGACGGAGTCCAGCAACAGGTGGTGGATGCTTCAGACTTTTCCCTGGAAATTCCCCAGTACGGAACAAAACACTCCCTCAACGTTTCCGTCGCCACGGGAGTGATTCTTTGGGAGGTTTGCAAACCGTCTAGATAATCTCTATCGCTTTGGTTTCAATCCAGCCCTGGCGGCCGTCAGAGAGTTCCACAAGGGTGTAGCCGGACACACTGTCAAGGGTTTTCACTCGGGTGCCTTCGTGGAGGACGAAGAGGCTGGTGGAGGAGTCCCCGGAGGGTGCGCTTTTCACGCTGGCAACGGGGAGCATCACTATGGCGCCGTTATCCTTCTGGGCAGCCCTTTTCTGTGACGATGACAGCCCTAGACATGCAAGGGAAAGCAGCAGGGCCGCGATTCCTGCGAAAAAGCCGGTGCGGCGCGCGCCTGCCCCGCCTCCAAGGAGGAAGAGAAGGAGCATGCCCAGCGCAAGGGCGAACAGCACCAGCGAAAGCACTGCCCAGGCGTCGGAATGCATGATCAGAGATGCCCTCCTTATCCAGGTGCGGAGGAAGAATTCGGGAACCGAATCTATCCTGTCCTGGGTCTGGGCACGGGCGAACTCGAGGTTGTGGGCCACGTCGCGGTCCGATGGATCCAGGCGGCGGGCACGCTCGTACCAGAGTATGGCACGGGGGACATTTCCGTCCTTGAAGTGGGCATTGCCAAGATTGTAGTACAGTTCCACGGACTCCAGGCCGGATTCCGCCAGGGAATTCCAATGGACGATAGCGGCAGGATAGTCCCCCGAGGTGTATGCCTCAACACCGGCGGTCCAAAGTGAATCTGCAGGCTGGGCCTGGGCGAGCATTCCCGGAACCAGCAGAAGAACAGCAATCATCGTTGCAACAGCTCCTTTTGCAGCGGGCTTTTTCATGGAAGAGTCTATGATGGTTATCGTTTCCAGGGCCTCCTTGTAATGGCTGTCCATTGCTTCGTGGCCGGCATCGGGAGCGTAACGGGCGAACTCGCAGGCATCCAGAAGGGCCGTGAAGCGGGAGGCGACATCGGCATGGACTCCCCTGCCCACGAGGGCGGCCTCGATGTTCTCTTTTGTCTGCGATGCCATATCCATGGACAGTTTGTCGCTCACGAAGCCAAGGAGCGAACGGTGCAGGGACTCGTAGAAGGCGCTGTAGAGGTCCTTCTTCAGGTAGTCTCCGGCCTCCCTGAGGCGTCTGAGGGCTTTGGCTGTGGCCTTGCGCTTGCGGGAGCCTTCAACATCGGCACGCATGCCTTCCAGCTTGCGGAGGGAGAAATACAGAGCCGCGGCAAGGGCTGCGAGCGCGGCGCAGATTATCCAATATGCCGTGCTCCCCACGAAGAAGGGACGCGGCCTTCCAAGCGATGTGCGGGTGCGGATGAAGCGGATATCCTCCCCGAGGTTCTTCACCCCCTGCCTGTCGATGGTGAGGGTTCCGCCGGGAGCGGATGATACCTGGCCCTCATTGGCGCTCCGGGCCACATCCACGCGGAGGGAATCGGTCTGGACCGTCACATAGCGGCGGGAATCGGGGTCGAAATAGCTGTACTTCAGCGGAGGCAGGACAAAGTGGCCGCTGCTTCGCGGGATGAAGGGGTATTCGAAGGTGCGGGAACCCGTGGTTCCGCTGTGATCCGTATCGGACGATGACTTCACGTCATAGGCCTCGAAATCCGGCGGAAGCTGCACGGAAGGGGCCTCCAGCAGCGCCACGTTGCCTTTTCCGCTTATTGTAACAAGCAGCGAAGCGGCATCGTGCGTGCGCAGCGAATCCTTGGACATGGCGGCCTTTATGCTGAACTTGCCCACACCGCCGCCGAAGGATTCGGGAGCGCCCGAGGGCAGCGGGCTCACCTTCACGGTCTGCGCGGGAGTGGTGATTCTCTTTCGCACCGTAATATACTGGGTATCATTGAAATGGTCGAAGATAGTGCCCGTTGGGGCGCGCCTTGTTGCCTGACTCACCAGGCATATCATCTCCGAAGGGTCTATGGTGAGTTCCCCGGCCTTCTGCGGGATAAGGACCCACTGGCGAAGGAGCGCGGCGTCATAGACATGGCCGCCAACCTGTTCCTGATGGAACTGGATGCTGCTGGGGGCCGCCACTTCCTGGCTCCAGAAGCCGTTGAAAGTGGGGAAAGTGACATTCTCGAAGCCGGAGATATCCACCGTGCGGTAGAGCTTGAGCGTTGCGGTAACGGGTTCTCCCACCGACACGCTCTTCTTGCTTAGCGAGAAGCTCAGGAAAATATCCTTTGCCGACGATTCCGGCGCCTGAGTGCTGCCTCCGCCACCCTGATTCTGGGATCCGCCTCCTGTCTGGGCACCGGAAGCCACCACCTCCACCATGAAATTCTTTGACGATATGGGAGAGCCTTTTACCTTGGCCGTGGCCTTTCCCATCTGGAAAGTGCCGGTGCGCTCCGGCTTCACCACATAGGTCATGGTGGTGCGGTTGGACTTGCTGGTTTTGCCGTTCACGATGGAAACGCTGGTAGTTGTACCGGTCTGGGGGCCCCAGAGGAGCTCCATCCCTTCCGGAGTGCTCCACTGGAAGTCAGAGGGAGAGTGCTCCCCTTCAATGAGGAATACCACGTTGAAAGGTTTCCCCACCTCCACCATATTGGGAGCCTGGACGGATATGGTGCTCTGTGCAAGAGACGTGAGCGCCCAGAGAAGGGCCGATATTACCGCTATAAACTTCTTCATCATCTTCATACTCTCTACCAATTCCTGTCGCTCTGGCGGGAACGCATGGCCTCCGCCTTTTCCTTGTTCACCTTGTCCTGGGTTTCCTGCTCCTTGGCCTGGATGGCCCGCAGGATCTGCTGTATCTGCTGTGGAGTCATCTGGGGCTGCTGGCCCTGCTGCTGATCCTGGTTGTCCTGGTTCTGATCCTGGTTGTCCTGGTCCTGGTCGTTCTGCTGATCCTCGTTCTGATCGTCATTCTGATCCTGGTCCTGATTCTGGTCCTGGTTCTGGTCCTGGTTCTGCTGGTCCTGACCCTGCTGGTTCTGCTCCTGATTCTTCTGCATCAGGCGGGCATAGATGTAATTCTCCTTGGCCTCCATGTTGCCGGGGTCCAGCTTGAGCACTTCCTTGAACGCATCGGCAGCCCTGCCATAGTCCTTTACTCCAAGGGCGATGTCGCCGGTATTGAACCACCAGTCGGCGGCCCAGGCGGTCTCGAGGACGCGGGGCTGCAGGCCTTCCATAACCCTTCCGGCTTCCTCCAGATTGTTCTCCCGGTACAGGGCATTCGCGAGATTGTATCCCGCAGGGACGGAGGTGCTGTCGGCAAGGAGGGCCTTGCGATAGTGGATATCGGCCTGGGGAAAATGTCCTTTACGGAACTCCCTGTTGCCGCGGCGCACTTCAGGTTTGTCGGCCTGGGCGAAGGCCGCCAGGCTCACCAGAAGACACGATATTACAAGTATCAGCTTTTTCATCCTACACAAACAGATTGCGTTTTCCCTTGCGCTCCCCTATCAGCATCTCGATCACCAGAAGCGCAAGCGCTATGGCGAAGAAATACATATACTGCTCGTTATACTGCTCGAACACCACGCTCCCGAACTCCTCGTCCTCCATCCTGCGGATATCGGCAATAATGGGATTCAGTCCGAATTCGTCGTTCCCGGCGTGGATATAGGCTCCGCCGCCCTCGCGGGCCACCTTGCGGAGGGTTTCCTCGTCCAGGCGCGTCACCACTATGTTTCCGTCTTTGTCTTTCAGGAGCTCCCCGTTCATGGGTATGGGCTGGCCCTCGGCGGAACCGACGCCTATCGTATATACCTTTGCACCCACCTCGGTGGCCGATTTTGCCGCCTCAACCGGATCGTCCTCGTGGTTCTCGCCGTCGGAGATCACTATTATCACGCGGCTCTTTTCGCTCTGGGGGCTGAAGCACTTTGCCGCGGTGAGGATGGCTTCACCCATCGCAGTTCCCTGCACCGGAATGGACTCCGTGCTTATTCCCGGCAGGAACATCTTTGCCGATGTATAGTCGCTGGTCACGGGCAGCTGCACGAATGATGTCCCGGCGAAAAGGACAAGGCCGATGCGGTCGTCCTTCAGCTTTTCCGTGAGGCGGGAAATGGACAGTTTTGCCCTTTCCAGGCGATTGGGGCTGTAATCCTGGGCCAGCATCGAGTTTGAAACGTCCAGGACTATCATAATCTCCGCCCCGTGCTTCTTCTTCTCTGCCAGACGAGCCCCTATCTGCGGACGGGCAAGGCCGATGACGAAGAAGAAAAACGCCAGTGAGAAAAGGATCACCTTCACCCAGCCTCGGGCCGGTGAGTAAGAAGGCATGAGGGCATTCACCAGGGCTTCATCGCCAAAGGACCTGACCCTTTTGCGACGCAGGGAGCGCATGATTCCGTACAGGAGCGGAATCAGCGGCACCAGAAGCAGCAGGAGCAGCCATCTATGTTGGGCGAACAGTATCATGGCAGCCTCCTTATGAAAAGTTTGATGAGGAGCTCGGCAAGAAGGCACACCAGCGCCCACACGGCAAAGCGCATGTACAGCTCTTCATAGACAGCGATGCTGTCGGAAGTGGTGCGGGTGGTTTCCATCTTGTTTATTTCCCCGTATATCTCGGCAAGCTTCGTATTGTCCGTGGCGCGGAAATACTTGCCGCCGGTTTCGTTTGCTATGTCCTTGAGCAGCTGCTCGTCAATCTCCACCTGCATTTTCTGCAGTTCGATTCCCCAGGGGGTCTGCACCGGATAAGGGGCCTCGCCGTTGGCTCCGACACCTATCGTATAGACCTTTATCCCATAGGTGGAGGCCATTTCCGCAGCCATGTGGGGATCCACCTCGCCGCGGTTGTTCACACCGTCGGTAAGAAGGATTATCACCCTGCTCTTCGCGTCCGAATCCTTCATCCTGGCCACTGCGGTGGCAAGTCCGTTGCCGATTGCGGTGCCGTCCTCGATAAGGTCCGTCTGCACGTCCTTTATCAGGTTGATGATGGTGGCCCTGTCGGTAGTGAGGGGGCACTGGGTGTAGCTTTCGCCGGCAAATACCACTATGCCTATGCGGTCCGAAGGCCTCTGTGCCACGAATTCTATTGCAATGTCCTTCGCGGCGGAAAGGCGGTCCGGCTTGAAGTCGCGCGCCAGCATACTGGTGGAAACGTCCATGGCCAGCACGATGTCAATGCCTTCCACCTGGGTATTCACCATATTGGTGGACGAGCGTGGCCGCGCCAGGCACAGGACTATCATCACAAGCGCCACGGTTCGAAGCAGCATGGGCAGATGACGGAGGACCTCGAGCAGATTATCCTGCCTGAAGGCCTGTGACGACGACATCCGCAGATGGGCGCGCTTCCCCTTCAGTTCCCTGTACACGTAAAGCGCCACAAGGAGTACAGGTACGGCAAGAAGCCACAAAAGGGCCGGATACTCAAAGAACATTGCCTTCCTCCTCCTCTTCCTTTATATACGTTTCCGAGACGAACCTCACGCTCAGCGGCAGTACGCCGGCGTTTTCTTTCTCATCGGCAACGTATTTTGCGAATTTCACAAAATCGGCACGCTCGAAGAGTTCCTTCAGGTCCCCGTACAGGCCGGCGGGAATGTCGGATTCCTTGAGCTCGCGGAAAATCTCCGCGCTGGTCATTTCCATGGCGCCTATCCCGTAGCGGGAGGCCATGTATTCGCGCAGGGCGTCGGTTACGCCGCTGTAGAACTGCTTCTGCTTTTCCGGCTCCCAGAACTTGTTGCTGCGGTAATGGTCCAGCTTGCGGAGGGCACGTATGTGCGCCGGCTCCTTGTATTTGGGCTCGTCCTTGGCCTTGCGGAAACGAAGGATAAGGAACACCGCCAGGGCAATGAGCCCGGCAACTCCAAGGGCGCCAAGCACCCAGGGAAGGACTTCCCCGAAAGTAACGGGATAGCGGATCTGCGGCCTCAGGTCGTGGGGAACGAAGGTGGTTGTGTCGATGGGGATGGTTTTCACATCCATCGACAAAGGCTCGAACAGGAGGGTGTCCACGGTGCCGTTACTGTGGCGCCGGAGCACGCTGATCGGCGGGAGTTCATAGATTCCTTCCTCGAAAGGCTGGATCACGAAGCTGCCCCTGAGGGTGTAGCTCCGGATTCCGGCACTGCTCTTTTTAAGGTTAAGCGTATCTATCTCCCACGGCCTTGCCAGGTAGATTGCATCCGTTCCTTCCGGCTGACCCACCTGGGGCCAGGCATAGAGGAGGGTGTCCGAGGCATCTTCCAGGGTTACTCCGTATTCCAGGGTGTCGCCCACAAGGATCGAATCCCTTTTCTGAATAAGGTTCAGGAAAGGCATGCCCTGGAGCAGGACAGACAGTATTATTACTGCAAGTTTCATCGGCTTTGGAACAGGGCCCTGAGCCCTTTTACATAGTCTTCATCGGTGCTTATATTCACGTAATCCACCTTGTGGCGGAGAAGAAGGCGTTCTTCCTCCCTCTGGACAGAGGCGAACCAGCGCTCGTATCCGCTCCTTACGCTGCGGCGCGATGTATTCACCCACAGTACGCGGCCGTTTTCAGCATCCTTCACCGGCACGATTCCCACATCGGGAATGGAGCGTTCGCGGGGGTCGGAAACTTTTATCACATTGAGGCTGTGGCGTCCCACGGCAACCTTCAGGGCATCTTCATAGCGCGGGGTACCGTCGGCATTCACATCCATCATGTCGGAAAGCACAAAAGCCGTGCAGCGGCGCTTGATGGCTCCGGTAAGGAAGCGCAGGGCTTCGCCGATGTCGGTTTTCGTGCCCTCGGGATTGTACTCCAGGATCTCGCGTATGATGTGAAGAAGGTGTGTGCGGCCCTTTGCCGGGGGGATGAATTTCTCCACCCTGTCGGAGAAGAGTATGCATCCCACTTTGTCGTTGTTCAGTATTGCCGAGAATGACAAAGTGGCAGCAATTTCCGCAATCTGCTCCCTTTTGGTCTTCACGGCAGTGCCGAAAAGTCCGGAACGGGAAATGTCCACCAGGAGTACCACCGTGAGTTCGCGTTCTTCCTCGAACACTTTCACGTACGGGGCGCTCATGCGCGCCGTAACGTTCCAGTCCATGGTGCGCACATCGTCACCGTATTGGTATTCACGAACCTCACTGAACGCCATGCCGCGCCCTTTGAACGCGGAATGGTATTCTCCTGCAAAGATCTGATGGCTCAGGGCTTTGGTCCTGATTTCAATCTTGCGAACTTTCTTCAGGAGGTCTTCGCTGGTCATTACGGAACTATTACTGCGTTGATTATCTTTTCAACGATCTGGTCGGAGGTAACGTTCTCCGCCTCTGCCTCGTAGGTGAGGCCTATGCGGTGTCGCAGCACCTCGGGCGCAACGGCGCGCACATCTTCCGGAATCACGTAGCCGCGCCTCTTGATGAAGGCATAGGCCTTGGATGCGAGCGACAGCGATATGCTGGCACGGGGCGATGCGCCGTAGGATATGAAGTCCTTGATTTCTTTGAGCTGATAGTCTTCCGGGGTGCGGGTGGCATAGACAAGGTCCACGATGTAACGCTCTATCTTTTCGTCCATATAGACCTGCTTCACCACTTCGCGGGCGCGGATGATTTCTTCGGGAGTTACCACGGGATTCGCCTTGGGGAAGGCCTGCTCGTTGTTCATGCGGATGATGAGGCGTTCCTCTTCCTTCTTGGGGTAAGACACCACCACCTTGAGCATGAAACGGTCCACCTGGGCCTCCGGAAGCGGGTATGTGCCTTCCTGTTCGATGGGGTTCTGCGTTGCCATCACCAGGAAAGGCTCGGGGAGCCTGTAGGTTTGATCGCCGATAGTGACCTGATGCTCCTGCATGGCTTCCAGAAGCGCGCTTTGTACCTTTGCCGGGGAACGGTTAATTTCATCGGCAAGGATGAAATTCGCGAAGATGGGGCCCTTGTGCACTTCGAAGTCCTCTTTCTTCTGGGAGTAGATGAGGGTGCCGATGACGTCGGCCGGCAGAAGGTCCGGGGTGAACTGGATTCGGCTGAACTTTGCGTCCACGGCCTGCGCCAAAGTGTTTATTGCCAGTGTCTTTGCAAGGCCAGGGACGCCCTCCAGCAGGATGTGGCCGCCGCTCAGGAGGCCGATGAGGAGATTGTCCGTGAGATGCTTCTGGCCCACGATCACCTTGCCCATTTCAAGGGTGAGGAGATCCGTGAAGGCGCTTTCTTTCTGGATTCGCTCGTTCAGTTCTTTGATGTTTACGCTTTCCATATACTGCTTAGTTTCTTTCAATGTAGCCCTTCGGGCAGAACCATTTTTTGCTGCAAAATATATACCAACTTTCGCGATACAAATATACAAAAACTCATCCATGATTTAGGCTCATTCATGGACGAGTTTGGGAGTCCGGCGGTTCGTAGGCAAAAACCGGCCTTTTTGCACACGAGTTGGGCTTTGGACCAGGTTGGTGTGCAAAAAACGGCCTTTTTGCACACGAGATGGGTGTTGGACCTGGTTGGTGTGCAAAAACCAGCCTTTTTGCACACGAGATGAGGTTACACGGGGAAGATGGGGGTGAGAACGTCTGAGAATCTGCGGAATTATTTGTATTTTTGCAAGGTATGCGTTACAAACTCACACTCTCATACGACGGGGCGCCGTTCTGCGGTTACCAGATACAGCCGGGCTCGCCTTCCGTGCAGGAATGCGTGGAAGCCGCGCTGTCACGCCTCCTTAACAGGCCTGTTGCCATCGTGGGGGCCGGAAGGACCGACACCGGAGTGCACGCAGCATTCTACGTGGCCCATTTCGACATGGACACAGAACTGCCCTTCACGGCGGAGGACTTCCGATACAAACTGAATGCGGTGCTTCCAAGGTCGATAGCGGTTCATTCGGTTGATTTGGTGGCCGATGATTTCCATGCAAGATTCGATGCGGTGCGCCGGGAATACACCTACTTCATCCATCGCAGCAAAGACCCCTTCACAGAGAATTATTCCTGGCGATGCGGCTATCCCAAGCTGGATTTCCAGGCAATGAACGAGGCCTGCAAGTATCTTATCGGCACAAAGGACTTCAGCGCATTCGAGAAAACCGGCGGGGACAACAAGACCTCCATCTGCACGGTGTACGAAGCCTTCTGGGCCCAGTACACTCCTCCGCACGTTTCCGTAATGGGATACCCCGGCGGGGAATACTGGTACTTCAGGATCTCCGCGAACAGGTTCCTGCGCAATATGGTGCGGGCCGTTGTGGGCTCGTTAATCGAGGTAGGGCGCGGGAAGCACTCCCCCGAGTGGATTGCAGAACTCCTTATAAACGGCACCCGTTCCGACGCCGGCGAATCCGTCCCCGCCCACGCACTGTTCCTGAACAAGGTTGAATACCAGGAAATCAAAAGTTGTAACCCACCCTTGAAGTGAGGCTCCATCGGTTTGCTCCGGGAAGGAGCTCGACGCCAAAGCCGTGAAGGTAAGTGCCGTCGGCCTGGATGTACAGGCCTTTGACGGCCTTGAAGCGGTACTTGAGCGTGAGGCCGCCGCCGGCCTTGGTGGTGGACAAGTACTCCATCTTTCGCATCCAGTCGGGGGTGAGACGGAGCGGTGCGGATTCCGCATCGGGAGCCCCTCCCTGAAGCCCGGTCTCCTCCCATCGGCCCATACCGCCGTTAAGGCGCAGCATCATGTCCACGGGGCCGAACACCCAGGCCGATATGAGCGCGAGAGACGCGATATAGCGGTCGTTCCTGTTGGTGTACGGAGCCACCGGATACGACTCCTCCCCCAAAAGACCCAGGTGGAGCGCCGCTTTCAGGCTCTTCAGGAAGTGGGAAGAGAATCTGTGGTCGTAGGAGAGGTCCATACTGCTCCAGGTGCGGTCCGACACCGGACTGTACCTATAGACGGGGAGGGTTGTCACTCCTTCGGAGGCTTTCTGCTCCAATGCGGCTTCCTGAAGATAGTCCTCATGCAGATCCATACTGAAGCCCAGCCTGTGACCGCCGCTGAAAATCCGGGTCATGAAAAGTGAAAGGCTGCGGCCGGGATAGCGGAACCAGTCAAAGCCTTTCTCCCCCACCCTGCCTTGCTTCCATAACAGTTCCATGCCAAGTTCCACCTTGGTGTGCTTCATCATATAGGCAAAGCCGTTGGTATATTCCCTCACCGGGAAAGCGTCAACTCCGCCGCCGCCCCACGTAAGATAGGTACCGTAGCGCATTCCCTTGTCCAGAAAGACATTATAGGACTGTGCAGTAGCAGAGCCCTGCCGATCCGCTTCTATGCTTTCATTGCGTAAGGAGAATATATACGCAAGAGAAAGGCCCACATCTCCCAATATGAGGCTCACGGTGGGCTCCAGGCGGAGTTTCATTCCACTGGATGTGTACCTGATATCCTTGCGCTTGGAATAATTGTCGGCCATATAGCCGGCTTTTATTCCCACCGCCCAACCATCAGAGATATCTGTAAGGGAACTGGCTTCCAGCCTGTATGTCTGGCGGGTCTTTGGCCCGGGAGTGAGTTCCAGAATGTCCACGGGGAAATAACCCGGCTCCAGGAACATGGAGGTGAACACGTTCTTTCCCTCCATCTGCTCGAAGGAGAAAGAGCCCTGCAAAGAAGTCCTGGCCCAATGAACGGTCCCGTTTGCCGATGCGCCGGCCTTCCAGAGAGATTCGGGCATGAAAGCGGGATGATAGCCGCCTTCCTCATAGCCGCCGTACAGCTGGGCCGATCCGTGCCCGCTAAACGGATGCAGTCCATAGCGCAGCAAACCGGCCTCCTGGCCCAAAAGGGGCAGACATCCGAGCAGCAGAGTCAGTGCAAACAGTAATCTTTTCATTTCCAATGCAAAGATAGCTTTTTTCTATGTAAAAAAAGCGGGTGGCACCGTAACCGAAACAGTATCCTACCGACGACTCCGCCCTGGAAACGTATTACACGGAGTATCCGTTCTCATACAACGTCACCCTCGGCTACAAGTTCGTATTCTGATTGTACAGGTCGAACTCCCAGCCGTGCAGGTAAATATGGTGTTCCGTGACCGAATATACGCTGAAGTTACCCATTCCGCCTTCCACGTTTTCGTGGATTATCGCGGGCTCCGAAAGCGAACCGAAACCCGCCATGTCCATGGCGTTCGAAGACAGGCAGTACAGGTATGTATCCCATGAAATGCTCGCCATCCTTATATAAACTTCCGGGACATATCTTTCACAGCCCGTACGGCCGCTGAGTATAAGGGGGTGATCTTCCATGCTGAAACGGAATATGTACTCCCCTCCTTGGAACAGTTCGTCGGAGAATACATGAGCAGGGTTGGAAGACTTTTCCTCCATGCTTCCCGGCAATTGCACGGGAATACTTTTGAAAACCGGATCCGACTCGTCCAATGCAACATAGTAATATCGCGTTTCATGGGGCACGGTATCGCTTTTTCGCCTGTATTCGTTGGAAACGCCCTGAAGGGAGAAAGCCCTGTAGTAGTTGTTTTCTCCCGGATTGTCCTTGAGGTGAACCGTGAAATCGTATATTCTGTCGCGGTATTCCGCATCAACGATATAAACCGACGACGTGTCCACTGTCACTTCCGGTGGAGGCGGAACTGTCACTTTCGCGCTGATATGGCAGGAGTCGCTGTCGGCCTTGAGGACAATCTCATCACCAGCTTTTATTGTTGCTTTCACCGGATAGCAGCGGGACATGAATAGTTTTGGGTCGCCGATTGCGCTTTCGACAACCCAGGAATCATCCGGCATTTCGGCCGGAACGCCATTTACGAAACAACTTACAACAAGGTCCTCTTCAACATCTGTAACATGCGCAGCCGTGCTGCGGCACAGATATACATAATGAAGAGTATCCGTAGTGTACCACTGGGCATTCAACACCATCTTCGTACCATCTTTCGCCACATCATAGTCAATATCCTTCATGCAGGAAGACAGTACGGCTGTTGCGAGCGCAAATGCCAATAAAGATATGATTGTTTTCGTTCTCATCTGAAGTTGTATGTATAACTCACAGAGGGTAGCAGGGGCAGCAGAGTTATCTGGTACAGGCCTATCGGCTTTCCATTGGCACGGTCGGCATCTGATCGAGTGCTCACAAATACAAGATTGGGATTCATCTGGTTGTAGGTATTGTACAGCCCGAAAGACCACACCGACCAGCCATGTCTTTTATCAGTTCTGAGGTTCAGGCTCAGGTTAAGGCAGTGGCTTGGCGGCAGATGGTAATTGCTCCTGTTGGGAACACGCTCTGCCGTTCTGAATTCTCCGGTATAATAAATCAGTTGGTGGGTGCCAGTATCATCCCACAAGTGACGGGCTTCTTCAATATGCAGCATCACCGTGGCCCTGTCGGGCAGAGTGAGGTAGCCACCGCTCATGAAGGTCCAGCTCCCGGATAAATCCAGGCGTTTGTTGAAATGATGGGTTGCAAAAAGAGAAACCACATGACGCCTGTCGTACTTGAACGGAAACCACTCTCCTTTGTTTATGTATCCGCTCGGGTAGCGCCTCTCTGTCTTGGAGAGCGTATATGACAGCCATCCGGTAGTGCTCCCAGTGTTTTTGGCCGCATAGAGTTCCACTCCGTATGAGCGTCCCTGCCCCATCTCCACCACATCGTCCCAGGGAGCTGTGGTGCCGAACATGGAAATGCCGTCGCGGTAGTCGATTATGTTTTCCGAATGCTTGTAGTACCCCTCAAGTGAGAATTCCCATCCCTTCAGACCTTCGTAATAGACCCCGGCTGAGAACTGGTCGGTTTCCACCGGCTTGATCTTCTCGGTAATCGGCACCCAGATATCCGTAGGAAGCGATAATTGCGAGGTGGAAAGCAGATGAACATACTGGCTCATCCTTGTATAGGCGGCCTTCAATGCTAAGCCTTCTCCAAACGAAAGACGGGTAGAGAATCTCGGTTCCAGGGAATAGTATGCCTTACCCTCCGTTGTCATCAGCACATACCGGAGGCCGGGATTCATTGTCCAACGATTTCCCACAGATATCTCATCTTCTGCGTAAACTGCCGCCTCAACGCCAACGTACTCTTTGGAGCTGCGATAATCGGCGGCTGGAGAATCCTGAAAAGAATAAGTGGTGGAATACCGGGTCTGGGGAGTGTAATCATGAACAGTGGCCGATGTCCCGAAGCGGAAATAATGGCTTCCTCCGGGAGAATAGTCCACATCGTAACTTAAAGACCAGTCCTTTATTCCCGAACCGAAAGAGGAATCATACACCTCATCGTATTCCTCCATGTGGCTTGTCTGCTTCATTACAGAATTCATGTGATAGAAATTACCCGACACGCAGAGGTTCGAGTTCCACCTGCCGTTGAAGCTGTGGTTCCACCGGAGTGCCCCCACAAGGCTGCCCCAGTCCACCGAGGTATCGTCTTCCCCCCGGCTTCTGTCAAGTGTTTCAGAGCCGTCGTACGTGAACATATCGTTTCCGTTATATATCGTGAAGTACAGACGGTCCTTGTCGGAGAAGCGGTGGGTGAGTTTTCCGTTCACGTCGTAGAAGTAGTAATTCAGGTCGCTGCCCGCAAGTTTAATCAAAGGGGCGAATAGCAGGGTATGCAGCAATCTTCCTGTAACGGAGAAGGTTGTCTTGTCCCACAGTAGCGGGCCTTCCAGATGAATCTTGTCGATTAGCATTCCCACCCCTACTGAGCCCTGGAACGATTCGGCATTGCCGTCGTTTGTCCTCACGTCCACTATACCGGAAACCCTTCCTCCGAAGCGTGCAGGGAACGCACCTTTATACAAGGTGACCCTCTTCACCGCTTCTGGCGTGAAAGCGGAAAAGACGCCCAGCATGTGGTTCACATTGTACAGAGGGACTCCGTCCAGAAGATACAGGTTCTCATCGTTCCCGCCTCCCCTGATATAGAGGCCGGAAGTGCCTTCCATGCCGCTTTGCACGCCGGGAAGCATCTGGAGCGTTTTCAGCACGTCGGCCTCGCCCAATAAAACCGGGGATTTCCTCACTATTTCCACCGGTACCGTCTCCACGCTCATAAGAGTGGACCGTATTCCGGATTCGGAGCGTGCCGTCACAGTGGCTGCGGCAAGCATTTCACCCGGAATCAGGAAAAATGTAAGCGTAGTATCTTTCCTGAAGTCGATGGGGACTGCCGCCGTCTGGTATCCCGCGTATGAACAGAATAAAGAATCGGCCTTTCCAAGCGGGAAAGTTAGGGAATACCGGCCGTCAATGTCGCTTATGGCCCCAGTCCCGGATATGTACACTGTAGCCCCTATCAGGCTCTCCTTCGTTTCCGCGTCCCTTACAAGGCCGCTCACCGTTACCTTCTGGGCATTGGCAGTAACGGCAAGCAGCAATGTGATAAGTGAAAGGAGTAAGTGCTTCGCGGCGCCGCTACCGTACATGTTTGAAAGTATAAACAGCGCCGGAGTTGATCAGGCTTTCCGTACTGAAGTCGTAGAACAGCGCCTTCCCGAGCCTGAAAACTATGATATCTTTGTCGGCCGAAACTATTTCCGGCTCTCCCGCATAAGAGCGGCTTATCATACGGTCATTATCGGCGTACTCATGCTGGTTGGACGTCCAGGACTCCTTGTTATTCCCGTCAATAGTCAGGTCTGCCGAATAAGGCAGGAGCAAATAACTATTCGCATTCCCAACATTAATCGGCGACTCAAGCGAAAAAGGAGCCTCGCCTTGTGCCTCAATCATCTGGGAAGGAATTGACATGCCGAAACTGCCCTTACGGGAATAGACAATCCCCGGGGTAAACATGGCAAGCTGTTCGCGATAATTCAAAAGAGAAATGAGCTCTTCTAATACTAATTCCCCGCCATGAGAGCTTCCGTCACCGTTCAAATCCACAGGAGAGTCATAGTCTGTAAGTTTAACGCTCACAAGTTCATAATCGCCTTTGTATTTGTTCAGTATTTCTTCCACAGGATCAGTCTTGCCACAAGCCGAAATCAAAACCAACGGCACAATCGCCAGAAACAATTTTTCCTTTTTCATATCTCCAGTATATTTTTTAGACAATTTATACGTCACAAAAAAAATGCCAAGCATCAATACTTTTTAATTGGCACAACCAACACATCAACATTTCCGGTTGAGTACTGGTAAACCTGAGCCACCGGATTCGGTATCGAAGTGACTATCGGGTCTGTATAATATACATTAAACGTGCCTAATTCATCAGAATCCTGAGTATATGAATAGGAATTTGAAGCAGAGAAACTTGCCCCCATATTAACCCCCCAGTTTATTTTCTTGCTTCCCGACACATTTGCCGTCATATTGAATGTTCCAGAGAAAGTGCCAGTCAAGGTTGCGCCGCTATCTTTTTCTTTGATTGTAACACTATAGCTATTAGCATAATATGACAGATCCCAAGTAAACAGTGTAAAATTCAAATCTATCCACCTTGGAACCAGATCCTCCACCTCAATATAATATGTTCTATACTTCAATTTATTCAACCATACATAATGATAATACTCATAGACTCTGGAAACATAAAAGGCATCTTTAAAGCTCACTGATCTATAATGCTGCTCATGGATATTGCCGGCATGTATGTCGAAAACCAATTCAATACAACCGTCAACCCAATCCAAAGCATATAACTCAGCATCAGTATATGCATAAGGTTGACCTGAAGTTTGACCATTAAATGTTACTGATAGTTGCCAGTCTGTTACGCCGCTTGAAGTCAAATCATCGGTAAAAGAGTTTAATTCCTGGGGATTGATTTTACATTTCAGAATTCTTTCCGCATAATGGAAATCAACATACCCTGTGTCTATGACGGGTGTCATTCCATAGTAGATATAATCCCTGTGTTTAAGCATCGGCTCGCTGTTTCCCAAAGTATATGCATCCAATACTTTTTGAGGTATTTCGGTTTTCATTATGTAGTTGGTAGCAGGGTTCGGAGTATTGAAATTGTGCTCATAAATATGATCCCCCTTTGTTGATTCAGCAAGCGCGCCATTGAATTCATCATCGACAAACGAGAAGTTAATCGGACCGCCTTTAGTTGATTCAGAACCAGTCTTCATCCTCTCGTTACTCTTGATAAGTAACACCGGGAACTCCGGAATAATGTACGATGGTATGTTGTCGGTCAATTCTCCGTTACTGAAAATGGAATTGGTGGATTCCCGGTTCTTGTATCCCACTACGACAGCATCAGACGAAGTGTCCCAATTAATGACACTGAAGGCATTTTCATTTACCCAGCTCCAATCCGGAACGAGAATGGTCAGAAGAGGTATCTCTTTCTCAATCTCTTCGAGTTTTGAATCTTCATCATAGGCTTTCAGGACACTTTCAAAACTGCGCTCTCCATCCACAAGAAGATCCTTGGTCCAGGGATAAAACACATCATAGTCTTTGTCATACTGTTTCAGCGCTTCATTCTTCAAGAATGCACGCAATTCCGGTTCGTTGTAAACAGCCTTGGACAAAATGACGGCAAAATCCTGATATGCCTGGAGTTCTGCTGTTAGAGGGGCGGGGGCCTCCGGAGCGTTCATCTCTCCTGTTTCCTTTGCACAGGAGAAAAACACTAACAGCCCCATAGCGACAAATAAACTTGTGAGAACGTATCTGTTTTTCATTTTTATAATTTGCTTTGAATTAATGGTTTATTACTATTTCCATAACTGATAACTCCAGCGGGATTCTACTAAGAAGCACATAGAGAACTTCGCACAGGCTTTTTGACAACGTTTCCAGGGAATAAATGGCCGAGCCCTTCATCTTTGCTGGAAACAACGACAGGAAGTTTTCTTTCTCTTCCAATATAAACGCAATTGTCGTTTCTCCGCTTTCTGCTGGAATGCTTTTATAAAGAGCGTCTTCACCTATGGAAAACGATTTATACTGCCATCCGTAAAAGTTGCCTTTCTCACACATTATTATTATATCCTGTTTAAGTTCTCCGACTGCAGTCCCGCCGGAGGGTTCAATCCTGAACTCCATAACGCACTATTCTCCGGTGATTTCGAACTCGCCGATGTACTGCGCGCCAGAAGAGAGCGTAAAGACTAGGGAGTATAGTCCGGATGTGCCGGTAATTGGAATTGCCACGGGAGAATCATAAGCATCCACCACTTCATACTGCGTTTCGCTTGTATAAAGATTGGTTATCTCAGTATCAACATCTCCCAAATCGTTGCTGAAAGAGATGAATACTGTTGAGGTGAAACCGTCGAAATAAGCGGTGATAGGGACATCAATAACACCCCGGTTCGGGTAGTGCGTTTCCTTTTCATCACCCGGTTTGATGACAATATTTGTACTATCAATAGGAGATTGAACTGCAAATGATGATAAAGAAACTAAAAGCGTCAATAAAAGAATGACATAATGGGGTTTTTTCATGGTAACTATGATTTTTAGTAGTTCATAAAATAAAAACGCGTTTTTTGTTGGTGCAAAGTTACGGTTGAAATCACTATTTAAACAAAGAAAAGCCGTTCTAATATCTAACACAGACAAAAGCCAAAACGGCATTCTACGCGCGTAGAATGCCGTTATTTGGGCTTTGTTAGATTCTCAATCTAACAAGCAAAAAACCAATTTAGTAAGTAATTAATAATCAAGCGATTACAAAAAACAGAGACCTCTTAGCCGTCAGAAGGCTAATAACTCGTTGATAATAAGGCTATTAAACTATCATTTCCAATAGAATATCTCTGCTCAAGGATTTTGAATCCACGATTGTCTTTTTTATCCTCGACTTTTTCATATACACTGCGGCTACCGAAGGCATGTTCAAGATAATGGATATCGTGGTGGCGTCGAAACCTACTATGAGGTAGCTGACGAAACGATAATCCTCCTCTGTGTACGAAGGAAAGTCTTCCCTGAAATGAGCCATTATACCTCCGAGGCTCCTATCAATCATCTGTTCAAAGTGCCTCTGCCCAGACATATCACCACTTATATCCTTTATTAAATCCTTCACTTTATTATATACTACCTTCTGAGAATCGGTGCGTTTATTCGCCAACAGGTATGTTTCGCTTAGTTCGCCAAGGTACTTGAACTGGGTTTTATACATACGGGTATATTCCGATCTTAATCGCGACAGTGTTGTTTCGCCCTTATCTATCTGCTCGTATAGAGTTGATATCTCGTTCTGCTGAGTGTTCACCATCTCCTCAAAACTAATCCGCTCAAGAGCCCAGCATTCTTCTGATTCTTTCAGGCGGGCTCCAATGGATTCCGCTATTTCGGCCATTGCAACACGTTCTTTCTCCAATTTAATATTCTTGTTCCTAAAGAATATATATAAAGCCATTGACAGAAGAATAAGGAGAAAAATTGCTATCAAGGCTTTAATACGATTATTCTTGTTGACTATCTCCAGCTGACTCTTTTCAATTGATAGATAATCCCTCTGGGATCTTACTGTTGCCTGCGATATCGACATATTAAGAAGGGAATCTTGATAACTCAATGACTTCTGCAAGAGGGAATATGCATTTCTATAGTCCCCTTCGGTTTCGTATGCCGCTGATTTCCATATATCTATCACTGAGTAATCATTTTGTTCCATCGCATACAACTGATTGAACACATCATCGGATTCATCTGAACGCCCACAAACGGCAAGGACATAAGCATAAGAAGCCCAAATCCTTACGCTGCTAAAACCGGAACCGTCAGCAAGAATACTATCGAACAATTCAAGTGAGTGCTGGCAGTTATCGTTATTTAATACAATGAGAAGCTGCGCATACTCTTCCTTTATATTATTGACAATCGAAATTGGGGTATCAGAATCTGCAAGTAACGCTTTATAGATTTCTTCAGCCTCGGCATATTGACGATTATTATTCAGAGCTTGAGCTATTCTCCATTGGGTTGTATGATAGTATTGGGATAGTCCAGCTTCTGAGAATGCTGTCTGTGCAAGATATATATATCGTAGCTCTTCAACGGAATTATGGGTTTTATTAAAAGTGTCAGAGATAGCAGAATACAAAAGCCCGATATATCTTTTGTCTTTTGCATTAGGGATTAATTCTTCTGCTTTTGAGAGAGAGACTATTGCTTTATCAAATGACTCTCCCTGAAGGTAAAGCACGCCTTGATAATATAACGCCTTCAACTTTTCATCGGCAGAACCGTGCCGAGAATAGTAATCAACAGCAGGTTCTATAATACCCAGATCAGTTGTATCGATATAGTTTTTATACAAGGCTGCAGCTTCAAGTAATGAATACTGCGCCTGCAGACGTCTGCTGCCCAGCGTTTTCTTGTCAATTCCCCGGAGAACGGCCAAAGCACTGTCCGGCCGCTCCTGGATATACGATTCAACATCGGAAAGCACTCTCCCGGCCTCACGTTTTCCGCAGGAACAGGGAAATACTGTCATTGAAAGTGCAAAAAAAAGTAATAAATGCCTATTCAATTTCATATTATACAGAGTCTGTACGGATATATGTCTAATTATGCCCGGAGAAATGAAACCAGGCGGGTATGGTAGTGCTCGTAGTATAGCGTCTTTGTTCCCTCCGAAAGTTCAGAGCCGAGAACCATTTTTTCTATCTCCGGATAATCGGCACAAAAACGATCCAGTTCCCGGCGAACCAGTATATCCGGAATCCCAAGAGATAATCCGAAATCCAGGAATTCTTTGTGACCTATACCTAAAGGAAACGAACGCCCATCAGAAAACAACCCTTTTTGTAATGCAAAGATACTGTCGTCTGGAAGATGGATATGCGTATCAATAAGATCATAGGCAGGTGCCAACCGATAGTCTCCCTCTTTTGATTTCAAGACGCCACGCCGGGATAAACTTGCGGATAAGGTGGCCGATGTCTTCATAACTTAATGCCGTGTACTTATAATCTTTTCCGTGGCTTTCCGAAGTAATTCCTCCCAATGACGCGAAATCCTCTTGTTGGATTTTATTTCCGGACTCGTCAACATCGTAGCGCTTTGTTATGTATGCTGTCTCTCCGTTTTCAAAATAACATAACGAATGCTCGGCAGTTTTGATTTGAAAGACAGACGACGCTATCTGCATCGTAAGGTGTTCGTTAGCCGGGCTGTCGGCACAGTTCTCAAAATCCGTGAGTCTTGGTTTAAGGATATACGTCCCTTGTTTTCATTAAACATGGCCATATTCAAATCCATGCTCTGGAATGGCAATATGGAGGAGACTGTGACTCCCCCGGTCATGCTTCTTGGAACAAATTCATTCATAACTAAACAGGCATCACTGTTATGGCCCCTGGTGTATCAGTCCTCGCCGTTGCCAAAAGTATCCCGAAATCGTCGTTACTGTCCAGTTTATGTATCCTGGTCTGAACGGTTCTGTTATGTCCTTCAGATAACATGTTGGCAAAAAATGCAAAAATGTATGGACTGCGGTATTCCTGCTGTTTTTTGGGCAGAGTCAAACTTATTGCAGGAGCGGAAGCGTCGGCATAATACATATCATCGTAACGGAAAACATACTCGGTGGGAGATAACTCAGAGAGCCTTCCTGCGAGCCGGCCGTTAATAAATACATTCGCGGCTCTCATAATTCGTCAACCGTTTTAATTCTGGTCTCAAGCGTAAGCCCAAGAGTATCCAACACACGAGTAAGAACGGCCAATGTAGGATTTCCTTCTCCCCTCTCTATCTTGGTGAGTGTATTGATGCCGATACCGGAGAGAAGTGACACTTGCTGTTGCGTAACTCTCAAGGACTTTCGTCTGGCTTTTATCTGCTGTCCAATATTTCCCATAATTCACAATATATTGTGATTTTGCGCAAAGATAGAGAAAAGATAACACAAAAACAAGGAGAATTCACAATATATTGTGATTTTCGGACGGGCGCACTGATACCGGCGTGCACGCAGCATTCTACGCAGCCCATTTCGACATAGAACTGCCCTTCACGGCGGAAGACTTCCGCATTTCCGCGAACCGGTTCCTCCGCAATATGGTGCGCGCCACCGTAGGCACCCTCATCGAAGTGGGCCGCGGCCGCCGCTCGCCGGACAGCATCATCGACCTAATCGAAAACGGCACCCGTTCCGACGCCGGCGAATCCGTCCCCGCCCACGCCCTGTTTCTGAATAAAGTGGAGTACTGAAAACGCGGGACTACTCCTGCGAGGGTGCAAAGACAAAAGTGAGGTTATGCTTGGTTCTGGTGTAATTGGAAACCAGAAATACATATGCAAGTCCTTCCTTCAGACCTCCATCTGCACCTTTCTCGATTTTGTTCTCGCTGCTCCAGCTGGCGTAATTGAACGGACTTCCTTCACCGATGTCGTCCTTCGTCCATAATCCCAGGACGCTTCCATCCTCAGAGCAGACTGTGATAGAACTGCTATTCCCGCAAAAGTGCTCCTTCCAACTGGCCTGAACGTCGATATTCATTCCGTAGCCATGCGTAAAGACACACGCAAAGGTGAAAATCTTCCCCGACTTGATAGTATAATCGGAAGAGTACAATCCTTTGACTACGATTGTCTGATCGTAGGCATTAGCCAGACACAGGTTAAGATTTTCAGCATAGTCTTTACGACATGATACGAAGAGTACCGGTATCAGGAGTAACAGCAATAACTTTTTCATGCACAAATATATATATTTTTTTTGATTCAAAAAATCGCCCCCGGGAAACCTGGGGGCGATTGCTTAATTTATGCAGCAAACTACTACAGATCGTTCATTTCTGCAACGTAGTCGTTCTTGGAAGCGACTTCCAGAGTGCTGTACTCGCTGAGACCTGTTCCGGCGGGAATAAGGTGTCCGCAGATAACGTTTTCTTTCAGGCCTTCAAGGTGGTCCACACGGGCGCGGATAGCGGCCTCGGAGAGAACCTTGGTGCTGTCGCTGGGATTAAGTTATTGCAGTGTTTTCGCTTTGTCGATGAGCTTTGCAAAGCGGGTACGATATCCCCAGGGGTCGGAAACTTTGGAGCCATTCACGAGGTCGTAGGCCATTGAGAGGGTTGCCTCCCCCTTGTATTCTGAATTGCGCAGGCACATTCCGTAGGCTGCGATGCCGGCTGCAAGATTGAAGTTATCTGAAGTAGTGTCTGAGGCTTTTACACCCAGAGACAACTCGCGGCTCTGCTCGCCCAGGGCGAGTTTGTAGCGCACATCGAAAGAGGCAACAGAAGCTTCTGCCTCATAACCTTCAGCGGGAATAATCTCGTACAGGGCGGTGATAGTCTGGCCCGCGCCGATCTCGCCTGCGTCTTTCTTGTCATTTTCGAAATCCTCGTTGTTCATCACGCGGTTCTCATAGCCGATGAGCCTGTAGCTGTCTACGACCTCCGGATTGAAGGTAATCTGGCACTTCGTGTCATTGGCCACGGAGTAGAAGTGGCTGCGCTCGTTCACGAACACCTTCATCATCTCCTCCTCGCTGTCCACGTAAGTATAGGTGCCGTTGCCGTGATTGGAAAGGCTTTCCATTCTGGAATCCTGGAAGTTGCCGGTGCCGAAGCCCATGATGCTGAGGTAAATGCCCTTGTCCAGGTAGCTTTCCACCATCTCCACAAGGGCGTCGGTGCTTGACACGCCAACGTTGAAATCTCCGTCGGTACACATGACGATGCGGTTGTTGCCGCCTGTCATGTAGTGCTCCACAGCCTCGTCATAAGCCATTTTCATAGCAGCTCCTCCTGCCGTGCTTCCGCTTGCATCGAGCTTTTGGATTGCCTTCTTAATCTTGTCTGCATCCTGTACAAGAGTGGACTCAAGCACTTTTTCAACACCGCCCGCATAAGTGATCAGGGCAACTCTGTCGGTGGGCTTCATATAGTCTACCATCGTGCAAAGACCGGTTTTGACCAGATCCAGCCTGTCGGGGCCAAACATCGACCCGGAAACATCGATAAGGAAGATATAGTTAGCGTCGGGAACCTCATTGTCGCTCAGGGATTTACCCTTGAGGCCAAGGCGGAGGAGCCTGTGCTCCGGATTCCATGGACATACTCCGATTTCCGCATTGATGGCAACGGTTTCATTGCCGGTGGGATCGGCATAGTCGAAGGTAAAATAATTAAGGTATTCCTCTATACGCACGGAGTTGGGTTCCGGGAGCCTGCCGCTGTTAAGGCACCTGCGCATATAGGCGTATGCTGCGCCGTCGGCATCTACGGAGAAGGTCGATGTGGGTTCATCGGCCGCCTTGATGAACTTGTTCTCCTTGATCTCGTCGAACTGATTGCCGGAGGGGTCCTCCACCTCCTGGTCATACATCGGGGAAACGCTTTCGCAATCGTAGAAGCCTCCATAATAATTCCCTTTGCTGCAGGAGATTACGGTGGCAGCCGCAGCGGCTGCAATAATAATAGCTATCTTTTTCATGTTTCAAATGGTTTTTCTAACTGTATAATCGGCTTTTTTCAATATCTTGCAACGAAATATCAAAAATATGCATATTATTAGTGCAAGATTGTGAGTTTCCAGGATTTAAGGTTTGAAACCGAACCAGAATGAAAAGGCGATACCATAATATACTAATGCTTCCGGCTTTGCTGATATTGCTTTTGGCGTCCTGCGCAAAAGCAAGTTTCGAAGGCCGTGGACCCATTTTCGACGTTGGGGGAGAATCTGCCGATTTCATGGCCATCCTCACCATAAAGAAGACTCCTACCGATACGGTTTATTTCCAGCTGGACGACTCCACGACAATATATGCGGTCAACTTTCAGGACGGATTTACCCGCATGGAAAAGGTCTTCTGCGACATAACCGTCACAAATAAGTCAGTTGGCCGGTTTAAGTACGAGGGCTATATCAACTGGCTGGAGCCCATCGACGAGGGACAGGTAACGGCCGATGCATCTGTTACCGGCAATCTGGGACTGGATATCATTGACGACTGGATGACAGGGGCAGAAGACGGCTATCTTACCCTGCATTATAATACATGGTGGGGGTCGAGCCAGGTTCTTCATAAAATGTGCGTGATAACCGGAACCAACCCGGAAGACCCCTATGAGCTGGTTTTACTGCAGGACGCCTGCGGAGACAAAAAGGATGAGGAGGGCGATGCGCTTGTTTGCTTCGACATAAATTCACTCCCCGATACCGGAGACGAGTATAAAGAACTGACGTTAAAATGGACGAGCAGTGGAGGTACGGCTGCTGAAAAGAAATTCAAGTTCAAGACAAGGAAATGAACTGAGTGAACTTGAAATTTTGAAGCTGGCCCGCAGCGGGAACCCCTCCGGAACGCGAAAACTGTATGAGCGCTACGTGGGGTATCTTACTGCGGTATGCTCCCGCTATGTCGTGGACAGAGACGAGGTGAAAGACATCCTGCAGGAAGCCTTCATCAAGGTTTTCAAGGGGCTGGACAGCTTCGAGTATCGGGGAGAAGGAAGCCTTAAGGCGTGGATTACACGCATTGTGGTGAACGACTCGCTGAAAGCCCTCAAGGCATCGTCAAAACTAGTCTTCACCAACCGTTTCCCCGATGAGGCGGAAGAAGAACTGCCGGAACTCCCGAACATATCGGCAGCTACGATTCAAGAGATGATAAAAGGGCTTCCGGACGGCTACAGGGCGGTTTTCAACCTGTTCGTTTTCGAGAAGAAATCGCATAAGGAGATTGCTTCGATGCTGGGGATAAAGGAAGATTCGTCGGCATCTCAGTTCTTCCGCGCAAGGAATACTTTGGCAAAGAATATCAAGGCATATATTAAGGAACATGAGCAAGAATTGGACAGATAAGCTTCCTGGCCTGATGGAAGGGTTCACGGAAGCCGAGCCGGAAGGGCTGTGGAACGCAGTCCAGGCCGGAATGCCCGCTAAAAAGCGCCGCGTGGCCGCCGTGTGGTGGATCAGCGGGGCTGCGGCATTACTCGCAGCCGCGGCAATCGCCGCAATCGTCCTCTTGAGGCCGTCGACGCCGGATGTCCCGGTGACGTCACCTATTGTCATTGCCGATTCCGGAGATGACGAGCTCATGGTTTCCGCCCCGGAAGAGCTTGCCCCCCGGACAGTTCCTTCAAGAGAGCGCATCGTCCCTGCGCAGGAAATCCCCGTCGAAACCGAAGAATTGGAGACAGTCGACGAGTCGGAGCCCATTATCGGCAACACAGAGCCGATAATCGACACTGTTGAGCCTGTTACAGACACCACTGAGCCTGTTACAGACACGATAGAAGAGTCCGTTCCGCCTTCCGTCATCGACACTCCCTCCCTGAACACCAGACCTGCCGACAAGCCGGTGCGCCATCTCCCGAAGCTCAACCCCCGTGTGCATGTTCTGTTCGCATTATCAAGCCCTGGCCAGAGCGTATCGGCCACAACAAACGGCATCGGCATTCCGTCCAATCCCGGATTCATTCAGGGCATGATGGATACTAAAGCCACCGGAACAGGTTCATCGGTGAACCTGTCCATGCTGGGACGCAACAAGGCAAGCACAACGGATGCCTTCCACAGCCAGACGGCAAGGCTGTCACTAGGGCTCAAGGTGGATTTGAACGAGCGATGGGGCATCCAGACAGGTGTTGTGTCATCGACCCTGGAATCCCGCTTCAACAGCACTGCCGGAAGCCTTCAGTCGATAACATCCAGGACGATGAGATACCTTGGCATCCCACTGTACGGCTGCTACAACGTGTTCGAGCAGGGAAAGCTTGGCATGTACCTGAATGCCGGGCCGATGTATGAGTTCTCCACCAGCACCCGCACCGATACCGAATCCTTCGCAGGAGGCCACCGGACAGGGAAAGAAAGCGACTATGACTTACTCGACGACAGGAAATGGTCGATGAACGCCGGTGCCGCGTTCCAGTACCGCGTGCGTCCTCACGGTGCCCTGTACGTCCAGCCCGGCGTATCCTACTACTTCAAGGGCAAATCCGCCCTGGAGACCGTATACACGGAACATCCGGCTCAATTCAACCTTACGTTCGGATACAAGTTCGAGTTCTAGCCTCGGATGAATCCGCTATTCATCCATGATTTCGGCCTAAAACGTGGACGAACCCGGCGGAAATGGCCACCCCGTGCACGGAAACCGCCAAAATCGTGTACGGACCCGGGGAAATGGGCACCCCGTGCACGGAAACCGCCAAAATCGTGCACGGACCCGGGGAAATGGGCACCCCGTGCACGAAAACCGCCCAAATCGTGGACGAACCCGGCAAAAAAAATGCGGGTGGAGCCAAGTGGTTCCACCCGCATAAGCGTTTTAGTACACCTACTACAGTTCGTTCATCTCTGCAGCATAGTCGTTCTTGGAAGCGACTTCCAATGTGCTATACTCGCTGAGACCGGTACCTGCGGGAATAAGGTGACCGCAGATAACGTTTTCCTTCAGGCCTTCAAGATGATCGACACGGGCGCGGATAGCGGCCTCGGAGAGAACCTTTGTGGTTTCCTGGAAGGAAGCAGCGGAAATGAATGATCCTGTCTTGAGGGCGGCGCGGGTGATACCCTGAAGCACCTGGGATGCGGTCGCAGGCTTTGCGGGACGGGAAACAATCATCTTGAGTCCCTGACGCTCCAGCGAAGAATTCTCTCCGCGGAGGTCTCTCACGCTGATTACCTGTCCCTGCTCGAACTTGGTGCTGTCGCCGGGATCCTCTACGTAATACTTACCGTAGATGGCATCGTTCCTGTCCATGAATTCCCACTTGTCCACCAGTTCCTCCGGGAGGAATTCGGTGTCGCCGGGATCCAGGATCTGGACCTTGCGCATCATCTGGCGCACGATGATCTCGAAGTGTTTGTCGTTGATCTTCACGCCCTGTAAACGGTACACGGCCTGAATCTCGTTCACGATGTACTCCTGAGCCTTCACCGGGCCAAGGATGTTAAGGATGTCGGTGGGTGAAGTACCGCCGTCCGACAGACGGGTACCGGCCTTCACGTAGTCGTTCTCCTGGACGAGGATCTGCTTCGTCATGGGAACTTCGTAGCGCTTTTCAACGCCGGAACGGTTCTTCACGATGATCTCACGCTTACCGCGCTTCACCTTGCCCATAAGGATTTCGCCGTTGATCTCGGAGAGAATGGCGGGATTCGAGGGATTCCTGGCCTCGAAGAGCTCGGTAACGCGGGGCAGACCTCCGGTGATATCACCGGCCTTGCCAATGGCGCGCGGAATCTTCATCACAACGTCGCCAACCTTAACATTGTCTCCGTCGTTCTTCATGACGTGGGCACCCACAGGCAGGTTGTACTGGCGCAGGGTCTTGCCTTCGGCGTCAAGGATAACGATGGCCGGAGATTTGGTTTTGTCACGTCCTTCGATGATGACCTTGTCCTTGTTGGAGGAGTACTCATCGGCACTCTCCTCGCGGTAGGTCACACCTTCGATCATGTTCTCGAACTGGAGCTTACCGGCGCTTTCCACGATGGTGGTTGCGTTGTAGGGATCCCATTCGCAAATGAGATCTCCCTTCTTCACGCGGTCGCCATCCTTGAAATAGAGCACGGAGCCGTAGGGAACGTCGTACTGGGAATACGTCATTCCGGTGCGTTCGTCCTGGATACGGAGTTCCGTCATTCGGGACACGACAACCTGGTTCACAGTGCCGTCTTCGTTTTCACGGTCGATGGTGCGAAGTTCCTCGAAAGCGAGTTTACCCTCGTACTTCGACTCGATTGAAGAGTCGGCCACGGCACCGGATGCAGTACCACCGACGTGGAAGGTACGCAGGGTGAGCTGTGTACCGGGTTCGCCGATGGACTGGGCTGCGATAACACCCACAACTTCGCCTTTCTCCACCATGCGGGAAGTGGCCAGGTTACGGCCGTAGCACTTTGCGCAAACGCCGCGACGGCTTTCGCAAGTGAGCACGCTGCGGATTTCCACCTGCTCGATGGGCAGGGTGTCGATGAGCGCTGCGACATCTTCACGGATCTCTTCGCCGGCGGCGATGATGAGTTCGCCGGTGAGAGGGTTGAAGATATCGTGTACCGAAGTACGGCCCAGGATCCTTTCGCCCAGGGATTCCACCACCTCGTCCTTGTTCTTGATGGCGGTGGCGATGAGGCCGCGGAGGGTTCCGCAATCCTCGTCGGTGATGATAACGTCGTGGGATACGTCCACAAGACGCCTTGTCAGGTAACCTGCATCGGCAGTCTTAAGGGCGGTATCGGCAAGACCCTTACGGGCACCGTGGGTGGAGATGAAGTACTCCAGCACCGTCATTCCTTCCTTCAGGTTGGAAACGATGGGGTTCTCGATGATCTCCGCGCCGGAGGCACCGCTCTTCTGGGGCTTTGCCATAAGGCCACGCATACCGCAGAGCTGCTTGATCTGCTGGGTGGAACCACGGGCTCCGGAATCCAGCATCATGTACACGGGGTTGAAGCCCTGCTGGTCGGCGGAAATCTGCTTCTTCACGATTGCGGTGAGCTGATTGTCGATAGCCGTCCACAGGTCGATAACCTTGTTGTAGCGCTCGTTGTTGGTGATGAAACCCATCGCATAGTTCATCTTGATGTTCTCCACGTCGGAGTAGCCCTTGCTGATGAGCGCGGTCTTCTCTTCGGGGATGAGGACGTCGCCAAGATTGAAGGAGATACCCGCACGGAAGGCCTGGTCGTAACCGAGGTTCTTGATGTCGTCCAGGAACTGGGCGGTACGGGTAACGCCGGTGCTCTTGATAACCGTGGTGATGACGGTACGCAGGGCTTTCTTGCCCAGGACTTCGTTCACATAGGGAACATCGTCCGGTACGAACTGGTTCACGATTACGCGGCCGGCGGTGGTTTTCACCATTTCATAGCCCTTGGAAAGGTCCTTCTTATCCTTGGGCAGGCGCACCTCGATGGGGGCGTGCATGTCTATCACCTTGCCGTCGAAAGCGATGATCACTTCTTCCGGACCGTAGAACTTGAGACCGCTGCCCTTGGCACCGGGACGTTCCTTGGTGATGTAGTACAGACCCAGCACCATATCCTGTGAAGGAACGGTGATAGGAGAACCGTTGGCGGGGTTAAGGATGTTCTGGGAGCCGAGCATGAGGAGCTGGGCTTCCATGATCGCAGCATTGGAAAGAGGCAGGTGCACAGCCATCTGGTCACCGTCGAAGTCCGCGTTGAAAGCGGTACAGGCGAGCGGGTGGAGCTGGATGGCCTTGCCTTCGATCATGCGTGGCTGGAAGGCCTGGATACCCAGACGGTGCAGGGTTGGTGCACGGTTCAGGAGTACCGGGTGGCCTTTCATCACGTTCTCCAGGATGTCCCAGATAACGGGATCCCTGCGGTCCACGATCTTCTTTGCGCTCTTCACGGTCTTCACGATACCGCGCTCGATGAGCTTGCGGATCACGAAGGGCTTGTAGAGTTCGGCCGCCATGAATTTGGGCAGACCGCACTCGTGCATGTTCAGCTCGGGACCTACAACGATAACCGAACGGGCGGAATAGTCCACGCGCTTACCGAGGAGGTTCTGGCGGAAGCGGCCCTGCTTGCCCTTCAGGGAATCCGAGAGGGACTTGAGGGCACGGTTGCTCTCGCTCTTCACGGCCGATGCCTTCTTGGAGTTGTCGAACAGCGAATCCACCGCTTCCTGAAGCATGCGCTTCTCGTTGCGGAGAATCACTTCGGGAGCCTTGATTTCGATGAGCTTCTTAAGACGGTTGTTGCGGATGATCACCCTGCGGTACAGGTCGTTCAGATCCGATGTTGCGAAACGGCCGCCGTCCAGCGGAACCAGCGGGCGCAGGTCCGGAGGAGTGACGGGAATCACCTTCATGATCATCCACTCGGGACGGTTCACGTCCTTGGACTCCTGGAACCACTTCACCACCGAGAGGCGCTTGAGGATATCGGCCTTGCGCTGCTGGGAGCTGTCGCCGAGCATCTGGGAACGCAGGCTGCGTGCCAGAGCATCGACATCAATCTCCTTCAGGAGGTCGTAGATACCCTCCGCACCCATCTTGGCCACGAACTTGTCCGGGTCGTCATTGGAAAGGGTGTAGTTGTCCGGGAAACGGTCCATCACGGTGAGGTACTCGTCTTCCGAGAGAAGGTCCATCTTCGCATAGTCGGTCTTACCGGGAGAGATAACGATATATTTCTCGTAGTAGATTACCGACTCAAGCTTCTTGGCGGGAACGCCCAGGAGGGCGCTGATCTTGTTCGGAGCACTCTTGAAATACCAGATGTGGGCCACGGGAACGGTGAGGGTGATATGACCCATGCGTTCGCGGCGCACCTTCTTCTCCGTCACCTCCACGCCGCAGCGGTCGCACACGATTCCGCGGTAGCGGATCCTCTTGTACTTGCCGCAGTAGCACTCGTAGTCCTTGGTGGGGCCGAAGATCTTTTCGCAGAAGAGACCGTCCCTTTCCGGCTTGTAAGTGCGGTAGTTAACGGTTTCCGGCTTCAGAACCTCGCCGCAGGACCTCGCAGTGATGTCCTCCGGAGAGGCCAGCGAAATCGAGATCTTGGAGAAGTTGCTCTTTACCTTGTTTTCCTTATTATTGAATGCAGGCATAACTTTTCTGTATCAAAAATGTCCGTAATTAATCCAGTGAAACCTTAAGACCGAGTCCGCGGAGCTCGTGGAGCAGCACGTTCAGGGATTCCGGAATGCCCGGAGTGGGCATCTGGTCGCCCTTCACTATGGCCTCGTAGGTCTTGGAACGGCCGTTCACGTCGTCACTCTTCACGGTGAGGATTTCCTGGAGAGCGTTTGCTGCGCCGAATGCTTCCAGCGCCCACACTTCCATTTCACCGAAACGCTGACCGCCGAACTGCGCCTTACCGCCCAGAGGCTGCTGGGTGATGAGGGAGTACGGGCCGATGGAACGTGCATGCATCTTGTCGTCCACCATGTGGCCGAGCTTGATCATGTAGATTACGCCCACCGTTGCACTCTGGTCGAACCAGTCGCCGGTTCCGCCGTCGCGAAGACGGGTCTTGCCGAACTTGGGAACACCTGCTTTGTCGGTATAGTCGCAGATTTCCTCGATGGATGCGCCGTCGAAGATGGGGGTGGAGAACTTCAGGCCCAGTTCTGCTCCCGCCCAGCCAAGGACGGTCTCATAGATCTGGCCCAGGTTCATACGGGAAGGCACGCCCAGAGGGTTCAGCACGATGTCCACGGGAGTTCCGTCCTCAAGGAACGGCATGTCCTCGCGGCGGACGATCTTTGCCACGATACCCTTGTTTCCGTGACGTCCGGCCATCTTGTCACCCACGGTGATCTTACGCTTCTTGGCGATATAGACCTTTGCAAGCTGCATAACTCCGTTCGGGAGTTCGTCGCCCACCTTGATCTTGTCCAGTTCGCGCTTCGAACGGGTTTCGGCCTCCTTGAAGGTGATGCAATAGTTGTTGATAAGCTCGCGGACCATTGCAGCAGTCTTCGCATCCGAAGTCCACTTGGTGGAATTGATATTGAGGTAATCGGCCTCCTTAAGGCCCTGCAGCGTGTATTCCTTGCCTTTCGGGAAGATTTCCACGCCGTAGAGGTCGCTCACGCCGGTGCTCTTCTTGCCCTGTACGAGGCTCCACAGTTTGTCAATAAAGCGGGCGCGGAGTTTTTCCGCCGCCTTGTTGAACTCTTCCTGCTTCATCTCGATGCGGGCTTTCTGGTCGGCCTTTGCACGGCTGCCTTCCTTGGACACCTTTGCATAGAGGGAGGTCTTGATAACTGTACCGCTCAGGGAAGGATTCGCCTTCAGGGATGCATCCTTCACATCGCCGGCCTTGTCGCCGAAGATGGCTTTCAGGAGCTTCTCTTCCGGTGAAGGATCGCTTTCTCCCTTGGGGGTGATCTTGCCGATCATGATGTCGCCCGGCTCGATATGGGCGCCGATGCGCACGATGCCGTTCTCGTCAAGGTCCTTGGTGGCGTCTTCGCTCACGTTGGGGATATCGGAGGTGAGTTCCTCCATGCCGCGCTTGGTTTCGCGCACCTCGGTGAGGTATTCGTCCACGTGGATGGAAGTGAGGATATCCCACTTCACCATCTCCTCGCTGAGCACGATGGCATCCTCATAGTTGTAACCCTTCCAGGGCATGAACGCCACTTTCAGGTTGCGGCCAAGTGCAAGTTCGCCGTTCTGCGTAGCATAGCCTTCGGTGAGCACCTGTCCGGCCTTGATCTTGTCGCCCTTGCGGACGATAGGCTTCAGGGTTACGGTCGTGCTCTGGTTGGTACGGCGGCAGATGGGGAGCTTGTAGATGGTCTCGTCCGGCTCGAAGCTCACGAACTTCTCGTCGTCGGTACGGTCGTACTTCACGTGGATTTCGTTAGCATCGACATAGGTGACGATACCGGTGCCGGTGGCGATGATCTGGGTGCGGGAGTCTATGCAGACCCTCTCCTCCAGGCCGGTACCCACGATGGGAGATTCGGGCTTGAGGAGCGGAACTGCCTGACGCATCATGTTCGCGCCCATCAGGGCACGGTGGGCATCGTCGTGCTCAAGGAAAGGAATGAGGGATGCAGCCACGGAAGCCATCTGGTTCGGGGCCACGTCCATATAGTTCACCTCTTCCTTGGTGACGAGCGGGAAGTCGGCCTCCAGACGGCACTGGATGCGGTCGTCAAGAAGCTGTCCGTCGTCGCTCATGGAAACGTTCGCAAGAGCCACGTGCTGTGCTTCTTCCTCTTCTGCGCTCATGTATTTCCAACCGGTGTCGGAAAGATCCACCTTACCGCCGCTTACCTTGCGGTAGGGAGTCTCGATGAAACCGAGCTGGTCTATCCTCGCATATACGCAGAGCGAGGAGATAAGGCCGATGTTCGGGCCTTCAGGGCTCTCGATAGGGCAAAGGCGTCCGTAATGGGTGTAGTGGACGTCTCGCACCTCGAAGCCTGCGCGGTCCCTTGAAAGACCGCCGGGGCCCAGTGCGCTCAGACGCCTCTTGTGGGTAATTTCCGCAAGCGGGTTCGTCTGGTCCATGAACTGTGAAAGCTGGCTGGTACCGAAGAACGAATTGATTACCGAAGAGAGTGTTTTCGCGTTGATAAGGTCGATGGGGTTGAACTGCTCGCTGTCGCGGACGTTCATCCTCTCGCGGATTGTCCTGGCCATACGGCTCAGACCCACGCTGAACTGGTTGGCAAGCTGCTCGCCCACGGTGCGGACGCGACGGTTCGACAGGTGGTCGATATCATCGACAGTTGCCTTGGAGTTAATGAGCTGGATGAGGTACTTGATGATCTCGATGATGTCGGTGTTGGTGAGAACACGCACAGCGGGATCGATACCCAGGCTCAGCTTCTTGTTCAGGCGGTAGCGTCCCACGCTTCCGAGGTCGTAGCGCTTCTCGCTGAAGAAGAGCTTGTCGATGACGTCGCGGGCGGTGGACTCATCCGGCGGTTCGCTGTTGCGGAGCTGCTTGTAGATGTAGTTCACGGCCTCGATCTCTGTGTTGGTGGGATCCTTCTGGAGGGTGTTGTAGATGATGGCGTACTCGGCAGAGCCCACCTCGTCCTTCTGCAGGAGGATGGTCTTCACGCCGGTATCGGCAATGCGCTCGATGGTGTCGTCGTCAAGGATTTCACCGCGCTCCACGATTGCCACGGTACGCTCGATGGGAATGACTTCGCCGGTATCCTCGTCTTCGAAGTCCTCTGTCCAAGTCTTGAGAACCTTTGCGGCGAGGGCGCGGCCCTTATTAGCTTCGAGAACTTCCGGAGTGGCCTCCACTTCGTCGGCCAGACCGAAAATGTCGATGATATCTTTATCCGAATTGTAACCGATAGCCCTGAGGAGGGTGGTCACAGGCAACTTTTTCTTACGGTCGATGTACGCATACATCACATTGTTGATGTCGGTTGCGAACTCGATCCATGAGCCCTTGAAGGGGATAATGCGGGCAGAATAAAGCTTTGTACCGTTGGCGTGCTGGCTCTGGTCGAAGAAAACGCCCGGAGAGCGGTGCAGCTGCGATACGATAATACGCTCCGAACCGTTGATGATGAAGGTTCCGGCAGGGGTCATGTAAGGGATGTTTCCCAGATAGACGTCCTGGACACGGGTGTCGAAGTCCTCATGGTCGGGATCGGTGCAGGAAAGGCGGAGCTTTGCCTTCAGCGGGACATTGTAGGTGAGTCCGCGCTCCAGGCATTCTTCAATCGAGTACTGCGGAGGGTCGATGAAGTAGTCGATGAACTTGAGCTCGTAGTTGTTTCTTGTGTCCTCGATAGGGAATATTTCCTGGAACACCTGGTAGAGGCCTTCGTTCTTACGGCTCTCCGGGGTGGTCTCCAGCTGGAAGAAATCGCGGAAACTCTTGAGCTGAACCTCAAGAAGATCAGGATATTCCAGTATCTTGGATGTTGCGAAATTTACACGCTTTGATGTAGTCTTGTTTGACATTTGCTGCTTTCGCTATAGGAGAAAAAATAAAGACGGAAAAAAGGTTTAGAGCCTACTCCGGGCTCTAAACCTATGAGTGCTCTCCCTTCTAGGGAGCGGGGGAAGTTACTTAACCTCGACCTCGGCACCAGCCTCTTCAAGAGCGGCCTTGAGTGCCTCTGCCTCTGCCTTGGAGACTTTCTCCTTGATGGCAACGGGGGCTTTGTCAACAAGTTCCTTGGCTTCCTTGAGGCCAAGACCTGCATTCTCCTTAACGGCCTTGATCACCTGGAGCTTTGCCTGACCGGCGCTGGTGAGCACCACGTCAAACTCGGTCTGCTCTGCGGGAGCAGCAGCTTCAGCTGCGGGAGCGGCGGCGACTGCAACAGCAGCGGCTGCGGGCTCGATACCGTATTCTTCCTTCAGGATCTTAGCGAGTTCCTGGACATCTTTCACAGTAAGGTTAACCAACTCTTCTGCGAGAACTTTTACATCTGCCATAGTTGTAATATTATTAAATTGTTATTTATTAGTTTGCTTTTTCTTCCAGGGTCTTCACTACCCCGGCGATTGTCTGACCGCCGGCGTTCTGAAGGGCGGAGATGACGTTCTTGATAGGAGACTGGAGCATAGCCACGATGTCTCCGATAAGTTCCTCACGGGACTTGATGTTGATGAGCTCTTCGAGTTTGTCGGCACCCACGAAAGCGCATTCCTGTACGTATGCAGCCTTAAATGCGGGTTTTTCCTTGCCGGCCTTCATGTACTTCTTGATGAGCTTGGCAGGAACTGCCGGAGCCTCTGAGTACATAACGGCGGTGTTGCCCTCGAGAGCAGGAACGAGAAGTGCGAGCTCCTCGCTTCCGGAACGCTCGATAACCTTGTGGAGGAGGGTGTTCTTAACTACGGTGAGCTTGATGCCTTCTCCGAAGCAATCCCTGCGGAGGGATGCGGTGTCGCCTGCGTTGAGGCCGGCGATGTCCACGAGGTAGAAGTTGGGGTACTGGGCCATATTGGCCTCAATAGCCGCGATAACCTGCTGTTTCAATTCCTTTTTCATATCTTCTTCCTCCTCAGATTATTCGGCACTGAATGCCTTGGGATCCAACTTGATAGCGGGGCTCATAGTGGTGCAGATGGTGCAAGCCTTGAAATAGGTGCCCTTCAGAGCCTGAGGTTTGAGCTTCAGGACTGCGCCCACGAATGCGCGTGCATTTTCGGCGATCTTCTCAGGTGCGAACGATACCTTGCCGATAGCGGCGTGGATGATACCGGTCTTGTCCACCTTGAAGTCGATCTTACCAGCCTTCACAGCCTTCACTGCGCCGGCGATGTCCATTGTGACGGTGCCGGTCTTGGGGTTAGGCATGAGGCCACGGGGACCGAGGATACGGCCGATCTGGCCGACCTTCGCCATAACGGAGGGAGTACATATGATTACGTCAACGTCTGTCCAGCCGTCCTTGATCTTCTGGATGTATTCGTCCAGACCCACATAGTCGGCGCCAGCCTCTTTGGCCTCGGTCTCTTTGTCCGGGGTGCAGAGCACCAGAACGCGGACGGTCTTACCGGTACCGTTGGGGAGGGTGACAACGCCACGGATCATCTGGTTGGCCTTACGGGGGTCCACACCCAGATTGGTGGTGATTTCAACCGATGCGTCGAATTTGGTATAGGTGATATCCTTCAGGAGAGCGCATGCCTCATCGAGGCTGTATACCTGGTTCTTGTCGTACTTTGCAAGAACTGCTTTCTGGTTTTTAGTAAGCTTTGACATAGATCATGCGTGTTTTAAAGGTTCTCCGGGAATTCGCCTTCCACCTTGATACCCATGGAACGGGCAGTGCCGGCCACCATTTTCATAGCGGAGGCAATGGTGAAAGCGTTAAGGTCCGGCATCTTGGCCTGAGCGATTTCCTTAACCTGGTCCCAGGTTACGGAAGCCACTTTCTTGCGGTTGGGTTCGCCGGAGGCTTTCTGGATCTTGGCGGCTTCTTTGAGAGATACGGCCACGGGGGGCTGCTTTACCTCAAAGCTGAAGGATTTGTCGCTGAAGACGGTAATCACAACCGGGAGAACTTTACCGGCCTGGTCCTGAGTGCGGGCATTGAACTGCTTGCAGAAGTCCATTATGTTAAGGCCCTTGGAACCGAGTGCGGGTCCTACCGGAGGTGCGGGATTCGCTGCTCCGCCTTTGATCTGGAGCTTGATGAATCCAGTTACTTCTTTTGCCATGATTAAATACTATTCTTTAGTTACTTGTGTAAAGCTGAGCTCGAGCAATGTCTTGCGGCCGAAAATGACCACAACGACCTTGAGTTTGCTCCTTTCTTCCAAAATTTCTTCTACGGTACCGTTGAACCCGTTGAAAGGGCCGTCGGTTATGCGTACCGACTCACCGATGCTGAAGTTGACTTCTGTCTCTGCCGCGCTCACGGCGTTCTCGTCCTGCTGACCGAGGATGCGCTGGGCCTCTTCGTCGCGGATGGGAACGGGCACGCGGTCGTTCACGCCGGGACCTCTCTTTTCAGTGAGGAAACCGGACATACCGGGGATACCGTTGCGGATTACATACTGGAGATCCGGGCTGAGTTCGGCGTGAATGAGCACATAACCGGGATAGAGAAGCCTCTCCACCTCTTTGCGCTTGCCGTTCTTAGTGACGATCTCTTTCTTCACCGGCACGAGCACCTGGTCCACCACGGCCTGGAGGTCGGGGTGACGTTCAATTTCTTTAACCAGATATTCGGCGGCTTTCTTTTCCTTGGTTCCCGCGGTACGGAGTACGTACCATTTCTTGTCGGCCATAGACAAAAATCAAATTATAACGACAGTGAGTAAATAGCCTCCATAAGCTTTTGGAACGCGAAGTCCATTGCGAACACAACCACGGCAAGGATCACGGTAGCGACCAGGACCAGCATCGCAGAATTCTGCAGCTTGCTCCAGGTGGGCCATGTGACCTTCTTGGTGAGTTCCGTATAGGACTCCTTCAGATAGTTGATAAACTTGCTCATCTTAGCTTTTAATGGACACCGGAAAATTGGAAGCGGGAATCCGGTGGTCTGTTAAACATTTACCAAATCGTAACCTTTGATATTGGCAGGGGAAGCAGGATTCGAACCCACATCGACGGTTTTGGAGACCGCTGAACTACCCTTGTTCTATTCCCCTGTGAAGGGAGGCTCTCCGCGTCCGGAAGCCTCCCAGTTTTACGGCTCTCGAGTTAAATTACTCGATAACTTTGATCACCTGACCTGCGCCAACGGTACGGCCACCTTCGCGGATAGCGAACTGCAGACCTTCGTTCATTGCAACGGGGGTGATGAGCTTAACGGTGATTTCCACGTTATCGCCAGGCATAACCATCTCTACACCTTCCGGGAGCATGATCTCACCGGTAACATCCAGGGTGCGGATGAAGAACTGAGGACGATAGTGATTGTGGAACGGGGTGTGACGGCCACCTTCCTCTTTCTTGAGGACGTAGATCTGAGCCTTGAACTCTGTGTGAGGAGTGATGGACTTGGGCTTGGCAACAACTTCGCCGCGCTTTACTTCCTTCTTGTCCACACCACGGAGGAGGAGACCTACATTGTCACCTGCCTCACCCTGAGGGAGGAGTTTGCGGAACATTTCCACACCGGTAACGACGGAGGTGCGGGGCTCATCGCCGAAGCCAACGAGTTCCACAGGGTCGTTCACGTGGATGGTACCGGACTCGATACGACCGGTAACAACGGTGCCACGGCCAGTGATGGAGAAGATGTCCTCGATAGGCATGAGGAAATCCTTGTCAACGAGACGTTCGGGCAGAGGGATGTACTCATCGACTGCGTCCATGAGTTCCATAACTTTGTCTTCCCAAACTTTTTCACCGTTGAGAGCACCCAGAGCAGAACCGCGGATGATAGGGCAATCTTCGTCGAAGCTGTAGAAAGCGAGAAGGTCGCGAATCTCCATCTCAACAAGGTCGAGCATTTCTTCGTCGTCCACAAGGTCAACTTTGTTCATGAAGACAAGGATCTTCGGAACGTTAACCTGACGGGCGAGGAGGATGTGCTCACGAGTCTGAGGCATGGGGCCGTCGGTGGCGGCAACCACGAGGATTGCACCGTCCATCTGGGCAGCACCAGTTACCATGTTCTTCACATAGTCGGCGTGGCCGGGGCAGTCAACGTGTGCATAGTGACGCTTCTCGGTCTCGTACTCTACGTGAGCGGTGTTGATGGTGATACCACGCTCTTTCTCTTCGGGAGCGTTGTCGATCTGGTCGAAGGACTTCACCTTGTCAGCGTTGCCGGCGATGCGCTCTGCGAGCACCTTCGTGATGGCAGCGGTGAGGGTGGTCTTACCGTGGTCAACGTGGCCGATAGTACCGATGTTGACATGCGGTTTGGTTCTCTGGAAAGTTTCTTTTGCCATAATTTTATTTGTATTGTTTAAACAATTGTTTTCAAACTCATAAGGGGTTAAACCCCAAAAAAGAGCCGGTGATGGGAATTGAACTCATGACCTCATCCTTACCAAGGATGCGCTCTACCCCTGAGCTACACCGGCTTAAATATTTGAGCGGAAAACGAGGTTCGAACTCGCGACCCTCAGCTTGGAAGGCTGATGCTCTACCAACTGAGCTACTTCCGCCTGACTTTGTGGGAGGTGGTGGACTCGAACCACCGAACCCTGAGGGAGCGGATTTACAGTCCGCCGCAATTGCCACTATGCGAACCTCCCAATCAAGTTTTCAATATTTCAAAAACCTTTCGAGCCGATAGAGGGATTCGAACCCACGACCCCGAGATTACAAATCACGTGCTCTGGCCAACTGAGCTATATCGGCAGCTCAATCATCCTTCCTCGCCGAAAGGGAGTGCAAAGGTAGATATTTTTTTTTATTCTGCAAATGATTTTCAGGAAATTTTCATCATTTCCCTCAAGATATCCAGAATGGACTCCATATCCAGGCCGCAATCTTCCCTCTGGGCGCTCTGGGAGTCCTGCTCCACAAAGCGGTCCGGAATGCCAAGGCTCTTTATCACAGGGCGTTTTGAGCGGCCGGCGAAGTACTCGCTCACCGCGCCGAAGAGACCGCCCTTGAGACAGCCGTCCTCAACGGTGAGTATGGAATGGCAACTGGCCGCCACCTCTTCAAGGATGTCGGTATCCAGAGGCTTCACGAAGCGCATGTCATATACGGAAGGACCGGTCCAGTAGTCGATCTTGTGCCTCTGCGCCGCCTCCAGGGCCCTGTTTGCGCAAGGACCTATAGCCAGGATGGCAACGTCCTTTCCGTCCATGAGCTTTTCTCCCTTGCCGATGGTGAGGACCTCCGGCTCCACGTCTTTCCAATCGACCCCTTCCCCGCATCCGCGCGGATACCTTATAATAAATGGGCCGCCCTTGAGCGACAGGGCGCTGGACATCATGCGCTTGAGCTCAAGTTCATTGCGCGGCGCCGCCACGATCGCATTCGGGATACTGCGATAGGCCGCCATGTCGAAGCAGCCGTGATGGGTGGCTCCGTCCTCCCCCACCAGCCCGGCGCGGTCCAGGCAGATGGTTACCGGAAGGTTCTGCAGGGCAACGTCGTGGATAATCTGGTCGTAGGCCCGCTGGGAGAAAGAAGAATATATGTTGCAGAAAGGCTTCAGGCCGCCTGCCGCAAGACCTGCGGAAAATGTAACCGCGTGTTCTTCCTCAATTCCCACGTCGAAGAAGCGATCCGGAAATTTCTCCCCGAATTTGGCCATGCCGCAGCCGGAAGCCATCGCAGGGGTGATTCCCACGACTTTCGGGTCCTTTTCCGCAAGCTGGATAAGGGTTTCGCCGAATACGTCCTGATAGCGCGCCGCAGGGTAAACCGTCTTGATCCTCTCCCCCGTTGCAGGGTCGAATCGGCCTGGAGCGTGCCACACGGTGGGGTCCGCCTCCGCAGGCGCATAGCCCTTGCCCTTTTTCGTAATCACGTGAAGAAGGCGCGGGCCCTTGAGATTCTTCAGACGGCGGAGAGTCTCCGTCATCTGGGCGATATCGTTCCCATCGACAGGGCCGAAATAGCGGAGGCCCAGGGCTTCGAACACCGAACCGCCGCTGCCGCTCACGAGGCTGGACTTGGTGTCGGTGACCATCTTCTGCACCCATTCGCGCAGTTTTCCCTCTCCCAGGCTGTTCCAGACCTTCCCTTTGAAGCGGTTGTAGGTCGATGACGTTGTGACTTTGAGGAGATACTCGTGCATTCCGCCCACCGCATGGTCGATGGAGATGTTGTTGTCGTTCAGGATTATGAGTATATCGGCCTTGGAGGCGCCGGCGTTGTTCAGGCCCTCCCAGGCGAGGCCTCCGGACAGGGCTCCGTCGCCGATGATGGCAACTGCCTTGTGATTGTCGCCCGTGATCCTGGACGCTTCCGCGAAACCGAGGGCGGCAGAGACCGAAGTGGAGGAATGTCCGGCTCCGAAGGCGTCGTACGGGCTTTCCGAGCGCTTGGGGAATCCGCTGATGCCTTCGCGCATACGGTTCTTTCTGAAAGCCTCCCTTCGTCCGGTGAGTATCTTGTGGGCATAGGCCTGATGGCCCACGTCGAACACCAGTTTGTCTTCCGGAGTGTTATATATATAATGAAGGGCTACGATGAGTTCCACCGCTCCGAGGCTGGAGCCAAGATGGCCGGGATTCACGGCGCAGCACTCCACCATATAGCCGCGGATTTCCGCGCAGAGCTTCTCCAGCTCCTTCACGGAAAGTCCCCGGATATCCTTGGGAGTATTGATCTTTTCCAGCAATTCGTACATTTGAAAGCGCAAGTTACGAATTTTTTTTGAAGAAATGATTACCTTTGTCTTCCGTAGTTGGGAAATACAAATGAACTTACGATATGACAGACGTTAAAAAAACTACCCTACGCGACTCTGCGGCAATGAGATGGCTCGCGCTGCTCCTGCTCGCCCTCGCAATGTTCTGCGCCTACATTTTCATGGACATCCTGTCGCCCATCAAGGACCTGATGCAGGAAACCCGCGGCTGGGATTCCACCGCTTTCGGTACGATGCAGGGCTCGGAAGTATTCCTGAACGTATTCGTTTTCTTCCTCATCTTCGCGGGTATCATCCTGGACAAGATGGGGGTGCGCTTCACGGCCGTATTGTCGGCAAGCGTGATGCTCATTGGCGCAATCATCAAGTGGTACGCCGTGAGCCCTTCCTTCATGGGCAGCGGCCTTGAGACCTGGTTCACAAATAATTTGAACTACATACCGCTCTTCGACGAGCTCGGGGTTTCGCCATTCTACCGCGGAATGCCCGCATCGGCAAAGCTTGCCGCATGCGGATTCATGATCTTCGGCTGCGGCTGCGAGATGGCCGGCATCACCGTGAGCCGCGGTATCGTGAAGTGGTTCAAAGGCCGTGAGATGGCACTGGCAATGGGCTCCGAGATGGCTCTGGCGCGCCTTGGCGTTGCCACCTGCATGATTTTCTCGCCCTTCTTCGCAAAGCTCGGCGGAAAGATCGAGGTTTCCCGCTCGGTGGCTTTCGGCGTGGTTCTCATGTGCATCGCCCTCATCATGACCATCGTCTATTTCTTCATGGACAAGAAGCTGGATTCCCAGACCGGTGAGGCGGAGGAGAAGGACGATCCCTTCAAGATCAGCGACATCGGCAAGATCCTGCGCGACGGCGGATTCTGGATCGTGGCCCTTCTGTGCGTGCTGTACTACAGCGCCATCTTCCCCTTCCAGAAGTATGCGGTGAACATGCTGCAGTGCAACCTCACCCTCACTCCCCCGGCGGCGGATTCGTTCTGGGCAAGTTCCAGCGTCACCATCGTCCAGTATATCATCATGCTCGTTGTGGCCGCAACCGGCTTCATAAGCAATTTCCAGAAGAAAAAGGCCAACCAGTATATCTTCCTGGCCATTTCCATAGTGGCGCTCATTGCCTACTGCTATATGGGCTACATGCGCCAGAGCGCTGAATCCATCTTCGCGGTGTTCCCGCTCCTGGCTGTGCTCATCACCCCCATCCTGGGCAACTACCTGGACCGCAAGGGCAAGGGTGCATCCATGCTCGTGCTCGGCGCCATACTCCTTATCGCCTGCCACCTCACATTCGCGTTCGTCCTTCCCGCCTTCAAGGGCAGCAACGTGGGCGGAGTGATTGTGGCCTACGTAACCATCCTGGTGCTTGGAGCTTCCTTCTCCCTGGTTCCCGCAGCCCTCTGGCCGTCGGTGCCCAAGCTGGTGGATGCCAAGGTGATAGGATCGGCCTATGCACTAATTTTCTGGATCCAGAACATCGGTCTTTGGCTGTTCCCCCTGCTCATCGGCAAGGTGCTGGACAAGACCAATCCCGGTGTTACCGATCCCACGGCATTCAACTACACCGCTCCCCTTGTGATGCTTGCAGCCCTTGGCGTGGCAGCCCTGCTCCTCGGCCTTGTGCTCAAGGTGGTGGACAAGAAGAAAGGCCTGGGTCTTGAACTTCCCAACATCAAGGAGGAAGCATAATAATGCCCGTCAGACATTCCAGATCCCTCAGGCTGGCGCCATGGTTGGCGCTGGCCTGTCTTGTAGTACCGATGTTCGCTTCGTACTACTTCGACGACATGTTTTCGTCCATCTCGTATCTGTTTGAGAATCCCTCTCTCACGGCTCTGGGATGGGATTCTGCGGGTTACGGGATGTATGCCAGCGGATACAGCGTACTGTGCGTTTTCGGAGGCCTTGTCGTTGGAGGAATCCTCCTGGACCGCTGGGGAGTGCGGGTTACCGGCTCCCTCTTCGTGGGAATGATGGTTCTGGGCGCGGGGATGGTTCTGTGGGCGCTCCTTCGCGGGGGATCATCGTCCCTTGGCTTTGCCTACGCCGGATGCATGCTCTTCGGGCTTGGCAGCGAGATAGCCGGAACCGCCGTGACGCGTTCCATAGCGAAGTGGTTCAAAGGCGGGCCCATGGCGCTTGCGATGGGTCTGGAACTGGCAATAGCGCGCCTGGGCACGGCTTTCGCGTTGGTGATGTCGCCGCGTCTTGTGCGCGCCAGTGATGCCGTTGGCGGGGTTTACTCCCTGGCGGAAACCGCACGCCCGGCCATGCTGGGCATGGCCCTGATGGCCGTGGGCCTCGTGCTCTGGGCCCTGTTCGTGGCCATGGACGCCCGCCGCGACCGCGTCTCGTCCACGAAAATCGCCCAAAACGTGGACGAAACCGTGGGTGACGGCGTCTCGTCCACGAAAATCGCCCAAAACGTGGATGAAACCGTGGGTGACGGCGTCTCGTCCACGAAAATCGCCCAAAACGTGGATGAAACTGCGAAAACTGACGGTTCGTCCACGAAATCGACCCAAAACGTGGACGAGTCTGAACGGTTCAGGTTCCGCGATGTGCTGGGAGTGCTGGGCAACAAGAACTTCTGGCTGCTGGGGCTTCTGTGCGTTCTGTTCTACAGCAGCGTTGTCGCATTCAAGAAGTTCGCGGGCGCGATACTCGTGCCCCGTTTCGGAATCCCCGCGGAAGCCGCCGGATGGATGGTATCCATGCTCCCCTTCTCTACGGTTATCTTCGCCCCGCTGTTCGGCATACTGGTGGATAAGCGCGGCAACGGAACCCGCTGGATGATCCTGGGCTCCGTGCTGGCACTGGTGGCACATCTGCTGCTCACCTTCGCCCCCGCCGGAGTGCCTTTCTGGGGCTATCTGGCTATGGTGTTCCTGGGTTTCGGCTACTCGCTTGTGCCCGCCGCCCTGTGGCCTTCCGTGCCTAAGATAGTGCCTGAAAAGGTGCTGGGCACAACCTTCGCCCTCATCTACTGGGTGCAGAACCTGGGGCTCATGAGTTTCAAGTGGATAGCCGGAATCATACTGGGCAAGTTCTCCGCGCCATCCGCAATCGGCGATTCTGCCAATCCCGCGCAAATCGGCGCCTTCACCGTTGAACTGATGTTCAGCGCCCTGTGCGTCGCTTCCGTAGTGGTGGCCCTCCTGTTCCGCCGCACCTCGCACCGGAATCCCGCCCTTCGTCTGGACTCCCCGAACACCTGACCGGCCCGGTCCCTTCAATAGCTATCTTACGACTCATCCACGAAAAACGCCGATTTCGTGGATGAGTTTCGTTAAGAATTAATTCTTTACAGGGCATATGTTTTTTTACGTTGTTAAAAAAAGTTGGCGAAAAGACATAAAAAACATAAAAATCTGCATCCGGACGTGCACCCGGACGGATATCCACGCACTTGTTTCTATATCTTAGTGCATGGAAAACATCGCAAATTTCGCATCGGCAAAAGTCCAGAATCAATGGGAAATGGAGAGAGTCTTCTCCTCCAACAGCCCCTTCTATCATGTTTGCAGCAAACCCCTAGAAGAAGCCCTGCTATTCTATGGGGCAGATGACAAAAAAACAGCTCTGGCATACCTGGCAATAACAAACGGGGAACTCGGCGCCAGGCTGCTTGCCTATTCTCTAATGAGCAACCACTTCCACCTTCTGCTCAATTGCACCAATCCGGAACTGTATTATAGCATGTTCGTGGAAAAAATTGAGATTTTCCTGTCCCGTCACGGTCACCCGGGTATCAAACTTCCCAAGCAGCCGACAGTGGTACCGGTTAAAACTCTCAAGCAATTCAGGGACACGCTATCCTACATTATCAGAAATGAATATGTAATAAACCAGAACGTGACCCCTCTTAACAACATCTGGTGTTCCGGCTATCTCTACTTCAACGAATTGCTGTTTTCGCTTACTGCAGAAATGAAAACGGTGAGCGCAAAAGACATGAGTTCCCGCATTCAGAGAACAATCACCAAATCCCGCGACATGAAACTCCCCAGCTCTGCCGTGATTTGGAAAGACATCGTTCTTCCATCCAGCTTTGTTGACTATAAGCTCGCAGAATCAATGTTCAAAGATGCGCGTCAGTTCACTGTGTGCGTGTTTAAGAATATAGAAGCGATGGTGGAAACAGCCCTAACTTTGGGAGAGACGCCCTTGACTCCTGACGATGAATTGTCCGGCATCATTTTCACCTATTGTGTAAGGAAATGGAATAAAAAGCCTCGCGAATTGGCAAAACCCGAACTGCTGGAACTTATGCAGCTTCTCAAACTCACCTACCACTGCTCGAACGCACAGATATCCCGCCTCACAGGAATGCCCCCAAAAGAAGTGAGCACCTTCTTCCCTCTCAGCGCCAAACAACAGTAACGCCCCCGGGGTTCGTCCACGTTTGGGGGCAATTTCGTGTACGAGACGCCATCGCCCAGGGGTTCGTCCACGTTTGGGGGGCAATTTCGTGGACGAGTCGCCATCGCCCAGGGGTTCGTCCACGTTTGGGGGGCAATTTCGTGGACGAGACGCCATCCCAGGGGTTCGTCCACGTTTGGGGGGCAATTTC
>Ga0310697_10000119_pt1 | contig 107437 bp, 98 predicted proteins | sample 172DNAGHGlowgp2_FD_203883 | JGI IMG/M metagenome (GOLD analysis project Ga0310697, IMG submission 203883) | Sheep rumen microbial communities from Palmerston North, Manawatu-Wanganui, New Zealand - 1728 DNA GHGlow gp2 (v2) (version 2) | ecosystem: Host-associated > Mammals > Digestive system >...
GGCTTTGGAATGAATTTGAGCCAGGACTGATTTCGGTGACCGATGTCAAGCTGAAGACCGTCAAGATTGCGGGCGTGCCCGTGCCGGCCTTGGAGGAGGTGCTTTACGATGTGAAGGACATCAACCTCTTCACCAAGCCGATGTGGTATGCCGACGGGGTGCAAATCCTGAAGAACTTGGCGCAGCTGGGCATCGAGTCGGAGGTCTACACCGAGGTGAGCCGCGTTTTGGACTACCAACGGAAGAAGACCACGCAGAAAGTCAACCTTTACGAGAAGGTGCAAATCCCTGGCTACATCGAAGCCATACGCAAGATCAAGCGATACATGGAAGACGCGGAGAACCTTGATAAGGCTTCGCAGAAAATCGTGAAAAACAAACACATACTTGAAGAAGAAGAGGAGGCTGCCCATGGTAACTGAAATGACGAAATATGATTTCATCCTGTTGAGTGGCGATGCCGACGCCTTCCTTGAGAAGCTGCAAACGGTGGGCGTGGTCGACATCACGCGCTCGCTGAAGCCCATCGACGACAAGTCGGAGAAGCTCTCAGCCCGCGCCGAGGTCTACCGCAAAGCCGCCGCACTGCTGAAGGACATCGAGAAGGCCGACGACCCAGGCCAGAAGCCCAACGATTTCGCCGCCGAGGTGCTCGAAACGGTGAAGGAAAAGGACGACTTGCTGGCGCGACTGCCTCAACTTCACAAGGATGCCAACGAACTGTCTGTTTGGGGCCGTTTCGATGCGCAAAGCATCGACCGCCTCAAGGAGAATGGTTTGAAACTGCATTTCTACAAGGCGAAAGCCATCGACCCCGCTTGGAAAGAGCAATACGCGCTGAGCGAAATCGCCACAATGGACGGCTCGACTTATTTCGTGGTCGTCTCCGAAGGCGACGACTACGACTTCCCGCTGAAGGAGCTTCCCGCTCCCGAGCGCGACGCTGCCGCTGTCGAGAAGGAGATTGCCGAAGTGGAGGCCGAAATCGCGCAGAAGGACAAACGCTTGGCCCAACTGAAATGGCACGAGCCTGTCATCAAGGCCGAGTTGGACAAGACCTTGTCGAAACTCGACCTGCATTTGGCACACGTTTCGGGAACCAAGGCTGCCGAAGACTACATCACGGTCTTTGAAGGCTTTGCGCCCACCGAGACTGAACACGCCTTGCGCGACATGCTCGAAAAAGAGAACGTGCTTTACATCGAGGACAAGGCTAAGGTTGACGATAATCCGCCTATCAAGCTGAAGAACAATAAGTTCGTCTCGATGTTCGAGCTGCTGACCGACATGTACGGTCGCCCGAAGTACAACGAGTTCGACCCGACGGTGTTCATCTCCATCTTCTTCATGCTCTTCTTTGCTTTCTGTATGGGCGATGCGGGCTATGGCCTCGTGCTCATCTTGGGAAGCCTTGCCCTGAAGAAGAAATTGGGTAGGATTGCGCCTTTGGGTTTCACCTTGGGCATTGCCACGACAATCATCGGCGTGTTGTTCCATACGTTCTTCTCCACCGACATGTTGGAGTGGAGCTGGATTCCTGATGCGGTGAAAAAGTGCATGTTGCCCACAAAGATAGCCAATTTCGACGGCGCTATGGTGCTCGCCATCATTGTGGGTATTGTCCACATCTGTTTGGCCATGATTGTCAAGACCTACCAGGCCACCAAGGTGAAAGGCTTCGCCAACTCCTTGGGCACTTGGGGCTGGACCTTGCTCATCGTGGGCGGCGTTATCGTAGGTGGTCTTGCCCTGATGGGTGTCATGGACAAAGCCGTAACCAAGTGGGTCATCATCATCTTGGGTGGTTTGTCCGCTTTGGGTATCTTCTTCCTCAACGACCTGCACCGCAATCCCTTGCTCAACTTCGGCTCGGGCTTGTGGGACACCTACAACACGGCTACGGGCTTGCTCGGCGACGTGTTGAGTTACCTGCGTCTGTATGCCTTGGGCTTGGCCGGTGCCAAACTTGGCGAGGCCTTCAATGCCATTGGCGTGCAGGCTTTGGGCGACGGTGGCGTGGGCTGGATTTGGTTCATCCTCATCGTCGTCATTGGCCACACGCTCAATGTGGCGATGTGCGTCCTGGGCGCTTTCGTTCACCCCTTGCGACTCAACTTCCTCGAATTCTTCAAGAACTCCGGCTACGAAGGCACTGGCCGCAAGTATAAACCACTTAGTGAAAACATCAACGATTAAACGAATAAACAATTAACAATTAAACACTTAATATCATGTTAGCAACAATTTTAGGTTATCTCGGCTTGGGCCTTGTGTTGGCTTTGGCCGGTATCGGAAGTTCAATCGGAACATCGACGGCGGGCAACGCTGCCGAGGGCGGCCTCAAGAAACGTCCCGAGGCATCGGGTAATTTCATGGTGCTGTCGGCACTGCCGGCCACCCAGGGCATCTATGGCTTTGTGGCATTCTTCATGCTGCTGAGCAAGATGAAGGCTGACCCGACGCAAGGTCTCATTATCTTTGGTGTGGGCCTCTGCGTGGGCTTGGTCTGTATGATTTCCGCCATGCGTCAGGGACAGGTCTGCGCCAACGGTATCGTGGGCATCAGCCAAGGCCATGACGTGTTCACCAACACCTTGATCTACGCTGCTCTGCCTGAGTTCTACGCGATCTTGGGCCTTGTGGGCGCACTGATGGTGTAATCGAACAATGACCGATTGCAAAAGCAAAGGCGACTCCAAACGGGGTCGCCTTTAGTGTTTCTTACATTTCGTCCTTCAGCCGTTCAATCATGCGGCGTTCCTTCTTCGTCGGGCGGCCTGCGCCACGGTCGCGCCATTCGGCCTTGTAGGCGTTCATGAACTCGATGCGCTCGTATTCCTCCTTGGGCGTGAGGTCGTTGTAGACCTCGGTCACCTGCTTGGGCGAGACGCGGTTTTTGATGACGGTCTTCACTTCCACCACCTTGTGCAGCTGTTCGATTTGCACTTGGATGACGTCGCCCACCTTCACCTCGCGCGAGGGCTTCACGGGGTTGCCATCCATCTTCACCTTGCCGCCCTTGATGGCGTCCACGGCCAGCGAGCGCGTCTTGAAGAGACGCGCTGCCCATAGCCATTTGTCCATTCGGACGATGTTTTCTTCTTCTGTCATTATTTCTCCTTGAAAATCAATTGAATCGGCACACCGTTGAAGTCCCAAGTCTCGCGGATCTTGTTCTCCAAGAAGCGTTTGTAGTTCTCCTTCACGTCCTTCGGCAGATTGCAGAAGAAGATGAACTGGGGCGCGATGCTCTTCAGCTGGGTGATGTATTTGATCTTCAGGAAACGTCCGCGCGAAGCCGTAGGCAGCGGCACGGAGTTGATGATTTCCAGCATCTTGTCGTTCAACTCGCGCACGGGGACGCGACGCTCACGGTTTTCGTAAACCTTGTGCGCGGTTTCCACCACCTTATAGATGCGTTGCTTGTTGATGGCCGAGGTGAAGATGATGGGATAGTCGGTGAAGGGGGCCGTTCTGGAACGAATTAGCTCTTCGTAGGCCTTGTGTGTGTTGGAGTCCTTTTCGACCAAATCCCACTTGTTGACGACCATCACCAAGCCTTTCTTGTTCTTCTCGATGAGGCGCAGGATGTTCATGTCTTGGGCCTCGAAGCCTTGTGTGGCATCGAGCATGAGGATGGCCACGTCGCAGTCCTCGATGGCGCGGATGGAACGCAAGACGGAATAAAACTCAATGTCTTCCTCCACCTTGCTCTTCTTGCGCAAACCTGCGGTGTCGACGAGCATGAACTCCATGCCGAAGGCCTTGTATTTGGTGTAGTTGGCATCGCGAGTGGTGCCGGCGATGTCGGTCACGATGTGTCTGTCTGTGCCTAAAAATGCGTTAATCAAGGACGATTTGCCCACGTTGGGTCGTCCCACCACGGTGAACTTCGGCAGGTCGGTGTCGAAGTCGGTGGTGTTGGAGGGCAGCAGCTCGGCCACTTTGTCCAAAAGCTCGCCCGTGCCCGTGCCGGTCATGGCCGACATGGGGAAAGGCTCGCCCAAGCCCAAGGCGTAGAACTCGCCCGCCAGCACTTCCTTGCTGGGTTCGTCTATCTTGTTGACTGCCAAAAGGACAGGCTTCTTTTGTTGCCGCAGGATGGTGGCCACGTCTTCGTCGAGCACGTGCAGGCCTTCGCGACCGTCGACGATGAACACGATGACGTCGGCCTCGTCGATGGCCAGGTCCACTTGTTTGCGGATTTCTTCTTCAAAGATGTCGTCCGACCCAACCACATAGCCGCCGGTGTCGATGACGGTAAATTCCTTTCCATTCCAGTCGCTTTTGCCGTAGTGCCTGTCGCGCGTCACGCCGCTCGTCTCTTCCACGATGGCCATGCGCTGCTTCAGCAGTCGGTTAAACAGCGTCGATTTTCCCACATTGGGTCTCCCCACAATTGCTACAATATTTGACATTTCTTTGATGGTTTAGTTTCGGGCTGCAAAAATAATAAAAGTTGTTCAGTTGGCAGTTGCTCAATTGCCCAGTTATGCTGTTTTTAACTGAATAACTGCAAACTGACAACTGCAAACTGCTTTACGCTTCATATCCAAACCGTTTCAGCTCGGCCTCGTTGTCGCGCCAGTCCTTGTCGACCTTCACGAACAGTTCCAGGAAGGTTTTCTTTCCCGTAAACTCCTCAATATCGGCGCGGGCCTGTATCCCGAGCTTCTTGATGGCGCTGCCGCCCTTGCCGATGATGATGGCCTTCTGCGAGTCGCGGGCCACGTAGATGATGCTGCGGATGTGGATGTGTTTCTGCGTCTCCTCGTAGCTTTCCACCTCCACCTGAACGGAATAGGGGATTTCTTGTTGGTAGTTGAGCAGGATTTTCTCGCGGATGATTTCGGTGATGAAGAAGCGCATCGAGCGGTCGGTTAGCTCGTCCTTGGGGAAATAGGGCGGGCACTCGGGCAGCTTCTCTAAGATTTGCTTGAAGATGAACTCGACGTTGGCGTTGTATTGCGCCGACAGTGGGAACACGGTGGCGTTGGGCAGCGTCTCGCGCCATTGTTCAACCGCCTGTTCGACTTGCTCTTGCGTCGAAAGGTCGATTTTGTTGATGAGGACGAACACGGGGATGTCGGTGGTCTTGAGCCTTTCGACGGTCTTTTCCTCGATTTTCTTGTCGGTGACGTCGACGACGAAGAGGATGAGGTCGGCGTCGATGAGGGCCACGTTGACGAATTGGTTCATCACTTCGTGCATCTTGTAGGCCGGGTCCTTGATGATGCCGGGGGTGTCGGAGAAGACGATTTGGAAGTCGTCGCCGTTGACGATGCCCAAAATCCGGTGCCTTGTGGTCTGCGCTTTCGACGTGATAATGGAGATTTTCTCCCCAACGAGCTGGTTCATGAGGGTCGACTTGCCCACGTTGGGCCGACCTATAATGTTGACATAGCCTGCTTTATGACTCATAGTGAAATTTTTTCTTGGTTTTTTGCTCTGCAAAGAAACAAAATTATTACCTTTGCAGCCGATTTCGGGAGGAAAAAAGTTTTCCGAACGGGATTTTTCGCACGATGCGGGGTAGAGCAGAGGCAGCTCGTCGGGCTCATAACCCGGAGGTCGGAGGTTCGAATCCTCCCCCCGCTACTTTAAGAAGCTCAGTGAAAATTGAGCTTTTTTTGTGTAAAATTGCATCGTTTTATGGAAAAATGTGTATTTTTGCAATGTCGTTTCAGCACGCTTTGGGCGTACAGCGTCACGGCCAGTTGGTAGCAGACAGCACTGAAAGACTTACAAAACCGCGTCATTCTGGCGCGGTTTTCGTTTTGTAGAAGGTCTTCATTGCTAGTCGTTTCCTTCCGGTCCGAGTGCACTCCACATAATAATATTCTTTGTCAAGAACCTTTCTGTAAACCACTGTGTCAGGGTATTTCCCTTGGATAATTTCTTCAGCAGTTGCTATGATCATCGGAATGAGACAAAAGTCTGTCTCAGTCATATTAGGATGTTTCTTTCTTGAATGTTTGATGGCGGAAATGTCAATCATGCGTTGGAATCCAGTTACATCACAGTTTAATAACTCATTGAGCTTCTTGATTTCCTTTGGTGTGGGTTCTCCCATAATCACCCATCGGTTGTTCTCCCATTCTGTAATTTCGGCTTCTCTTACTAGTTGGAGTATTTTTTCCTCGATGCTAATAAAATCTTTTTCTTCCATAATGCCTGCAAATATAAGAAAAAACCAGCCCTATAAAATAAAGCTGGTTTTTGTAGGATGAAACTACTTTGTCATTCCGTTTTCGTCAGGCTTCCGCTGATGGTGCCGTCGATTGCCATGGTTCCAGTGTAGATGAGCACATTGACTTCACCGTTGCCTTGGCAAGTTCCCTCGAGGGTCAGTTGACCTTCGGCCAACGTGGCGGTGAGGTTCAGGTTCATAATCAGGGTGGGCGAGATGGAGAATCCGTTCATGTCGTAGTCGAAGGTGTAGGGGAGGTCGGTCAGCACGATGCTCAGTTTGTCGCCTTCCACGGTGCCTACGGCGGTCTCCTCTTGGTCGTTGATCTTGCAGATGACCTCGTTCATGGTTGCGCCTTCGGTAACGGTAAGCGTAATGGGCATCTCCTGGTCGGTGACGTCTTGATGCATGGGCTCCATGCCTGCTATGCTGGCTTCCATGGTGCCGGTGAAATAGGCATTGCCTTGGTAGCTGCCTAAGAACTTCGCGTTGGGCTTTTCATTGCAAACGATGTCGAAGCTCTTCGTGGCGGTCTGTCCGGCAGCGTCGGTCACGATGCCCGTGATGGTGATGGTTCCTGTCTCATCGATGGTGAAAGTCTTCGAATAGGAAAAATCGGGCTGTTTTTCGATGGGTTGTGAGCTCGAGGCGATAATGGTACCGTCTTTCGTGAGGGTGATGTCCATTTTTGTCAGGTTCTCGCCCGTGGCTTTGAAACCGACTTGGATTTCTGTGCCGGAATAGATTTGGGCGTTTTCCACCACATAACCTTCACCTTGGATGGCGGTGATGGTGGGTGCAACAGGGTCTTTCTTGCAGCTTGCAAACAGCATCAAGCCGATGCAGCAAGCGATGAATAGGATGTTTTTCTTCATGATTATTAGAGTTTTAAGTTATTGTTTCTTCAGGTCTCCAACCAAAGTTCCTGAGACTTCGTCCAAGGGATAGGGCTGTCCGGCAATCTCGAACGTGCCCTTTCCGCTGAAGTTGCCCGTGATGTTCAGTGTGTCGTTTTGCACGGGGGTGCCTGCCATCTTCAAGTCAAGCTCGAATGTGTAGTGTTGGTCGGGCTTGTCGATGTTGAGGTGGACGGTTCCGAAGTCGGCATTCGCCTCTGTGGCGGTGCCTTGGGTTTGGTGCGTCTCGTTGTCGACGGTCACGGTGGCGACCACGGTGTTGTCGGCATCGCCCTTGGTGATGTCCATGCGGATGCTGTCGATGGGGAAGGTCAAGTTGGATTGTTGCTCGTTGTTCATCGAGACGATGGTGAACATGAATTGTCCCAGATAGTTGCCAACATATTGGGCGGTGTAGTCGACAACAGGTTCAGGTGTGGGCGTGGGTTCGACGGGTTTCTTGCAGGCCGTGAACATGACGGCGAGGCTGCACAATGCGATGATGAGTGTTTTCTTCATAGTGTTATGACTTTGATTTGTATACAGGCTTAATTGAATTGCAAAAATAAGACCAAAATCTTTTGCTTTGGTGTTTTTTATGCAAAAAACACTATTTTTGTGCCACAATTTGCGTCTATGAAGAAGAAATGGATAGTTTTGGTCGTGCTTATCGTCTTGGTTTTGGGCATGATGCTGCTTTATGCTTTTGGTCCAGTGGCAGGCCCGATGCCTTTGTGGATGTCGATATTGCCGCCTTTGGTGGCCATCGTGATGGCCTTATTAATAAAGGAGGTGATTTCGTCGCTCTTTGTCGGCGTGTTCACGGGGGCTTTCATCATGGCCTTGTATGGCGGGGCAAGTCCGGCGGCGGCCATGGGCGGCGGCCTGCTGCGCGTGGTGGATACCTACGTCGTAGGCTCGCTTTTCGATGCCGACCATGTGAAGATTATCGTCTTCACCTTGATTATCGGCGGCATGGTGCGCATCATCACGGCCAACGGTGGGATGCAAGGCGTGGTCAACTGGCTCTCTCGAAGGGCAAAAGGCCCACGCTCGGGACAACTGATGACCTTTCTCATGGACCTTTGCATCTTCTTCGACGACTATTCCAACACGCTCGTGGTGGGCAACACGATGCGGCCCATCGCCGACAAGCTGAGGGTCTCGCGCGAGAAATTGGCCTACATCGTCGACTCGACTTCGGCGCCCGTGGTGGCCGTGGCTTTCGTGACCACATGGATTGGTGCGGAGCTGAGTTATATCCAGGACGGCATCAAAGCCATCGGGCTTGATGCTTCGGCCTATTCCGTGTTTTTCCATTCGTTGGCTTACAGCTTCTATCCTTTCCTGACCCTCGGTTTCGTCTTGTTGATTATCCTCAGTGGGCGCGACTTCGGTCCCATGCTGAAAGCGGAGCGCAAGGCACGGAAAACAGGTTTGGCCGATACCGAAATGACCAATAGCGTGGCGCGTCCAGCCCATATCGTCGATGCCTTGATTCCTTTGTTTGTCTTGATTTTCGGGACTATCATCGGCTTGATAGCCACGGGCTATGATGCCGCTGTGTGGCAGTCGGCTGAAATGGATTTCTTCTCCAAACTCTCGGCCACCATCGGGGCGGCCAATTCCTACACGGCCTTGCTTTGGGCTTCGTTGTTCTCGCTGCTCACGGCCATCGTTATGACTTTGCTACGTGGCGACATGAAGTTTGGGAAAATCATGGAGGAGATGGTGGAGGGCTTCAAGAGCATGTTCAATGCGGTGCTCATCCTGACGATGGCGTGGTCTATCGCCTTGGTGACCAAAGACATGCACACGGCTGAGTTTGTTTCGCAGTTGCTGCTGCAATGGTCGTTGTCGCCATGGGTCGTACCCGTGCTGACCTTCGTCTTGGCGGCCTTGATTGGCTTTTCGACCGGGACTTCGTGGGGCACGATGGCCATCCTCTATCCGCTGATCCTGCCCGCTTCGTGGCTACTTTGCCAGGAGCAAGGCCTGGGTGTTGAGGCCACGATGCCGTTGTTCTACAACGTGGTGGCTTCGGTATTAGCGGGTTCCGTCATGGGCGACCATTGCAGCCCGATTTCCGACACCACCATCATGAGCTCGTTAGCCTCAAGTTGCAACCATTTGCAGCACGTCAGCACGCAAATGCCTTACGCACTCACCGTGGGCGCTACGGCATTGCTCGTAGGTGTTTTGCCTACCGCTTTGGGTTTGCCTTCGTGGGTGTCCTTCTTGATGGGTTTTGTGACGCTTGGCCTGATAGTAAGGCTGGTCGGAAAAAAGGTGGAGGCGTAGCGCGCTACGCCTCTATAGCGGAAATTGTCTCCAATTGGTTATTTTGCAGTGTCGGCATTGTCGCAGCGTTGTCCTTCGTATTGCTGCACTTCATCGTATTTGTATTCCAGCTTGATGCCTACCTGTTTGAACATCTCCTCGGTCTCGGCACCGTCGTGGTAGCGGCGTTCGCACACCACGCGCACGATGCCGCAGTTGATGATGAGCATGGCGCAGGTGCGGCATGGAGTCATGCGACAATACAAAGTGCTGCCATCCAGTGCGATGCCTCTTCTTGCAGCCTGACAGATGGCGTTTTGTTCGGCATGTACGGTGCGCACGCAGTGTTGGGTCACCGAGCCGTCTTCATGGATGGTCTTGCGGAACAGGTGTCCAACATCGTCGCAGTGGGGGAGACCCTTGGGTGAGCCCACATAGCCCGTCACCAGGATTTGCTTGTCCTTCACGATGACGCAACCACTGCGTCCACGGTTGCAGGTGGCGCGCTCGCTGACGGTGTCGGCCAGGTTGAGGAAATAGTCGTCCCACGACGGGCGTACATGGAGTTGGCGCAAGGCCTTTTCCACTTGTTCGTGTAGCTCTGGAATGCTACCGTCGTTGGTCAGCACGAAGTCGGCCTCCTTGATGCAGGCGCCGAGGTTCTGCTTGTTAGGGTCGGTGGCGGTCATCTCGCGTTCTTCGTTGGCCACGAAGGTCTCGAAGTCGATGTGGTCGGTCTCCGAGCCGCGCAGGTAGATGCGGTCGTACCTGATTTTGCGGTCGGCATCGACGGCGAAGAGGTAGAACTGGCCTTTTTGTCGCAGCGAGGCAATCTCGCCAGGTGTGCGCACGCTCTCGATGACGGCGTTTTTGCCTTCGGCCTTGGCGCGTTCGAAGAGCTGGTCGGTGATGTAGCTGGGGCAGTGTTTGGCGCGCAGGTCGTTGCCCACGAGGGTCAGTGTGTCGCGGTTCACTTCCAGTCCGCGACGTTGGCATTCTTCGGTGATGTAGGCTCGCACCGAGTAGTGCACGAAGCCTTTTTCTTTGACGAGATAGTCTACGATGGTGCCTTTGCCCGCACCCAGGGTGCCTGTGATTCCGATGATGATCATAGTTTTATGCTTTAGACCGGGGACTTGCGTCGCCCGTTTATGTTCTGTCGTCCCTACGGGACTGGGTTTACTCTCAACTACTTAACTTGTTCCTTAATCTCACTCACCCACTTGGTCAGCTCGACGGGCTTGAAGTTGGCGATGCCTTCCAAAAGCGCCTTCGGGTCGTTGCTGACGATGAGGTTGTCGGCATGCTCGCGATGCATGAAACCCTCACGAGCGGCACGGTCGATGAAACGGACGATGTCGTCGTAGTAGCCGTTCACGTTGAAAAGCGCGACAGGCTTGTCGAAGACGCGCAACTGTGTGAGGACCATCACCTCAAACAGCTCGTCCATCGTGCCCACACCGCCAGGCATGGCGATGAAGGCGTCAGCCATGTCCTCAAGGATTTTTTTGCGCTCGGCCATCGTCTCTACCACAATCAGTTCGTCGATGTCGGGGCGGCCTACGCGCATATCCAAAAGGTGTTGCGTGATGGTGCCCACGATGCGGCAACCGCGTTGTTTCATCACCTCGGCGATGATGTTCATCAGGCCCACGTTGCCGCCGCCATAAAGCAGTTCGCAGCCGTTGTCGGCCAAAACATGGCCCAACTCGCCAGCCTTCTCGCGGTAAATCGGGTCGAAGCCCATGCTGCTGCCGCAAAAAATGCAGATTTTCTTCATTCGATAAATTTTTGCAAAGGTAAGATTTTTTATTTTTGCCGTGCAAATTTCTCAAATCTTGAATCTTTGAATTTTTAATTTTGAATCTTAAATCTTTGAATCTATGACCCGAAATATAGGCATCCTTGGCGCTATGGCGCAGGAAATCGACGAGGTGAAAGCCTTGCTGACTGACAAGACAACGGTAAAAATCGCCAACCGCGAGTTCGTGGTGGGCAAAATCGGCAACGTGCGTTGCGTGGTAGCTTTTTCAAAGTGGGGCAAGGTGGCCGCCACCATCACGGCTACCTTATTGATACAGGAGTTTGGTGTCACCGACCTCTTTTTCATCGGAACGGCCGGTGCCTTGGCCGACGGCCTCAAAGTGGGCGACATTGTCATCAGCAAACGTTTGGTGCAGCATGACTTGGATGCCCGTCCCATGATCCATCGCTTTGAGTTGCCTTTGCTCAACCGCATCTACATCGACAGCGACCCTGAACTGACCTCCTTGGCTGGTCGTGCCGTAAGCAACCTTATTAATAAAGGTGTCGAAAAGATGGTAGGCGAGGAGGCCATGCGTGATTTCAACCTCAATCCGAAACTCTATTTCGGCGACATCGCCAGCGGTGACCAGTTTATCAACAGCGACGAGAAGCGCAACGAGATTCTCAACCTCCTGCCCGACATCCAATGCGTCGAGATGGAAGGCGCTGCCGTGGCGCAGGTCTGTTTGGAGTTCGGCACGCCCTTCACGGTGATTCGCACCATCAGCGACACTGCCGATCATAACGCTCGCGTCGACTTCGGCAAGTTCATCGTTGAGGTGGCTAATGCTTATTCGCGGGCGATTGTGGGGGAGATTGTGAGGTTGGTTTAAATGAGCATCCTCTCTAATTTCGCTTTCCATTTTTCCCAATGCGGCATTTCTTTGCTCAATAGGGCATAAAACTCTTTGGTATGGTTGCGATGCACCAAATGGCAAAGCTCATGGGTGATGACGTATTCGATGCAGCATCTTGGAGCACAGATAAGCCTGGGATTCAAGTAGATGTTGCCGTCAGTAGTGCAATACCCCCATCGTTTTTCCATCTTTCTTATGCCTATGTTTTTCGGCTGTACTCCATAAGCTTCAAATTGCTCTATGATGGGCTTGGCATATTCTGGGAACTTGATCTGTGCCCGTTCAAAATACCAAAGTTGTAGCACTTTAGCTGCTTCTTTTTTGTGTTGGCAAACAACCTCCAGGATGTTGTTTTGGTAATGCACGGCATTGCTGTTTCCTTCCTTGATCCTCAACATGTATTGCCGTCCCAGATAGAGATGCGACTCGCCACTGATGTATTGTCTTTCGGTAGTCGGAGTGCCAAAAGATTCGAAATAACGCCGTTGACGAAGGATCCAGGCGGCTCTGTGATGTACTTTGTCGCGTATGTCATCAAGCGTTGCATTGATGGGCGCTTTTAAGGAAACGATGCCATCGGGATGCACTTTGATGCCAAGGGTTTTTCGCTCGACAAATTCGATGTCAAATTCGATGAGAGTTGAGCCGTATAGGATGCTGTCTTTTGTCATCGGATCCAGTTTTTTGCCACGTCGACGCAGCCGTCAATGATGATGTCCATATCACTGAAAGCGAAATTCAAGCCGTATTTCCGTTTGATGTTGTCGATGAGCTCGTCTTCCAATTCGATTTTCAGACGGCCGATGATGTCGCTTTTCGATTGCCAGTCTACCAATATGGAACCGTCGACAATGACCGTCTTGTGGATGATTTCATCGAAGGCACGAGTGGTCTCCATAGCCATGTCTCGGACGGGCATGTCGGGGAAGAGCCGCTTGTAGTTTTCCAAAGCAATACCGAAATAGGCTTTTGCCGCGTTGTTGTGCTCCAGTTCGGTGGGGAGTTCGCTATCCGTGTGATTGAGCACGTCCTCTTTGTATTGCATCATTTTCTCCAAATACTCATTGTCGGTTAGGCGGCCTTGTTCATATAGCTCGATGGCTTCTTTGATGAGTTGGGAGAATTTCTTGTAAAATGCTGGATCGGAATCCATGTTTTCACGGATGTATTTGGAAGTGCGCGTGGCGATGGTGTCGGCTTTGGCGGCGGTGCCCACCACGCTATCCACTTCCTTTTGGAAGTTCTCCTTGTCGAAGATGTTGACGAGATTGGTGATGACCCTTACGGCATCGCTCTCCACATGATGGTTGATGAGTTTCTCAATGCGTGCCTCGTATTTCTTGTAATCGACCGTGTCGGAATAGCGGAGTTGTACGGCAGTGCGCAACTTGGCGAACATGTTCAGGTCGTCTTTATAGCGTTGTATGGTTTTTTCATCGGTATTCTCATGGAATTCCATTGTGGATAAGGCCAGTTGCAACACCGAAGAATACGCAGTGAGTCGGTCGTAAAACTCGTGACGTCGGTCTTCCAAACGTAGCGATTGGGCGTAGGCTTCTAGATCCCGCTTGCTGGGGATGGTCTTGAACATGTCCCACAAGTCGTTGTAACGTTGGGGCAGTTCGGCGATTTTGTCGATCACGGGCACCAAGGTGTCACGAAACACTTTCCGGTCGTCCTCGTCGTATTCGGAGTAGATGCTCAAAGCATCGTCCAACTCCCTCAACACGCCGTAATAGTCAATGATATAACCGAAGTCTTTCCCTTCGCAAGTACGGTTTACGCGTGCAACGGCTTGCAGCAGGGTATGGCCTTTGAGGTTGCGGTCGAGGTACATGATAGCCACTTTGGGCTCGTCGAATCCAGTGAGCAACTTGTCCACAACAATCATGATTTCTGGAAACTCTTGGTTTTTGAACCTCGAGATGAGATTCTCCTGGTATTTGGCAGGAGTTCCGTGCTCGTCCATCATTTGTTTCCAGAACGCTTTTACTTCTTGTGGCGTGCCGCCGTAGGCAATTTCTTCGCCTTCGCGGTCATCCGGTGCGGTAATGAGCACTTCCGACGATACTTTCCCGATTTCGTCCAAATACTTTTTGTATAGGATGTCCACGCGTTTGATGGGCGTTACCAGCATGGCTTTGAATCCTGTGCCTTGCCAGTTTTTCGAGAAATGGTCGGAAATGTCGGAGGCGATGGAGAAGATGCGTTGCTCGGTTTGGTTAAGGATGTCGGTACGGGAGAATTTCTTCTTCAAGTCGGTGGACTGTTCGTAGGTGAGGTCTTCGCAGGCTTGGCTGAAGAAACTGTCGATGGGGCCTTCGCTCACCGTTTGAGGCGAGAGCCGTCCTTCGTAGAGCAACGGTACAACGGCCTTGTCGTCGACGGCTTGCTTGACGGTATAGACGGGTTTGATGATGCCGCCAAAGGTCAGGGCTGTGTTCTTGTCTTTCTTCGTCAAAGGTGTGCCGGTGAAGGCGATTTTGCAAGCGTTGGGCAGCACGCGGTTCATCTGGATGGCCAGTTCCTTGTATTGGCTGCGGTGTGCCTCGTCGATCAGGATGAAGATATTGGGGTCGGTTAGGGGTTGCTTGATCTTTTTGATGGCCGTGGCAAACTTGTTGATGACGGTAGTGATGACGGCATCGGTGTCGCTCTCCAACAGTTCCACCAGTCTTTTGCCTGTGGTGGCGTTCTCCACCTGTTTGCCGCATTTGCGGAAGGTCTTGATGATTTGGTCGTCCAAGTCGGTTCGGTCGGTGACCAGCACGATGCGCGGATTGTGGATGCTGGGTTCTTGTGCAATTTTCTGGGCCAGCATCACCATGGTCAACGACTTGCCACTGCCTTGGGTGTGCCATACTACGCCCCCGGTTCGGTGCCCGGCTTCGATGGTCTTCACGCGTTCGACGGTTTCTTTCACGGTGAAAAACTGTTGATAACGTGCCAGTTTCTTGATGCCGGCGTCGAAAATGGTGAAGTGGAAAATGAGTTCCAGTAGGCGCTCGGGACGACAGAGGTTGTAGAGGTATTCGTCTTGCAGGGTAGGGGCGCGCATTTCCTCGCGACCTTCGTTGACCAGTTCCAGCAGCCGCTTGTGATACTCCATCTCTGACTCTTTGTTGATGAACATCTCATGCCATTTGCTCCAGAACTGGGCTGCCGCTCCCGTGGTGGCATAGCTGCCGAAGCTGTTGCCGATGGCCAAAAGCAGGGCACTATAGGCATAAAGACTGCGGATGCCGTCGTCTTTTTGGTTGCGCAGGTGCTGCGAAACGGCTTGTTCCTCGGCACCTTTGATGTCGGGACGCTTGCATTCGATGATGACCAGTGGGATGCCGTTCACAAAGAGCACAATATCAGGGCGGTAGGTGTCGCTGGAACCAGAACGTGTGACGGCAAACTCTTCAGTGACATGATAGACATTGTTCTCGGGCTGCCGCCAGTCGATGTAGCGCATGGTGTAGCTCTTCTTGTCGCCATCGATGCTCTGTTCGAAGGCCTTGCCTAGGGTGAGCATGTTATACACGGCCTCGTTGCCGTTGAGGTAGCCGCTTTCCATGGGTATGTTGCGCATGGCGATGACGCCATTCTCGATGTTCTGCTCCGAAAATCGCGCCTCGCTATGGCTGCCGATGCGGATGGAGTTCAGTGCCCGCAACTGACGCCGTAGCACCTCTTCGAGCAACACGTTGGAAGTCTTTCCGCCGCGCAGCTCCAACGCCTCTTCGGGCGAGAGGTATTGGTAGCCCAGTTTTTGTAGCAGTTCCAATGCCGGTTTTTGGCTAATGTCGTTTTCTTTGAAGGAGATTCTGTCCATTGTTTTTCTTATTTGACCACTTATTTGACCACTTATTTGACCACCTAGAAATCTTTCAAAACAATGAAATAGCTTGCACGGGTTTTCCCTTCTCTTTTGATGTTTCCATTGTTGATAAGGGCTTCGATGTGTTTTTGGATGGCCGATTGGTTGATTCCGATTGATTCGGATAATTCTCGCCTTGTTATGCGATTGTTTTCAACAATTAAAGAGGATATTTGTTTTCGTATGTCGTTGGCTGTTGCGATGGTGAGTTTTCGGTCGCGGATATGCCCTTCTTCATCAATCATAAGTTCTTTGCATGCGAAATCCTTATGGCATGGGATAGATACATAGGGGGTTCCATCCTTTTTTGAGCTCTATTCTGTCGCTTTCGACCACACGGCCGTCAATCAGCGATTCTATGTTTACGGGGAGGGTCATGATGCCTATGCTTTGGGGTTAATTAACGATTCTTCTAAATCGATAGTATCAAGTTTGTCGTTTTTGAAATCAGGGATAAGAAACATGAGGTCTTTATATCCTCTAACTGTGATATATCCGATTCTTTTGTAATAGTCTTTTAGGCTTTTCATGGCCTTTCTCGAATCATGTTCCATCTTTTCATACCCCATTTTGCTTTCAAACTCATTGTCCCTTCCCAAAGCGTGGGATGACTCGAGTTGGAGGGGGAATGGCTGCATGACGATGAGACCGCAAGCGGTATTGAAATAATGAAATCTGTCCTTGACAAATTTGGCACCAATTCCCAAACCTCTGTATTCTGGGAGAATCATCATTCTTTCGAATATGCAGATGTTAGGATTTATCATGATGTCGTCTCCAAACAGCTTTCTTTGCAAGTCTTCCTTGATTTCATAATTGTCGAAATCGTAGATCATATTGCCGATGCGCATGGTATATGATTCGGTGTCGAAGATCTCAAAGATGTCGTAATGGTCATTTATGGCTTGAGATAATAGTAGGATTTTTACATTACCTTTTCCGATGATAACAGGGTTGTTCCCGTATTCATCGGTTTTGATCATTTCAACAGCGATATCTTGGATGTATCGTTCGCCTGCCAAAGGCCCAAGAGGTGAACTGAAGGTGTATTTAAATTCGATGTCGAGGTATTGTATTTCGTCAAGGTCTTTCATGATGTTCTATTTTTTTGTTTGTAATATGTTTATTTTAAACAATATGATCAATAACTTGAATGTTTTCCATTGATATTTCTTGAGGGACACCTTGAGTGCCACTGGTGGAAGTGGTGCGCTCCACACGATAGGTCTCGGTGCTATGCAATAGTTCTTGCAGTTCGGTTTGGGTTATCATCATATTATTCTTCTTTTATTATTCATCTTTAACGTTCCCCTCCTTCCTACGAATAGTCGTAACCTTTCAACCAGATGCTGCGCCGATGGTGGAGGATAGAGGTGCAGGGCATAAGTTGTTACTTTGGATACATGATTTATTTGGGAACATCTAAAACTAATGCTTTTTTTCGTTGTTCTAACCATTCTTTTATGGACTTTGTGTAATTATTCCATTCAGAAGTACCCTTAACTATTTCAATCATTTTATGTCTTGTAATAGTTTTATCAAATCCTAGTTTCTGAGCAATGTCATCGGTATAATCATGGTCATTCAATAAAGTACCCAAATTTTTTACAATATCTGTTATTTCATCTTCCGATGTTTGCTTTTTTATCAGTTCTATGACAAAGTGCTCAGGAGAGATTTTTTCTGGACTATCATATTGACTGATTATTTTTAATGCTTTTTCTCGTATATTACTTTCATATTCAGTATTTCCAGAAAACCTGTTTTCCAATTGTTTTTTCTTCTCTTCTGCAGTTGTATAGTTGTCTCCATCTAACACTACAAGAATAATGTCTAAATCTTTATCTTCTACAACTTTGGCAGATGCAATTGTAAAACCATTGCAAATATCACCAAAGGTCTGAATATTGCAATACCTTTGAATTTTTAGTTCCATTGCTATTGCGTTAATAATGCACTTGGAAAACTGGTCTTCTACAAATATTTTAATATCTTTCATTGATGTTCCAGTAATCAGGTCCATACAAGCATTATTTACACCTTCAAAACAAAAAGTTTTGTTTCCTGTTTGATAAATGTGCCTAATATTAATATCTGTTCTTTGGGTAACATTTTCTCTATGAGTTGTAAATATAATCTGCAAGTGCTTTCTCTTTGCTCGCTCAACAAGAATATCCAATAATCTGTTCAAGGCTTGAGTATGCAATGTTAAATCTAACTCGTCAATTAGAATTAGAGAGTAATCTGGTGCTGAAAAAACAATATCCAATATTGTTAGAAGACGTTGTTCTCCAGCACCCATCGCGATAGAAGGATACTCTATGTCATTTCTTTTTACAATCCTGTACTTTTTCTTTTTTCTATTCCCGTTAAAACAATTTTGGTAATTCCCTCCTAAAACATAGCTTACTTTCTCAATAATTGCCTGTAAAGTAGTGTTTTCATTCCCTTTTTGGATTTGAATTTTAGATTTTGATTTTTCGTTCTCAACATCAGGTACACAGCTGTTTATCCCTACATAAAAAACATCTCTAAAAGGTCTGTTCACATATCTAGTCCACCGATCTGATGTCTTTTTATATTGTTTTTCTGCGTTTTTCACATTTTGCCCATCTCGGTAAGAGTATTCAATATGAAAAGAAGAACCATCCCATGCGTTGAAATTATTAGGCAAGAAAAAATCGCTAAATTTATGTTCTTCGCCATTCGTTTGTGATCGAAAACAACAGGCCAATGCATGAAGGATTGTGGATTTTCCACATCCATTTATGCCTAGAATAGCTGTTATTTCATGCCCTTCAAAACTGCATGTCATATTTTCTAACTGTTTGAGTTTTTCTATTCTGATTGATCTTAAATGTTGTTGAGATATTGCCATAATTCTTTTTATTTTATACGTTTCTTTCCAGTTAATAAAACCTGCATCAGCCCCTTCTTCTGCGCCTGCATGGCCGCTAGTTTTTGTTTTTGTGTGTCGATTTCTTTGTCAATTACAACGAAGAAATCAGCAATTGCAGTTTGCTCTTCCTTTGAAGGAATGACAACTTTCACTTGACAGAAATCGGGATATTTGCAGTTTAAAGTATCGCTTACCAAACCTTGAGAATGTGTCCAAAAGCTGTAAACTATCCGCGGTTGCTGAATAAGCATTGCCATAAATCTCACATCAATGTTTTTTTTAGGTGTAACAATCGTATAGGCAGGACTCACAATACCTTCCAATTCTGACAAAGCACTTCTGCCTTGCCGCATTCTCATTGTATTATAACCGATGTCGTTTGGACAGATGCGTTTATATTTCGATTTGTCTTCGTTTGAAATATCTCTCTTGTCTGATTCTGATTGGTAAATAACCCCTTTGTCGCCAGTAATTGATAGTAAAGGTAGATTGTCTCAATTTGTTTCGTTGCGTTCATCAAATACTTCTCCCAACCTCACCTCTTTCCACTCCCCACTAAACCCTTTCAGCCGCTTCTTCCCCGTGAGCAGTTGCTGCATGAGGCCGCGCTTGCGCAGGGTGAGTTGCTCTATCAGGGCGGTCTGTTTGGCTATGGCGGTGTCCCAAAGGGAAAGGACGGAGACGATGCTTTGCTGCTCGTGGAAAGGGGGGATGGCGAAGTAAGTGTTAGCGATTGCCTGCTTTCCTAATGAACATACTTTTATACCTTGTACTAGAGCATTTAATTGTTTTCGGTATGAAACAGAATTAACTTGATAGCCTAAAAACCAAGGGGAAAATAACCCTTTTTGAGGGCGAATCAACATTGTATGAAGTCCGGAAAGTATTTTTTCTGAACCAACATTGCCTATTTCACATGCTTTTCCAACTGTTTCGTCTTCTGCGGTATCCGCCAGTACAACATCACCATCCTCGATAAAATCATTCATCGATTCTTTGTAATCTTCTTGATTTACGAATGGAATAGATTGTTTTCGGACATCAATAATTGAGGGATATTTTATAAGAACATCTCCATAATGAATATTTCGAACTTCACCATTCGTATCATTAAGTTGATTGCGTGATAATGTATTGGTACTCAAGAAAGTGCACACTTCTCCTAGTCTCTTCACTTCCCAATCTTCGGAAATGGGACCAAGGGGCGAGGGCTTATAGCCGGAGGGGGTATGTTGGTTGTCGTTCATATTCCTTTTGTTTTTTCTCCTGTTGTTTATCTACCACTAAAAATTTATCTACCACTAAAAATGGTGGTTGATAATTTATCTACCACTAAATTTTTATCTACCACTTTTTGGAGTGGTAGATACGAGAAGTATTTTACGTTGTGCTTTTTTGTTGGCTCCAGACCGTTCCATATAACCTTTTTCTTGCAAATCTTTGAGTTGTCTTTGGACAGCGGATGTGTTAATGGATAACACTTTGGCCATTTCAGGAATGGTAATGCTCGGATTGCTGATTAATAGTTTGATGAGTTTTATTGTCGTCTCATTCTTGAATGTCACGAACTCCCCGTCGAACCACCAAACAGCGTCTTCCTTTTCTTGCAGGAAATTCATGTCGTCTTCCAAAGTTTGCTCCACCTGTTTGGTGATGTAGTTGACAAAGTCTTGTGCCTGTTCCAAAGTGGCGTTGGCACCATCGGAAGGAATTGGTCCGACATTTTTGTCAGCCTTGCCCAAAGCTTCCAAATAGACTTTCTTGTTTTTACTGCGGATGACGATCATCGGATAACCGTGGCGCAGAAGGATATAGTTCATCAGCAGTCGTGCGATACGGCCGTTACCATCCTCGAACGGGTGGATGCGGATATAACGGTAATGGAACAATGCAGCGAGTTCAACGGGAGTGAGTTTGCCGTCCGCTTCTGCTTGGTTGTACCATTGTATAAGGTCTGTCATCAAAGCAGGCGTCTCTTCTGGAGAGGCATATTCAAACCGTTCTCCCGTCGGGGTTATGACTGAATTGGGACGTGTCTTATAGCATCCCGCATGAACCACATAGCTGGTGTTCACCCCGCCTGGCAACTGGCGATATACGGTGTAGTCCTCGCGCAGCATGGTCTGGTGCAATATGCGGATGAACGATTCGGTAAGCGGCCTGTCTTTCTCTCCGGCTTCGGCTATGGTCATCTTCAAGCATACGTTGTGGGCTTTCATTTCTTCCAAGTCCTTCATCTTGGCTTCGCCCACCACACGGCCAAACAACAAAAGTAATTCTGTTTGCCCGTAGGTAAGGGTGTTGCCTTCAATGTGGTTGGAGTTGTAGTTGAACTCCAACATGAACTTTTGGTCAAGGCGCTGCCGAAGTTCCTCCTTTACGGGTCGAACCGCCAACCATTCTTTGTATAATGTTTCTATTTTGCTCATAACTTTATGTTGTTTTAATATCCTAATTCCTTCAAATAATCCTTCATCTTCCCCTGCACCTCGGCTAGTTCTGTTTCCAGTTGCTCAATCTCTTTCTGCACGGCAGGGATGTCGATTTCGGCTTCTTCCTCGTAGGTGTCCACGTAACGCGGGATGTTGAGGTTGAAGTCGTTCTCGCGGATCTCGTCTGGGGTAGCCACGTAGGCGTATTTGTCTTCCACCACGCCAGGCTGCAACTCGCCATCGGCGAATTTGCGGTAGATGCTCACGATGTGTTCGATGTCCTCGGGACGGAGCTTGTTCTGGTTCTTGCCGTTCTCGTATTCGCGGCTGGCATCGATGAACAGCACGTTTTCCGAGCCACGACCCTTGCGGAAGATGGCGATGGCGGCGGGGATGCCTGTGCCATAGAACAGGTTGGCGGGCAAACCGATGACGGCCTCCAAAGTGTGTTCGTTTTCAAGGATGTACTGGCGAATCTTGCCTTCGCTACCTCCACGGAACAACACGCCGTGAGGAATAATGACGCCTACCTTGCCGTTTTGATCGTCGGCCACCTCCAGCATGTGGCTGATGAAGGCCCAGTCGCCCTTGCTCTTGGGCGGGATGCCACGCCAAAAGCGGTTGTAAGGGTCGCTGGCGGCTTCCTCGGCACCCCATTTGTCGAGGCTGAAGGGAGGGTTGGCTACCACGGTGTCGAACTTCATCAACTTATCGTTCATCTTCAGTTTGGGGTTGCGCAGCGTGTCGCCCCAGCGGATGACGGCATTGTCGAAGCCATGCAGAAACATGTTCATCATCGCCAACGCCCAAGTGCTGCCGTTCACTTCTTGGCCGTAGAGTGAGAAATTGTTGTTTCCTACTTCCTTTCCGGCTTTGATAAGCAAGGAGCCAGAGCCGCAGGTGACATCGCAAATGCGAGCACCGGGTTTGCTTTTGGTGAGTTTGGCGAGCAAGGTGGAAACCTCGGCCGGGGTGAAGAAATCACCAGCTTTCTTGCCCGCCTCACCTGCGAAGGTGGAGACGAGATACATGTAGGCGTCTCCAATGATGTCGTTGTTCTCCAGATGCGACTCGTCCAAATCCACCCCGTTGAAATCTTGCAGCAGGTTTTTCAGACGGGCGTTTTTCTCTTTCGGCTCGCCCAGGTTGGCACTGTTGAAGCTGATGTTGCGGAAGATGCTGCTGCCGTCTTCGCTGCTCATCTTCTCGCGGTTGGCGTCTTCGAGGTCGGCAAGTGCTTCGTCAATCAATTCGCCGATGTTGGAGGCGTTGCGGTGCTCATAGAGGAAATCGAACGAGCTCTTCTCGGGCACCACAAAACGCTCGTGGCGCATGGCACGCTCGGCGCGTTCCACCTCACCCTCGTATTTAATAAGGTAATCGTTTAATTTCGATTTATATACGTCGCTAACATATTTCAGAAACAGCATGGTGAGGATGTAGTCCTTGTATTGGCTCGGGTCGATGACGCCGCGAAAAGTGTCGCAGGCCTTCCAAACCGTGCGGTTGATGTCGTCTTGGGTTATCTTCTTGGTCTCCATATCTTATTTTAATTTATTCATTATGAGTTGGTTGATGATTAAGTTTCGTTTTTCGGTGATGGCTTTCAGCAGATTTTCTTTTTTTTGCTGGAATTTGGCCAATTCCACGATTTGTTGTTGTGTTTTCAAGTCGGGAATGGCGATTTCCAGGTTTTCAAGAACCTGTTTTCGGATGAGTGGCGTACCCGTGCCAACTTGCCCGGCCTTGATGGTGGCTAGTGTCTTTGGCTGACTCAAATACCAACAAAGGTAGTCGGGGAGGATGCCCCCGTCGTTTATCCTTATTATATAAAAGGTGGTAGAGGCTATGGCAGGAAGCTCAAAATCGACCACGCGGCAAAGGTTGGAGGCCCCTTTTCCGGCAAATAGCAGGTCGCCTTTTTGTAAAAGATGCTTATCCATTTTTGGGGAATAAGGAATCCGTGAGGCGGTTTTTTCTGGTGAATCCGCCAACAGGTCCTTGATTTGCAAGTAAGCGATTTCGCCTTGGGGCGCTGTATTTAGGAACACTCCAGATTGAGTCTTTGCAAATCTTTGTATAGTTAATTTCCTAGTATGATTAATACTATCCATGATGCAAAGATACAAATAATTCTGAAAACGGCAAACCTTTTTCAGAAAACTTGTGGTAAACGATGTACTAAATTGGAATTATCCTTCTAACTCCAATCGTATGATCTCCCAAAACATCCCCATGCCGATTTCCAGAATGTCGTCGGGGAAGTCGAACATTGCATCGTGAAGTGCAGGTTGGTCAACGCCTGAGCCGATGCCGAAAAAGCCTATTGGACAGACACTTCCGAATCGTCCGAAGTCCTCCGACCAACGGAATGGCTCTTCCAAACGGCCGTGTTCCAATTCAAGGTTTGTGGCAGCTTGTTCGATGGCTTTTACGCAAGCAGGGTCGCTATTGGTGGCGGCAAAGGCTTCGTGTTCCGAGAAGTTGAAGTCGAAAAGATGATCCTTCGCCTTGGCGCGGCAGAGCTCGATGATTTGCGAGGCCATCAGCTCAAGGTTGTGGTCGTCGAAGCTGCGCAGGGTGAGCCAAATCTCGGCATGGCCGGGCGCCACGCCAAAAGTTTCTTCGCCCAAAATGGCGTGCGTGATGACAAAAGTGGTCAACGGCTTGACGGCCTTCAGCTGTTCGCGTTTCTTCTCCAGATTGTGGATGAGCACGGCCAAAAGTTCCGAAGGGCTGTGTCCTGTTTCGGGCTGAGAGGCGTGTGCCGTGCGCCCGTCGAAGACGAGTTTCAGGCCGAAAGAGGCGGCGGCAAAACAACCTTCCTTCACCATCACTTTGCCTTTTTCGATGCCTGGCAGGTTGTGCAATCCAAAGGCTACGTCGGGTTTGATTTGCTCAAATTGTGGGTCGTTGAGGATGGCCTTTGCACCTTGCCCCGTCTCTTCGGCGGGCTGGAAGAGCAGCACTACCTCGCCTTGGTAGGGACGCTGTTCGCCAAGCCATTGTGCCAGGCCGCAGAGGATGGTGGCGTGTCCGTCGTGGCCGCATTTGTGCGAAACGCCTTGGCTTTGCGAGCGATAGGGGAGGTCGTTCGGCTCAGGGATATGCAACGCGTCGATGTCGCCTCGGATGAGGATACGCTTGCCGGGCTTGGCACCTTTATATATGGCGGCCAGTCCATAGCCGCCGATTTTCTCGATGAGTTGGTCGGGGTGGGTTTGTTTCACCCATTCATTCAGGATTTTGTTGGTCAGCGCCTCGTGCCCCGAAAGCTCGGGATGGGCGTGGAGGATATGTCGAAGTTCGATGAGGTTTTGCATCGGTTCAGATTTTAATGCAAAGGTACGGCTTTTCTGAAAAAATGTCCTATCTTTGCGCCCAAATTTATTGATGCAATGCAAACCGTACTCTATCCACTGAAATTCAAGCCCATCTTCAAAGACAAGATTTGGGGCGGGCGCAAAATCAAGGAAGTGTTGGGCATGGACTATGGTCCGCTGCCCAACTGTGGCGAAGTGTGGCTGCTCTCGGGCCTGTGGGACGAGCAGAGCGAAATCGCCAACGGCGATTTCGAGGGCGACGAAATCAACGACCTTGTGGAGACCTTCATGGGCGACCTCGTTGGCGAAAGCGTCTTCGACAAATACGGCGAGCAGTTCCCGCTCTTGCTCAAGATTATCGACGCCAACGACTGGCTTTCGGTGCAGGTGCATCCCGACGACGAGCTGGCCGAGAAACGCGGTTTGGGCAACGGCAAGACCGAGATGTGGTACGTGATGCAGGCCGACAAAGATGCCGAACTCGTCATGGGCTTTAACCGCGAACTGACGCGAATGGATTATGCCAATGTTTTGAAAGACAACCAGCTGCAATCGGTGTTGAACCACGAATGGGTCGAGAAAGACGATGTGTTTTTCATTCCGGCAGGCAGGGTTCATGCTCTCGGGCCTGGCATCATGGTGGCCGAGATACAGCAAACATCTGATACGACTTACCGCATCTACGATTGGGACCGCATCGACGTGGCGGGTATGCGACGCGAGCTGCACATCCCGCAGTCGGTCGAAGCCATTGATGGCTCGATGCCTGAAAACTACAAGATTGAGGTGCCCAAGGTGATGAACAAGACGGTTCCCGTCGTTGATTGCCAGTATTTTGTGACCAACCTTCTCCAACTTGAGGGCGAGATGCAGAAAGACTACGGCAACCTCGATTCCTTTGTGATTTTGATGCCACTCGAAGGAAATTTTTCGCTGAATTGGGAAAATGGCGCGGTTTTTGTAAATGCAGGAGAGTGTGTCCTGATTCCGAATGTCATCAAGAAAGTCGCCATCAGGGCCGAAAAATATTGCAAGTTGCTTGAAATCTATTGTCAACTCGAAGAAAGCGAATTTTAAATCTTGAATCTTTAAATCTTTAAATTTCAAATCAATATGAAAAAACTCATGACACTTTTGCTGCTGGCTCTTTTTGCTGCGGGTCTGCAAGCACAATCGAAAACGGATTTGCCTAATGTTACGCTGAAGGACCTGAACGGCAAGGACGTGAACATCGCCAAGTTGTCGAACAACGGCAACCCCATCGCGCTTACCTTTTGGGCCACTTGGTGCGGTCCCTGCATCAAGGAACACAACGCCCTGAACGAGGTTTACCAAGACTGGCAGGATGAAACCGGCGTGAAGATTTACGCTGTCTCGATTGACGACTCGCGTAGCACCGCCAAGGTGAAACCCATGGTTGACGGCAAGGGCTGGGAGTTCGACATCCTCCTCGACGTGAACAGCGACCTCAAACGCGCCATGAACGTGAGCAACCCGCCCCACACCTTCCTCTTCGACGGTAGCGGCAAGCTCGTCTACCAACACACAGGTTACATCGACGGCGCCGAAGACGACCTTTATGAAGAAATCCTGAAAGTCGCTAAGAAGAAAAAGTAAATCAAGAAGTTATGCGTAAACATATACTTATTTTGAGTGCACTCGCCTTGGCATTGAGCTACAAGGCGAGCGCTCAGTCATTTCTCGAAAACAGCCAAGTGAACGGCAGCTTCCAGACCGATGCGCAGTATTATATGCTCGACGAAGGCATCGGCATCACCGACCTCAACGGCAAGAAGCTCGGCATCAACGGGTTCGGCAAGGTGAACTATACCAATGGCAACTTCTCGGCGGGCATCCGCTTCGAGGCATTCCTGCCCGAAATGAACGGCTTCCGCAGCGAGCTGAATGGCGTGGGCCTGGCCAATTTCTTCGCCACCTACGACAATGGTTTCGTCGGCATCACCGTGGGCGACGTCTACGACCAGTTTGGCAGCGGCCTCGTGTTCCGCTCCTACGAGGAATGGTCGCTCGGCATGGATAACGCCCTTCGTGGCGCACGTATCGTACTGCGTCCCACCCAAGGAGTCACCCTAAAGGCTGTGTATGGCCGCCAGCGTTACTATTGGGCTCCCTATCTTGAGAAAGACTTCGCAGCCGACGACTATCGCGGCATCGTGCGCGGCGTTGACGGCGAATGGGACCTCAACCAAAGCATCCCCGCCCTCAACGACTCCAAGTTTAGGATGAGCATCGGAGGCAGTTTCGTCAGCAAGAAACAGTATGACCAGAGCCTGTTTTATTACATTCCCGAAAACGTGGGTGCCGCCGCCGGTCGCATCAACTTGGGCTATGGCAACTGGGCCTTTAGCACCGAATATGCCTACAAGATCAACGATCCGTCGGCCATCAACAACTTCATCTACAAGGAAGGCCGCGCCTTGCTGTCGTCGCTGAGCTATTCGCAGAAAGGCTTCGGCGCCGTCCTTCAGGTGAAGCGCGTCGACAACATGAGCTTCAAGTCGATGTACACGGGCAAGCAGAACGACCTCGACATCAACTTCATCCCACCTATTAATTATACGCACACCCACAGCCTGCCGTCGATGTACACCTACTCGACCCAGCCCAATGGCGAGATGGCCGCGCAGCTGCAAATCAACTACACCATACCGAAGGGCACGGCTCTCGGCGGCAGATACGGCACCAAGCTCGCCTTCAACATGAGCCAGGTGAACGACATCGTGCGCGACTCCATCATGGACAACGGCCAATTGGTCATCAACAAACCGGGATCGTTGGGCTACACGTCCAGATTCTTCGCCATCAGCGACCATCGCTTCTTCCGCGACATCAACTTTGAGATTGACAAGAAGATCAGCCCGAATTGGCACTTGACGGCACAATACATCAACCTCTATTACGACATTGCGACCATCGAAGGCCATGCCGGCGCTCCCGTCGTGAAGGCCAACATCGGCTTCATGGACGTGACCTACAAGATCAACAAGAAGCAGAGCATCCGCCTCGAATTGCAAGGCTTGTGGGAAAACGAGGTGCACAAAGGCTACGAATACGAGGAAAGCGAGAAGAAGGACTTCCAGAAGCGCGGCGACTGGGCTGCGGCCTTGATCGAATATACCATCACGCCCCATTGGTCGTTCTCGATAGCCGACAAGTGGAACTACGGCAACCCCGTAGAGGAATACCGCGACCATTATTTCACGGGCACCATCACCTACATCAAAGATGCCACTCGCGTGATGCTGAGCGCCGGTCGCCAGAGCGAAGGCGTGGTGTGTGTGGGCGGCGTGTGCCGCACCGTGCCTGCCTCTAGTGGTGTGACATTAACTGTTTCAACATCATTCTAAATCGCTAACAATGAAAAAGTTATTTTCAATTTTCGCAATGGCGGCCCTGATGCTGGCTTCGGCAGGCTGCGACAAAATCGACATCAACAACACGCATAAGCCTTACACACCTATAGGCGGCAACAAGACGGTGCTCATCAAGGACTTCACTGGCGCACGCTGCGTCAACTGCCCCGAAGCTGCCGAAACCGCCCATGAGTTGCAACATCGCCTGGGCGAGGACCGCATCTTTATCCTGAGCGTCCACGCTGGCGGATTGGCCCAGCCCGTCGGCCAGTTCCCCGATTTCCGCACTGAGGAAGGCACGGCTTGGTACAACGACAACGCGTCGAACCCACTTTTCTCGGTCGACCATGTGGCACTCACCGACGGCAACACCTTGTATGTCGAGCAAATCGACACGCCGGTGGCCGATGCCTTGGCCGAACCGCAGTCGTTCGACATCACGGTGGAAAACACCTATGACGAATCGTCGCGAAAGTTAGATGTAAAGTCGGACGTGAAAGCCGTTGCCGATTACGAAGGGCAACTGTATGTCAGCTATTGCTTGGTCGAGGACAGCATCGTTGGCTGGCAAATCACGCCCGAGGGACTGAACCGCGAATATGTGTTCCGCAACGTGTTTCGTGGCACGGTGAACGGCTACGAAGGCTCCTTGTTCAAAGACGGACAAGCCCTCGCCAACGACGCCAAGACCTTCAATTGCTCGATGACTCTGGATTCCATCTACAACCCCGACCAATGCTATGTGCTTGGCTACGTTTTCGAGAAGACGAGCGGCAAGATCCTGCAATCGGTGATGGAAAAAGTGAAATAAACAGGGCTTAACCGATGGTTTTCAACTCCATAGAGTTCTTTATATTCCTGCCCATTGTGGTGGCGTTATTCTATCTGCTGCCACAAAAGCTGCGGTGGGTGATGCTGCTGGCGGCCAGCTGCGTGTTCTACATGTGGTTTGTGCCCAAATACATCCTCATCCTGCTTGTCACCATCATCATCGACTTTTCGGCAGGCATCCTCATGGAGAATTATGCCGACCGTCCCAAGCTGAAAAAAACTTTCCTGATCATCAGCATCGTGAGCACGCTCGCGGTGCTGATGGTCTTCAAGTATTTGAATTTCCTCACGGAAAACCTTTCGTTGCTGCTTGCCCAAATGGGTATTGAGAAACGTTGGGTGACCCACATCATCCTGCCCATCGGCCTGTCGTTCCACACTTTCCAGAGCATGAGCTACGTCATCGAGGTGTATCGCGGCCATCAAAAGGCGGAGCGTCACTTTGGCTACTATTCGCTTTATGTGATGTTTTTCCCGCAACTGGTCACGGGTCCCATCGAGAGGCCGGGTAACCTTTTGCGCCAACTGCATGAGAAAAAGGAACTCCATTACGAGAACATCTCAAAAGGCATGAGGCTGATTATCTATGGCTTCTTCATCAAGATGGTGGTAGCCGACAATTTGGGGGCCTATGTCGACAAAGTCTATTCCGCGCCGTCGAGCTACAACTCATGGAGCGTGATGCTGGCCATGGCGTTCTATAGCTTCCAAATCTATTGCGACTTTTTCGGCTATTCCACCATCGCCTTGGGCAGTGCCAAGCTGATGGGTTTCGATATCAGCGACAATTTCCGCACGCCTTATCTGGCCAAGAGCATCGCCGAGTTCTGGCATCGTTGGCACATCTCGCTTTCCACCTGGTTCCGCGACTATGTCTATATCCCTCTCGGCGGCAGTCGCGTGAAGTTTGGGCGCTGGGCTTTCAATATCATGGTGGTCTTTGTGCTCAGCGGTATCTGGCATGGCGCGGCGTGGACGTTCCTGTTTTGGGGCTTTGCCCATGGCTTGCTGCATATCATCGAGAAGGCTTTGCGCAACCGTTTCCCCGAAAAAGAGCCGAAGTCCAAATGGATAGGCTACGGTCTCGATGCCTTGCGTATCGCCAAGACCTTCGTGCTGGTTACGCTGTTTTGGGTGATGTTCCGTGCCTCGGATTTCGCCAATATGAAAGACATGTTTGTGTCGGCGGTCACCAACTTTGGCGGTGGCGACAGCCTTGGCGTGAAGCCCGAAATGTGGCTCTATCTCGGTCTCTTCATCCTTTCCGACCTGTTGCTCTTCAACAGTCGTTTCGACCAATGGTGCGACAATAAGCCCATCCTACTTCGGTGGTTCATCTATGGCCTGCTCATCTTCATGACGGTGGCCTGCTCGAGTGTCAATAGTTTCCCCTTCATCTATTTCCAGTTCTGACCATGAAGAAGTTCCTGATTCGCATATTGATGGCTGCCGCGCTGCTTTTCGTCCTCAACTGGATTTACACCCAGTGGTTTTTCGAGAAGGACGTGGTTGAGCATTCCGACGTGCTCAGGCTGGTGCTGAAGATGAGGGACGACAGCTGCCGCATCGTTTATCTGGGTGAGTCGTCGAACATCACCTGTGGATATTGGGAAACCAACAAGAGGAGCATCAGCGCTTATCTCGGCGATTATTTCCCTGGGGTGAAGACGGGTGACGTGACCAAAGAAGCCTCGCATGCCCAGACCTATTACTATATGCTGAAAAACATCCCTCGGAAGTCGCCGGTTGAGACAGTGGTGGTGACGATGAACTTACGTTCTTTCGATGCCCGATGGATTTATTCCAATCTTGAGACGCCCCTTCGTAAGCAGCTGGTGCTCATGGAAAACTATCCGCCTTTGATGAACCGTTTCCTTTTGGCACTGAAGGCTTATCCCATCAGGAGTGAGGCGGAGATGGACTCGCTGACGAAGCAACATTGGCGCGAAGACCCGCTGGTGTTCCCCTTCGAGTTTGAATGGGATAATGTGTACCAATGGGATTCGGCGACGGCTTGGCAGGGACGCAACAACTACGAAGGACAATACGACCCCAAGTGGACCGAGTTGACTTGTCATTATATCAAGAGCTATGGCTTCCAGATCAGGGACGACAACCCGCGTGTGAAGGACTTCGACGACATCGTCGCCTTGAGCCGCAAGCGGGGCTGGAACCTCGTCTTCAACCTGATGGCCGAAAATGTCGACAAGGCCAACGGCCTCGTGGGTAAGGAACTGATGTATTTGATGAAACAGAACCACGATTATCTGTTGGACCGTTACGGTCATCTTGATGGCGTGACCGTGGTCGACAACCTCAATTTGGTGCGTGATGTCGACTTCATCGACCAGGACTGGACCACCGAACACTATTATGAGGATGGCCGTCGTATCATTGCCGGCAACGTGGCCAAGGCGTTGAAAGCCTATTATCCCGAAGAATACCGAAATGTTGACTGGAAACGCGATGCGGGGCATTATTATTTCGGCGATGCGGTGCAAACCTTGGACAAAGGCCAGCCTTATGGCCCGACCTTGACTTTGCCCGCCGACAGCCTCCGCACAGATTGGGAACGCGTGAACGTTGCCTTTATGATGCAGCAGGCCGATACCTTGCATAATGCGAAACTCGCTGTGGAATCGCTTGTTGCGCATGACAATGTCCTCGTTTCCTATATTGACGTGAAACCGCAGATCCAGAAGATTGGCGAATGGGATTTTGCCACTTTCGACTTGCCCGTCGACTCCATTATGCGGGATGCGCTACAAGTCAAGATCTTTGTCTATAATCCTTCTGACGATGCCGTGCAGCTGAAGGATATGGATGTTTCTTTCCGTCCGGCCTACCTCAAGCCTAGAGTCAAGGGAGAACCTCAACAACGGTAAGCTGCGACTCCTCCACCTTAAACTTCACTTCCATCCCTCCGAAAGCCATGCCATAGATGCGTTCGGGGTCATCGTGGTATTGTGGTCGCGGGTCGTGGGCCAGCACCTCAATGAGGCTCTTTCGCAATTCAGGTTGCACCTTTATTAATAGGTCTTCAGGAAAATCAACCTGCAAAAGGAACTCGGCAGGTGTAGAGGCAAAGCCACTGACGGCGTCGGGATGGCTGTCGGTGTAGGCAATGTAAGGCTTGATGTCGTAGATGGGCGTGCCGTCCATGAGGTCGGCGCCCGAAACATAGAGCACGGGGCCAAGGTCGGGGTCGATGTCGATGTGTTCAAGCCGCACCGACGACAGCCCGATGGGATTGGGCCTGAACGGCGAGCGCGTGGCAAACACGCCCTTGCGCACGTTGCCGCCCAAGCGTGGTGGGCGCACCGTGGGCGACCACCTGTCGCGCACGGCCTCCGAAAACTCCCACAGCAGCCAGATGTGGGAGAAGTCCTCCAAGCCGCGCACAGCCTCGGCAACGCGGTATTCCGGCTCAAACACGATTTTGCCTTGCAGCGAGGCGATGATGCCACTCTGTCGCGGAATGCCGAACTTGGTCGGGAAGTCGGTGTGGATGTGGGCGATGGCTTTCATGTGGGCAAAGGTAGCACTTTTTTTGACCAACCAGACGAAAAAAGCATTACTTTTGCAGCCCAATCCAAATCAGTGAATGATGCAAACTAAGGAAGAGATTTCCATCCTGGTGCTTTATACCGGCGGCACCATCGGCATGATGCAAGACCCGCAGACCGGAGCGTTGGTGCCGTTCGACTTCGACAATATCTATGCCCACCTGCCCGTGCTGAAGAACTTCGGCTATCAGATTGACTTCTACAGCTTCGACCCACTCATCGACTCGTCGAACATGTCGCCCGACTTCTGGATCCGACTGGCGACCAAGATAGGGAAGGAGTATGAACACTACGACGGCTTCGTGGTGCTCCACGGCTCCGACACCATGGCCTACACTGCCTCGGCACTGAGCTTCATGCTCGAAAACCTCAACAAGCCCGTCGTGCTCACAGGTTCGCAGCTGCCCATGGGTGTGGTTCGCACCGATGGCCGCGAGAACTTCCTTGCCTCCATCGAGATTGCAGCAGCCAAAGACGACGACACCCCGCTTGTGCCCGAAGTCTGCATCTTCTTCCAAGACCAGCTGCTGCGCGGCAACCGCGCCACCAAGTTCAACGCCGAGAACTTCAACGCCTTTGCCTCGACCAACTATCCCAACTTGGCCGACGTGGGCGTACACATTAAATATAATAAGGAGCGCATCCTGAAGCCCAACTTCAAGATGCTGAAGGTGCACACCAAGATGGACCGTAACGTAGGCATTCTCAAGCTCTTCCCCGGTATTTCGCAAGACTTCGTGCGCCATTCGCTCAAGACCCCTGGCCTGAAAGCCCTCGTGCTTGAGACCTTCGGCTCGGGCAACGCCACCACCGACCAGTGGTTCCTCGAAGCCTTGAAGGATGCCATCGACAGCGGACTTATCATCCTCAACATCACGCAGTGCAAGGCTGGGTCGGTGGAGATGGGACGCTACGAAACCAGCCTCGACATGGCCCGTATCGGAGTGGTCAGCGGACACGACATGACCACCGAAGCTGCCGTTGCCAAACTCATGTATCTGCTCGGCGAAGGCCTGCCCAAGCCCCGAATCCTCGAAATCATGCAAAATTCCATACGTGGCGAGATGACCGTTTGAGGCTATAATTCAAGCAATTGAAATTTTCTTGCAATAAAAAATCAAATATTTTCGTTTGCCAATTGAAAAAATGTGTACTTTTGGCAACGATTTCAGAAAGGGTTTGAGGCGTTTGGCAACATATTGGAGAGATGTCCGAGTGGTTTAAGGAGCACGCCTGGAAAGTGTGTGTACTCCAAAAGGGTACCGCGGGTTCGAATCCCGCTCTCTCCGCAGCAAAGTGATTAGACAAAGTAATTCATAATAGTAATAATCAAACATTTAAGCTAAACTATGAAAAAATTAATTGCTTTCCTCATGGTTGCTGGCCTGATGACTTTTGGCTTCAGCAATCTCGTCGTTGCTCAAGAAGAGCAAGCGCAAACTGAGCAGACGGAGCAAACTGTTGCTCCCGAACAAACCCCCGCTCCTGTGGAGACCGTTGAAGAAGCTGCCCCCGTCCAAACCAACGAGGCCGCTCCTGTCACTTTCCGCGAATCCATCAAGAAGCAGTTCATCGATGGCGGCCCTGGCTTCATGGGCATCGTGTTGGTCATCCTCCTTATCGGTATGGCCATCTCCATCGAGAGAATCATCTATCTGACTCTGGCCTCCGCCAACTCCAAGAAACTCTTGGCCGGCATCGAAGCCAAGATGAAGAACGGCGACGTTGAAGGCGCCAAGCAACTCTGCAAGGACACTCGCGGTCCCGTGGCCAGCATCTTTACCCAAGGTCTCATCCGCTACCAAGACGGCCAAAGCCTCGAAGAGGTTGAGAAGAGCATCATCTCCTACGGTTCCGTCGCTGGCGGCAAGCTCGAAAGCGGCTTGAGCTGGATCGGCCTCTGCATCAGCCTTGCTCCTATGTTCGGATTTATGGGTACTGTTATCGGTATGATTCAGGCCTTCGACGACATCGCCGCTGCTGGCGACATGAGCCCGACGGTCGTTGCCTCCGGTATGAAGGTCGCTCTGTTGACCACCGTGTTCGGTCTGATCGCCGCTATCATCCTTCAAGTGTTCTTCAACTTCATCGCTTCCAAAATCGAAAGCATCGTCAACGACATGGAAGACGCTTCCATCTCGTTCATGGATATCCTCGCTAAATACAACAAATAATAAGTAATAATCATGAATAGTAAGCTTTCAAACATCGGTAAATGGGTATTTGGCCTGCTGGCATTGATCACCGTGGTCCTGGCTGTTTATTTCTACATGGACCTCGAGAGTGATGCCCGCACCAACTTACTCCTGAATTGGGGCTACATCTTGGTTATACTTGGCATCGTCATCGCATTGATCTCAGTCATCTTTACCGCCGGCGTCAAAGGCGTCAAGGGCAAGAAACTCTTGATTGCGGTCATTGCATTCGCTATTATTGCAGTTGTAGCTTACGTTATGTCGAAGGGCGCTTTCGAGGTGCCTTATCAAGCTGGTGAAATCACCTACTCAGGCAAGACAAACGGATGGGTCGAATTCGGCCTTAACGCCTTCTATATCACTCTTGTAGTAGCCATCTGTTCCATCCTGTTCTCAGTGCTCTACAAGGCAGTCAAAAAGTAAAATCAATTCATCATGGCAAGAAAAACACCAGAAATCAATTCGAGTTCGCAGGCTGACATAGCATTCTTGCTGTTGTGTTTCTTCCTGATGACGACCTCCATGGATGTGGACTACGGTATCACCCGTCGTCTTCCTCCCCCAGTCGAGCAAAACGACGAGGACGTGAAGGTCAAGGAAAGGAACGTGATGAATGTGATGGTAAACAAGAGCGACAGGTTGCTGGTCAATGGCCGTCCGTCCGACATCGCACAATTGAAGGACTTGGCCAAGGAATTCATGACCCCGCGACCTGGCGACGAAACCGCTCCTGAAGTGGAAACCAAGACCTTCGACTTGGTGGGCGAAGTGCTCATGTCGAAGGGCGTCATCTCCCTCCAGAACGACCGCGGTACCTCGTATGCCATGTATATCAGTGTGCAGAACGAGTTGGCACGCGCCTTCAACGAAATGAAGGAAGAGCTTGCCTGGAAGAAATTCCACAAGCACCTCGACCAACTTAATGAAGATCAAACCAAGGCAATCAACGACGCCGTGCCTGTACGTGTAAGTGAGGCCGAGCCTGTTGAGTACAAAACCAACTAAAGGAGGATAAAGATATGGGTAAATTCAGAAAAGAAGGGAAAAAGGAAGTGCCGCAAGTGAGCACCTCTTCACTGCCCGACATCGTTTACATGTTGATATTCTTCTTCATGATCACGACTTCGATGCGCGACGTCGAACTGAAGGTGAAGACCGCCATGCCTAAGGCCACCGAGATCCAAAAGCTCGAGCACAAGGCACTGGTTAGCTCCATCTACATCGGCCCGCCGCGCGACACGAAGCTCGGTACCGAATCGCGTATCCAACTCGACGATGCCTTCGCCCGCACGAACGACATCGCCGACTGGATCCAGAAGGAGCGCGACTCACGTAGTGAGGCCGACCGTCCTCTGCTGACCACGGCCCTCAAGGTGCACAAGGATACCCGCATGGGTGTGGTCACCGACGTGAAACAAGAGCTCCGTAAGGTGGGTGCCTTCCGTATCAACTATACGACCCTGAAAGGCAGCGCCTTGGAGAACTAAAAATTTTTCAACTCAATGTCTTTGAGTGGCAGTTTCGGCTGCCACTCTTTTTTTGTGTTTCTGCTGATTGGTAAAGATATTTACTGTCACATAATTTACTTTTTCCTATCTTTGCGCGTCAAATCAATAAGGAGAAAGAAATATGACTTTTACCCCTACGAAATACCAACTGGAAACCGTCGCCACGGGTCGCCTCTTCGACGACCAGGGCTGGACGCTCGACGACAAGCAGTGCGACAAACCGAGCATGGTGCGTCCCGTTTACGAAAAGAAGCAACTCACCGTCAAGGAAGGAGCCGACTTTGGCCTTTACCGCTATGCCGACTGGCTACCTATCAAGACCATGCTCCAAAACCCGTCGGAACCCGTTACCTATAAAAGCGAAGGCTTGGCCAAACGCTTGGGCTTGAATAACCTTTTTATCACCTTCAACGGCTGGTGGCCCGAACGCGGCGCCCGAATGTCGACTTGCTCCTTCAAGGAAATGGAAGCCTATTCGGTTTGCGCCCGTTTGGGCGATGACCTCAAGGAAAAGGTGCTTGTGGTGGCTTCGGCTGGCAACACGGCGCGCGCCTTCGCCAAAGTGTGTTCCGACAATGGCATCAAACTGTTGCTTTGCGTGCCTCAAGACAATATCAAAGCCTTGTGGTTCGACAAGCCTTTGAACGACTGTGTGAAACTCATCACCACCGAAAGTGGCAGCGACTATTTCGATGCCATCAATCTCTCGAATGTGGTTTGCGAACTGGACGGTTATCTTGCCGAAGGCGGTGCAAAGAACATTGCGCGACGCGACGGCATGGGCACCACGATGATGTCGGCCACGACTTTCATCGGTTGCACGCCTGACTTCTATTTCCAGGCCGTGGGTAGCGGCACGGGTGCCATCGCTGCGTGGGAAGCCAACCTGCGCTTCATCGAGGATGGTCGTTTTGGAGCCAACAAAGCCCGACTGATTGTGTCGCAAAACAAGCCTTTCGTGCCGATGTATGAAGCTTGGCGTGCCGACTCGCGCCCGATGTTGCCCTACGATGCCAACCAGGCCCGCAAGGATGCAGCTGAGATATGTGCGCCAGTGCTGAGCAACAGAAAGCCGCCTTACAGCCTCGCTGGTGGACTCTACGATGCCTTAAAGGACACCAATGGCGACATTCTTGCCGTCAGCAACGATGAAGCCAATGCCGCCAAGGTCTTGTTCGAGGAAACCGAGGGTATTGACATTTATCATGCCGCAGCCGTGGCAACGGCCTCATTGCAGCAGGCAGTGGAAAAAGGAATGGTAAAAGCCGATGATGTGGTGATGCTCAACATCACGGGAGGGGGCGAGAAACGCTTCCATGCCGAGCATGAAATCCATTACTTGAGACCCAATCACATCTTCAAGATCGACTTCACGAGGGAGGAAGTGGAACGTGTTTTGGCGGAAATGAGATAAACTCCGGCTTTCAAGTTGCCTATATCAAGACGAACGGAACGACCCTCGGCGGCGATGCTGCTGAGGGTTTTCCCTGTCATGTCCATCAGGATGACCTGCTGGAGATCGTCGGCTTCGATGGTCACGAAATCGGTGGCGGGATTGGGATAGACGCTGACATTCAGTCCGTTTTCGGCAACCTGTGTGATGTCGAGCGGCGTGACCCAGAAGGTGACCATGGCCGTGTTGCAGTTGCAAGGAATGGTCATCTGGATGTCGAGCCATGCCACGGTGCCAGGCTCGATTTCGGGCCTCAACGTGCCAGTCATGGTGACTTCTACGATTTCGGCAGGCTCGGTGTGGATGGTCATGCCGGTGTTGCCGTTGTGTTGGCAAATGAAGTTGGTGAAGAACTCGTTCGACGGGTGCATGGTGATGTCGACAGGGTCGTAGCCTGTGTTTTCGACGAGGAAGTGGAAAATGCCTTCGGTGCCTGGATACATGGCAGTATCGCCCGTAATGGCTTCAGCCTCAAAGGTGTATTGCTCCACCATGTCGAGTTCGACGTCGTCGATGGTGAGGTAGGTGCCCCCGATGGCCACGGCATGTATGGCGAAGTATTGGCAGTTGGCAGGAATGTTCTCGACATAAACCGACACCTTCTCGTATTCGTCCTTGTCGATCGTCGTTGTAAAGAATTGGGCGTGCATATCATCGGCGTTGGGTGCGGAGCCTGCCCATATTTCGAGTTGGAAGTTGCCGTCGGTGATGGCCCACAGCGTGAAGCGGTATTGCATCTCCTCGATGAGGTAGGATGGCATGAACATCCAAGCATCGTTGGTGGCCGTGAAAGCATACCAGTTGCCCGAGTGGGCGATGCGGTTGTGGTCCTTTTCAAGGTAGCCACAGAGCCATGAGTTGTCGTCGCAAGTCCAGCCGACGGGCTTTTCGAGGTCGTGGTTGGCGTATTCGAAGCTTTCGTAGAGGATGTTGCCCGCAATGGCGGAAGTGGTCAGTAGACACACACAAAGTGAGAGAAATAGTTTTTTCATATGATTCAAATTTGGAGCAAAAATATGAAAAATACAGTTAGAATTGCGTGATATAAAGAAAAAATCACTACCTTTGAAGCGTTTTTTGAAGCACCTATTATTGATATGCCCAACATCTTTGGTAATATGGTTTACCTCAACGTCAAGGAACGCGACCGTTTCTAAAGGAAGCCCGTGTCCCGTGTCTCGCAGTCCCGCGTCTCGCGTCAAAAAACACCCCACCAATCGAATCTTTCAATTTTGAATCCTTAAATCTTAAGTCTTTAAATATTTAATTTTAAATCAATAAAAATCATGGAATTACCATTTGCAGAAGCGTGGAAAATCAAGATGGTTGAACCCATAAAGAAATCCACCCGCGAACAACGCGAAAAATGGCTCAACGAAGCCCACCAGAACGTCTTCATGCTGAAGAGCGACTATGTTTATATCGACCTGCTGACCGACAGCGGCACCGGCGCCATGAGCGACCGTCAATGGGCCGCCATGATGCAAGGCGACGAGAGCTACGGCGGCGCCCGCTCGTTCTATCACATGAAGGACACCATCACCGAACTTACTGGTTTTGAGTACGTCATCCCCACCCACCAAGGCCGTGCAGCCGAGAATGTGCTGTTCAGCTACTTGGTGAAGCCTGGCATGGTCGTCCCCGGCAATGCCCACTTCGACACCACCAAGGGCCACATCGAGAGCCGTAAGGCCTTCGCCATCGACGTCACCGTGCCCGAGGCCTACGACACCCAGCTCGAAGTGCCCTTCAAAGGTAACGTCAGCCTCGAGAAGCTCGAAAAGGTGCTGAAAGAAAACCAAGGCAACGTGCCCTTCATGGTCCTCACCGTGACCAACAACACCGTCGGCGGCCAGCCCGTGAGCATGAAGAACATCCGTGAGACCTGCGAACTGTGCCACAAATACGGCGTGCCGGTCAACATCGACAGCGCCCGATTCATCGAGAACGCCTATTTCATCAAGACCCGCGAAGAGGGTTATGCCGACAAGACCTTGCGCGAAATCGCCCTCGAGATGTTCAGCTACGCCGATTCGATGACCATGAGCGCCAAGAAGGACGGCCTCGTCAACATGGGCGGTTTCATCGCCACCAACAAGAAGGATTGGTACGAAGGCGCCAAGCTGTTCTGCATCCCCTTCGAAGGCTTCCTCACCTACGGCGGCATGAACGGCCGCGACATGGACGCTTTGGCTGTCGGTCTGAAAGAGAACATTGAATTCGAGATGGTTGAGACCCGCATCAAGCAGGTGCACTACCTCGCCGCCAAGCTTGACGAATATGGCATTCCTTACCAGCGTCCCGCCGGTGGCCACGCCATCTTCGTCGATGCCGACAAGGTGCTGACCCAAATCCCGAAGGAAGAGTTCCCCGCCCAGACGCTGACTTGCGAGCTTTATCTCGAAGCCGGCATCCGTGCCTGCGAAATCGGCTATGTGTTGGCCGACCGTGACCCCGTCACGCGCCAGAACCGCTTCGGTGGCAACGACTTCGTGCGCCTGTGCATCCCTCGTCGTGTGTACACCAACAACCACATGGACGTGATTGCCGCTGCATTGAAGAACGTCTACGACCGTCGCGACACCATCAAGCGCGGCCTTGAAATCACTTGGGAAGCCGAGCTGATGCGCCACTTCACCTGCCAGTTCAAGAGACTGGGATAAGTGCATGATTATGGATTGCAACGCTTCGCTCGCAATGACGCGATGCGGCAGTCCGTTGGCTGCTTCGCTATGCTTGCAGTGCGTTGTCTGTTCACACGCTTTGCGTCATTGCGAGGAGGCACGACAGCCTGCCACGAGTAGAACGAAGTGGAAGCAATCCAGAATGGAATTCAGGGGAGCCTGCCACTGTGGGCTTCCCTGATTTTTTGTCGCTTTGCGCTTTATTTGAAAAGTTTGTGTATTTTTGCGGCAAATATTATCGGTAATGGCTACATATACAATTACATTAAACGAAAGGACAAGTACGGGCAAGGCTCTTTTGGCTTTGATTAAGTCATTAGGAGTTATGATTAAACCCGTTCGTCCAATTTCTGAGAATTCGACGACGTTGCAGGCAATTCGTGAAGCAAAAGAAGGTAAGGGGATTTTGTGTGAGGATTTTGAAGACTATCTGAAAAAAGTTCACGAATGAGGAAAATCTTCTTTACCACCCAATACAAGAAAGACTTGAAGTTGGCTCTCAGGCGCAATTTGCCTGAAGAAAAACTGAACGAAGTAATCAAGATGCTTGCAATGGACGTGGTTCTTCCAGAAAGCAATTTGGATCATCCGCTCAAAGGCCTATATAAAGGATGTAGGGAATGTCATATTCAACCCGATTGGTTGTTGGTATACTCCAAGGAAGATAAAGTTAACTTGTTATCATTGGTTCGTACAGGTACACACTCTGATTTGTTTTGATAAATGACCACTCCAGCAATCATTATCAGCATTCTCTTCATCCTCTGCCTCACCGTGCCGGCGGGAACTCATTCGTTGGGCTTGGTCAAGGCTGATGACAAGCCCTCGCAGAGATGGTTCATCCCGTTCTTTTTCGGGGTTTACCAAGCGCTTTTTGTTATGTTTGGCTCCTTTTTGGGAGGCCTTTTTGCGCACTTGATAACCTATATCGCCAAGTATATGGTCTTTGCCATGATGCTCGTCGTAGCCGTCAAGATGTTTGTCGAGTCGATGAGGATACTGAAGGGAAAGATGCTTTATACGGTCAGCAATGACACGGAATTGGCGTTGCTTGCCATTATGTCGGGTTTCAACACGTTGCTGATGTCGCTGATGGGACCTTATTTCATGCCGTTTGGCAAGAGTTGGTACATGTTGGCAGTTATTGTGGCGGGTTTCCTTTGGTCGTTCTTCGCGATTCGGATACCGTTTGAGCCCAAAATCATCAAGAAGGTGAGCTTCGTCGAGTTCTCAGCGGCGGTGTTCATGGTGGTCATCGCGATTTTGTATTTGTTTACGGATTTAATCTAAAGATTTAAAATTCAAGATTTAAGATTTAATATTCTGGAAATGAAAAGGATAGTTGCTCTTTTTGTTGGTCTGTCGTTCGCGTTGTTTGCTTCGGCGCAGGCTCCATCCAATTACTACAACTCCGCCAACGGCTTGACGGGTAACCAACTGAAATCGGCCTTGCACAACATCATCAAAGGCCATACCTCCATTTCGTATTCCAACATCCTGAATGCCTTTTGGAGCACCGACAACAAAGGCAACGGCATCGTGTGGGACATGTATTCCGACCGCCCAGGTGGTACGCCGCCCTATACCTATTATCTCGGTCAAGACAATTGCGGCAACTACGATAGCGAAGGCGACTGCTACAACCGCGAGCACTCGTGGCCGCAGAGCTGGTTCAACGAGCAAACCACGCCGCGCACCGACTTGCATCACATCTTCCCCACCGACGGCTATGTGAACGGTAGGCGCAGCAACTACGCCTTCGGCGAGGTGCGCTCGGCTTCGTGGACTTCGCGAAACGGCTCGAAATTAGGCACTTGCAAAACCTCGGGATTCAGCGGCACCGTGTTTGAACCCATCGATGAATACAAAGGCGACTTCGCCCGCGCCATCATGTACATGAGCGTGCGCTACTATACCGAAGACGGCAGCTGGAGCACGAGCGACATGACGACGAAGTCGGAAATCAAGCCGTGGGCTATCCAGATGCTGCTGCGCTGGAACGAACAAGACCCTGTGAGCCAGAAGGAAATCGACCGCAATAACGCCATCTATAACGATTACCAGCACAACCGTAACCCTTTCGTCGACCATCCGGAATATGCCCGAATGATTTGGGACCCAACGTGGAATGCCGTTGAGGAGACTTTGCAAACTGTTTCTCTCTTCCCCAACCCCATCGAGCGCGGCCAATCGCTCCATGTGAGCGGCAATAGTGATACTTTTGACGCTGTCGTCGTTTGTGATTTGAGCGGTCGCACATTGCTGAGAGCCACTGGGAATCAAGTTGGTGAATTAGCCATTACCTTGCCTCAAGACATGGCCGAGGGCTGCTATATTGTGAAATTGATGCGCGGTAAAGCGGTGCTTAAGTATGAGAAGCTTTTGGTGAAGTAGTTTAGAGTACTTACCTTCTAAACTACATCATTTTCTTATGTCTGAAATAGATATAGAATAGCGTCGCCACCACCACCATAAATCCCATGATGCCCCAGAAAGCCCACGCTTTGTCTTGGAACGGTAGGCTGACGTTCATGCCGTAAAGGCCGGTGATGAAGGTCAGAGGCAGGATGATGGTCGACACAAGGGTCAGCACTTTCATCGTCTCGTTGGTCTTGTTGGTCTGCATCGAGTCGAAAGTCATCGAGAGGCCTTCAATCAGTTCCTCGTAGTCCTCGGTCATGTCCCACACCTTTTGCAGGTAGTCGAGGATGTTGCCCCAATAGTCTTCCATGTATTCCACATCGTCGGTGAAGCCCGTCACCTTGCCAGTCTCGAAGAGGTGGAAGAGCCTCAGCTGCGGCTTGAAGATGGTGTTGATGAGGATGAGGTTCTTGCGCGTTACGCTGATGCGCTCGATGATCTTCACTTGCTTTTCTTGCAGAAGTTCGCGGTTGATCAATTCGACGTCCAGACCGACCTTACGCAGCAGGTAGACCGACTCGGTCATCAGTTTTTCGAGGATACGATAGAGCAGGATATCGGAGTTGCGGAAGTTCATCTCTTCGCCGTTTTGGATGCGTTCCTCGTATTCCTCGAAGAGTTGCGACACGCCCCAAGGGTTCTTCTCGATGGAGATGATGTATTCCTTGCCCCAGAAAATCTTCACCTCCTTGATTTTCACGAACTTGTTCTGACGGTCGAAGTTGGGAAAATGCAGGATGAGGAAATAATAATCGTCGTAGATGTCGATTTTCGGGCGTTGGTTGACGGATTTGCAGTCTTCGATGTCTAAAGGGTGGAAATGGAACCGGTCTTTCAGGAATTCAAAGTCTTCTTCCGTTGGATTGTTGAGATGACGCCAAGTCAAGTTACCGATTTTCAGGCTGTTAATCATAGGCCTTGCCCTTTCTTTAAAAATGAATACTCTGTTTACATCGGTGCAAAAACGTCATTGCATATGCAGTGAGGCTCAATTGCGCCGCGAAAATAGTGTTTTTTGTTGAAAGGTAGGCGATTATTCTTTCAAAAAATCATTCCACCCCCACATTCATCCTGCCCATCAAGCGCAGCCATGGCGAGAGGAAGGCAAACATGAAGTCGTAGGCAATCAAGCCGGGCAAGAGGCCTTTCTCGCCCAAGCGCTTCGAAGCTTTGTGGTAGATAAACAACTGTGTGCCATAGCGCAAGAGGAAGAGAAACACCAAAATCGGGATGTAGAACGCGGCACTGTTAGTGATGACGAAGGCGGGAGTGGCGCACATGGCAAGCAAAGCGATGAACGAAGCCCAAAACAGCAGCTGCGAACCGTAGAACAGGCTGAGGCCTATGCGTGCGCGTGCGCTGTATTTCGAGACGGTGCTGTAGCGGCTGCTTTTCTGGCGCATCCAGAGGTGGAACGTGCTTGGGGGCGTGGTGAGAATGCCGTTTTCGGCATCAATCAGCACCTCGGTATTCTTCTTTGTGGCCACTTGGCTGATGAAGAGGTCGTCGTCGCCAACGGAGGTCTTGTAATGCGAGATGAAACCACGGTTCCTGTAAAACAGTTTTTTACGGTATGAAAGGTTCTTGCCGATGCCCATATAGGCATGGCGATTGAGGGCGGCTGAGAGGTAGAGCAACCCGTTTTGAAGCGCATCGAAACGCATGATGCGGTTGAGTGAGCTTTTCTTTTGCACGTATGGACTGTAGCCGATGACAATCTCGGTGCGGTTGTTGTAGCGGTTCACCACGCTGCGCAGCCATTGGTCGTTGACGGGCATGCAGTTGCAGTCGGTCAGGACAATGAGGTCGTTTTGTGCCGACTTGATGCCCATAGAGAGCGGGAATTTCTTGCCATTGAAGAAGTTGAGGTGTTGCTTGAGTTGCACGGGCTTGATGCGTGGCTCTCTACGTTTCAAGTCTTTCAGGTATTCCTCGGTCTCGTCGTCGGAGCAGTCGTTCACCACAACAATCTCGAAATCAGGATAGTCTTGCTTGAGCAAGGCGGGAATCAGGTCGACGAGGTATTCGTAGGCATCGCGGGCGCAAAGCACGATGGAGACGGGCTCCAGCTCCTCGTTGAGCTTCGGACGCGCGTTCCTTTTATAGAAAGCCACCTTCGAAAACACCACCCAATGGTAGGCCAATTGGATGACGAGGCAAGCGACGAAAACAATCAAAAGAATGAAACTTAGGCTGTTATAGTTGAATGTGATGGACATGGTTGTGGCTGTTTTTAACTTTGCAAAGATATGAAAAAAGTCGTACTTTTGCGCAAAATTAGAGCGATGAATTTTGACATAGTTTCCAGCGACGCGAAAAGCAATGCGCGAGCGGGTGTGTTGCACACAGGGCACGGCCCAATAGAGACCCCGATTTTCATGCCAGTGGGTACTGCGGGCACGGTGAAGGCCTGCCATATTCGCGACGTGCGCGACGAGGTGAAGGCGCAAATCATCTTGGGCAACACCTATCACCTTTATCTGCGTCCAGGATTGGAAGTCTTGGAGGCCGCTGGTGGACTTCACAAGTTCAATGGTTGGGACCGCCCGATTTTGACCGATAGCGGTGGTTTTCAGGTGTTTTCGCTCACAGGCATCCGCAAGATGAAGGAAGAGGGCGTCACTTTCCAGTCGCATATCGACGGCTCGCGCCACCTGTTCACGCCCGAAAACGTGATGGACATCCAGCGCAGCATCGGGGCCGACATCATCATGGCCTTCGACGAATGTACGCCTGGCACCGCCGACTACCAATATGCCAAGCCCTCGATGGAACGCACCCACCGCTGGCTCGACCGCTGCATCGACCGGTTCAAAGCCACCGAGCCGAAGTATGGCTACGAGCAGGCACTGTTTCCCATCGTGCAGGGCTGCGTCTACCGCGACCTCCGCGAACAGTCGGCGGAATACATCGCCTCCAAAAATGCCGTCGGCAACGCCATCGGCGGTCTGGCCGTGGGCGAGCCTACCGAGACGATGTATGAGATGATCGAGTTGGTGAATGCCATCCTGCCCAAGGACAAGCCGCGTTACCTGATGGGCGTGGGCACTCCGGCCAACATCTTGGAAGGCATCTCGCGTGGCGTTGACATGTTCGACTGCGTGATGCCCACCCGCAACGGGCGCAACGGCATGATTTTCACCTCTGAAGGCATCATCAACCTGAAGAACGAGAAGTGGAAGATGGACTTCTCGCCCGTCGACCCCAACGGCGAAACTTTCGTCGACACACAATATACGAGGGCTTATCTGCGTCATCTTTTCGTCGCGGGCGAGATTCTCGGCCCCATGATTGCCAGCCTCCACAACATCGGGTTCTACCTTTGGCTGGTGCGCGAGGCCCGCAAGCACATCATCGGCGGCGACTTCGCCGAATGGCGCGACGTGATGCTCCAAAAAGTGACGAGACGACTATGAGTCTTGTAGGGGCCCTGAGCTTGTCGAAGGGCCTAAGTCCCGCATCTCGCAGTCTCGCGTCTCGCGTCAAAATACACACAAAATGAGAAAAATAGACGCATATATCTTCAAGAAATACATCGGGACGTTCTTCTTCGCCATCTCGATGCTGATTTTGGTCGTCATCATTTTCGACGTGTCGGAAAACATCGACAGCTTCCTGAAGCACAACGCGCCGTGGCAAAGGGTGGTGGTCGACTATTACATCATGTCCATACCTTATTATATCAACCTCTTCATCCACCTGTTCGCCTTCATCGCGGTGGTGTTTTTCACCTCCAAGATGGCGGCACGCACCGAAATCGTGGCCATACTGAGCAGCGGCATCAGCTTTTGGCGTTTCCTCGTGCCCTACATGATGGCAGCCATAACCATTGCAGTGATGTCGCTTTATTTCGGCAACTTCTTGATACCCAAGACTAACGAGATTCGACGGCAGTTCAAGGACGAGTATATGGAGAAGCTGAGCCAAAGCGCGGGCCGCAATGTGCATGTCCAGATTGGCAAGGACGAGTTTGTGTATGTGGAGAGCTACAACATCGCGAAGGAGAACGGCTACAAGTTCTCGTGGGAGAAATATGATGGCAATGAACTGAAATTCAAGGTGATGTCGGACATTATCTATCACGATACCTTGGGTCCAAACAGCTGGCTTATCGACCCATATGCCATCCGTTACATTGATGGGACGGAGGAATCGTTGGTGAAAGGCCGCAACCTCGACACGGTTTTCAACCTCTATCCAACCGACCTCTACAAGATGAAGGAGGACTTCGAGGAAATGAATTTCTTTGAGTTACAGGAACATATCGACAAAATGAAGGAGAAAGGCTCGGAGGGCGTGAAAGCCTATCAGGTGGAAATGCACACCCGTATGTCGGCACCGGCTGCCGTCCTCATCCTGACGCTCATCGGCGCAGCCCTTTCGAGCCGCAAGGTGAGAGGCGGCATCGGTATGCACCTCGGCATCGGCATCACCATCGCCTTCGCCTACATCCTTTTCATGCAGATTTCCAAGTCGTTTGCCATCTCGGGCAGCCTCTCGCCATTCCTCGCCGCCTGGATTCCCAATTTCATTTTCTGCATCTTGGGCATCTATCTTCTGAAGAAGGCTCCAAAATAATTGATTTTCAATGAATTGTTATTTTTCCGCAAAAAATTGGCCTCCTTTTGCCGACTTTTCCTTATTTTAGCAACTTCTTATCATCTTAAAAAAAGAGAATTATGCACATCGCAGTAGCAGGCAATATCGGCTCGGGCAAAACGACCCTCACGGGGCTGTTGGCCAAGCATTTCAACTGGAAGCCTCATTATGAGGAAGTTGAACACAACCCATACCTCGATAGCTTCTATGAGGACATGCAACGCTGGTCGTTCAATATCCAGATTTTCTTCCTCAACAGCCGTTTCCGTCAGGTGATGGACATCCGCAACAGCGGCGAGGATGTCATACAGGACCGCACCATCTACGAGGATGCCCACATCTTCGCGGCCAATCTCTATTCGATGGGCCTGATGGAAACCCGCGACTTCGAGAACTACCAGTCGCTGTTCGAGCTGATGACCAAGTTCTTGCAACCGCCCGACTTGCTGATCTACCTGCGTGCGTCGGTGCCTACCCTGATTCGTCACATCGCCAAGCGCAACCGCGAGTTTGAGCAATCAATCAGCATTAGCTACCTGACCAACCTCAACGAGCGCTACGAGAAATGGATTGAAGGATACAAGGACGGCAAGCTCCTCATCATAGATACCGACAACCTCGAACTCGAAAACCCGGAGGACTTGAGCACCGTGGTCGACAGAATTGAAGCTTCACTTAATGGATTGTTTTGATTATGAAAGTAGTAGGAATCATACCCGCACGTTACGCATCTACGCGTTTCCCTGGCAAGCCTTTGGCCATGATTAAAGGCAAGACGATGATACAGCGCGTGGTGGAACAGGCCTGGAAATCGAAACTCGATGCCGTGGTGGTGGCCACCGACGACATGCGCATCGCCGACGAAGTGTTGGGCTTTGGTGGACAATATGTGCTCACCGACCCCAACCACCGCTCAGGCACCGACCGCTGCCGTGAGGCATTGGATACGCTTGAAACACAATATGATGCAGTTGTCAACATTCAAGGCGACGAGCCTTTCGTCAACCCCAAGCAGATCGACCTGCTCATCGACTTGATTTCGCGCGACGGCATCCAAATAGCCTCATTGGCCAAGCCTATCGACGACGAGGCCGAGCTTTTCAGCCCCAATGCGGTGAAGGTGGTGATGGATAACGAAGGCAAAGCCCTGTATTTCAGCCGGAATCCCATCCCATTCATGCGCAACATAGCCCAAGACAGATGGTTGGAGGAAGGAAGTTTCTACCAGCATGTCGGCATCTATGCATACAAGGCCGAGGCGTTGCGCCAAATCGCGAGAATGCAACCCTCAAAATTGGAGATTGCCGAGTCGCTTGAGCAGCTTCGCTGGCTCGAAAATGGCCTGAGTATCCACATGGCCGTGACCCATGCGATAAATGTCTCAGTCGACACGCCTTACGATTTGGTCAAGGCCGAACTGCTTGCAAAAACACAAACGCTTAAAGAAGGATGATCTCCATCGTCGAAGCCATATCAGACCTTTTGTTTGTCAGGGATACCGTGTTGGTGCCTGGCCTTGGTGCCTTCGTCAAGAAACCGACGTCGGCTAAGGTGAACCCCGTGGCTAACCATTTCGTCATGCCAGGGAGTAGCATCGAGTTTGACCCTAATTTAAGGGAGGATAATGAGTTGGTAATCAACTATATAGCTGAGCAAAACGACATTCCTAAAGACGAAGCCCGAAAGCTCTTGGCAAAGTTTGTTTCCGACTGCTTCAACAGCCTGAAAGGGGGCAGGAAATTGCCGCTGGATGGCATTGGCGTGTTGTATTACGACTGGGCCAACGACCTCGTTTTTGAGCAAGACAAGGATGTCAACTACAACGCTGATTCCTTTGGTTTGTGCGACTTCATGCCCGAGGCCGTGTTGCGCTTGAAGACGAAAGACGAAATCAAGGAGGAGATAGAGAAGCAACAAAAGGACAAGAACACTCCCGTCACGGTCGACGAAAAGGCTGTGCATAAGAAAGATAACGATGACGACGATGAGCCACACCGTTTGGGATGGCTGTGGATTTTGTTGTCGATGGGCCTTGTGGCGGCTCTCGTTTATGGATTGCACTATTTCAAGGTCATCGACCTCAGGAAATGGTTCGGGTGGCAGCCACGACAGATCGTAGTGGAACCGCAAACCTATACGTTGCCACAATATACCGTCGACTGGAAGAAGATGGTGGAAGAGGCTGAGGCGAAGTGGCAAAAAGCCCAAGAGCAAACGCAGGAGCCAGTGCAGGAACAGGTGCATGAACCCGTGAAAGAGCCTGCCGTTGTTGGGCAACCGGCCATCGAACGGCCCGAAGCCAATATCCGCATCATTGCAGGGTGCTATGATCAGGAGGAACACGCTGCCCGAATGACCAACGCATTGAAGGCCGACGGATTTGGCAGCGCATTCTACGAGTTGAGCGGCAGCAAGTGGTTCGTCTCGTTCGGACGCTACGCCACCGACGAGGAAGCCACCAAGGTGCTTCGCGAAATCAGGGCCAACACGAAATATAAGGCTTGGATTAAGAAATGAAACAGAACGACAATGTCAAAGAAAAACAAACTTGAACGATTTGCCGAGAACAAGACCTTCCCTAACTTGTTCGAATACAGCTACGAACGCATCATGGCCGAAGGCTTTCCGCTGCAAGGCCGATGGCACGAGGACTTTTTCCACAACGACAATCCCATCGTGCTCGAGTTGGGTTGCGGCAAGGGAGAATACACCGTCGGCCTGGCCCGTGCGCATCGCGACATTAATTATATAGGTGTCGACATCAAGGGCGCTCGCATCTGGCGCGGACTGAAACAATCGAACGAAGAAGCACTGAAAAACGTGGCTTTCCTGCGTGCCCGCATCGACCAAATTGAGCATTTCTTCGCGAAGGATGAAGTGTCGGAGATTTGGGTCACCTTCCCTGACCCGCATCTTGGCGAAGGCGCACGCAATGCACGGCATCGCCTCACCTCTCCTGAGTTTCTTGAGCGCTACCGCAAGATAGTTCGTCCTGATGGCATCCTCAACCTCAAGACCGACAGCCCTGTCATGTATGAGTTTACCCTCCACGATGTGGTTGAAAAACAAGGTCTTCCGTTGCTTTATGCCACCGACGACCTTTATGCCAATGACGACAACCTCGAAGTGAAGACCATCCGCACCTTCTACGAGCAGATGTGGCTCGACCAAGGGCTGACCATCAAGTATATTCGGTTCAAAATTAATAGCCCAAAATAGTGTGGATTCAAAAAGTGTTGTTATTTTTGCGTTACAAAACCTGATGAAAATGAATAATGTAAGTATCAATATCAGTTTGCCTAATTGTGGCTCATATTCCGAAGAAGAATTGAGAAGCATTCTTCAGCGTTTTGCCATGTATATGATAAGGCCAAAGACTAATGAAATTCCTTGTTGTTACACAGAGGAAGAGGTAAAGTCTCTTTTGGCAAAGCGCCTTAGGGAAATAGATAATGGTAAAGCGGTCTTGATTGATAATGACGTGGTTTTTGCCGAGGCGGAAATGTTATTGGGATGAGAAAAATCGTCTGGCATAATGCGACAAAAGATGACTTGCTTGATATAGTGGGTTATTTGAAGAGGTCGTTTGGGAAAGAGGTTGCTAAAAAGTGCCTTTCGGAAATAAAAGGAACGGTGAACTTGTTGGCGACATTTCCGTTTTTAGGGACAAAAGATGACAGCCTGACTTATCAAGAACATACCGTATACATACTTCATTCAAGATTTAACCGCATTTTATATACAGTTAGGGAAAAAGATGTCTTGATTTTGATTATTTGGAATAACCGAAGAGATATTTCTAGGATTACAGAAATGCTGAAAGATAGAGATAATTAATTTAAAATCAACAATATGTATACCGACGACAATCAACTCTACATCGCGCATTGCGACAACGGAAACATCAATATGATTGGCAAGATGGCCAACCGCCACGGCCTGATTGCAGGTGCCACGGGTACGGGAAAGACCGTCACCCTGCAAGTGCTGGCCGAATCGTTCAGTCAGGCTGGCGTTCCTTGCTTCATGGCCGACATGAAAGGCGACCTCTCGGGTATCAGCCAAGCTGGGCAAATGAGCGGCTTCATCGAGAAGCGTTGCCCTGAATTTGGCATCGAGAACCCACAGTTCCACGGCTGTCCGACACGCTTCTTCGATGTGTATGGCGAACAAGGACATCCTTTGAGAGCCACGATTTCGGATATGGGTCCGCAACTGCTGGCGCGTTTGCTTGGCCTCAACGAGACCCAAACGGGCATCCTCAACATCGTCTTCAAGATTGCCGACGACCGAGGTCTGCTCCTTATCGACATGAAAGACCTCCGCATGATGCTCGATTATGTGGCCAAAAACGCAAAGGAGTTCACCACCACATACGGCACGGTGTCGTCGGTGAGTGTGGGTGCCATCCAGCGCGCCTTGTTGGCTTTGGAGGCCGAGGGCGGAGAAATCTTCTTCGGTGAGCCTGACTTCAACGTGTTCGATTTCCTCCAAACCGAAAACGGAAAGGGCGTGATGAACGTGCTGGCCGCCGACAAGCTGATGCTCAATCCGAAGCTTTATTCCACCTTCTTGCTGTGGCTGCTGAGCGAACTTTACACGCAGTTGCCCGAAGTGGGCGACCTACCCATGCCCAAGCTCATCTTCTTCTTCGACGAGGCCCACATGCTCTTCAAGGACACCTCAAAAGCCTTGGTCGACAAGATCGAGCAAGTCATCCGACTGGTGCGCTCGAAAGGTGTTGGCGTGTATTTCGTCACCCAAAGCCCCGATGACATTCCCGAGGCCATCGCTGGTCAGCTCGGCAACCGCATCTTGCACGGCCTCAGGGCTTACACGCCCAAAGAACAAAAGGCGGTGAAAGCTGCTGCACAAACCTTTCGTGCCAACCCGAGCTTCAACACCGAAACCGCCATCCTTGAATTGGGTACGGGCGAGGCTTTGGTCTCGCTGCTCGACGAAAAAGGCGCACCTTGCATCGTTGAACGCGCCAAGATTCTCTTCCCGCTCAGCCAAATCGGGGCCATCACCGACGAGCAGCGCAGCAAATTGATTCGCAATTCCCGACTTTACGGAGTCTACGACAAGAGCTTCGATCGCGAAAGCGCATACGAAATGCTTGTGGAACAACAAAAACAAGAAGAGAAGCGCCTCCAGAAAGAAGCCGAAGAGGAAGAAAAACGGAAGGCCAAGGAAGCTAAAGAGAAGGAACGCTCGAGAAGCACCAGCTCCAGAAGCACGACCACCAGAAAGAAGAAATCGACGGCAGGCAAAGCACTGGAAAAGACCATCAACACCACGGCCACGACCATCGGTCGCAGCCTCGGAAAATCAATAGTCCGCTCTATTTTGGGGAGTATTTTCAAGAAATGAACAAAAAACTTAATTCTAAACTTATCAACATGAAGATAACAATGAAAGTAATGGCGACCATAATGTTATCAGTGGCGGTGGTTTGTGCCGCTGGATGCAAAAAAGACATTGCTCAAGGTGATGGCATATTTAACGGACATCCTTACGTTGATCTTGACCTACCGAGCGGCCTCATGTGGGCCACCTGCAACGTGGGCGCAAACAGCCCAGAAGAGTATGGCGACTATTTTGCTTGGGGCGATACTATCCCGAAAGACTATTATGCCTGGAACACATACAAATACAGTAATGGTGGCTACAGTCAGTTGACCAAATACTGCTTCGATTCCAGCTATGGTCACAACGGTTTCACCGATAACCTGACTACTCTTTTGCCCGAGGACGATGCTGCCACGGCCAACTGGGGCAACGGTTGGTGTACCCCTACTAAATACCAATGGCAAGAATTGATAGACAACACCACTAGTACTTGGATGACCCAAAACGGCGTGTATGGTAGACTCTTCACTGCGAGCAACGGCAATAGTCTTTTCCTGCCCGCCACTGCCTACCAAGACCAAGACATTCTCAACGGTGCTGGTTTCTCTGGCTTCTACTGGTCGAGTTCACTTGATACGGATAGTCCAGGCAAGGCATGGATATTCTACTACGATCGGAGAGAAAATCGTGTGAGCATTTTCTACCGCTGTTTCGGTCTATCAGTTCGAGCTGTCCACAAGAACTAACTTTTATCATTGCGAATGTATTTCAATCATTCCCAATCTCCTTCAGCATCGGCACGAACTTGAAGTCGCCGAAAGATTCTTTTTTCAGTGAACCATCCTCCATCTTGGTGACTCTCAGCATGGTTTGCCCGTCGCCTTCGGCGTTGTCCATCGGGATGACCATGATTCCGCCGGGTTTCAGCTGCTGGATGAGCTTTTCGGGCAGGGTAGGCGCACCCGCCGTGATGATGACGCGGTCGAAAGGCTGGTAGGTAGGCAAGCCTTCGTAACCGTCGCCGAGGAAGACTTTTACCCTAAAAGGCAGCTGTTCAAGGATTTCCTTGGTCTTGAAAAAGAGGTTGCGTTGCCGCTCGATGCTGAACACCTTGGCACCCATGGCGGCCAACACGCAGGCTTGATAGCCCGAACCCGTCCCGATTTCAAGCACCTTCATTCCTTTTTCTATACCCAATAGTTGCGTTTGGAAAGCCACAGTGGAGGGCTGCGAGATGGTCTGCCCCGAGCCGATGGGGAAGGCTTTGTCTTGATAGGCCTGCTCGACAAACGAGGAGTCCAAGAAAACGTGGCGCGGCACTTCGTTGATGGCGGCCAACACTGCCTCGTCGGTGATGCCTTTGGTGCGCAATGCGTCGACCATTTGCTTGCGAAGGCCTTTGTGGCGGTAGTTGTCTTCTGAAATCATGGCGCGAAATTACGCTAAAAACCGACGCTGTGGAACGATAAAAAACACTATTTTTGCCGAAATTTTTGAATATGCTGAAAATTGGAGTCTTAGGTGCAGGCCATCTTGGGAAAATCCATCTCAACTGCATCAAACAGATCGAGCAATACGACTTGGTGGGCTTTTTCGACCCCGATATGGCGACGGCCCGGCAGGTGGAGGCGGAAATGGGAGTGAAGAGTTTCGAATCCATCGACGCACTGATTGACGCGGTGGATGTGGTCGACATCGTCACGCCCACCATACGCCATTTCGAATGTGCATCAAAGGCATTACAGAAACGCAAGCACGTCTTTATCGAGAAGCCCATCGTGGCCACGCCCGATGAGGCCAACGCCTTGAAGAAATTGGCCGACGAGGCCGGCGTGAAGGTGCAAGTGGGTCATGTGGAACGCTTCAATCCGGCTTTCATCGCGGCTGAGCCTTTCATCAAAAGCCCGCTTTTCGTTGAGGCGCATCGCTTGGCCTTGTTCAACCCGCGTGGCACCGACGTGCCCGTGGTGCTTGACCTGATGGTTCACGACCTCGACATCTTGCTCACCATCGTCAAGTCGGAGGTTAGCCATGTCAGCGCCAACGGCGTCAGCATCGTCAGCCCCACGCCCGACATCACCAATGCCCGCATCGAGTTCGAGAATGGAGCCGTGGCCAACCTGACCGCTTCGCGCCTCTCGCTGAAGAACATGCGCAAGACTCGCATCTTCCAGCCTGATGCCTACATCACCGTCGACTTTTTGGACAAGGTGACCGAAATCACCCGCATCCACGATAACATCGATGTTGACAATCCGCTCTCGGCCACCATCACCCTTGGCGACGGCTCCGAGAAGCAAATCACCTTCGAGCGCCCCGAAATCCATCCCATCAACGCCATCAAGACCGAGCTGGAGAGCTTTTACAGCGCCATCGTGCACAACACCACGCCTGCCGTTACCATCGACGACGGCATCAACGTGCTCAAGCTCGCCTACCGCATCCTCGATGCCGTTGAAGCCTCGACCGCCAAGGTGAAGAAATAAAACGGGCTACCCTACAATATTCGCCAACCTATTCCGTTACCTTTTAAAAGCATCGTTATGACTCGAAAATCTACGCTGTGTTTCATGTTGGGACTCGCCGCCTTGGTGCTGAGTCTTGGCTCATGTAAGAAATTTGAAGGCTCGCAAACCGTGCCGGCCTATATCCACATCGAATCCATTCAGGTCGACTCGCTGACAGACTATTTCGTTTATGGCGCCAACACGAAAAAAATCACCGATGCCTGGGTGTATGTCGACGACAACCTCATCGGCACCTACGAGCTGCCCGCCACCTTCCCCGTGTTGAAGCACGGCCCGCATAAGGTGGCCATCTATTCGGGCATCATGGTGGACGGAAGGTCGACGGCTCGCGACATGTACCCCTTCTATAAACCTTGCGTCTATCAAAGCGTCAACCTCATTGAGGACAGCATCGTCAACCTCAGTCCCGTGGTGACTTATTATCCCATCGGCGACGGCACCAACGTGGCCTGGATGGAGGATTTTGAGACCACCAACACCTTGTTGCCCGATGAATCGAGCGACACAATGCTCGTGCGTTGCACGGGTAGCGATGCTTGGCATTCGGCCAACTCGTTCTGGTCGGGCAAGGTGGAGCTGCCGCCCGATTCGTTGGACTTCATGGTTGCCACAGCCGACGAATTCGATTTCTATAAGGATTTCAACTCTGGCGTTTACTGCTTGCTCGAAATGGACTACAACTGCAACGATACTTTCTTTGTTGGTGTGCAATATTATATTGATTACCAATTGGTAACGATGCCGTTGGTGAAGGTGACACCCACCGACAAGACCCACGAAAAGCCCCAAAGGTGGAACAAGATGTACGTCAACATCGGGCCTCAGATGAACAACAACAGTCGGGCATCCTATTTCAAGATCTACTTCACTTCCGATCTGACCACCATATTTGATCCACCGTATACACCACTCAGCGAACCGCGATATTATTATTTCGATAACCTGAAACTGCTTTATCGTTCGTTATGAATAAGAAAAGACTGGCAACGCTTTATTTCGTCGTCGATTGGATTGCTTCCATTCTGGCGTGGACGCTGTTCTATTTCTTCCGCAAGGCGCACGAAGACCTTTACATCAATTATTGGGATCGCATCACCCATTCGTTCGTTACGCCCAGTTTTTGGATTGGCGTCATCGTCATCCCCATCTGTTGGCTGATCCTCCATGCCGTTACGGGTGCCTACGAGAAGGTGTACCAAAAGTCGAGGCTGAAAGAGCTGGGACAGACGTTTTTTGTCACGCTTTTGGGGGTCATCGTTTTGTTTTTTGTCGTCATTCTCGACGATGAAGTGGCTTCCTATAAATCTTATTACCAGTCGTTTATCGCGTTGTTCACCCTACAGTTTCTGATTACCTACATCCCAAGGGTCATCATCACGACTTCGGTGATTTCGCGCATCCGTAGCAAAAAGATCGGGTTCAACACGCTGATTGTGGGCAGTAACGACAATGCCTGTGCCATCTTCAAGGAAATCGAGGAGGAGGTGAAGCCGTCGGGCCGCCGCATGATAGGTTTCCTCAATGTGTACGACAAGAAAGAGTATAAGTTGGGCGAGTTTTTGCCGCATATAGGCTCCTATGACGACATTGAGCGCATCATCAAGGAAAACAACGTGGAAGAGGTCATCATCGCCATCGAGCGTTCGGAAGTGGAGACGATGAAAGTGCTGCTCGCCGTGGTCGACACAACCGATGCCAACGTAAAAATCATTCCCGCCATGCAAGACTTGGTGTTTGGCACCATCAAGCAGTCGGCCATCTGGCAGGCACCCTTGGTGCAGGTCACGCCTGAGCTGATGCCCATCTGGCAAAGGGTGGTCAAGCGGGCCTTCGACATCGTGGCTTCGGCCTTGGCACTCATCGTCCTTGCGCCTGTGTACTTGGTTTGCGCCATCATCGTGAAAAGCACCTCCAAAGGTCCCGTCTTTTATGTGCAGGAACGCATCGGCAAAGGCGGCAAGCCTTTCAAGATGGCCAAATTCCGCAGTATGAGGGTCGATGCCGAGTCGAGTGGCACGCCGCAACTTTCGAGCGATGACGACCCACGCATCACCAAATTTGGCAAGTTCATGCGCAAAGTGCGTCTCGACGAAATCCCACAATTTTGGACCGTGCTGAAAGGCGATATGTCGCTGGTTGGCTACCGTCCTGAGCGTCAGTATTTCATCGACAAGATTATGGAAAAGGCGCCTTACTACCGTCTTCTTCTGAAAGTGAAGCCAGGCATCACCAGCTGGGGCGAGGTGAAATACGGCTATGCCGAAAACGTCGACGAGATGATCGAACGCCTGAAATACGATGTGCTCTACATCGAGAACGTAAGCCTTGGCTTAGATATTAAGATTTTGATTTACACCGTCTTGATTGTCATCCAAGGTAGGGGCAAGTGACTTTTCCTCTCTCGCCTTCAGATAGCAAGCCCTGCACAACGGTTCGTAACTTTCCGTTTCGCCCAAAACCACCAATTTATCGCCAGCGATGGTGCGGTGAGAGAACTGCGCCTGACTTCCGCAACGCACACAGATGGCGTGCACCTTGGTGACGTCTTCGGCGATGGCCATCAGTTTGGGCATGGGGCCGAAAGGCTTGCCCATGAAGTCCATGTCGAGGCCGGCAATGATGACGCGAACGCCTTGGTTGGCCAATTGCTCGCATACATTAGGAAGTTCATCGTCAAGGAATTGCGCTTCGTCGATGCCGATTACGTCAACGTCGTTGGCATAGAAAAGGATCTCGCTGGCGCTCTGAACAGGAATGGAATGCAAGGCCGTGGCATTGTGGGAAACCACGTCTTCCTCACTATAGCGCGTGTCGACGCCAGGCTTGAAGATTTCGACCTTCAGCTTGGCGATTTTTGCGCGTTTCAACCTGCGGATCAGTTCTTCCGTCTTGCCCGAAAACATCGAGCCGCAAATCACTTCAATCCATCCTTGCGATTTATTGTGAGAATCTTTTTCTATGAACATGCTTTCGTAGCGATAAAATTAGTACTTTAGCGATTTCTTAGAGAGCAAAAATAAAGATAATTCCAATATGAACGAAAAATTTGAGAGCCAAAAAGAAAGATTGCTTGCCATTAAGCAGGAAATCAGTCTGTTATATCAGCAAATAAACTACCTTTTAAGGAATGGGAAACCCCTCGAACTGCTCGATTTGGACGTGTTGATGAACCGCACGCACACCCTCTACGACATGCTTTGCGCCATCAATGTGGGCGACGAAATGCAAGATGAGGATTTCAACTTCGACCCCGAAGCCTTCATGGGCCTCTTTGAAGGCACGACGCAAACCGAGCCTGTTGTCCAACCTGCCGATGAGCCAGAGCCGATGGTAGAGCAACAGCCCGATGAAGAGCCAGAGCCTATTATACAATTTGAACCAGAGCCTGAACCAGAACTCGAACCAGAACCAGAGCCAGAACCTGAACTCGAACCTGAACCCGAACCTGAACCGGAGCCAGAGCCCGAACCTGAACCCGAACCTGAACCCGAACCAGAACCCGAACCAGAGCCTGAACCCGAAGCAGAGCCCGAACCGGAGCCAGAGCCCGAACCCGCATCTGTCGTAAATGCAGAAGAACCTGATATTGAGATGCCTGCTGCAACAGAAACGCCTGCCCAAGAGCCTGCGAAAGAAGTTGTAGAAGATGACAAGCCCTTGAGCGACGAGTATGGCTTCTTCTTCCGCTTCGAGGATCCCGTGCAGGAAGAGATTCCAACGGTTGAGCCGGAACCGGTCCCGATGAGCGAGGGCAAGGTGGTGCATGTGATGGAAGCCATTCCCGAAGAGGAAATCCCCGAGCGCGACCGCGTCAGTGGCGAGGAATTGGTGCACGACAACCCCTTCGAGATGCCAAAAATGGAAAATGAAATGCCTGTGGCCGAAGAGGAGATGGAACGTCACAACTCGGGAGCGGTGGCAGGATTTTTCGATCAAGACGACGACTCGGGCTTTGAGATTTCGACGGGAGTCGAGACCTTAGGCGAGAAGATGATGGGCAACGACCATTCCTTGGCCGCCAAGTTGCAACAAAATCCCGTCCGCGACCTGAAATCGGCCATTGGAATCAATGACAAGTTTTTGTTTGTCAACGAGTTGTTTGGCGGGAGCATGGAAAAATACAACAAGTCCATAGAAAACCTCAACGATCTCAAGACCTTGAACGGTGCCATGATTTACTTGAACGAGTTGAAAATCGAGTTGCAGTGGAACAGTAGCAACGAGGCTTATGCTAAGCTTAAAGACTTGGTTTCCAGAAAATTTGAATAATTTATGCCGAAGCTCTATCTTGTTCCCACGCCGATTGGCAACCTTGAGGACATCACTTTGAGGGCTATCCGTGTCTTGAAGGATGTGGACGGCATACTTGCCGAAGACACGCGCACGTCGGGCAACTTGCTGCGCCATCTTGACATCAGCAAGCCGATGACGGCCTTCCACATCCGCAACGAGCATCAGGTGGTGGAACGCATCGCCGACCGCATCGAATCAGGCGAGACCTTGGCTTTGGTGACCGATGCCGGAACGCCAGCCATCTCTGATCCAGGTTTCCTCTTGGTTCGAGAGTGCGTCAAACGCGCTATTGAGGTGGAATGCCTGCCTGGGCCTACAGCTTTTGTGCCCGCGTTGGTCAATTCGGGATTGCCTGCCGAGAAGTTCATTTTCGAAGGTTTCCTGCCCCACAAGAAAGGCCGCCAAACCAAGCTGAAAGAAGTGGCTGAGTATCCTTATACGACCATTCTCTATGAGTCGCCGTTCCGCTTGCTGAAGACCTTGCAACAGCTGGCCGAGGTGTGTGGCAACGAGCGCAGAGTCAGCGTTTCGCGAGAGCTGACCAAGATTCATGAAGAGAATGCTCGTGGCACCTTGGCCGAGGTCATTGAGCATTTTTCGAAGAAGGAGATAAAAGGCGAAATCGTCATCGTATTGGAAGGTAGGGACGTTGCGAGCAACGTCTCCATCAACGATGATGACGAGGAATAAAACTGTAGAGGGAATAAAACTGTAGAGACGCGCCACGGCACGTCTCTACAATTCAGAACGCGAATGAGAGTCGGGTGTAAAAATCCCTGATTACGTCTTTGCGTCCGCCGCTGAAGCCCAAGGCATAGTCGACGACGTCGATGACGGAGACGCCGCAGCTGAGGTAGACGCGGTAGATTTTAAGGCCTATGCCGCCGCCTGTGTACAAGCCCGTCGACATGTAGCGATGCTCGCCATTGGGGTCGTTGCATGTGACATATCCAGCGGGAATCGAATAGCCGATGCGACCTTCTATGAAGGGGCTGACCGGCAAATGCGGAAACGCGGATTTCAGGCTAGCATAGACGGGCACGGTGTGGATGTAGGTTTCCTGCATGTTGTCGAACAAACGGCAGTGTTCGCCGTAGCTTGAATAAAACTCTGCGCCCAGACCAATGCTGGTGCAGTGCCCGAGTTGGTATTCGGCCATACCGCCCACGCTGAAATGGTAAGGGATTTCGTGTCTGAAGATGGCTCCAAAGTCCCAAAAGCCGAGGTCGCCAATCGCGTGAAACCGAAACTCTCCGACGGGGCTGTAGACGCATTCGGGAGCATATCTTGGACGGGATTGAGCCATATGTCTGGGTGGTTCATGATGGTGCTGATGAGGCAGACGAATCTGAGCCTCAGCCGTCAACGTAACAGCCATCAGGAGGCAAATGGATAACAGGAGCTTTTTCATAAGGCGGTCAATGATAAGTTGTTAATGCCTTCGATGATTACAAAAACCGTACCAAGATTTCTTTTATTTTCCCAGTTGTCTTTCATAGGCCTTCAGGCGGGCGACGAGGCTCTGCTTCACCCCCGTCGAGGTGTAGGTGGCGCCGCTCACGGCATCCACTTCCTTGCCGATGGCTTCTGAAGGCGTGAGGCCGTTCCAGGCTTCGTAGAGGCCGCCGTCGACAACGCGCTGCGCGAAACGGGGAGTTTCTTCGTTTTCCAACAAAACGACTTGCTGGATGCGCCCTTCGGCATCCAAGGCAATCATCAGGGGAGTGGGGCCATTGAAGCCCTTGATGTCGTCGGAATAGGGCGACGAGTAGAGCACTGTGCCGATTTTGTCGCCTTTGGCATCCTTGATTTCGTAAAAGGCCGTGTCGATGGTCTTGGTTTTGGCGGCATCGCTGAAATAGGCCTGGGCTTCCTCGACGGGCATGGCGGGCCATTTCACTTCTTGTTGGCAGGCGGAAAAACACAGCACGGTGGCGAGCATCAAACCGCCTAAGGTCTTTTTGATAGCGTTCATTGCTTTGCTTTTTTGAATTTTCGTGCAAAAATAGGCAAAAACTCGCAACAATTGAACAGTTAAACACCCAACAAATCGACAAAAACACTATCTTTGCCACGAAATCAGTTGACGGTTATCCGTAAAAACCATCAACTCTAAACCCTAAACTTTAAACTCTAAACTAAAAAATGTTAGTCATAGGAATCGCAGGCGGCTCGGGATCGGGAAAGACCACCGTCGTGAAAGAGTTGGTCAGGCAGTTGCCAGAGAACTCTGTATCAGTCATTTCGCAGGATGCTTACTACTACGACAACGGCGACAAGACGCCTGAGGAGAAGAAGCAAATCAACTTCGACCATCCCGATGCCATCGAGTGGGATTTGCTCATCGACCATCTCGACCGCCTGAAGCGTGGCGAGACCATCCCCATGCCGATTTATACTTATGTGACATGCGCCCGCTCGAAAGAGGTGATTTATGTGCATCCCACAGAGGTCATCATCGTGGAGGGCATCATGGTGTTGACCCAAGAGGATCTGCGCAACCGCATGGATATCAAGGTGTTTGTGGATACCGATGGCGACGAGCGTCTGATGCGCATCATCCGTCGCGACATTGCCGAGCGTGGCCGCACGTGGGAAGATGTGTTGCGCCACTACCAGACCTTCGTCAAGCCCATGCATCAGCAGTTCATCGAGCCTACCAAGCGCACTGCCGACATCATCCTGCCGCGTGGCTCAAGCCCGGTGGTGGTCGACATTCTTGCATCGCGGATTAGGATGCATCTGGGGAAGTGACTGGAAACCAATGTAAAACGAAAAAAGCCGAACGAAAAACGCTCGGCTTTTTTGGTTGCCCAACCAGGGTTCGAACCTGGACTTTACTGATCCAGAGTCAGTCGTGTTGCCAATTACACCATTGGGCATCGATTACGGCTGCAAAAATACGGTTTTTTTGAATGCTGCAAGAAAAATCGGCGTTTTTTTTTGGATTTTTTTTGCTTGTTTTGCGTTTGAAGGCGTAACAAACTCAATATCAATAATTAATTGTTGAACCTCGATCCCCAGTTGTACGACAGCATGAAGGTGAGGAAGAAGCGTTTGTTGCGTTCGGAGTCGACGATGGATACGCCCAACGGGAAGCACTCTGCGATGACATTGACGTTGATGGCCTGCGCCCGGGTGCGCGTTTTCGCGACGTCGAAACTGAGTCCCACTCGGGCGTGAACGCCAGGCGATAACTTGGTTTCGGCGATGCCTTTGGTGAACGCCGACCTGCCTAAGATGTCGATGCCATGCTCGAAAGTTTGCTCCTTGATGGTCTGTATGTAGCTGCCCGTTCCAGAGGGTTCGTAGGTGGCCACAAAGTAATAGTATGGTTTGAGCAGCGCTAACGAAGCCCCAAATTCATAGGTCCATCGTGTCTCGATGCCGCCCCAATAGGGCTTGCCGTAAATACGACGGTCCTCGCCATAGCCAAAACGCAGCGCGAAGGCATAGTTCAGCTTGCCGTAGACGAATGCCCGTGAGTTGTAGGTGGAGAGGTTTATGGTCCTGATTTCTTTGAGCGAACGCAGCGAAACGGCCTCGAATTCCCAATTCGTCGTGCGATTGATGGTGCGGATGCGCCCTATCTTGAATCCAGCCCCAAGGCCTCGTGTATGGATGGCCACATTGTAGGTGTTTTGTCGGGTGTAGATCAGTTTTTCTTCGATGGGTTTGCTGTCATCTGTCTGGATGTCAATGTTTTGCGCAGTCAATAAAAAAGCATATGCTCCGAAAAACGTGAGCATGAGCATACGCAACAAGGAACATCTGAGGGCAGTCATGGCCTTGGGTTTGTAAAGTATCACAGGTCCCTGAGCCCGTCGAAGGGCCGTGCACCCAACACCTATAATCAATAGCGCGTTTCCTTGACGTACTTTGACGATTCGCCGTAGGCAGGGCAGGTCTTGTTGGATCCGCAGGAGGTCATGATAATGCCTGAAACAAAGGCGATTAGCAGTGCGATGGCAATTCTTCTCTTCATCTTGATCAAATTTGATTTGCAAAGAAACGCATTTTTTTCGGAAAAATTGCCATCTTTGCAGAAATTTTATCCATCTTTATAGCCCCGTAGGGGCGACACATCAGTAAGCAGGTGACGTGAGTCCCTGCGTAAAACAAACGAATCCATGGAAATAAAAAAGCCAAACATCGACGAAAGCTGGTACCAAGTGCTGCGACCGCAGTTCGAGGCGCCTTATTTCGCCGACCTTAAAACGTTCCTCGTCAGCGAGAAACGCCAATATGCCGTCTATCCTCCCGGACCGCTGATCTTCAACGCCTTCAACCTCACGCCTTTCAATAAGGTGAAGGTGGTCATCTTGGGCCAAGACCCGTATCACGGCCCAGGCCAGGCGCACGGGCTTTCGTTCTCGGTGCCTGATGGCGTGCCCTTCCCGCCCAGCCTGCAAAACATCTTCAAGGAGCTGCACGACGACCTTGGCGTGCCCATGGCGCGTTCGGGCAACCTCGAAAAGTGGGCGAGGGAAGGGGTGCTGCTGCTCAACGCCTCGCTGACCGTCAGGGCAGGGCAGGCGGCATCACATTCGCGCCACGGCTGGGAACAGTTCACCGACGCGGCCATCCGTGCCCTGTCGGAGCGACGGGAGCACCTCGTCTTTATCCTCTGGGGCAACTATGCCATCGCCAAGCAGGCCTTGATTGACCCTTCGAAACATCTGATACTGAAATCGGTGCATCCGTCGCCGCTGTCGGCCAGCCGTGGGTTCTTCGGTTGCCATCACTTCTCGCAAACGAACAATTACTTGATACAAAACGGAATAGAACCTATTGACTGGAGTTTATGAAACAGATTGTATTCGCCACCAACAACAAGAACAAACTGCGCGAGATGCGCGAAATCATGGACGGCCTCTATGAGGTCATGAGCCTTGAGGACATCGGTTGCCACGAGGAAATCGTCGAGGATGCCGACACCATCGAAGGCAACGCCAAAATCAAGGCCGATTTTGTCACTAACAAGTTCCATGTGGACTGCTTCGCCGACGACACGGGCCTCGAAGTGGAGGCTTTGGGCGGTGCCCCTGGCGTGTATTCGGCACGTTATGCGGGCGAGCATTGCAGCTATCAGGACAACGTCGACAAGATGCTCAACGCCATGCGTGGCCAAACCAACCGCAAGGCGGCCTTTCGCACCTGCATAGCCCTGAATCTCAACGGTAAATCCTATCTTTTCGAAGGTCGTTGCGACGGACAAATCACTGAAGAGCAGCGTGGCACCGAGGGCTTCGGCTACGACCCCATCTTCCAGCCCGACGGCTACGAGCAGACCTTCGCCGAATTAGGCCATGAGGTGAAGAACGCCATCAGCCACCGAGGTCGTGCCACGCAGAAATTGATTGCTTTTTTGAAGGATTTGGGTTGAGTTCCCAATGCAAAAGAAGGCATCCGACATCCGTAGTCAACCGGTCGGTAGTGCGCCGTGCGGCCTAAGCCGTACATTCGGGTGACAACGTGCTGAGCCTGCGACGTGAATGTTCGTCGTGAACGGGGTGCTGCCGGCTCCGGGCAACGGTCAATGGTGGGGTTCGGTTCGCCCTACAAATGCGGATGCCTTGTGTTTCAGACCAGCTCGGTCTGGAAGTTGAGCGCTTGTATTTCCATGTCGAGTTTGCGCAGTTGGGCGGAACATTCGTCCACCTTCTTGCCGATGGCTTTCACGTCGACCACGGTCACCGTCTTGATTTCGGAGCGCGAGTAGCGGTCCTGTCCCGCCGAGGCGGTCTCGAAGATGCTGCGCAGGTTGCCGACGCGCATGGTCAGCACGTCCTTGCGGGCCATGAGTTGGGTGAGGGTGACGCCATCGGCGTTGGTGGTCTGCATGTTGGTGGCATTGATGCGCCAGATGAGGCCTTCGAGCTGAGTAAGGCAGGCGTCGAGTTCCTTCATCAGTTCCGTGGGGTCTTCCAAAGGGGTGTCGCCCTCCTGCACCTTCACGTTGTTCTGTATGCGTTGTCCGAGCTGTTGGATGCGCTTCTGCAAGTCTTTCCTGATGCTTAATGCTTCTGCAAGTTTCATAGCGGATGTGATTTTGGCGCAAAAGTACGGAAAAATCTTGTTTGTCGCGGGGATTGAAATCGCTTGATGCCTCTTTTCGAATATGCTTTTTTTCGTTTCTTCGCAGATAATTGGCGTTGGTTTGGTGAAGATTTCGTAATTTTGTAGATTAATACTGAAAGTGAATGGCTATTATGGCACTTGAAAAACAAATAGAAGACCAGTTTATCCGCTATTTAAGCGAGAACCTGAAATATGTCTATCGCCCCGACATCAACGACCGCGATTCGTTGGAGCGCAACTTCCGCGAGAAGTTCCAAACCTTGAACCGCTGCCACCTGACCGACAACGAGTTTATGCGTTTGTTGGAGGAGATTACGGATGCGGATGTGTTCAGTGCGTCGAAACGCTTGCGCGAGCGCAACACCTTTATGCGCGAGGACGGTACACCGCTCCAATATTCGTTGGTGAACATAAAAGACTGGTGCAAAAACGATTATGAAGTCATTCACCAGTTGCGAATCAATACGCGGAACAGTTTCCAGCGTTATGATGTCATTTTGCTCATTAACGGCTTGCCGGTCGTTCAAATTGAGTTGAAGACTTTGGATGTCAGTCCGCGCCGTGCGATGCAGCAAATTGTTGATTATAAGAACGATGTTGGTAATGGTTACACCAATTCATTGCTGTGCTTCATGCAGATGTTCATTGTCAGCAACCAGCACAACACCTATTATTTTGCCAACAACAACAAGGAACATTTCAACTTCAATGCGGAGGAGAAATATCTGCCTGTGTATCAGTGGGCTGACGAGAAAAACAATAAGATCACGGGATTGGAGGCCTTTTCGAAGGTTTTCCTGCAAAAGTGTCGTTTGGGCGAGATGATCAGTCGCTATATGGTTTTGGTGGCGTGCGAAAGGAAGGTGTTGATGATGCGCCCTTATCAGATTTATGCGGTGAAGGCCATCGTGAATTGCATCAACGAGAACCGTGGCAATGGCTATATATGGCACACCACGGGCAGCGGAAAAACACTGACTTCATTCAAGGCTTCAACGCTTTTGAAAGACAATCCCGATGTAGAGAAATGCCTCTTTGTGGTGGACCGTAAAGACCTTGACAAGCAAACTCGCGAGGAGTTCAACAAGTTCCAAGAGGGTTGTGTGGAGGAGAATACCAACACGGATGCCCTTGTGCGCCGTATGCTTTCCGAAGACTATGCCGACAAAATCATCGTCACCACCATTCAGAAATTGGGCATTGCCCTTGACCCGAAAAACCGCCGAAACTACCAAGAGCGTTTGATACCGTTGAGAGACAAACGGGTCGTGTTTATTTTTGATGAATGCCATCGCTCGCAATTTGGCGATAACCACAAAGCAATTAAAGAGTTTTTCCCGAAAGCGCAGTTGTTTGGCTTCACGGGAACACCCATCTTTGAGGAAAACGCCACATATACCCAAATCACGGGCGAGGAAGCGCAATACAAGACCACGAAAGATGTCTTTCAGAAGGAACTGCATGCCTACACCATCACCAATGCCATTGAGGATAGGAATGTGCTGCGTTTCCACGTGGACTATTTCAAGCCCGAAAAGTCGGACATGGCGGGCGAAACGGTGAAGAAATCGGCGGTTGTGCGTACCATTTTGGGCAAGCATCGTGCAGCCACTGCCGACGGGCGTTTCAATGCCATTCTTGCTACGGGTTCCATCAATGAGGCTATCGAGTATTACCATCTGTTCAAGGAGATGCAAGCCCAAAAGTTGGAGATGGATAATACATACGAGCCGTTGAACATCGCTTGCGTGTTCTCGCCGCCCGCTGAGGGTAACCGCGACATCCAGCAGATTCAGGAGGATTTGCCGCAGGAGCAGAAAGACAATGAACAAGAACCTGACCAGAAAAAGGCGGCTCTGACGGCTATCATTAACGATTATAATAAGCAATACGGCACCAACTTCTCCGTCGCCGAGTTTGACGCTTATTATCAAGACGTGCAGCAGCGCATCAAGAACCAGCAATATAGCAACAAGGACTACGCTCACAAGAACAAAATCGACATCACCATTGTAGTGGATATGCTGCTGACTGGCTTCGATTCCAAATATCTGAACACGTTGTATGTCGATAAGAACCTGAAGTACCACGGTTTGGTGCAGGCCTTTTCGCGTACCAACCGCATCTTGAACGACAGCAAGCCTTACGGAAACATTTTGGATTTCCGAGGTCAGCAGGAGGCTGTGGATACGGCCATCGCCTTGTTCTCCGGTGAGAAGAAGGATGAGGCGAGACAGATTTGGCTGGTGGAACCAGCTTCGGCCATCAAGAAGAAGTACCTTGACGCAGTGAACGGTTTGCGCGACTTTATGACGCTTCATCATCTGGATTTCAAAGCTGAAGAGGTGTTCAACCTGAAAGGCGATGATGCCAAGGCGGGTTTCATCGTATGCTTCAAGGAAGTGCAGCGGCTCAAGACACAACTCGACCAATATACTGACCTCGTGGAAGTTGAAGATGAAAATGGCCCGATTTATGCAGCAGAGCAACAACCTCAATATGGTTTTACGGAGGATGACTTGCGTGCTTTCCGAGGGGCATATCTTGATATTGCTCGCGAACTGAAAACACGGCGGGAGAAAACAGGTGCAACTGTCCCTAATGAGGTAGAAGAACTTGATTTTGAATTTGTTCTGTTTGCCTCGGCCATGATCGATTACGACTATATCATGGAATTGATTTCCAAGTGCATGGGTCAACCTGCCAAGTGGAAGATGACCAAGGAGGAACTCGTCAACCTGATTCGCTCGAGTGCCAACCTGCTCGACGACCGCGACGACATCATCGCCTATATCGACAGCCTCGATGGGGTGAACGGTCGCACGGAGGCGCAAATTCGCGAAGGCTATGAGATATTCAAGACCGAGAAGTACGCCAAGGAACTGAAAGCCGTTGCCGAGAAGCACGGATTAAGTGTGGATTCGGTGCAAGCCTTTGTCAACGACATTGTGGAGCGCAAGTTCTTCGACGGGGAACAGTTAAACACGCTTCTCGAGCCCTTGGACTTGGGCTGGCGCGACCGCACCCGCAAGGAAACCGAACTGATGAACGACCTCGTGCCGCTGCTGAAACGCCTCGTGCCAGGGCAGGAGATTTCGGGATTGAAGGCGTATGAGGAATAGAATAACGAAACACAAAAGAGTATCTTATGATTATTTCTAATGAACAATCGGAGTATCTGATTCAATTGAAGAAAAAAGTTCTTCAAAATGATGTCGCGTTGGAACAACTGACAATAAATCAAGAGTTCCCAATGCATTTGCGATTTGAATTGATTTCAGAAGAGGATGATGATTTTTCTTTTCTATGGGAAATAACCCAAAGTGCAAAAAACGCTATTAGAATTTCGCTGCATTTTCAAGAAGATGAAAGTAAAATAGGTCTTTTCAGAGTCGATTATAATAGTGGACATCGGAATCCAGAAACAGCAAGCGATAAGCTACCTCAAAGATTTCTTCCGTTTGTGGGCAAATGGTTCTCCAACGAAGAGAGTCATGTGCATTATCATGTGGAAGGATACAAACCTTTGGCTTGGGCGGTTCCCATTGAAGATTCGGAAATGACAACAAAAGAGATTGCTGATACAAACACAAATGAAAAATTGTCATCTGCCATACAGGAATTTGCAAAAATCATCAATTTAGAAACAGTATTAACAATAAACACCTTGCTGCTATGAATAATTGGTTTGAAGAAAGTATAGCCCAATATTACAATTGGCTGAAAGAGAAAACTTTTACAAAATCGGGTGAGCAATCTGAATGGATAGCTGTCTCAACACCATTCATAGGACTTTTCAATGACCCTATTGAAATTTATATGAAAATGCAAGGTGACACTATTCTGCTTTCAGATGATGGAGCTACATTACGGAATTTGGACTTGGCGGGTGCCAGTGTTACTCGCTCTCCAAAAAGAAAAGAATGGTTAGACTATATTTTGATGAATTATGGCGTTTCGTTGCAAAACGATGAGTTGTGTGTATGCGCAAAACAGGCTGATTTTCCTCAAAAAAAACACAATTTGATTTGTGCTATCTCTGAAATCTCAGATATGGAAATCACTGCCAAGCACATTGTTTCGTCATTGTTTAGGGAGGATGTCAAGCAATTGTTAGACGAGCAAGAAATCATTTACACACCTCATTTTATTACCAAAGGAAGCACAGGAATAGAGTTCACTTTTGACTTTCAAATTGCCGGAAGGGACAAAGAATTGGTGTTGAAATCGTTTAATTCGTTGAATAAAATAAATGTTCCCAGTTTTCTGTTCAGTATGGACGATATTAGGCCTGTTAGAGAAAGGTCGTCAGGAAAGCAATTGCTTAGTCTTGCTGTGGTAAATGATGTGGAAAAAGAGATTAAACCAGAGTTTATCAATGCATTGCAAAGCAAAAATACGGATATAATATTCTGGAGTGAGAGAAATAAGCCCGAGAATATTCAAAAACTTCATTTGGTGGCTTAAGCATTGGGATATGATTGATTGTGTTGAAAAAAGTAGTATTTTTGCACCCTCAAAGGAAGAGAAATTCCTTTTGAGGCACTTTATTGATAATAAGCCCTTCAGGCGCGCCTTTGGCAGCATACTTGAGGGGCGTTTCCCATTTTATAAGGCAGAGATTCGGAACACACTGTGTACCGAATTCAAAATTGGTCACACAGTGTGTGGCCAATTCGCTACGCATGCGTAGCGAATTTGAACACGCGTGTTCAAAATCTTAATATCGAACTAAAACAACAACGCCTATGACCACCAAACCATCATACACCCCCGCCCTCCGCTTCCCCGATTTCCGCAACGACGGGGAATGGGAAGTGAAGAGATTGGGAGAGATTGCGGAAAGTTTTACGGGACTAACATATTCTCCAGAACAAGTCGTGGAAAAAGAAGGAACTTTAGTGTTACGTTCTTCGAATATTAAAAACGGTGTCCTTTCTTTTGAGGATAATGTCTATGTCCAAATGGAAATACCAGAAAGAGCGATTACACATATTGGGGATTTATTGATTTGTGTTAGAAATGGAAGTAAGAATTTAATTGGGAAAAGTGCGGTAATAACAAAAGAAGCGGAAAATATGGCGTTTGGTGCGTTTATGACTGTGCTAAGTGCGAAAGAAGGGGTTGACCAAATATTTCTCAATTATTTATGGCAGTCGGATTTGGTTCAAAATCAAATATTAAGAAATTTAGGATCTACAATTAATCAAATTACTAATAAAGATTTAAGTGGTTATAAAGTGTGTGTTCCTCCTTTCTCCGAGCAGCGCCGCATTGCCCAAGCCCTCACCGCTTTGGACGAACTCATTGCCGCCACCAACGAGAAACTGGAGCAGATGAAGGCGTATAAGAAGGGATTGATGCAGAAACTATTCCCCGCAAAAGGTAAAAAACTGCCCGAACTGCGCTTCAAGGAATTTAAGAAGGATGGGGGATGGGAAGAAGTACCTTTCGGCTCTATCATTAAAGAATGTAAAGATGTTTCAAAAGTCGAAAATGAGGATGTATTGCTTTCGTCTGCAATTGAAGGCGTATTCTTAAATTCTGAAATTTTCACTCATCAAAGAGGTTCGAGCAATATTGGTTACAGAAAATTGAGAAAGAATATGCTAATTCTTTCTGCTCAAAATTTGCATTTAGGAAATGCTAATGTCAATTTGAGATTTGAACACGGTTTAATATCACCTGCATATAAGATATATGAGATAAATAATTGTTTTCCTGAATTTCTATATCATTGGATAAAAAAAGATTCTACAAAAGAATTCTTTTTTGATGCTACTATTGAAGGTGCAAGCGTCTGTAGAAGAAATGTAATGTGGAATAAGTTATATGAACAAAAAATAAGCAATCCTTCTTTTCTTGAACAGCGCAAAATCGCCTCGTGTCTTTCCACGATGGACGACCAAATCAATGCCTACACGGAGAAAGTCGGCCTGCTGGGACAATATAAAAAAGGATTGATGCAACGGATGTTTCCACAAAACCAAATGAACTGAATTATGACACAAAACATACAACAAGAACTCGGTAAGACCCTTTGGAACATTGCCAACAACCTGCGTGGGGCGATGATGGCGGACGATTTCCGCGACTATATGCTGTCGTTCCTCTTCTGGAAATACCTGTCGGACAATTACATCAAGTCCGCACAGAAGGAATTGGGGTCGGATTATGCCCCGCTGCAAATCTGGTACGACAACAACCCCGATGATACGCTGCTGTTCGAGAAACAGATGAAGCGCAAGATCCATTATGTGATTGAGCCGAAGTACCTTTGGGACAATATCGTCGAACTGGCCCGCACGCAAAGCGACGACCTGCTCCAAACCTTGCAAGACGGTTTCAAATACATTGAGAACGAGTCGTTTGAGAGTTCGTTCAGAGGGCTGTTCTCCGAAATCAACCTCAATTCGGAGAAGTTAGGCAAGAACTACACCGAGCGCAACACACTTTTGGGCAAAGTCATCAAGACCATTGCCGACGGCCTTGCCGAAATCCCGTCGGACTCCGATGCATTAGGCGATGCCTACGAATACCTCATCGGCCAGTTTGCCGCCGGTTCGGGGCAGAAGGCGGGCGAGTTCTATACGCCGCAGATGATTTCCACCATCCTCTCGCGTATCGTCACTTTAGACTGCCAAGACCCCACCACGGGCAAGAAGAAAAAGATCGACAAAGTGCTGGATTTTGCCTGTGGTTCAGGCTCGTTGCTGCTCAATGTGAGGCGCGAAATGAAAGGCTATTCCATCGGGAAGATTTACGGTCAGGAGAAGAACATTACCACCTACAACCTTGCCCGGATGAATATGCTGTTGCACGGCGTGAAGGACGTGGAGTTTGAGATTCACCACGGCGATTCGTTAGCCAACGATTGGGACATTCTCAACGAGCAAAACCCTGCCAAAAAGATGCAGTTTGATGCGGTGGTCGCCAATCCGCCTTTCAGCCTGCGCTGGGACCCCACCGAGGAAACCGCCAAGGATTTCCGTTTCAGCCGCTATGGTGTGGCACCCAAGTCCGCCGCCGATTTTGCATTCCTGTTGCACGGTTTCCATTTCTTGAGCGACAACGGCACGATGGCCATCATCCTGCCTCACGGCGTACTGTTCCGTGGCGGCAAGGAAGAAGTCATCCGTAAGAAACTGCTCGAAGACGACAATATTGATGCCGTTATTGGTCTGCCCGCCAACTTGTTCTATTCCACGGGAATTCCCGTGTGTATCCTTGTGCTGAAAAAATGCCGCAAGAATGACAAAATCCTGTTCATCAATGCCAGCGGCGAGGAGCATTATGAGAAAGGCAAGCGTCAGAACTACCTTCGCGACAAGGATGTGGAAAAGATCGTGGAGACCTATCAGTTCCGCAAGGAGGAAAGCCGTTTTTCACGTTTGGTGTCGTTGCAGGAAATCAAGGAAAACGACTATAACCTCAATATCACCCGTTATGTGAACCTCTCGAAAGAGGAGGAACAGGTTGATTTGGAGGCTGTAACGAAACAGTTGAAAGAGTGTGACGCGAGAATCGAAGCCTCACGCGGCAAACTCAATGTGTTTTTGAAGGAGTTGGGGCTGGAGGAGATATGAAATATGAACAGGAGGACGCAAACGGCGAAAAAAAGGCTGCCACCCCGTGACAGCCTTAGGATTTGTTTTGGATTTGTTCAAATTTGTTTCTAAAAACAAAACATTATTTGTTTCCTCAAATTCTCTCCCGCAGCATCTGCATCGCCTTCGGCAACCCATCAGCGTTGCGTCCACCGGCCACGCAGAGGGTCTTCTGTCCGCCGCCGCCGCCTTGGATTTCCTTGGCCACCTCGCGGATGAGCTTGGTGGCATCCAAGCCTTTTTGGTCGGCAAACGATTCGGGCAACAACAGGCAGAGCGAGGGCTTGCCTTCGGCAACCGAGCCGAGGATGGCAATGGTACTCTCGTTCATCTGCTTGAGCATCAGGGCGATGTTGCGCAGCTGGTCGCCACCGCAAGGCAGCGTGTCCACGATGAGCTTGTAGCCCTCGTGGTCGACGGCCTTCTCGTGGAGTCGCTCGGCCATGCCTTGGGCTTTCTCTTGCATCAGGTGCTCCACTTCTTTCTTCAGGGCGGAGTTCTGCTCGCTGAGCGAAGTGACGGCCTTCACCAGGTCGGGACTCTTGACGCACTCACGCAAGCGGCCGATGAGGTCGAGTTGCTCGTCCAAGTATTGCTCCACGGCCTCGCCCGTGATGGCCTCGATGCGGCGGATGCCGGCAGCGATGGCGCCTTCACTCACGATCTTGAACATGCCGATGTTGCCCGTGGCCGAGGTGTGGCAGCCGCCACAAAGCTCCATCGAATAGTCCTTGCCGAAGACCACCACGCGCACCTTGTCGCCGTATTTCTCGCCAAACAACGCAGTGGCGCCCATGGCCTTGGCCTCTTCAATGGGCATCTCGGCGTAGGTCACATTGGGGATGTTCTCGCGGATCTTCTGGTTCACAAGTTTTTCCACCTGTCGGATTTCCTCAGGGGTCATCTTGGCGAAGTGGCTGAAGTCGAAGCGCAGACGCTGGTCGTCGACCAACGAGCCTTTTTGCTCGACGTGTGAACCTAACACCTGTCTCAATGCGGCGTGCATCAGGTGGGTCGCGCTGTGGTTGTTGGCGATGCGCTGACGGCGCTGGGCATCCACGGTAGCAGTGAAGGCCACCTCAGGGTTCTGGGGCAGCTGCTCGGTGATGTGGATGACGAGGTTGTTTTCCTTTACGGTATTGATGATTTTAATCGTCTCGTTTTCAGAGGTCAAAGTGCCGGTGTCGCCTACCTCACCGCCCATCTCAGCATAGAATGGTGTCTTGTCGAGGACGATTTCGAAGTGGGTCTTTTTCTTGGCCACCACCTCGCGGAAACGGAGGATGTGGCTCTCGCAGGTCAGGTCGGTGTAACCCACGAAATTGGTCGGCTCCTCATTAGTATTCACCACCACCCAGTCGCCATTGGCTTTTTCGGCGGCCTTGCGCGAGCGGTTTTTCTGCTCTTCGAGGTTGGCCTTGAAGCCTTCCATGTCGACGTTGATGCCCTTCTCAGAGGCCATCAACTGGGTGAGGTCGATGGGGAAGCCGAAGGTGTCAAACAGCTCGAAGGCGAAGTTGCCGTCGATGTCCTGGCCTTTGTGTTGCTCCACATAACCCTCAAAGCGCTTGATGCCCTGGGCCAAAGTGCGCAGGAACGAGGCTTCCTCTTCGCGGATGACCTTGCCGACCAGATCTTGTTGCTTCTTGATTTCCGGATAGTTGTGCTCCATCTGGCTGACGAGGATGGGCAGCAGGTTGCACACAAACGGCTCCTCGAAGCCGAGGAAAGTGAAACCATAGCGCACGGCGCGACGCAGCACGCGGCGGATGACATAGCCCGCACCGTTGTTCGACGGCAGCTGCCCGTCGGCGATGGCGAAGCTGACGGCACGCAGGTGGTCGGCGATGACGCGCATGGCCACGTCGGTCTTCTCGGCCTTGCCGTATTCGATGCCCGACATCTTGGCGATTTCTTGGATGATGGGCTGGAACACGTCGGTGTCGTAGTTCGAGGTCTTGCCTTGCAGCACGCGCACGAGGCGTTCAAAACCCATACCCGTGTCGACGTGCTTGGCGGGGAGTTCCACCAAATGGCCGTCGGCCATGCGGTTGTATTGCATGAACACAAGGTTCCAAATCTCAATCACTTGCGGGTCGTCCTTGTTGACGAGGTCGCGGCCAGCGATTTGCTTTCGGGCTTCCTCGTCGCGCAGGTCGATGTGGATTTCGGAGCAGGGACCGCAGGGACCAGTCTCGCCCATTTCCCAGAAGTTGTCCTTCTTGTTGCCGTAGATGATGCGGTCTTCGCTGACATGTTCCTTCCAATAGTTATATGCCTCCATGTCAGCGGCTTGTCCGTCCTTTTCGTCGCCGCCAAAGACGGTCACATAAAGCCTGTCCTTGTCGATTTTCACCACCTCGGTGAGGTATTCCCATGCGTAGGCAATGGCTTCTTTCTTGAAATAGTCGCCAAAGCTCCAGTTGCCCAACATCTCAAACATGGTGTGGTGGTAGGTGTCGTGGCCCACTTCCTCAAGGTCGTTGTGTTTGCCCGAAACGCGCAGGCATTTCTGCGTGTCGGCAGCGCGGTTCCACTTGGCGGGCTGGTTGCCCAAGAAGATGTCCTTGAACTGGTTCATGCCGGCATTGGTGAACATCAAGGTAGGGTCGTTCTTGACGACGATAGGTGCCGATGGCACAATCTCATGCCCCTTGGAACGGAAGAAGTCCAAAAAGCTATTTCTTATCTCGTATGCGTTCATTTATAGTGAGTTATGCGTTTTTACTTCAAAAATAGGTTCAAAAAATCGTGCAAATTTACGCTATTTATTCTATTTTTGCGCAATAGAATTTGATTTGGAGCGTTATTTATGGCTCAATCAAGAAGATAATGGCCCGACAAAAACACTACATATTCAACCAGCTGACGCAGAATTTCGAGGTGCTTGAAACGCCGAGGTCGAAGAAGGTATTGCGTTACACACTGATTATGCTTGCCGTTTTGGGTATCACGTTCCTTTTTGCCGTGCTGCTGTTCACCTTTTTCAAGTCGCCGAAAGAGAAGAGCCAGGCGCGTGAATTGGAGTTCATGAAGCTGCAATACGAGATCCTGAACGACCGTTTGGACGACATCGAGGTGCTGATGACCGACATGGAGCAGCGCGACAACAACTTGTATCGCCTGATGTTTGAGGCCGACCCCATCCCCAATTCGGTGCGCCGTTCGGGGTTCGCCGATGCCGACCGTTATGCCGGATTGTATGGTTACATGAATTCCAACTTGGTGGTGAGTGCGGCACGGAAGATGGATGTCATCGCCAGTCAGCTCTACAACCAGTCTGTTTCATACGACACTTTATTTGCTTTGGCCCGCAACAAGTCCGACATGTTGGCGCACATCCCAGCCATTTTCCCGCTGAAGGAAACCGAAATCAAGTACATCTCCTCATACTTCGGCTATCGTCCCGACCCCATCTATAAGATTTCCAAGTTCCATAGCGGCATCGACTTCTCGGCTTCGCTCAACACCGAGGCCTATGCTACTGGCGATGGCGTGGTGTGCGATGTCGAGAAAGGACATTGGGGCTACGGCAACATGGTGACCATCGATCATGGGTTTGGCTATAAGACGCGTTATGCCCACCTTCAAAAAGCGCTGGTCCGCAGGGGACAGAAGGTGAAACGTGGACAACGCATCGGCCTTGTCGGCAGCACGGGCAAGGCTACTGGCGTCCACCTGCATTACGAAGTGCTGAAAAACGATGTGCAAATAGACCCCATCAACTTCTTTTACAACGACTTGACCCCTGACGAGTATGAGCAAATCTTGCAGCAATCGACATTACCCACGCAAACGATGGATTAACTATGGAAGAGAAAACCCTTAGCAAATACTACTACAGCATCGGCGAAGTGGCCGACATGTTCGGCGTCAGCACGTCGATGATCCGTTATTGGGAAAAGGAGTTTGATGTGTTGCGTCCGCGAAAAAGCAAGAAAGGCAACCGCCTCTTCACCGAGCGCGATGTGCGCTATGTGCATGTCATCTATCAGCTGCTCAAGGTGAAAGGCTACACTTTGGCAGGTGCCAAACAAGCTCTAAAGGAACGCTTCAGTGACTACGAGGAACGCATCATCCTCCTCGAAACGCTCGACAAGACTCGCAGTTTCCTCCTCGATTTGGACAAGGCTTTAGAGGAGAAACAGAAGGGAACCCCGAAAGGGTGATAGCATAGTAGGCAGGTGGTGTAAACCCCAGCCGAGAAAAATGCCGAAACGCGTATCATGTAACTCCGAAGGGGTGACAGAACATCACTCCTCCAACAAGTTCCTGGCTTTCAAATAAACCCTCCATTTCTCCAGCACCTGCGTCATGTCGTCGGGCAACTCGGACGTGAACATCATCTGCTTGCCTGTGGTGGGATGCACGAAACCTAACTCCTTGGCGTGCAAGGCATGACGCGGCATGATCTTGAAGCAGTTGTCGATGAACTGCTTGTATTTCGTGAAAGTGGTGCCTTTCAGGATGACGTCGCCGCCATACATGGCATCGTTGAACAAAGGATGGCCGATGTATTGCGAGTGCACACGGATTTGGTGGGTGCGACCAGTCTCAAGGCGGTATTCGTTAAGCGTCACATAACCAAAGCGTTCCAATACCCGCCAATGGGTGATGGCATCCTTTCCGTAGTCGCCGTTGGGGTAGACGGTCATCTTGCGGCGGTCGTTCACACTGCGCCCGATGTTGCCTTCGATGGTACCTTCTTCTTCGTCGAAATCGCCCCACACCAAGGCATAGTAGCGACGATGTATGGTGTGCTCGAAGAACTGGTGGGCCAATACCGCTTGTGCGGCCTCGTTTTTGGCCACGATCATCAGGCCCGTGGTGTCCTTGTCGATGCGGTGCACCAAGTAGCCAAAGCGGTTCTCGATGTTCTGGTGGGTTTGCTCGAAGTGGTAGGCCAAGCCGTGAAGCAGTGTGTGCTCGAAGTTGCCGTGGCCGGGGTGCACCACCAAGCCTGCCTGCTTGTTGATGACGATGACGTCGTCGTCTTCATAAACGATGTTCAATGGAATCTCTTCCGGCTTGATGTCGGCATCGCGTGGCGGATAGGTGAACACGATGGAGATGGTGTCGCCTGGCTTCACCTTGTAGTTTTGCTTGACGGCCTTTTCGTTCACCAAGATGTTTCCAGCCTTGGCCGCATTTTGCACGCGGTTGCGCGAGATGTTGGAAAGGTGGTTGGTCAGGTAGGTGTCGATGCGCTCAGGCTGCTGGCCTGGATCCACCGTCATGCGGATGTGTTCGTAGAGTTCGCTGCCTTCCTCGGCTTCTGAAAGCATGTCATTCCCGCGCTGCGCATAGGGTGGCATGGAATCTATGCTTTCGGGATTCAACTGGTCGTCTATGGTTTCAATGAGGTCGTCGTTCATTTCTCAATGATGAATTTTTGGTTGATGACTTGCCCTTCGGCAGTGATGACTTGGATGAAATAAAGTCCGTTGTTGAGGTGACTTACGGATATTTCGTGTTGATAATCTGAATGATATATCTTTCTCCCCATGAGGTCGAAGATGCAGAGCTGTCCGCCTGCAAAGTCGCCTTCCATGTGCAATGTGGTGCTGGCCGGATTGGGATAGAGGTGCAAGTTGGCGTTACTTTCTTGTTCTTCAAGTCCGATGTAGTAGTTGGCACCCACCACGGGGCGTATCATCAGCGAGCCTCGTGCGTTGCTGGGTTGCCACGATCCGTTGGTGTTGACGAAGTTGAAGCGGCTGTTGTCGATGGAGGCGTCAAGGCCGATGTTGATGAGGCTGCTGTTGCTTTGCTCGATGCCGATGTAGAAAGCGTTGGCGGTGGTCACAGCCTTGTCGAATCTGTAGTAGGAGAAGCGATAGGCCTGCTCTTGCCATTGCGGGCGTTGGCCGCTGAGGCGGTAGATTTCTTCGCCTGGCTTTCCGTTTTCGTCTTTCCACACCACGATGTCGAAATACTTGTCGTTGGCATCGTTAAGTGTATGGTTGAAAAGGAGTTGCACGCCTTGTATGGTGTCGTAGTCGCTGATGTCGAACCTAACGGCAAACTTGCCTCCAGCATTGCTGACGCCATAGCCCAACTCAGGGATGCCATCGTCATAGGCATAGTAGTTGTACATGCCGATGCGATACACCATCGAGTCGACCAAAGGTGGGTTGCTCACTGAGTCATAGACGTAATGGCTGATTTGGAACGAAACCGAGTCGTGCCACATGTCGAGCGCGAACAGCTCTCCGACAAAGGGGCAGGCGGGCGATTCGCCGCCGTATTCTGGGCAGGCAAGGAACCCCGACTCGCGGTAGGGATGGATGTTGACGGGATCCAAATGGCGCTCGTAGCGTTGGTTGCCCCCGATTTGTTGCACCTTATAATAATAGGTGGCTTCGTGGTCGATGCCGTCCAAGTTGGCAATGTCGAGTTCCAGACTCTCGCGCATGGCCGAGTTCGGGTTGACGCGATATTGGCGATAGGGGATGGCCTGGTAGCGGTTGAAGAACGAAGGCCTTTGCCCCGAGAAGGTCAGCATCGGGTAGTCGGTGTCGTCAATCGTTCGGTTGATGTTGAGGTAGACGAAGTCGATGCTCCAATTGTCCTCGTTGCTGCGGTTGGCGGGCAGTGAGGAGTTGACGATGCTGGCGTAGTTGTAGAAACGGAAATAGAAGTCGTCGCGGAAATATTTCGTGTCGCGGATGGGGATCATCACCTGCTCGAAATAGTGCCCGCCGTTGTGGAGCATGAAGCTGTCCAACGGCTGTCCGGGCACGCTCCAGATGTGGTACCATGTGGTGTCGGCCACGGTGGTGAAGACCGAGTCGCAAGGGATGGCCATCTCGCCTTGGGTGGTTGGGGTCAAGGTGTCGGTGACGATGGCAAAGAGCCCGGGCTGGCAGCCCATCATCGACCAAACAGTGTCGCCAGGAAACAGTGTGTCGACTTGCATCTCAAAGAAGATGTCGGCAATCGAAACGTTTTGGTAGTCAAGGAAAAGGAATTCTTGTCGCAAAGTCGTCATGCCAAATTCGAGCACGAGCGAATCTTGCTTCTCGGGGGCGTTTCCGTTGCCTTGGGGCTGGTAGTAGAAACTCAGATACACCGAGTCGGCAGGGGTGAGGGCCCGTGGCTCAGGCTCCATGATGGAGTCTAATCGGATGCGTGCCGAGGTGAGGTATTCGGCCACGAAAGCGTTGCTGATGGCATAGCTGTACACCCTGCCGTTGGCGTCGAGCACGTCGAAGGTGGCACCGTTGCGGTTGGGCGGACATAGCGGGAAACCGTCGTTCACCATCACGTTGTTGTCGGTCCATTTCGTCGAGTCGGGATAAAGGCTTGCATGGCTGAAGTCGTCGAAGAAGGGCAGGAAATGCGTGGGAGCCACACGGCTTCTTGCCGGTGCTTTCTCCGTACCTGTACGGAATTGGGTGAGTATCTCTTGCGCTGTGGCTTGGCTGCCAACAAGGCTCAAAGCCAAAGCCAAGGCGATTGCCTTAAAATTCGTCTTCATATTCATAGTCAGTGGTCTCTATGGTTTCTGTAACTGTATCTATCTTAATGGTTTGCGGAACATTGGCCAACGAGTCTTCGCGCAGAAGTTCCTTCATCTCTTTCTTGAAGTCCATGGTGCGGCTCGATTGGTACCAAACGTCGACGTAGGTGCCGGCTTTCACCGATTCAGAGCTGGGACCGGGACTCATGCGCCTGATGCACATGTATTGCAGGCTGTCGCGGTCCTCCCAACTTTCCTTGCCAAGGTTGAGGCTTGCCAAGTTGAGCAGGCGCTTGGCTTCTTCAGCCGACTTGCCGATGAGGTTGGGGACTTTCACGTTGCTCTTGTCGTCGCCAATGCCAACGCTGAGCACGATCTTGCTGCCTTTCACCAACTCGGTGCCTTCGGCGATGGGCTGTCCTTGAAAGTATTGCTCTATGATGTTGTTCTTGTACGAGTAGTTGACGTAATCCAAATGGTCGACCTCCAAGCCGCTCGATTCAAGCCTGCCGATGGCCTCGCGCAGCGAAATGCCTTTCAGGTTGGGCATGGAGGTCTTTTCGGGCGTCACGGCCACGATGATGGCGTAAACGTTTCTCCCTTTCTTGATCTTTGAGCCAGGCAACGGGTCCTGCTGGTAGATGCTTCCAGGCTGCTGCCCCTTCGGATACACGCTGTCGATGAGGATGAAATGGAAGTCTTTCGCGTATTCGCGCTTCACCTCGCGGTAGTCCTGCCCCACAAAATCAGGCATGGTGTAGACTTTGTCGTGACGTGTGTATCTGTCTAACATCCTGAATGTTAGCCAAATCAAGACGACACATAGCCCCAATATGATGAGCAAGTTGAGATAAAATTTCTTCTCTTTGAGAAAGTGTAGACGTCCCATATTCCTATTTTTACTATTTTAGCCGTGTTTTTTACAACTCAATTTCGAGTGCTTTTATTGTTCAATCTTATCCCGTACTTGATACGGGATTTAAACCGACAAAATTACAAAAAATATGAAAAACGTGGCAATTATTTGTGGCGGAGATTCTGGTGAGTTCGAAATTTCCGTCAAAAGCGCCCAGGTGGTGAAGCAAAACCTGAACCCTGAGCTATATAATTCGAAGATTATCGTCGTCTCGAAAAAGGGATGGTACGGGCTTCTGAAGGATGGTACCCGAGTGGATGTCGACAAGAACGACTTCTCCATTTCGGTGGGCGGACACAGGACGAAATTCGATGTGGCCTTCAATGCGGTGCACGGCGAGCCGGGCGAGAACGGTCCGCTTTCTGGCTATCTTGAATTGTTGGGCATTCCTTGCACTTCATCTCCCTTGACCACATGTGCACTCACATTCCACAAGGATTTTTGCAAGCGCATCGTGGCCTCGTATGGTGTCAAGGTGGCGCCGTCAGTGCTTATCAACGAAGGTGAGAAATACGATGCCGATGCCATCATCAAAAAGTTGGGGCTGCCGTTGTTTGTCAAGCCGACTTGCAACGGCTCAAGCGTGGGCGTGACCAAGGTGAAGACTGCCGAAGAGCTGGCTCCGGCCATTTTCACGGCACGTGCTGCCGGGCGCCAGATCATGTGCGAGAAGTTTGTCGACGGACGCGAGTTCGGTTGCGGTGCCATGGACTACAAGGGCAGGATGATGGTCTTCCCGCTGACCGAGATTTGCAGCAAAAACGAGTTTTTCGACTACGAGGCCAAATACACTGCCGGCAAGTGCGACGAAATCACCCCAGCCCAAGTCGACGAGGACACCGAAATCGAAATAAAGGCGACAACGGCGATGCTGTACGAGAAATTGGAATGCAAGGGCTTTGTCCGCATGGACTACATCGTCAGCGACGAGGGCGTGTTCTTCATCGAGGCGAACATCGTGCCGGGCATGTCGGAGGCCAGCATCATCCCCAAGCAAGCGCAATGCTTCGGCCTGTCGTTGGGGCGGCTGTTTGAAATGGCGATTGAGAACGTGCTAAAATGAAAAAAGGGGCTCAAGCCCCTTTTTTCATTTTACACCGTGAGGATGTCTTTTGACTTCAGCTCGGTGAGGTCGTCAATCTTCTTGATGTACTTGTCCGTAAGTTTCTGGATTTCTTCCTGAAGGAGTTTCGACTCGTCCTCCGAAATCGTGTCTTTCTCCAGTTTCTTGGCTTCGTCGTTGGCGTTGCGACGGATGCCACGGATGCCCACTTTGGCTTCCTCGGCAGCGGTCTTGGTGCGTTTCACGAGGTCACGACGGCGCTCCTCGGTCAAAGCGGGAACGGCAATACGCAAGATTTCACCGTTGTTGATGGGGTTGAAGCCCAAGTTGGCGTTCAGGATGGCCTTGGCGATGTTGCCAAGTGCGCTCTTGTCGAAGGGCTGCACCACGATCATGCGGGCGTCGGTGCAGCCGATGTTGGCGGTCTGCTCGATGGGCACCGTCGTGCCGTAGTATTCAACCATTACGCCGTTCAGCATCGCCGGACTGGCTTTTCCTGCCCTGATGCCCTGGAACTCGTGCTCCAGGTGTTTGATGGTGTTGTCCATGCTTTCAGTGGCTTCGTCCAATACAAATTGAGAGTCTTCTGTCATAGTCGTCGAAATTTTGGGTGCAAAAATAAAAAGATTTGTTGAAAGTTGTGTGGTTTAGTCCTTTAATTGTTTGAAATTTAGTTTAGCGGATCATATAATCCGGTCAAGATGGGACTTCTCTTCGTAGTGTAGTAGCTCATCTTTTCCAACGTCAATTGGCCAAAGCCTTGGTTCCAGAGGTAGGTTTTGATGGTCTTGCCTTTGGGCGTGAGGTTGTCGTCGAAAATGATGGCATCGGCAACAATGCGTTGCCCTGGCGCAAAACTTCCATCGGTGGGCAACGAGCTGTGCCACAATACGATGGAGTCGGTTTCTGTGTCGTGCAACTCGATGACCACCATGCACTTGTGGATGCTATCCAAGGCATTGATTTGGGCCACGATGCTAAGCGCCTCCACATCGTCGGGCAGCGAGTCGCAGCTCAGGAAACAGGGCTTGCCCCATTCTTTGCCTAACATTGGAACGGCCTCCTCCGAGAGCGTCGTCAGCATATATCGACTACCTTCGATGGGATTCTTGCTGAGGGTGAGATAACGTGATGTAAACCAATCTTTTGTATCAACAAGATAGGGGTAGTTTCCCACGGCGGTGGCTTCCCATGACGGGTTGATGTAGTCGGTCCAGCCGAAGCCGAGCATCGGGGTCTTGTCGTGCTCGCTGAGCCATCGGTTGAAGTCGCCCAATTGGGGTTCGCGGACAAAATCGCCCTTTTCGTTGTAGATACGCTTGAAGACGATACGTTCCTCAATGCCTACGGGCTTTTGGTAGAACTCGGCGGCTTCCCCAATCTCGGTGCATGTGGCGAACTGGATCTTGTCGCCATATTGCTCCTTGTCTTGTTTCATCTCGGCGGCAATCTGGTCGAAGCCTTGGTGATACATCAGGTCGTAGTGCCGACGCTCGTTGATCAATGAGGTGGTTCCGATAAAGAGAATGACAACCACCACCAAAGCCGTTTGCCAAGGCGAAAGCGTGCGTGTCCCGAACATTGAGAAAGCCACGATGATGACAAAAGGATAGCCGAAAATCAAGGTGCTGTATTGGATGATGGGTTCGCGCAGCATCGAATAAATGAATGCTACGGCGAAAACGATGGCAAACCAAGCCAAGCCAGCCCATCGCAGGGGCCGACGTTGTTTGCTCCGCTTGCCGAGTATGAGCGGCAAAAGGATGACAACACCCACGGCAAACATGAACAGCATCGAATAGTTCATCGTGTATTGGATGAAATCGGTGAGGAACGTGGCTTTTGGTGCCGCTAACCAGCCGCCGATGCTGCCGCTCACAAATAGCTGTTGGTAGAAAATGGGTAGGGTGGGAGCGAACAACAAAACCGCCCCTATGCCGCTGAGCCAATAGGCTTTACGCCGTTCTTTGGGTAGGAAAAACAGTCCAGTGAGAAAAATCAAACCAGCCTGCGCGATGCTGAAATACTGGATGAGCGAACAAGCCCAGGCCGATAGCGCGAAGCCGATGTAATCCCGAGTCGTCGTTTTCGTCCCGAAAACGACCTTGTACCAGAAATAAGCCATCAGCAGCACAAAGAACAATCCCGCCGAATAGGGTCGCGCCAACTGGCTATAAAAGATAGTGAACTGGCTGACAGCGAAGAAGGCCGCCGAAAACAGTCCCACCTTGCGGTTGAACCACTGCCGCCCTATTATATAAATAAGGTATATGGAGCCGATGCCCATCAGCACGAAGGGCAGCTTGATCCAGAACTCGCTCCACCCGAAGATGCGCACCCAAAGCCAGAGGAACGCTTCCACCCCGATGGGATGGCTGTCGGGCATGATGCCTTGCTGGATGAAGTCGTTGAAGTTGTCGAAACGGGTGCGCAGCAGGGCACTGAACTCGTCGTGCATGAAGGGCACCTGACCGAGCTTCCACAGCCTCAGCAAGGCTGCCACGAGCATGATGATGCCAAGCAGGATGTAATCCATCCGCTTGCTCGGCACGTTGTGTATTTTGCGCAAGTGGTTTTTACGTGATCTCATTTCGTTACCAATGTTCCGATGTTCTCACCACGCAAGACCTTCATCAGGTTGCCGCGCGTGTTCATGTCGAAGACGTACATCGGCATGTCGTTTTCCTTGCACATGGTGAAGGCAGTCATGTCCATCACCTTCAGGTTGCGCTGGTAGGCCTCGTCGTAGGTGATGTGTTCAAACTTGGTGGCCGTCGGGTCTTTCTCGGGGTCGGCGGTGTAGATGCCGTCCACACGGGTGCCTTTCAGGATGATGTCGGCCTTGATTTCGACGGCGCGGAGAGCCGAGCCGGTGTCGGTGGTGAAGAAGGGGTTGCCTGTGCCAGCGCCCATCACCACGATGTGGCCTTCTTCGAGCAGGCGGATGGCCTTGGCGCTGCTCATCGTGTCGGCGATGCGGTCGATGTAAAGGCCTGCCAAAAGTGTGGCTTTCTGTCCTTTGCTCTGCAAAGTTGATTGCATGGCCATCGAGTTGATGACGGTGGCGAGCATACCCATGTAGTCGCCTTGGATGCGGTCCATGCCCTTCGAGGCGCCTTGCAGGCCGCGATAGATGTTGCCGCCGCCGATGACGATGCCGATTTGCACGCCCGCTTGTGCGGCTTCGATGATTTCGTCGGCATATTCGTTGAGGCGTTGCGGATCGATGCCGTATTGCTGGCTGCCCATCAGGGCTTCGCCGCTGAGTTTCAGGAGTACTCTGTTGTATTTCATTTGAGATGCTAAATTTAAGATTTAAAATTCAAGATTCGTGATTTGTAAGAGACTACAAAAATACGGATTTTATAGATTGCTACAGAATAATCTTTGATTTTGTAAAAAAGTGTCCACGAAGAACCTAAAAACTGTTTTCTTGGACACTTTTTTATTCAAAAGTTGTCCACGAAAGCATAAAAATTATATTTCGTGGACACTTTTTTGTGTGTTTTGTGTCTATGAAATAAATAAATGTGTATTTTTGCGGCATAAAACTCAATATTATGCAAGACATTATTGGTAGAAAACCAGAAAGAAAAGAGCTGGAACGGCTTTATGAATCGGGGCGGCCAGAGTTTGTGGCGGTTTATGGTCGTCGACGGGTGGGGAAAACTTTTCTTGTCCGCGAACATTTCTCGGGCCGTTTTTCATTCTATCATACGGCCATTTCGCCCGCCGACTATCAAGGCAGGAAAAAGGATTTGAAAAACGAACAACTACGGGCCTTTTGTTCAAGCATTCAGCAATTTGGCGGCGATTGGGACACGATGCCTACTGATTGGTTTGAGGCTTTCGCTTGTCTTCGCTCGTTGCTTGAACAGTGGGCCGATTCGGGTCGCAAGGTGGTTTTCATGGACGAGTTGCCTTGGATGGATTCGGGTCGGTCGGGGTTTGTGTCGGCACTCGAGCATTTCTGGAATGGCTGGGGCGCTGGCCGTACTGACTTGATGCTCATCGTTTGTGGCTCGGCGGCCTCGTGGATGAACGACAAAATCATCAACAACACAGGTGGACTTTATGGACGCCTCACTTACGAAATGCACCTCTCGCCGTTCTCGTTGGCGGAATGTGAGCAGTTTTACGAGTCGCGTGCCATCAGCATGGACCGTTACGACCAAGTGCAAAGCTACATGGTTTTTGGAGGAATCCCTTATTATCTCAACTACCTCAAGCCGGAATATAGTCTTGCAGAAAACATTGACAATCTGTTTTTTGCAAAAAATGGTCGCTTGCAAAAAGAGTTTGACCGTCTTTACGATTCCTTGTATTCCAATTCGGAAAAATACGTTGAGATTGTGCGGCTATTAGCCACCAAGCGAGGCGGATTCACGCGAAAGGAAATCGCCGAAAAGACCTCTATAGCCTACAACGGACGTCTTTCCAAGGTACTGCAATCGTTGGAAAAGAGTGATTTTGTGGTCAGTTACACCTATTTTGGCGGTAGTTTGCGAAATGTCTATTACAAGTTGGTGGACAGGCTTTCGCTGTTCCATTTGGCCTTCCTTGACGGGAAGAAACCCATCCGCCAAGGTTTTTGGACGAAAAACATCCGCATGCCCGAGTTGAACACGTGGCGCGGCTTGGCTTTCGAGGAAGTGTGTCTACAGCATGAGGCACAAATCAAGAAGGCGTTGGGCTTTGGCGCGGTTGATGCGGTGGTTGCACCGTGGCGCAGCAGGGAAGGCACTTCGCAGGTAGACTTACTTTTTGACCGTAGCGACCGCGTGGTTAATCTTTGCGAAATGAAGTTCGTCGCCGACGAGTTTTCCATTGACAAGGATTATGATGTCGAGCTTCGCCGCAAGGTGGAACGCTTCGTTGAGGATACTTCCTGCAAGAAATCGGTCCATTTGTCGTTGGTGACCACATATGGTTTGAGTAAAAACATGTATTCCAATCGTTTTCAGTCGGTTATTACATTAAGCGACTTGTTCGCTCAAGAATAAAGTGTCCACGAAAGGCAAAAAAATCATTTTCGTGGACACTTTTTTATTCAAATTATGTCTACGAAAGTATAAAAATAGTATTTCGTGGACAATTTTTTGTTTTGTTTTATGTCTACGAAAAATAAGAAAAGAATAGAATTAGGTTCAGGTTCGTGCAATTATTAGGAATTGTTGCGACAAAAAAACACACTTTTTTCTTCAAATGGCTTGCAAATGATTCTTTTTTCCTATTTTTGCCATCGGATTGGTTTCGGCCAGTCCGTAATTTATTGTTAGAAGCGTTATGCTTGTCTTGTAAGTCGAGAACCTGAGAAATTCAAAGACACAAATAGTGCAAGAAGCATAGTGGCTACGCATATAGCGTGGGCTGCTATCTCATGTTTGCATTATTTAGGTAATTCTCAGGACCTTCGACTTAGAAATGTGGCATACAGTTCCACGCTTCTTTTGTCAGAACCAATCGGGGAACAGAGGATTCTCCTGCGCTTTTTTGGAACTGGAAGCCAAAGAACAAATATGAAAAAGAGAGTTTTGCTTTTATTGTTTTCTGTAGCGATTGCGTTGTCGTTCCCAAGTTGTGCTACCATTATCGGTGGGGCAAAGTACAACGCGAAAGTTCAAGTTCCGGGCCATCCTAATGCTACGATTTCCGTGGATGGGCAATACAAAGGGCAAGGCGAAGCCAATTTTTTGGTTAAAAGAAGGGATGCCGATAAATTGGCCATTACAGTCCAAGAAGAGAATTGTGAACCAGAAACAACGCATTTCACAAAAAAGGCTTTTCGCGGTTGGGCTTTTGTAGGAACATTGGTCGGCTGGACTGGCATTGTCCCAAACACATATATTCCTCTCCCTTGGGGAGTTGCCGTTGATGGCATTACAGGTGCTTGGTGGAAACCGGATGTAAACGAAAAGGGTGTTTCAAAAATTGATTACGACCATTTCCTTTATACGATTAACTACAATGCTATTCCCAAGATGGATTTGAAAACAGATCCTAAAGAATCAAGTAAAGAAGGCTCTTCCTCTGAAGGCCAATCAAAGGCAGACAAACTTCGGGAATTGAAGCAGCTGCTGGATGAAGGGGTTCTAACCCAGGAGGAGTATGAAAAGGAAAAAGCAAAACTATTGGAGTCAGATTGACATTGAATTGGGTTTGTTTTATGTAAAGACGGCCAAATCGGTCGCCCTTTTTCATTAATAAAAACGGTTATCTGTCCACGAAAGCCCTAAAAATGCTTTTCGTGGACTCTTTTCTTTATGGAAACACGTCCACGAAAATAAAATCGAGCGGAACCCGATTCAGATTCCGCTCGATTTTTGTTCAAAAGGAATATTTATTCCATTCCTTCAAGCCGTCCGTGGCAGTTCTTGTATTTCTTGCCGCTACCGCAGGGGCAGGGGTCGTTGCGGCCCACTTTCACCTCTTTGCGGATGGGCTGGGTGACTTGCTTCTGCTGCGTGTCGCTATGCGACTGCGCCAGCAGGTCTTGGCGTTGCTCGCGGATCTTCGATTTGTCGATGCCTTGCGGGCCGCGCGACTCGCGCACGGTGTTCGGGTCTTGCGTCGGGATGTCGGCACGCATCAGGAACGAGATGACGTCTTCGTTGATCTTCTCCAACATGGTCCTGAACAGGTTGAACGACTCCAACTTGTAGATGACTAGCGGGTCTTTCTGCTCGTAGGTGGCGTTTTGCACCGATTCCTTCAGGTCGTCGAGCTCGCGGAGGTGTTCCTTCCAGGCGTTGTCGATGAGGCCGAGGGTGATGCTCTTCTCGATGCAGAGGTTCACCTCGCGGGCACCGTTCTCCACAGCCTTTTTCAGGTTGACGATGACGTTCATGCCACGCTTGCCGTCGGTGATCGGGATGGCGATGTTCTCGAAGTGGGTCTGGGTTTCATACACGTTCTTGATGACGGGCAGGGTCTTCTCGCCAATGATGCGGGCCTTGTCGCGATAGTGCTCCAAAGCGGCATCGAAGAGTTTCTGTGAGAGCGTGTCGGTCTTTTCCCTATTGAACTCTTCTTCGCTGAAAGGCACGTCGATACCCATGCTCGAAAGCACTTCCATCTTAAGGCCTTCGTAGTCCTTGGCGTCTTGGTATTCGCTGACGAGTTTTTCGCCGAAGTCGTACATCATGTTGTTGATGTCGATGGAGAGGCGTTCGCCAAACAGGGCGTGACGGCGTTTCTTGTAGATGACCTCACGCTGCGAGTTCATCACGTCGTCGTATTCAAGCAAGTGTTTACGCACGCCGAAATGGTTCTCTTCGACCTTCTTCTGTGCCTTCTCGATTTGCTTGGTGATCATCGGATGCTGGATGACTTCGCCTTCCTGCAAGCCCATGCGGTCCATGATGCCCGCGATGCGCTCCGAACCGAACATGCGCATCAGGTTGTCTTCCAACGAGACGTAGAATTGCGAACTACCCGGGTCGCCTTGACGGCCTGAACGACCGCGCAACTGACGGTCGACGCGGCGCGACTCGTGACGCTCGGTACCGATGATGGCCAAACCGCCGGCTTCCTTCACACCAGGGCCGAGCTTGATATCGGTACCACGGCCAGCCATGTTGGTGGCGATGGTCACGGTGCCGGCCTGACCGGCTTCCTTGACGATTTGGGCCTCCTTGAAGTGCAATTTGGCGTTCAACACGTTGTGCGGGATGCCCTTGCGGGTCAACATGCGGCTGAGCAACTCGGATATTTCCACCGAGGTGGTACCCACCAGCACGGGACGGCCTTGGTTGACAAGGCTTTGGATCTCGTCGATGACGGCGTTGTATTTCTCGCGCTTGGTCTTGTAGATCATGTCTTCCTGGTCGATACGGGCGATGGGTCGGTTGGTCGGGATGACCACCACGTCGAGTTTGTAGATGTCCCAGAACTCGCCTGCCTCAGTCTCAGCGGTACCGGTCATACCAGCTAACTTGTGGTACATGCGGAAGTAGTTCTGCAAGGTGATGGTGGCGTAGGTCTGCGTGGCGGCTTCCACCTTCACGTTTTCCTTGGCTTCCACGGCCTGGTGCAGTCCGTCGCTCCAGCGACGGCCTTCCATGATACGGCCCGTCTGCTCGTCCACGATCTTGACCTTGTTGTCGATGATGACATAGTCGACATCTTTTTCAAACAAGGTGTAGGCTTTCAACAGCTGTTGCACAGTGTGCAGACGATCCGATTTCTCGGCGAAGTTGCGCATCAGTTCGGCCTTGCGAAGCACTTTTTCGTCGTTGCTCAAGTTGGAATGTTCCAAATCGGCAATCTCGGCGCCCACATCAGGGATGATGAAGAACGACGGGTCGTTGTAGGCCTGAGCCAGTTGCTCACTGCCCTTGTCGGTGAGGGTGACGGTATTTAGTTTCTCGTCGATGACGAAATACAGCTCGTCGTCGATGATGTGCATATTTTCGTTGCGGTTCTGCATGTAGAAGCCCTCGGTCTTCTGCATCAGGCTCTTCATGCCATCCTCGCTGAGGAACTTGATGAGAGCGTTGTTCTTCGGCAAGCCGCGATAGGCGCGGAAGAGTTGGTCGGCGCCGTGTTTTTTCTCCTCCTCGGTGGCGTTGGGGTCGGTGAGGATGCGCTTGGCTTCGGCCAAAATGCCTGTGACATAGCGTTTTTGGGCTTCGTAGAGCTTCACCACGTCGGGCTTCAGCTCATCGAACTCCTGCTGGTCGCCACGCGGGGTGGGACCGCTGATGATCAGAGGCGTACGGGCATCGTCGATCAACACCGAGTCGACCTCGTCGACGATGGCGTAGTGATGTTTGCGTTGCACCAGTTCTTCGGGGTTGCCTGTCATGTTGTCACGCAGGTAATCGAAACCGAACTCGTTGTTGGTGCCGTAGGTGATGTCGCAGTTGTAGGCGCGGCGACGTGCGGCGGAGTTGGGTTCGTGCTTGTCGATGCAATCCACGGTGAGGCCGAGGAACTCGTACATCGCGCCCATCCATTCGGAGTCGCGCTTGGCCAAGTAGTCGTTCACAGTGACCACATGCACGCCCTTGCCTGCCAAGGCATTGAGGTAGACCGGCAACGTAGCCACGAGGGTCTTACCTTCACCAGTGGCCATCTCAGCGATCTTGCCTTGATGCAATACGATACCGCCGATGATTTGGCAGTCGTAGTGTACCATGTCCCATGTGACCATGTTGCCGCCTGCCATCCAGCTGTTCTTGAAGTAGGCCTTGTCGCCTTCGATGGTGACGTGGTCGTATTTTGCGGCCAGCTCGCGGTCGAGGTCGGTGGCGGTCACTTCCACCACTTCGTGCTCGCAGAAGTATTTGGCGGCGGCCTTCACCACCGAGAACGCTTCGGGAAGGATTTCGTTCAGTGCCTCTTCGATGTGGTCGAGCTCTTGCTTTTCGAGTTTGTCGATTTGGTTGTAGAGCTTTTCCTTTTCGTCGGGGTCCATGTCGGGGTTAGCTTCGGCCTTGGCTTTCAGCTCGGCGATTTCGGCCACCTCGGCAGCGGTCTTGTTCTTGATGTATTCCTTGAATTCCACGGTCTTATGACGAAGGCTGTCGATGTCGAGTTTGACGATTTCGTCGTAAGCCTTGAGGGTCTTTTGGAGTATGGGCTGCAGGGCCTTGTTGTCGCGTGAGGCCTTGTCGCCAAAGAGTTTCTTGAGGAATCCCATTTATTCAGTTATTTAAGATTCAATATTTAAGATTTAAAATTCAATGAATTGCACGATGCGCAAAATTCGTGCAAAGGTAGTGTTTTTCCGTGAATTGAGGAAAATATGTGCCAAAAAGTCAGAAAAACAAGTGGCTTAGTGGATTTCCTCGAAAAGGTCGTCCATGGTGAGTTGCGCAATGATGTGTTCTGAATAGGCGTTTCGTTGCATACCGCTTGCTGTAATGAAAGTGGGGATGATGCCTCCCGAAAAAGAAGTTTGTTGCTTAAAAAGCGCCATGCGGTCGGTGTATTTCTTGTATTCGTCTTTGTCCAAAACGTATGGCTTTTCGCTGTATTTGGCTTCGCAAAGGTTGACCATCCTGTCGGCCCGGTCGATGATGAGGTCAATTTGAGCTTGTTTTTTTGTTTCGGGGTCAATGCCTCGCCATGAATAATACTCGGTTTTTATTCCACCAATACGCAGAGCCTGTTTGATTTGTGGAATGTGCGTTAGGCAAATTCGCTCAAAAGAAAGCCCCATCCAGGTGCTGATTGTGGGTGTGTTGAGGCTTTGCGACCAGAAAAGCTCGTTGGTAGTGCGGTTTTTCATGAACTGGAGGTAAAACAATGAATAAAAATCGAGCAATTGATAAAGCCCGTTGCGCGAGGCAATGCTTTTGTTCTTCACGCGGTAGAATCGGATGATGTCGCAATCGACAAGGTTTTTCAGCATTTGGGTTAGGTTACCGTTGGCATAAACACCCACAGCTTGGGCAATCTCTTCGCGTGTCAGGCCTTTCTTTTTCTCGAACAAGGCTTCAACGATGGCAATGTAAGGTTCAGGGCTGGAAAACAGCGTCTTATAGAGCCTGTGGAACTCGCGTTGCATCTCGCCGCTGTGTTGGAAATAGAGGTGGTCGATGTTTTGCGCGAGACTTTCGGTGGGGTTGAGCAGGCTTAAATAATAAGGTATGCCGCCCATGACCATATAGGTCTGCAACACCGTTGTCCGGTCCCAAGGGAAGCCAAACTCTTGAAGATATTCCTCTGTTTCGTGCAGGTTGAATTCCTTGAGGTGCATTTCGTGTGTGATGCGGTCGTGCAGTCCGCCGTGGTTGTCAATGACATTTTTCATCATCCACGATGTGGCCGAGCCGCATACGATGAGTAGCAGGTTGTCTTGCAGAGAAGCCCAACTGTTCCAAAAATAGCCCAAAGCATTGACGAAGTTCGACTTTCGGGTCTCGAAGCAGGGTAATTCATCGATGAAAACGATGCATTCCTTTCCGTCTTGCATTTTTTCTATCAAAAAATGGCGGAGTGTCTGAAAAGCCTCGTACCAGTTTTTGGGAAGTTTTGTCATAGGGTGCCCAAACAAATCCAAAGCATCGCAAAAGGCATGAAGTTGGGCGTTCTTGTCGCCGTCCATGATGCCCGTCATGGCGAAGGTGAGCCGCCCTTTGAACACTTGGTTGACGAGGAAGGTCTTCCCCACGCGGCGGCGACCGTAAAGAGCCACAAATTCCGCTCTGTTCGAAGCTGCATATTGGTTCAACAGCTTGATTTCCTCTTTTCTTCCGATGATTCGTTTTTGCATGAACTATCCAAATTGATTTCGTGGCAAAAATACAAAATAATCCGTATTCGTTGGCTAAAACTCCGATTTTTTCATCGATTTAGCCAACGAATCGCGATTTTGTGGCTAAAACTATGGGTTTTTACGAGTTTTAGCCAAATAATAATGGATGTGGATTTGGTTTGTCAGGGTCTCGTATCTTGGCTAAAGCGTCAGTTTTTTTCATCGATTTAGCCGAATAATCGAAAAAAAAAGAGGCCTGAAGATTTTGCGATTCTTGCAGTTTTAGGCGAAAAACATTTTGCGATAATGTAAAAAGTTGTATTTTTGTAACCTTTAAATCAATGCAATCATGCAAGACGATACAAGACAAGGTTATGTGTATATCTTGACAAATCCAAGCTTCAAGGAAGATTGGGTTAAGATTGGAAAGAGTTCGCGTCCAGTCGATGTGCGGTCAAAGGAATTGGACAATACGGCTGTTCCATTGCCGTTTGAGATTTTTGCGACCATGAAAACCTGCAAGTATAATGAGGTTGAAAAATTGGTCCATAAAACCATCGATCGTCTTACGGATTTGCGCATTCGCCAAAACCGCGAGTTCATTAATGTTGCTCCTCAAATAGCTCTTGATATCTTTAATGATATTGCTTCTACAATCGATGATGCGGAAGTTATTCTCTATAAGGACAATCAACCTGTTCAAAAGTGTGAAGAGACAAAGGAGGGAGAACCTCACAAGAAAACAAGGCCTCGTTTTAAGTTCAGTATGGTAAACATTCCGATTGGGGCGATTTTGACTTTTATTCCTACGGGTATTAAAGTGAAAGTCGCTGGAGATGACCAGATTGAATACGAAGGAAGAATCTATAAACTATCGCCATTTGTGGGGACATTTATGCCCGTTGAAAAACGTAACACATCAGGAGCATATCAAGGCCCAAAGTTTTTCAGTTATAACGGTAAGGTCTTGGATGATTTGCGGACAGAGTTGGAAAATCAGGAGTCTTGAGAACTAAAGTTTTATCTCAGGAAGAAATAGGGACTTTTTCCGTTATTTTGAACCTAAAAAAGGGACTTTTTCCGTGATTTTTGTGCGAAAAAAGGGATTTTTTCCGTTTCTTACTTTCCGTAAAGCCGTCGCACTCGTTCATCCAAATACCGCTCTGGGCTCGGTGCGGGAGCTTCGCCAATCTTGGTGCCGCGTGTGATGAGGATGTACTCGGGGAAGGTGAGCACGTTGTAGGCTTCGAGCAGCAGGATGTTGTCGCCAAGGTCGAGAAGGGGCCAGTCCTGCCGCTTTTCTTCAAAATATTGCTTGAAAAACGCCATTTTTTCGTGCGTGGCGATGGTGAGGATTTGCACCGAGTCCTGCCACTGGCGGTGCAGACTGCGCAGTTCTGAAAACTGGTGCTCGGCGACAGGCGACATGCCGTCGACAAATTGCAGTAGCACCAAATCTTCCTTATAGTCGGCGAGTTGAATGCTTTTCCCTTTTTGGTCTTCCAGCGTGAAGTCGGTGGCAGTTGCTCCAGTGGCTAATCGGTTGAATTTCTCGAAGAAATTGCCGATGATGGTCTTGTGCTCGGCGTAGTTTGTTTGGCTTTTGATATAATTAAGGTAGTCCTTGGCCAATCGGCTTGTGCGTCGGTCTCCATAGCAGAGTTTTTGCAAATTGTAGATGGTGATAAGTTCGGCCAAGCGTGCATTTTTCGCCATCAGTGGGTCAGTGGCCAAATATTTCTTGAAAGCATCGAATCCAGCCTGGTAGGAATCGTTAAGCCGATGGCTGTCGTACGACGCACTGTTAATGTAGCTGTCGAACAACTCCTTGAAAAGGTCCATATAAGCATTTTGCGTGTAAAGCACGGGCTGCCCGTCGAAATACTCCTTTATGGTCTTTTTCCCACCGTCGGTGCTGATAGCCAGACGAATGGAAGTGGTCTTATAGCGGATGTGGTTCTTCACATAATCCGACTTGAGGTCGGGCATCTCGTGGTCGATGGTGTTTTGGATGGAGTCAAGGTAGCGCAACTGACGGCCTCGGTAGATCTGGTTGAAGTGTTCGATGAGGTAGGTGTTGAAAATCTCTTCGGCGAGCACCAACTGACGGTACACGCCCTTGTCGGTGGCGCGTTTCACGCGGATGGTGGGCAGCTCTTTCTCGAAATAGGAAACGTTCTCTTTTTGTTCGGGCACGATGATTTCGATGTCGTAGGTGGCGTTGGGGGAGAGGATGAGGTCGACGTAGTCAAGGCCGACATAGATGCGGGCGGGAAGCACTTCCTTCACCTTGCCTTCGAGGATGAAGTTGCCTTGTGGGTCGGTCTTGCCTTGGTCGAGCAGGGTGCCATGGTCATTGATGAGATCTTCGTAGACGAAAAGCCGCGTCAGTGTATTCGTCTTGTTGCTCCGTCCGGTGATGGTCACGTTTTGTGCTGTCGCTCCCAATGTGAGCAACAACACGACAAAAATCATTATTCTTCGTTTCATGTTTTGGAAACGAGGAATTATGAAAAATATTGTCAAACAATGATTATAGCAATGCCTCGACTTCCTTGATGAACTGTTGCGCTTTTGGATAAAGCTCGTCCACTTCTTCTAAAGTAGCGTAGACAAATTCATCGTAATCTCCTCTTTGTCGGCTATCATACAGGTTTGAGAACGCCCTTCCGCTTTCTTTTGTAATCAGACCTTTGGAAACAAAATGCAAGCCAAGCATGGTTTTTACTCCAGCATGGGTTCCAGCTACGATATGCTGCTTTGCAAGTAATGCCTCAGCAGCATAATAACACGCATAGTAGAGTCGGTTCGTGGCGGTGTTGTAATAGCCCTTTTCGCGCAAAAAGGGTATTTCTGCCATGGTCTCATGTGCCCTTTCCATCCTGTATTTCGACAAGGCTTCGTAGTTTTCGTCAGTCAGTCCCGTTGTCATAGCAAAATTCCTTCTTTGTTGAGGTTGTTTTGGAAAGGTGTCAGGAAAGGACGGTTTTCCCATTCTTTCTTGGACATAATCAAGGTGCTTATGATGACTCCAGTCTCGAGTTCGATGTCGTAAAACGGAGCAATGATTCGGTCTTTGTCGGCATAAGTGATTTTGTCGGCATTGACCAACAAAAGCAAATCAATGTCGGAATCAGGGCGGGCATCGCCACGCGCTTCTGATCCGTATAGGATGGTTTGCACCCAAGGCAGCAATTTATGTGCTTCAGCCTTGATTCTATCAACGATTTCTGCTCTTTGCATTACAATTAAGATAGGCTGCAAAAATAGTAAAAAAAATCGAGATTAAGGCAGTTTCACTTCTAAAGGTAAAAACTTGGAAGTGTCCCCGCCGTTCTTATAGATATCGCGGACGACGCTCGACGATACGCCCACCAACTCGCTCTCGGTGAGGAGGAAGATGGTCTCCAACTCAGGGTGCAGTCGCTTGTTGGCGTGCCCTATCATGTTTTCGTACTCGAAGTCGCTGCCGCAGCGCAGGCCACGGATGATGGTGCGTGCACCCACTTTCTTGCAAAAGTCGGCAGTGAGGCCTTCGTAGCTTTCCACTTTCACTTGTGGGTAGTCTTTGAAGACGGCCTCGCACCAGTTGATGCGGTCTTGAAGGTCGAAAGTGGAGCGTTTCTCCATGTTGATGCCGACGGCGACATAGATCTCGTCGAAGATGGGCAAAGCCCTCAAAACGATGCTGCGGTGCCCCAAGGTGATGGGGTCGAAGGAACCGGGGAATACGGCTATTCTTTTCATTTGTTGTCTTTTTTGACTCGAGACTTCGGGACACGAGACGCGAGACTTTCAAAGTCCCGTAGTCTCGAGTCTCGCCGCCCCGCGTCCTAAATCGCCTGCAAAAGTATTACTTTGACACGACCTGACGCAAATCTTTCGCCAAAATTTCGCTGATGGAACGGAAAGTTTCTCTCAAAAAAGTTTCAAGTTCTTCGTTTCCAATGAGTTTTATTTCCGTGATGCCTTCTTCGGTTTGTGGCTTGGGCTGGATGGCTTCATCGGTATGCATCAGATACCAATAGGTGCGTTTCAGTTTCCATTCGTCATGCTCGAAGTAGCAATGCCAGGTTGATGGCAATTCATTGACAATCTTCAATTTGCCGATTCCCGTTTCTTCCTCTACCTCGCGCAGGGCGGCTTGCTCGGGTGTCTCACCTTTTTCTATATGTCCTTTGGGCAGGTCGGGGATACCTTTACGCATGATGCTGACAAATTTGCCGTCTTTTTCGACGATGCCACCCGCTGCCGGGGCCATCTTGAAGGTCTCTTTGAGGGCCAACGCCACGGCATTTTGGCTCACTTCGTGAATGAAAGTGTCGCCCGCATCGCGTTCATTGAGCCATTCGGGCAAAAAATCGCACAAAAGTTCAGCGTCGTATCTGTCAGATTCTTGGGCGATTGCGTCGAGGTTTAAGGTGTTGCCGTCAATTTTTGGGAAAATCAATGCCTTGTTTTCGTGAAAAATCTTGTACATTTGTAGCCGTTTTGAAATTGATTTCAGGCGACAAAAATACAATTTTCTATGAAATATGACGATTCAGCATTGACATTGGCCCAGCATTTGCTGCAAATCAAGGCCGTGAAACTCAGTCCGAAAGCCCCGTTCACTTGGGCATCGGGACTGAAAAGCCCCATTTATTGCGACAACCGCGTGACGCTTTCCTATCCTGCCGTGCGCACCTATATCCGCCAGCAGTTTGTGGAGACCATCATGCAAAACTTCGGCAAGCCCGACGTGATTGCGGGCGTGGCCACGGGTGGCATCGCCCAAGGCGCGTTGGTGGCCCAGGAACTGGGACTGCCTTTCGTGTATGTGCGCTCCGAGAAGAAATCGCATGGGATGCAAAACCAGATTGAGGGCGTCATCAATGCGGGACAGTCGGTGGTGGTCATTGAGGACTTGGTCTCCACGGGCAAGTCGAGCCTGATGGCAGTGGATGCCTTGCGCGAAGCCGGTGCCATCGTCAAGGGCATGGTGGCCATCTTCACTTACCAGATGGAGCTTGCCAAACATAACTTCGAGGAAAAGAACTGCTGCCTCTATACCTTGTCGAACTACGAAACGCTGATTTACAAGGCGGTAGAAGAAAAATACGTCACCGAGGAAGACATGGAATCGTTGAAGGAATGGCGCAAGGACCAACAGGCCTGGAGCGATAAGTGGAGTTAAGTTATAGAAAACAAATTTTGCATAAACATTTGTTTTCGATTTGCTGAGATTTGTTTCTCAAATAACGAACTTAATTTCCTTGATGTCAAAGCAATACGGTTTGCTTGTTTCGTCGACAAGCAGTAATCGTCCAAACGGGTCGATGCCAGTCATAAACAACCGCAAGGTCTTTTCGCCAACCCAGTAATCAGCCCAAGTGCGGTAATGGAACAATCTCGACAAATAGTCCTGCTCGATGGCGGGACTGTTTTTTTTGAGCCTTTCCACTTCGGCTACGATGCTTTCCGCGATTTGTTCCAACAGCGGCTGCAATTCGTAATCCTTTCCCGTAATCTGCTTCAGCGAAATGGGATGCGTGGGCCAATCCTGGAACTTCATTTGATTGACATTCAGCCCGATGCCAATGATGGAAGTGTTCATCATGTTCGCCTTTATCGTGCTGTTGATAAGGATGCCGGCAAGTTTGTGGCCATCGTAATAGATGTCGTTAGGCCATTTGATGAAGAGTTTTTCGACGGGCAAAAATCCATCCAATACTTCGACGATGCCCAACGGCACCGCCTCCGACAGAAGGAACTGCCGTCCGGCGGGCAGGAAGCTCGTATCAAGGGCCAAAGAAAACGTGAGGTTTTGCCCTTTGGCGCTTTCCCAGCCATTGGTTCCCATGCCTTTGCCTGCGGTTTGCTCGTCGGTGCTGACCACAAGGTTGCGGATGTCGGCTTCCGGCTGCATTCGTTGCAGGTAAGCGTTGGTCGAGTCTGTGGTTTGCAGATGAATATAAGCGAGCGACATAATGCTTATTTTACGACAATTCTATCAGTTTGTCCCTCTGTCTCTACAATGTAAATACCAGATCCAAAGGGTTTTAAGTCAATGCTGAGGAAGTCTTTTCCCTCGCTTTCAAAAAAGCGTTGCCCCAGCATATTATATAAGGTAATCTTGCGTCCGTCCGCCCTGATGTTGACGATGCCGTCGGTCGGGTTAGGATACACTTGAATGCCGTTTTTCATGGATTCATTGACGGAGGCCGATACAAGGTTGTGTTTGCACGCTTGATAGACTTCATGCGTGTTGTAGTTCTGAATCCATGCTATGGCTGATAGATTCTCTATACCTTGATTGTCAGTTGATTTCGAATCGAAAATGTAGTCGAAATGGTCGCCCATTTCCAAACTGCCGAGGTCGAGGCCAGAAGCATCGGTAAGGAACTCTTTCAAGACATGAAGAAAATCGGTTTCGCCATTTGTGCCTGGAGGCGTATCGAAATGGGTCTCTCTTTCCACAAGGGCGACAAACAATCGCAAATCGCCACCGACCGATGACACTGCTTCACCTTCGACGCGAATGGTAATCATGTTATCGACTGGTTGAATTTCGGACCCGATTCGCATCTCAAAGCGAGGAGGTATATTGAGCAATTGGTTGATAATGTTTTGGCTGATTCCTGATGGAGCCGAATAATAGCGGTTGCCGTCGAGGATGGCGGTGGGTACGGTGGCAACATTGTAGAATCCCGTTCTGGCATCAATGTCGGCTGTATTGGACAGATACATGGGGTCGGTCGCCAAAGGCCAACGGGTGTGGTATTTGATGACCGCCAAACGGTCGATGTTGGTTTCGATAAGGGAGTCAAAGGCCGGATTTTGCTGGGCGCAAGGCATACAACCCGCGTTGGTGAAGCTTTCGACCAACATCACACGATCGTTTTGTGCGCTGACTGTCAACCCCAAAAACATCAAAACGGCAAGCCCAAATCGGAGAAAAACTTTCATTGTGGCAATGAATCAAGTGTATTTCCAAGCACAAAAGTAGGCATTTTTCAAAAAATGGCAATATTTTTGTTGCGGGATTGGGAAAAGTTTTGCAATTTTGCAAGTTGAAAATCGAATATGTATCATTTAAAACAGTTTCTATGATGAAAAAATCTATTTTTACTTTGGTTTTTATGGCCATGATGGGCTGGGGTTCAGCGCAATCGCTGCAATTCGAACTCAATGGCCAAGCGCTCGCCAACGGAGAGAGGATCATTTGCACCAACATCCTCGAATGGGGCGAGCTGCAACAAGACATGCAGCTCCGTAACCTCACCAACGAAGCCATCGAAGTGATGGTCCAAAAGGAGGAAGTCGACATCGTTGAGGGCACGGCGAACTATTTCTGCTGGGGCAGCTGCTACACTCCCGAAGTGTTCATCAGCCCGAGGCCTGTGACCCTGAATGCCGGTGCTTTGAGCGGTGAGCACGACCTCTCGTTCCATCATCAGATCGATCCCGAAATGTCGGGCGACCCGAACAACTTCATCGTCGGCACCTCCGTCGTGAAGTATTACGCCTACCCCTTTGGCCAGGAGGATGACAAGGTTTGCGTCCAGATTTGGTTTGCCTACAATGCCGAGAGCATCGACGAGCAGGTGGCCTATAACTTTGGCAGCGCCTATCCGAACCCTGCCACCACGGCGGTCAACTTCGACTACAGCATTGCTGCCGGAGCCAACGCTTCGGTTGAGGTCTACAACTTGATGGGCCAGAAAGTGATGGGCCAGCAGGTGAACACCATGCAAAACCACATGGCGATTTCGGTTGCCGACCTTGCGGAAGGCATTTATTTCTGCAACCTCTTCGTCAACGGACAGGCAGTGAAGACCGAAAAGTTCATTGTGAAGAAGTGATTGTCTCTGAAAAACTGACAATAATGCCGCACTCAAAAGGTGCGGCATTATTTTTGTATAGGAGTGGACGTTAACCTTAATAACACACAAAGACCATGGAAAACAACAAGAAACTTGAAAGAGACACGCAACATAAGGTGATTGGAGGCGTGTGTGCAGGATTAGCCAGCTATTTTGGCCTCGACGTATCGTTGGTGAGGGTGCTGTTCGCACTTTTGTTCCTCTTTGCGAGCGCGGGCTTTTGGGTCTATCTCGTCCTTTGGGCCGTGATGCCAGCCGCGAGCCGTTCCCGGATTGAAAATGAAGGGCAAAATATAGCCGACCTTACTGAAACCAACCAACCCAATTTAGGCAGCAAGGGTAGCCTTGTGGCCGGCCTGATTCTCATCGGTGTGGGCGCGATAGGATTGCTGCACCGCTTCGTCCCCGAATTCAATTGGCAGACAATCTGGCCCATCGCACTGATCATCATTGGCATCCTTTTGTTGTTCCCCTCAAAATCGCAAAAGTCATGAAAAGCAGGAATTGGTTCATGGGCGTTCTTTTCATCGCCATTGGGGTGGTGGCCCTGTTGGCCACGTTGGGTGTCATTGATTTCAGCTGGCGAATGGCATGGAAGCTATGGCCCATGTTGCTGGTCATCATCGGCATCGTAATGCTTCCCGTCAAAGATTGGCTGAAGACAGTGTTGGTTGTGGCCGCGTTGGCAGTGAGTGTGATTTTGTATCAAATTTGAAGATTTTTGTCCGATTATTCGCGATAATTTATTTACTTTGCAACTTTTTAGACAAGGTATCAACGAATAATCAGATTTTCAACGATGAATAAACGACTAATTGCCAGATTGTCAATCGCAATCACACTCTTTTTCCTTACCTCAACCGCTGTTTTCGCACAAGACAATAGCATCAAGGGCTTCGTCTACGAGGAGTCGACGGGCGAGCCTATGATGTTTACCAACGTATACTTGAAGGGCACCACCTATGGAAGCACGACCAACGAGAACGGTTTTTTCAACATCAACCGCATTCCCGACGGCCGCTATACCTTGTTGATTACGAGCGTGGGTTACGACACCATTTCGGAAGTGTTCAACCTGTCGAAAAACGAGACCGTCAATCGGAAATACTATCTGAAAGAGACCAGCCACAAGCTCGAATCGGTGACCATCACTGCCGACAAGATTGAGGCCCGCACCGAGACCAAGACGTCGGTCATCACCGTGACACCCAAGACCATCACCAAAATTCCGAGCGTGGGCGGTCAGGCCGACTTCGCGCAATATCTGCAAGTGGTGCCGGGTGTCATCTTCACTGGCGACCAAGGCGGTCAGCTTTATATCCGTGGCGGATCGCCCATACAGAACAAGGTGCTCCTTGACGGCATGGTGGTTTACAACCCCTTCCATTCCATCGGCCTGTTCTCGGTGTTCGACACCGACATCATCCGCAACGCCGACGTTTACACAGGCGGCTTCGGAGCCGAATACAGTGGACGTATCTCTTCCATCATGGACATCTCGACCCGCGACGGCAACAAGAAGCGCATATCGGGCAAGGTGGGCGGCAACACGTTTGGCGCTCGGGTGATGCTCGAAGGCCCCCTGAAGAAAGCCAAGACACCGGACGAGACCTCCATCTCGTTCATCCTCTCGGCCAAGAACTCCTATCTTGAGCAGACCAGCAAGATCATATATCCGTATGCGTCCAAGGACGGGCTGCCGTTCAATTTCCAGGACATCTACGGTAAGGTCTCGCTCAACGCGCCCAATGGCAGCAAGTTCAACCTGTTCGGCTTCTCGTTCAACGACCAAGTGAACAACTACATGTCGCTGTCCGACTTCGGATGGAATTCATTCGGCGCAGGTGCCAATTTCCTCGTCATTCCTGGCAAATCGCCTGTGATGATTGAGGGTAACATTGCCTATTCAAGCTATACTTCACGGATGAAGGAGGTTGACAGCCCCGACCGTTATAGCACCATCAACGGCTTCAACATGGGCTTCGATTTCAGCCAGTTCATGGGCAAACACACGCTGAAATATGGTATTGAAATGCTTGGCTATACCACTGACTATCTTACATATAGTGTGTATGGCCACAATAAGATCGGGTCAAAGGTGAACTCTACCGAAATAGGAGCCTATGCCAAATTCAAGGCCGTGTTGGGCAATCTTTTGCTCGAACCGAGTTTCCGCTTGCAGTATTATCCTTCTGTGACAAAAGGCGGTTTGTCACCCGAGCCTCGCATTGCAGCAAAATATAACGCTACCGACCGTTTCCGCCTGAAGGCAGCCGCTGGCATGTATTCGCAGAACTTTGTGGCTGCCACCAGCGATCGCGACGTGGTGAACCTGTTCTATGGTTTCCTTTCGGGTATCGACAACCTTCCGAAGACCTATGACGGGAAAGAAATCACCAGCTACCTTCAAAAGGCCAACCACTTTGTGTTGGGTGGCGAGTTCGACCTGTCGCAAAAGGCCACGTTGAACATCGAAGGCTATTGGAAAGACTTTGTGCAGCTGACCAATATCAACCGCAACAAGATTTATCCCGACGGCGTTTCCGACATCCCCGACTTGCTGAAAAAGGACTTCACCAAGGAAACGGGCGATGCCTACGGTTTCGATGTCTCGGTCAAATATGAGGACCAGCATTGGTATCTTTGGGCCGTCTATGCCTTGGGCTTCGTGACTCGCGAGTACGAGAAAGCCGTGGAAGATGGCGTTGAACTCGTTGAATATGCGCCCCATTTCGACCGTCGCCACAATATCAACGTGATCCTGACCTATACTGCGGGATCCAAGCGCCAGTGGGAGTTTAGCGGACGTTGGAACTTCGGCACGGGATTCCCCTTTACCCAAGTACAGGGCTTCTATGAGTATTATTCCTTCCAAAACGGCATCAACTTCGACTACACCACCACCAACGGCGAGTTGGGCGTGCTTTATGGCGAACTCAACGGAGGCCGACTGCCCACGTATCACCGTTTCGACATCGACGTGAAGCGTAAGTTCTACTTCTCAGAAAACGTGATGCTTGAGGCCAACCTCGGCGTGACCAACGTGTATAACCGCAACAACGTGTTCTATGTCAACTTGGTGACCAGCGAAGTGGCCCGTCAGCTGCCCATCCTGCCCACTTTGGGCCTGACTTTCTCGTTCTGAACCCATACGAACCAATGAATACTTTACTGAACCCACCCAAGGCCGCCATCCGTCCGCACGCGATGACGTTGCACGGCCATACCCGAATCGACAACTATTATTGGCTCAACGAGCGCGAAAATCCTGAAGTTTTAGCGTATCTTGAAGCTGAAAACCAATATGCGGATGCTTGCCTGAAACATACCGAACCGCTTCAGGAACAGCTGTTTAAGGAAATCACGGGACGCATCAAGCAAGACGACAACTCCGTACCCATCAAGATTCGTGACTATTACCACTACACGCGCTTCGAGGAAGGGAAGGAGTATCCCATCTATTGCCGCAAGAAACATAGCTTGGAAGCCGATGAGGAAATCATCCTCGACGGAAATGCCTTGGCCGAAGGTCACGCTTTTTTTGACATCGGCGAGGTCAGCCTGAGCGAGGACGATAGGCTATTGGCCTTCTCGGTCGACACCGTAAGCCGCAGAATTTACACCGTGTATGTCAAGGACTTGGCAACGGGGGAATTGGTTGGCGAGCCTATCATGGGCACATCGGGCAACGTGGTTTGGGCCTCCGACAACCAAACGCTGTTCTATGGTGTGAAGGACGAGACCTTGCGTCCGTGCAAGATCATGCGCCATCGTCTTGGAACGAACCCAAAAGACGACATGACGGTTTTTGAGGAAACCGACGAGACATTTGTCACCTACATCAGCAAGACAAAATCGAGGAAATATTTGATTATCAATTCGGAATCTACGCTTTCTTCGGAATGTCGCATCTTGGAAAGCGACAGGCCGGAAAACGGTTTCCGCGTTTTTCAGGAACGCCAGCCCGATATGCTTTACGGCATCGACCATTACGGCGAGCATTTCTACATCCAGACCAATGCTGATGGGGAGAAAAACTACAAGATTATGCGGACTCCCATCGGGCAGACCGAAAAGCCAAATTGGGAAGAAGTCATAGCCCCACGCGATCAGGTGATGATTGAAGGCTTCACGATTTTCAGCCGCTTTTTTGTCATCGAGGAACGTGAGGGCGGTTTGGTGAAAATTCGTGTGAAGACTTGGGACGGCGCAACAGACTATTATATCGACTTCGGTGAACCAACCTACACCGCCAGTGTGGGCGCCAACCCTGATTTCGACGCTGTCACATTGCGCTTTGCTTATACCTCGATGACCACACCGTCGTCTGTCTTTGAATGGGACATGGAACGACGCACAAAGACCTTGCTCAAGCAGCAGGAAATCGTTGGTGGCTACAACCCAAACGATTACGTCACTGAGCGTCTGATGGCACCTTCGCATGATGGTGTTTTGGTGCCAATTTCGATTGTGTATAAGAAGGGGTTGGCCAAAAACGGACAGAATCCGTTAGTGCTCTATGGTTACGGTTCCTACGGCTCCAGCATGGATGCCTATTTCTCGTTGGCGCGTTTGAGCCTTTTGGATAGGGGCTTCGTTTGGGCCATTGCCCACATTCGCGGCGGCGAGGAGATGGGACGATGGTGGTACGAGGACGGCAAGATGCTCCACAAAAAGAACACTTTTCTTGACTTCATTGCTTGTGCGGAATACCTTATTAAAATGGGCTACACCTCGCCGCAAAAGATGTTTGCCATGGGCGGCAGCGCGGGCGGATTGCTTGTTGGCGCGGTCGTCAATATGCGGCCCGATTTGTGGAAAGGCGTGATTGCACAGGTGCCTTTCGTCGATGTCGTTACGACCATGCTCGATGAAAGCATCCCGCTCACCACGGGCGAATACGATGAATGGGGTAATCCCAACGAGAAACAGTATTACGACTACATCCTTTCCTATTCGCCTTACGACAATGTGGAAGCCAAAGATTATCCCGCTATGCTGATTACCACGGGCTTGCACGACAGCCAAGTGCAGTATTGGGAACCCGCCAAGTGGGCCGCCAAACTGCGTGCCTTGAAGACAGACAAGAATCCGCTCTACCTGAAAACCGAAATGGACTATGGGCACGGCGGCGCTTCGGGACGTTTCGAAGGCTACAAGGAAGTCGCATTGGAGTATGCTTTTATGCTGGATGTGCTGGAATCCCAACATTAAGGGATGACGACCAGTATGATGGTCAAGTCGGGGAGCTTGCTTTTTGAGACTTTCAAAGACGTTTCTTCATTCTTTCCGAGCCGAAACATCGGGCAAGGTGAATTCAAACTTTAGTCCTCCAGCGGGACGATTGCTTACGCTGATGGTGCCGTTATGGAATAGCACGGCGTGTTTGACGATGGAAAGCCCCAAACCGGTGCCGCCCCGCTGGCGCGAACGCCCTTTGTCGACGCGATAGAAACGCTCGAAGAGGCGTGGGAGTTTTTCTTCATCTACTCCGCAGCCGTCGTCCTCAAAACTGATGCGGTAGAATCCGCGCTCGTGCGACAGCAGCGAGATGTAGATGTTCTGCCCACCTGAATGGGTGAGGGCGTTCTCGGTCAAGTTGCTGAAAATAGAGTTGAGTAACGAAGGGTTTCCATAAACCACGATGGGCTCCTTGATGTCGAGATGTAGCTTCATGCGCTGGTCGTCGGGCAATGCCTCAAGTTCCTCGGCAATCATGTTCAACATCTCGTCGACTGCCACCTCCTCGCAGTCAATGAGCTGGCTGCCGTCTTCCATGCGGGTGATGAGTGACACGTCCGACAGCAGTCGGCGCAAACGTTCGGTGTTGGCATAGCAGTGCCCAAGCAGTTCCTGGCGTTTCTCTTCGCTCAATTCGATGCCCGATA
>Ga0310697_10000120_pt1 | contig 107143 bp, 88 predicted proteins | sample 172DNAGHGlowgp2_FD_203883 | JGI IMG/M metagenome (GOLD analysis project Ga0310697, IMG submission 203883) | Sheep rumen microbial communities from Palmerston North, Manawatu-Wanganui, New Zealand - 1728 DNA GHGlow gp2 (v2) (version 2) | ecosystem: Host-associated > Mammals > Digestive system >...
CAACCATGGGGTGCTGACCGTCGTCAAGGGCTCTTTGCGTGGAAGCCATGAGGTTGGGCACACGGGCAATCAGCTTCTCGTGGTCGCCAAAGACGGTGTCGCCGGCAGCCATATCCTCTGTGGTATAGTCGCCAGCGACAGCACCGGCTGCCCGATAGCTTAGCGTGTGCTCAGTTAACAGGCGGTTCACCTCCTTTAGAAAAGCCTCGTCGAAGGGTAACTGCAGGTGGCTCACCATATAGTCGAAAGCCCGGAAATGGTCGGCCATCTCGGTGCATTCCAGCAGAGAGCCATGGCCATGCCCTGTTCGCGAAGGATGCGTGTGTCGTCAACGGTAAACGTGTTTCCCTCGATGGCGCAAGAATGTGCAGAGAACAGAATCTCGTTGTATTCCATCCACTGCCGATGCCCCATCTTGTCAGCTATTTTCTGCTGATATTCCTGTCTGACAAGCTCGTACTGCTCTATTTCTTTCTCAAACATCGCTATGCCTTTTTCCCGGCTCTCACCATGCACCAGGCACCGAGGGCGACGAAGGGGATGGAGAGAATCTGTCCCATGTCTATCGGCAGCGAGGCCTCGAAGGCTTCCTGAATCTCCTTGGTGTACTCGATGAAGAAGCGGAAGGTGAAGATGTAGGTCAGGCAGAAGCCGAAATACCAGCCGGTGCCAATCTTTTCAGGCCACTTCTTGTGTAAAGCCCACATGATGATGAAGAGCAGGGCGTAGGCGATGGCCTCGTAGAGCTGTCCGGGATGGCGTGGCAGGGCGTCGACGCGCTCGAAGACGAAGGCCCAGGGCACATCGGTTGCCTTGCCGATAATCTCTGAGTTCATGAGGTTGCCTAAGCGGATGAAGCAGGCCGTGGTGCCGGTGGCGATGGCGATGTTGTCGAGCACCGTCCACAGACTCAGCTTGGTGCGCTTGGTGTAGAGCCAGAGGGCGAACATCAGGCCTGCCGTACCGCCATGCGAGGCCAGTCCGGCATAGCCCGTCATCTTCCAGCCGCCGTCGGGCAGGAAGTGGATGGGCAGCAGCATCTCGACCAACCCCTTGAACGAGGTCAGGAAGTAGTCGGGCTGGTAGAAGATGCAGTGTCCCAGGCGTGCGCCTATCAGGATGCCTAAGAAGCAGTAGATGAACAGCGGGTCGAACAGTTCGTCCTTAATCTTCTGCTCCTTATACAGCCGCTTGACGACAAGATAGGCCAGGGCCAGGCCGATGAGCCAGCACAGGGAGTACCAGCGGAACGTGAAGGGGCCCAGTGAAAAGGCCTCTAACGACGGGTTCCAGAGCACGTATAGCAGTTCGTTCAGAAGTGTTGTCATGGTTGTCAGTGTTGTCGTTTTTATCAAACATTGAAGCGGAAGTGCATGATGTCGCCGTCCTGCACCACGTAGTCTTTGCCCTCGACGCCCATCTTGCCGGCTTCACGGACGGCAGCTTCAGAGCCGTACTGGATATAGTCGGCGTACTTGATGACCTCGGCCCGTATAAAGCCTTTCTCGAAGTCGGTGTGGATGACGCCGGCACACTGTGGGGCCTTCCAGCCCTTCTTATAGGTCCAGGCCTTCACCTCCATCTCGCCTGCGGTGATGAAGGTCTCAAGGTTCAGCAGGGCGTAGGCCTTCTTGATGAGGCGGTTGACGCCGCTCTCCTCCAGACCCAGCTCCTCCAGGAAGAGCTGCTTGTCCTCGTAGCTTTCCAGTTCGGCAATGTCCTCCTCGGTCTTGGCAGCGATGACCATCATCTCGGCACCCTCTTCCTGAGCCAGCTCCCCTACCCTCTTGGTAAAGGCGTTGCCGTCTTTGGCATCGGCCTCGCCGACGTTGCAGACATAGAGCACGGGCTTCGACGTGAGCAGGAACAGACCTCGGGCGCAGTCCTGTTCGTCTTTCGACTCGAACTCCACGATGCGGGCGTTCTTTCCCTGCTCCAGCACCTCCTTATAGGCCTTCAGCACAGTCACTTCCACCTTGGCATCCTTGTTGCCGGCGGCGGCAGCCTTCTCGGTCTTGCCGAGGCGGCTCTCGATGGTCTCCAGGTCTTTGAGTTGCAGTTCGGTGTCGATAATCTCCTTGTCGCGGATGGGGTCGATGGTGCCGTCGACGTGGGTGATGTTATCGTCCTCGAAGCAGCGCAGTACGTGGATGATAGCATCGGTCTCGCGGATGTTTCCAAGGAACTTGTTGCCTAAGCCCTCACCTTTGGAGGCGCCTTTGACGAGGCCTGCGATGTCGACAATCTCGCAGGTAGCCGGTACGATGCGGCCGGGATGCACCAGTTCGGCCAGCTTGGTCAGGCGCTCGTCGGGCACGGTGATGACGCCGACGTTAGGCTCTATCGTACAAAACGGAAAGTTGGCTGCCTGTGCCTTTGCACTGCTGAGGCAGTTAAACAATGTGGACTTGCCGACATTGGGCAGTCCTACAATACCACATTTCAATGCCATGTTATTTGCGAATTACGTATTTTCGGTTTATAATCTGGGTGCAAAGGTAGTGGAAAAAGTGGAAACGGCCAAACATTCGCCCTATTTTTCCTTGTATTCATAGATGATAGAGGATTGCGCTGGCCCCAGGTTGAGGTGAGAAGCCCTCCACTTGCTCCCACCTGTAGGGGGAGTAGTGCCAGGAACAACAAAAGCAGGACAAGCGTTTTCGTCATAACAGATAGCCGTGCTTCTTGAGTTGTGTCTCAAACTTCTTCAGGTCGTCGTTCCTGACCATGATACGGTAGCCCTCGGCACGGATGGCCAGTTGGCGCAGTACGGGGTCGGTGGTGATGAGCTGTGCCAGTTCGCGGTTTTGCGGGTCGAGGGTATAGCGCTTATAGGCTGTCTTGTCTTCCAGCAGGGGGTTGCAGTGTTGCAGCAGCGTCTTGAAGAACTGCTCCCACAGCGGCGGCAGTTCGTTGGAGATGAACTGCCGGAAGATTTTGATTTTGCCCTCCACGTCGGCCTTCGTATGGCAGTTGGCGAGAAACGAGAGGGCCGATGTCTCAAAGCGGTTCTTGGAGATGGGCACGCTGGTGTCTTTCAGCAGCTGCGCGTAGGGGTTGGGTTCAACGAGCGAGCGGATGATGAGTCTGTCGGGGTCGAGCTCGAAGTAGGCCACATGCTCCTGTTCGGGTTCCTCATACTCGTTGGTGACGCCGAGGGCATAGCGGCCCAGGGGTGTCAGCCGCAGGTATTCGACGCTGTCGAAGGGTGAGATGCTCTGTTTCCTGTCGTCCTCGTTCAGCGCTACCTCAGCTATGCCGAGGCTGCAGAGCATCAGGGCAAAGCCTTGCAGGGCCGTGTAGCCGAACTCCCGGGTGTAGTTCTCGGCTGTAATGGTGCGCTGGGTGTATTCGTTGACGAGTGGTGTAGCGTAATGCTCGTCGCCAGGATAGAACACCATTGAAGCGAATCTTGATTTGTTTTCGCTGCTTTCCTCGGCTGTTATCATCAACAGCAGGTCGTTGATGGCCATCCACCGTTGCGGCTGCCGGCGCAGCAGGCCAAACAGCATGGTAGCCAGAACGGGTTCGCGACTGTAGTCGGTCATCTGCTTGCGCAAGCCTTTGATGTGCGGAAAGAGCATGGTGGGCAGGTAGTAGTCGTAGTTTGAGAAGTGTGTGACGATGTATCGCAGGTTGTCCTGATAGGTGTCCACGTCATCCTTTTCCTTTTTTTTCTTCTCTGACAGCTTATGATACTCGTTGATGACCAGCAGCTGCAGGTAGTTGTTGACACGCAGGCGCTCCAGGTAGGCGTTACCGCTGTTGGTGAAGATTTCAGACAGTGCCAGTTTCTTTTCTGCGCGCTTGACATCGTTTGCACCAACACCTTTCTTTTTCAGTTCGAACTCTCCCTGTTTGAACAGACCGCAGAACAGGTGATAGCGGCTTGCGCTGTCGGCTTCCAGGTTGACGGTTTGCCAGTTGCCTTCGGGCAGCTCTGCCATTGAGGTCATGTCCTCCTCTGTTTCGGGGAAGAAATAAGGGAAGAAGAGGTTGCGCACAAAGCTGTTGACGGTGATGTATTTCTCTTTTTCGCGGTAGCCCCATCTGTCAGCTTTTTCAGCATAGCAATAGGCTTCGCTGAAAAAGCCGTAGTCATTATCTGTCCACTTGATGCCCCCCGAATAGTAGTAGCCTCTGTCGCCATTCTTGTAGAGGTCGTGGTTGATGCCAAGTACCTTTTTAGCTGTTTTCATTGACACGTAGACATTGGCCAGCACCATACGCCACAGCGTTTTCATGTCTGCGCTCAGCGAGGCGAGGTAGGTTTCCATGTTTTGCTTGCTGGCCAGGAAGAGGGCAACGCCTTGGGCAATCTGCCGCTTCGACGAGCTGCTCTTCACCATGTAGAAGCATTCCGTTGCCTTGACCATACGGCCATCCTTAGTGGTACGCATGACGTCGCCATACTCCTCCATCAGGGGTATGAAGGCTTCGGCATAGCGCAGCAGCTCTTGTTTGTTGCAGCGGCTCTCAAGGGCATTCTGCATGGTTTCCCAGTCCTCGGCGGTGGGTTCTTCCAGCACCAGGGTGGGCAGCGTCTCTATGGTGTCTCCGAAAATGTCTGTTTGTGGCATGGTGTTTATTTACGATTTACGATTTACGATTTACGATTTTCACTTTTCACTTCTCACTTCTCACTTCCAAAGATGTACTTGATGTCTTCCTCTGTCAGCCGCTTGGTCATCGCCTGGTCGCCGGTTATCAGACTGTCGGCAAGGTCTTGTTTCTGCTGTTGCAGCAGGCGTATCTTCTCCTCGATGGTGTCGCGGGTGATGAGGGCATAGCTGATGACCTTGGCCTTTTGTCCGATGCGGTGCAGACGGTTGATGGCCTGCTCTTCGGCGGCCTTGTTCCACCAGGGCTCGAAGATGTAGACGGTGTCGGCGACGGTGAGGTTCAGCCCTACCCCACCCGTCTTCAGCGTCATCAGCAGGGCACGGCAGCCGGCATCGTTCTGGAAGCGCTCGATGACGGCCCGGCGGTCGCGTGTGGAGCCGGTCATGGTGGCGTAGTCGATGCCACGCTCGGTGAGCTGTTCACCCACCAGTTCGATGCCGGCTATGAAGTTGAAGAAGATAACCACCTTATGGCCTCCTGCTACGGCCTCCTCCACCTGTTCGCAGAGCAGTGGAATCTTCGGTGAGGCGATGGAGCCGTCGCTCAGACTCTCGGGAACGGAGGCTATGCGTCGTAGCTCTGAGAGTGCCTGGAACATCATCATCTGCGACTTCTCCAGACCCTGCGTCTTGATGCTGGCCTGTATGGTCTCCTGATAGTAGCGGCGACGCTCTTCGTAGAAGCGCTGGTGGTCGGACTCCATCTCTACATAGAGTGTCTGCTCCATGCGGTCAGGCAGTTCTTTCAGCACGTCCTTTTTCAGGCGGCGCAGCATGAAGGGGAAGATCTTGCGGCGCAGGGCCTCGGTGGCCTCCTTGTCGGCACCGTGCTGGATGGGGTTGGCATACTGGCGGTTGAAGTCGTCGAGCGAGCCCAGCATGGCGGGGTTGAGGAACCGGTAGAGCGAGTACAGCTCCGTCAGGTTGTTCTCTATCGGCGTGCCGCTGAGTGCCAGCCGGTGACGGCCGCTGAGCAGCAGCACGGCCTGCGTAATCTGTGCGTTCAGGTTCTTGATGTTCTGGCTCTCATCGAGGATGATGTAGTGGAACTGCTGTTCGCGGAACGCTTCTATGTCGTTGCGCACCAGGGCGTAGGTTGTCAGGATGAGGTTCTGCTGCATGGCCTCGTTCAGGTCGCGCTGGTTGCCGTAGTAGGTGTAGTAGGTCAGCTGCGGTGCAAACTTCCTAAGCTCGTCCTGCCAGTTGAAGAGCAGCGAGCGGGGCATGACGATGAGGGTGGGCTCTTTGGTCTTGGGGTAGATGCGCGCCAGCATCGTAATCGTCTGCAGTGTCTTACCCAAACCCATGTCGTCGGCCAGACAGCCACCGAAGTTGTTGTCGTAGAGGTAGTTAATCCATTTCACGCCCTCCTTCTGGTAGTTGCGCAGCTTGGCGTTGACACCCGTTGTGGAGAGCCGTTTCGAGGCCAGCTGGTTGAACCCCTCGTAAAACTCGCGGTAGTGCTTGAAGGTGGTGCCCTCCAGCTTCTGCTGCAGCAGGCTCTCAATCTCGGGGAGGTCGAAGAACGACACCTTGACCTTGTCGCCTTTCTCCACCTTCCGGAAGATGCGCTCCAGGCGGTTCATGTACTGTTCGTCAACCAGACCGCGCTGTCCGTCGCCCAGCGTGATGTATTTCTGCTTCCTGTATTGTGCCAGGAAGGTCTTCAGCGACATCTCCTCGTCGCCCAGCAAGACGGTGGCCGAACCCTCCAGGAAGTCGATGCCCGACGACAGCTTGAGGTTCATCTTCGGCTGTAGGGGTTTTACTTTGTACTCCTTCAGCTTGTCGCTGCCTAACAGTTGATAGTGGCGCACCAGCTGTGGTAGGGCCTGTAGTAGAAACGGACCGGCTGTTTCCTGGGGGATGATGAAGTCGCCGCCGTCGTTCCACACGTCCTTGGCGGCTGTTCTTGTGGGAGCGTAGCCCGTGATGGTCTTACGCAGGTCGGCTTCATCCTGGGTCTCGTCGGTATGCACGATACGCCGCAGCAGCAGCTGGTGCTCCATGGTGAGCGTGGCCAGACAGGTGAGGTCGAAGCGCTGGGCAAAGTCGGCATCGGTGCCCGGCAGCGTATGGGTGAGTCGCAGGTAGAGGGCCATGTCGCCGTCAACCTTCTCGATGATCACCGTCGGCACGGTCTCTACGGTCTGCTCGCTGCGCACCAGTACGTAGTCTTCATAGTCGAAGTCCACGTTGTTGATGTATGAGTAGAATACCGACAGATACTGCTCCAGCACGGTGCGTGGAAAACTATCCGTGAACAGGTTCAGGCGCAGGTAGTTCTCGCCCAGCGAGGCAATGGGATAGATGGTGTCGCCGGCCAGTGCAAAGACGTCGCTCAGCAGATGGAAAAGCTGAGGCGGCTGTCCCTCACAGCGGGCGTAGAGTATAGGCACGCATTGTCCCTTGTCGTCTTCGTTTATAGCCAGTACGATGGAGGCCGGCGTATTGCTGACCTTCAGGGGCTTCATCTGGTTGTCAACGAGGTTGTTGCAGCGCAGCAGAGCGAACGTCAGGTAGGGGTAGTCGTGCAGTCGTATCTCGTCGTTATAGTCAACGTCCCAGGTGATGCGCATGGCCTGCTCCTGCTGTATATTGTCGATGATGCGCAGCACGTTGAATGTCTCGCCCTGATATTGCTTGTAGTCGGGCTTCACGACGCTGCCCTTCTCGTTGACCACCGCTATCGTGGCACCACGGAGGAAGCTCAGGCGGAAGAATATTTTCTCCTTTCCCCCACCCTTCGTCCCTTCGGCCTGCCGGAAGTTTGATTTATGGAACTGACTCAGGAAATCGTTCATGCTATAGTGTAGTTAATGGGTTGAGTGACTCTTTGTTTTTAGTTTGCAAAATTAAGCATTTTCTCGCAAAAGGCAAAGAGAAAGTGGAGATAATTTCTTGGTTAATCTTCAAACTCAATCTCCAGCTGAATCCAGTGCGGTTTGTCAGACGGCATGTCACCTCTTTGATTAGATACACCTAAACCCAAGAGGCGGATGGGGTGTGAGCGGAATTCCACTTGCCGCAGTAACTGCTTGGCCAAAGGTAGAATGTCGTCCTTGGTGCGGAGAATGTTGTTGACGGTGATGCTGCGTGTTATTTGCTGAAAGTCCAGGAATTTTACTTTTAGGGTCAGCGTGTGGCCCTCAAAATTGTTCTTGGCGATGCGGCGCTCCAGTTCGAGGACGGTGTGGTAAAGTTCTATGATGACAGCCGATGGCTTGCTGATGTCCTTTTCGAAAGTCTGTTCGCAGCTTACCGACTTCCGCTCCCACTCAGAGATAACGGGACGGTTGTCGATGCCTCGTGCAAAATCATAGAAGACCTGCCCCATTTTGCCAAATTCTGCCGTCAGATGCTGCAATGACCGTTCTCGCAGGTCGGCTCCTGTGAAGATGCCCATGCGATGCATCTTGTCTGTCGTTTTCGGCCCGATACCCCAAATCTTCTCTACCTTCAGCTGGGCGATGAAGTCGAGTGCCTTGTCTGGGTGAATCACCGTCAGACCGTCGGGTTTGCGCCAGTCGGAGGCGATTTTTGCTAAGAACTTGCAGTAGCTCACGCCTGCCGATGCTGTCAGTCCTGTGGTATCGTATATGCGCTGCTTGATTTCACGGGCAATATCCACACCGAGCTTTATATCTCGTTTGTTGTCTGTCACATCGAGGAATGCCTCGTCGAGCGATACGGGCTCTATCAGGTCGGTATAGTCGTGGAAGATGCTGTGCAGTTGTGCGGACACCTCCTTATAGCGTTGGAAGTGGGGTTCTACGATAATCAGCTGCGGACACAGACGCCTGGCCACCTGGATGGATTGCGCCGAATGCACACCGAAACGGCGGGCCTCGTAGCTGGCAGTTGACACCACGCCCCGCTCGGCATCATGGCCTACCGCTATCGGCTTGTCGCGTAGTTCCGGCTGGTCGCGTTGTTCCACGGCAGCAAAGAACTGGTCCATGTCCACATGAATGATTTTCATCAGCAGAATAACGGAAAGAGCATTTGAATAGCTGAGCACGCATGTTTTTTAGTGCGCTTCCAGCCAGTTCTTGCCGAAGCCGGAGTCGGCCACGAGGGGCACCTTCAGGCTGATGGCGTTCTGCATCTCCTCGAGCACGATGGCCTCTACCCTACCCTGCTCTTCCGGATAGACGCTGAAGTTGAGTTCGTCGTGTACCTGGAGGATCATCTTGCTACGGATGCCCTCGGCCTTGAAGCGGTTATGGATACGAATCATGGCCACCTTGATGATGTCGGCAGCGGTGCCCTGGATGGGGGCGTTGATGGCGTTACGTTCGGCAAAACCACGCACGGTGGCATTCTGCGAGTTGATGTCCGGCAGATAGCGGCGGCGTCCGTAGAGTGTTGTGACATAGCCCTTCTGGCGTGCTGTCTGCTTGGCCTTTTCCATATAGTCGTGTACCTCGGGGAAGGTGGTAAAATAGCCGTCGATGAGCTGCTTGGCTTCGTCGCGGCTGATGCTAAGCCGTTCGGCCAGGCCGAAGACGGTGATGCCGTAGATGATGCCGAAGTTGGCACGCTTCGACTTTGTGCGTTCGTCGCGTGTCACCTTTTCTATAGGTTTCTTGTAGATGTTGGCAGCGGTGGCAGCATGAAGGTCTTTGCCCTCGTTGAACACTCTTATCATTTCCTGGTCGTTGCTCAGATGGGCCATCACGCGTAGTTCAATCTGACTGTAGTCTGCTGAAAAAAACAGACAACCAGGTTCTGGCACAAAGGCTTTGCGTATTTCCTTGCCGTCCTCGCCACGGATGGGTATGTTTTGCAGATTGGGGTCTGAGGACGACAGTCGCCCTGTAGCCGTCACAGTCTGGTTAAACGATGTGTGGATATGGCCGGTACGTGGGTTGACCAGTTGGGGTAGGGTGTCGATGTAGGTGCCAAGCAATTTTGTTAACCCTCTGTATTCCAATATATCAGCCACTATTTCGTGCTTGTTTTTCAACTGTTGCAGCACTTCTTCTGACGTAACGTATTGTCCTGTCTTGGTCTTCTTGGCTTTCTCCACAATCTTCAGTTCGTCGAACAGTACGGCACCCACCTGCTTGGGCGAAGCAATGTTGAAGGAGTGACCGGCCTGCTCATAGATATGGTGCTCAATATCCTTTAAGCGGTTGGTCAAAATTGTTGACGTTTCCTTTAACGACTCTGTATCAAGACACACGCCGCTCATCTCCATCTCAGCCAGTACTGGCATCAGCGGCATCTCTATCTGATAGAAGAGGTCTTCGCACTCAAACTTCTTCAGTTCAGGCTCCAGTTTGTTTTTCAACCGCAACGTGACATCGGCATCTTCGGCTGCATATTCGTAGACAAGGGTGGGGGAGAGGTCGCGCATGGAGCGCTGGTTCTTGCCACGCGGTCCTATGAGCTCGTCAATGTGGATGGTCTTGTAGTTCAGGTACACCTCGGCCATGAAGTCCATGTTGTGGCGCAGCTCGGGTTGGATGAGGTAGTGGGCAATCATTGTGTCCCATAGAGGGCCTTGTAACTGAATGTTATAGTTTCTTAAAACTTCTAAATCGTACTTCAAGTTCTGTCCAACCTTCAAGATTTTGGGGTCTTCGTAGACGGGTTTAAAGATATTAACAATTTGTAGGGCTTTTTCACGTTCGGCGGGAATGGGCACGTAAAATGCCTCAAATTCTTTCACGGCGAAGCTCAAACCTACCAATTCGGCGTCGATGGCCGAGGTTGATGTGGTCTCCGTGTCTAAACTGAGAATTTCGTTTGTCAAGAAATAATCACAAAGTTTTTGCATTTCCTCCTCATTTTCAATGAGTTGGTAATGATACTCTACCGTTTTTAGCGTGTCAAAACTTGAATTTTCGCTCCTATTTTGGCCGTCGGCCGGAAATTCTGCAAACAAATCGAGTTGGCCGTTAGCGGGAATTGACGTTTTTTGTGGTTTTTTAAGAATCTTGTCCGCAAGCTGCTTGAACTCCAATTCTGTGAACAGCTGGCGCAGTTTTTCGTTGTCGGGCTCTTTCACCTTCAACTCGTCCATGTTCAGTTCTACCGGCACGTCGGTTTTGATGGTGGCGAGGAAGTAGCTCAACTTGATGTCGTCAACATGCTCGGTCACTTTTTTCTGCAGCGCACCTTTCAGTTCGTTAGTTCGTGACAGCAGTTGCTCCACGCTGCCGAACTCGGCGATGAGCTTCGCGGCAGTTTTCTCGCCAACGCCAGGACAGCCGGGGAAGTTGTCGGCCGAATCGCCCATGAGTGCAAGCAGGTCGATGACCTGGTGTGGGGTAGTGATGCCGTATTTCTCGCATACCTCTTTCGGCCCCATCACCTCGTAGCCGCCGCCATGGCGTGGCCGGTAGATGTTGGCCTGCTCTGTCACTAACTGTCCGTAGTCCTTGTCGGGGGTTAGCATATAGCATCTAACGCCTGCGGAATCAGCCTTTTTGGCCAGCGTTCCTATCACATCATCGGCCTCGAAGCCATCTACTTGAAGCACGGGTATATGGTAGGCCTGCAGGATGTTTTTGATGATGGGCACGGCCTTATGAATGTCTTCGGGCGTAGCCTCGCGCTGTGCTTTATAGGCCGGGTAGGCCTCGCTGCGGAAGGTGGGACCGTGGGGGTCGAAGGCCACGCCGATGTGTGTGGGCTGCTCTTTCTCCAGCACCTCGTTCAGCGTGTTGCAGAAACCGATGATGGCACTTGTATTCTGACCCTTAGAGTTGATTCTTGGGTTCTTGATGAAGGCGTAATACGACCTGTAAATCAATGCGTAGGCATCTATAAGGAATAGTTTATCCATAAGAATTCAGAATTTTCGCGTAAAATTACTAAAAAAATTCTCATTATCCGAAAGTTTTCACTAATTTTGTAGGAAATTTCACGTAAGATGGATTATTTGTCACTCATTAAGCAGCCTATTGAGCAAGAATTGAGCAAATTTATCGGTTTGTTCAACGAGTCTTTGACACATTCTGACGGACTCTTGGGGTCGGCCTTGACGCACATCCGTCAGCGTGGCGGTAAGCGTATGCGCCCCATGCTCATCCTGTTGACGGCCAAGAATTTCGGACAGGTTTCTGACGTCACTCAGAATGCTGCCATTGGTCTGGAACTGCTGCATACGGCTTCGCTGGTGCATGACGACGTGGTTGACGAGAGCCGTGAACGCCGTGGTCAGGCTTCTGTTAATGCCACATACGATAACAAGGTGGCCGTGCTGGTTGGCGACTATATTTTATCGACCGCCTTGCTCAGTGTGTCGCTGACGAATAATCAAAGAATCGTACAATTGCTGTCGGAATTAGGCCGCACTTTAGCAGCGGGAGAAATCCTGCAGTTGTCGAACATTCAGAATCAGGAATTTTCGGAAGACGTTTATTATCAGATCATTAACAGCAAGACGGCAGCTTTGTTTGAGGCCTGTGCCAAGATTGGTGCCATCTCGGCTGGTGCCGATGAGGGTGGGGTAGAAGCTGCTGCAAAATTCGGACACGATATCGGCATGATTTTCCAGATTCGCGATGACATCTTCGACTACTTTGACTCTAAGGAAATAGGCAAGCCGACGGGTAACGATATGGTTGAAGGAAAGCTGACACTGCCTGTTATTTATGCGCTGAACAACAGCGATATGGAGTCGATGCACACGTTAGCCCGTAAGGTAAAGGCCGGTACGGTTAATGCCGATGAAATCGCCGTCTTGGTGGAGTTTACAAAGAGTCAGGGTGGCATTGAGTATGCTGAAAGGCGTATGGAGGAGATCGCAGTTGAAGCCCGTCAGTTTATCGACACGTTAGTCAATGAAAAGGCGATCAAGGATGCCTTGACCGCCTATCTGGATTACGTCATTCAGCGCCGTTTGTAATTTTTCCCCTCCTAAGTTAGGAGGGGTCAGGGGTGGTCTGAACCACCTCTAAATCCACCTAATAAGCGCTGGCTCAGACCCCCTCTGACTCCCCCTACTTAGGGGGAGAAAAGGTTACCTATCAAAAGAACTTCACTTCTTCACCTACCACCTCGCTCAGCAGCAGATTTGCCAGGCGTGACGTACCCATGCGGAACCATTTGTTGGTGAGCCATTTCTCGCCTAACACCTCTTTCACGATGGTGTAGTAGATAAGTGCGTCCATGACGGTGTTAAGGCCTCCAGCGGGCTTAAAACCTATCTGTACGCCCGTCTTTTCATAATACTCCTTGATAGCCTGGCACATGACGTAGGCGGCCTCAGGGGTTGCTGCAGGCTTCTCTTTGCCCGTAGATGTCTTGATGTAGTCGGCACCGCCGTACATCGACAGTATGGATGCGGTCTTGATGTTGCTGGCCGTCTTCAGGAATCCTGTTTCCAGAATCACCTTCATAGCCTTGTCGCCGCAGGCTTCTTTCTCCTGCTGTACCTCGTCGACCACGGTCTCGTAGTCGCCGTCTAAGAAGGCACCGACGTTCATCACGATGTCAATCTCTGTAGCACCGTCCTTGACGGCCAGAGAGGTTTCAACAGTCTTCACTTCGATGAGCGATTGTGACGACGGGAAACTGCCTGAAACGCAGGCTATTTCTACACCGTCTACCTCAAGTGTCTCGCTCACCACCTTGGCGAACTTCGGATAGACGCAGATGGTGGCTACATGGGGCAGGGTGGGGTAGGCCTCGTCAAACTTGTTCACCTTTTCTGTAAAGGCCATCACGCTGGTCTCGCTGTCGGTGGTTTTCAGGGTGGTCAGTTCGACGCTTCCCATCAGGAATTTCTTCACCTCAGGGGTGTCGTTCTCATGCACTTTCGTGGCAATAATTTCCTTTACAGCTTCATTCACTTCCTCATCGCTGATGTTGAGGTTGTACTGACTGAGCACTTGCTCGATTTTGTTCATTTCTGCCATAATTCTCGCGTTTTATAATGTTAAACATTGCTTTAGTATTCTTTTCCCCTCCTAAGTTAGGAGGGGCCAGGGGTGGGCCCTACGCCAAATTGCCGGCGAAACTTTAGCCCTTCTATTTGTTTCCCTTTTATTCTTTGCCACAATAGAGCCTCGGGGGCAGTAGCATTGTTTCTTAACGACCTCCTCATATCGGTCTGTTGCTTTAGATTATGGCGATGGGATAGGTTGTTCATACGTTCATATTCAGTTGTTCAGACCTCCCCTTGCCCCTCCTAACTTAGGAGGGGAATGGGTTTACTATACTTTTAGTTTGGGGTTTTCTAAATGCCTGAGGGCATCACGTTTTGTCTTTTTCTCGATGGATTTCAGCAGTTCATCGGTCAGGTCTACACCCGTCTGGTTGGCTATGCAGAGCAGTACCCACAGTACGTCGGCCATCTCCTCGCCCAGGGCCGCCTGTCCGTTGTCGGCAGCCCTCGGGTCAGTGGGTTTCCACGACTGTTCGCCGTATCTGCGTGCCATAATGCGTGCCAGTTCACCTACCTCCTCGGTCAGAACGGTCATGTTGGTCAGTTCCGAGAAGTAGCGCACGCCGTATTCCCTGATCCAGCGGTCGACGGTTTCCTGGGCCTCTCTTATCGTCATAGTCTCATCACTAAGAATTGCATATAAATCACCAGTATGCACAGCACAATAATCCAGATGTTGCGTCTGTTTTCCTGCTCATATTCCCTCCAGTGGAAGGCTTTAAAGAGATAGGGTATCAGCAGCACCAGCATGCCGGCTCCGCATGGCCATGCCCCGTAGTTCTTGCCTGCGGTATAGGCGATGACGATACCGATGCCTATCAGTATCATGCCCGCTATTTCAAGTTCTTTCAGATGGTTTCGCATCGTTTTCTTTACTCCTTGTTTTTAGTGTCCATGCAGATGGTGACGGGGCCGTCGTTGAGCAGTTCCACCTTCATGTCGGCACCGAATTCGCCCGTGCCTACAGGACGTCCGATGGCCTCTGTCAACTGCTGGCAGAAGGCGTGGTAGAGTGGGATAGAGTGCTCGTGACTGCCGGCGCGGAACCAGCTGGGGCGGTTGCCTTTCTTGTAACTGGCATAGAGCGTGAACTGGCTTACTACCAATGCCTCGCCTTGTACGTCGAGGATAGAGCGGTTCATCACGTCGTTCTCATCGCCAAACACGCGCAGGTTGGCTATCTTCTTCACAAGCCAGTCGACATCCTCCATCGTGTCCTCATCGCAGATACCTAACAGGATGAGGAAACCCTGCTGTATCTCACTTTTTACGATGCCATCGATGGTGACGCTGGCGTGACTGACGCGCTGTATGACTGCTCTCATAGTTCTCAGATTTTTCGGCAAAGATAGCATATAATTTTTAATCCACCAAATTTTCACGTTTTATTTTGCCACATTCTATTATAAAGTGACATCGTGACACCGTGACATCGTGACATTAAGCACTTGCAATATGTAATGAGTGTATAGCTGAATAAATCAGATACTTTATTTATAAAATAATATAATATATATATTATATTATTTCTAATAGCCATTCTTGATACTACAAACGCCTTAATGTCACGATGTCACGATGTCACAATGTCACGGTTTCTCATCTTTCCCATTGTGAGAATGGCTATTTTTGTTTTCTTACGTTTCTCTGTCATTGAACTGACGGTTCTCCCTCATGGAAATGCCGGTAGACAATCTCGGCTTTGGCAGGCCCCACGATGGAGGCCAGCGTCTTTAGGTCGGCCTCCCGTATCCTACGAACCGATTTAAGGCCATTTAAAAGCGCGTCACGGCCTTTCGGGCCGATGCCCTTGATATTGTCAAGCTCCGACTCCAAAGCGCGCTTAGAGCGCTTGTTTCTGTGGAACTCTATGGCAAAGCGGTGAACCTCGTCTTGCAGCTGTGTCAAGACGTGAAAAAGTTCCGAGTCTGTCTTCAGCTGGATGCTCATGGGCGGGAATCCGTAGAGCAGTTCGTTGGTGCGGTGACGGTCGTCCTTGGCCAGTCCGGCAATGGGTATGTCGAGGTTGAGTTCGTCTTGGATGACCTGCCTGATAACCTCCATCTGCCCTTTACCGCCGTCGGCCACGATGAGGTCGGGTAGGGGCTCTTCTTCTGTTACAAGACGATGATAACGCCGATACACCACCTCCTTCATGGAGGCATAGTCATCGGGTCCTACAACGGTCTTGATGTTGTAGCGCTTATAGTCGCTCTTTGAGGGTTTCATCTTCTTGAATACCACGCATGCCGCCACGGCGTCGGTACCGCTGATATTGGAGTTGTCGAAACATTCAATCTGGTAGGGTAGGGAGGGCAGGTGCAGCTTCTCCTGAAGCTCTTTCATGAGCCTTACCTGCTTCTGCTCCGGATTGAGTTTCTCGGCCTGTTTCAGGCGGTCGAACTTATACTGCTTGCCGTTCATGACAGACAGGTCGAGCAGGGTTTTCTTGTCGCCGCGCTGTGGCACGGTGAACGTTACACCCTCCATCTCTAAGTCCATCTCTACCGGCACTATCACCTCTTTGGCGTCGCTCTTGAAACGCTCGCGCAGCTCCACGATGCCCAGCTGTAGCAGTTCCTCGTCGGTCTCGCTGAGTTTCTTTTTGTATTCAATGGTAAACGACTGGTTGATGCTGCCGCTGGCCACGTGGATGTAGTTGATGTAAGCCATCTTCTCGTCGCTGGTGATAGATACCACATCGACGTTGTTGATGGTGTGGCTAACCACCTCGCTCTTGCTAACAAAGCCGTCGAGGGCTATGTATTTTTGCTTCACCTCTTCAGCTTCTTCAAACCTCAGTTCGTCAGACAGGTGAACCATCTCTTCCATCATTTCACGCTGTACCTGACGGGTGTTGCCCTTCAGTATTTCGCGTGCCTGTGTTATGCTTTTCTGATAATCCTCAAACGACTGTTTGCCCACGCACGGCCCTTTACATTTTTTGATGTGGTAATCTAAGCAGACCTTGTACTTGCCGTTTTCGATACCCTCTTTTGTGATGGGCTGACGGCAGGTGCGCGGGTGATACAGCTCCTTGATGATACCCAGCACGGCGTACATCGACGAGATGTGCGAATATGGACCGTAGTAGGTACCCCATTTCTTGTTGATGGTTCGTGTGTTGAAGATGCGTGGCAGGTACTCGTTAGTGATACAGATGGAAGGGTAGGTCTTCCCGTCTTTCAGCAGCACATTATACCGTGGATTGTATTTCTTGATGAGCGAGTTTTCCAGAAGCAGGGCATCCTCTTCGGTTTTCACCACGGTATAGCTGATGTCCCAGATTTTTGAAACCAGCACTTTTGTCTTGAATCGGTCTACCTCTGTGTGGAAGTATGACGACACCCTCGATTTCAGGTTCTTTGCTTTGCCGACGTAAATAATCGTTTTGTTGGCATCATAAAACTGGTAACTGCCCGGTTTGTCCGGCAGTCTGCTAACGATACCTTTGAGGTATTCCAGGCGCTTCTCGTTTTCTTCTCTTGTCATCTCAAAATCCCTTTATATAAAGCCCTTTCGAGCACTTCGGTTTCACGTGGAACATTTCTTGTGATTGTTTCCCCTCCCAATCAGGAGGGGTCATGGGAGGTCTGAACAATGGTTATTTTCGGCTCCATTTATTGCTGCGTGTTCAGACCACCCCCAGCCCCTCCTACTCAGGAGGGGAGAGGCATGTCTTTGACTCTATACATGAGCAGAAGTTGGCTGCTCGCATTTTGCTACAATAATTTCTTGGTTTATACCACCATCAGCGTGGTCAAATCAATGCCCTCAAACAAGTCGCGCCCGTGCAACCCTTCGTCGGTAATTTCGATGATGAAGTTCATGTAGACCTTCTTAGGATGAAAATGCTCTACGAGTTTGTAAACCGCTTTCGCCGTTCCGCCTGTTGCTAACAGATCGTCGTGTATCAGAATTACGTCGTTCTGGTCGATGGCATCGATGTGCATTTCTACGGTGTCTACTCCGTACTCTTTAGAGAACGTTTCCTTAATCACCGTGGCAGGCAGTTTGCCCGGTTTTCGAGCCAGCACTACTCCTGCTTTCAGTCGGTCGGCTAAGGCAGCGGCCATCACAAATCCCCGACTCTCAACGCCAACGATTTTGGTGATGCCCTTGTCCTTGTACAGTTCGTACAGTTCGTCGAGCATGATTTGCATGCACTCGGCATTTTTGTAGAGTGTTGTCACGTCACGAAAGTTAATGCCCTTTTTGGGGAAATCTGGGATACACCTCAGATTGTCAATCAATGTCTGGTTGTTCATAATCATGTTTGTTTATAGTTCATTTTCAGTTACTTATCTCAGTTACACACAGCCTATTGTTTCACGTGGAACATGGTCGTGTAGCCCTTTGCGCCTCATTCTTCATTCTTCATTGTTCATTGTTCATTATTCATTATTCATTAGGCACGAAGTGCCGCTTACCTTCCCATCAGCACCAGCATGGCATTGATGTCGCTTGGCGATACGCCTGGTATACGACTTGCCTGCGCCAGCGTTTCCGGCTGAATCCTCATCAGTTTCTGTCGGGCTTCGGTAGAAATGGCGTTTAGCTTTTCGTAGTCGAAGTGTCCGCGGATTTTGATGTTTTCCAGTCGGTGCATTTTTTCTGCTACCAATTTCTCGCGCTCTATATACCCTTTGTATTTTATTCGTATTTCAGCCGCCTCGCTAATTTCTTCGCGTCGGTTTTGCGGTAGATTCAGTTTTTCTTTTAATTCGGGTATAACCTCTTTCAGTTTCTCGAACGACAGTTCTGGGCGGCTCACCAAGTCGGTTAGTTTGCAGCCATATTGCAGCGGTGTTGACCCCATGGCTTCTAAGGCGCTGTTCACTAAGCGTGGCTTGATGGCAAAGGAATTGCAGAAACCGATGATTTCTTCGATAAAACTTTTCTTTTCTAACCACCATTCATAGCGGTCTCTTTTCACTATCCCCAGGTCGTACCCCAACTCTGTCAGTCGGGCATCAGCATCATCTTGCCGCAGCAGGATGCGGTATTCGGCCCTTGACGTGAACATTCTATAGGGTTCGTCCACACCCTTCGTTACCAGGTCGTCAACGAGAACGCCTATGTAAGCTTCGTCGCGTTTCAATTCCAGTGTCTTGTTTGTAGAGATGTCACCACATCCGATTGAGCCGGCTTTCAAGGCGGCGTTGATGCCGGCCAGCGTACCTTGGCCGCCTGCCTCTTCGTAGCCGGTTGTACCATTCACCTGGCCCGCCATGAACAGTCCGTCAATGACCTTTGACTCCAACGTGTGTTTCAGCTGGGTTGGGTCGAAGAAGTCGTATTCGATGGCATAGCCCGGACGGTAGACGCGTATATCGCGGAATGCCGGTATATGCTTGAGTGCTTCTATCTGCACATCCATCGGAAGCGACGATGAGAATCCGTTCAGGTACATCTCGTTGGTGTCGGTGCCTTCGGGTTCCAGGAAGAGCAGGTGCTGTTCGCGGTCGGGGAAGGTGACGAGCTTTGTTTCTATCGACGGACAATAGCGCGGACCTATCGATTGAATCTGGCCGTTATAGAGTGGTGAGTCGGCCAGTCCTGAGCGTAGCGTTTCGTGAACCTCCGGGTTTGTGTAGCATTCAAAGCAGGGTAGTTGGGGTAGGGGGCGGCTGGTGTTTTCTGGGGCTTCTGGGTGAAAGTAGGAGAAACTGTGATAGTCGTTTTCGCCGTCCTGTTGACGCATGTCCTCGAAGTGTACTGACCGCTTGTCTATGCGTACTGGTGTACCAGTCTTCATGCGTGCCGTGCGAATTCCGTGGCGTGCTATGCTCTCTGTCAGATGTTCTGCAGCTGGTTCGGCTATACGACCGCCTTTCACCATCCGTCGGCCGATATGCATCAGTCCGTTGAGGAAGGTGCCTGCGGTTAGCACTATGCAGGGGGCACGGAACTCGGCACCCCAGATTGTTTTTACTCCTGCTACTTGGTTTGGGGCTGATGGGGCTGATGGGGCTGATGGGGCTGATGGGGCTAATGGGGCTAATGGGCCCTCTGTGATTAGTTCCTCTACTTGGTCTTGCCAGATGTCTAAATTATCGGTTCCATCGAGCACTCGCCGCCATTCCCAGATAAACTTGCCGCGGTCGCATTGTGCTCTGGGGCTCCAGACGGCTGGTCCTTTGCTTCGATTCAGCATGCGGAACTGGATGGCTGTCGCATCGGTCACCAACCCCATCTGTCCGCCAAGGGCGTCTATCTCGCGCACAATCTGCCCTTTGGCAATGCCACCTACGGCAGGGTTGCACGACATCTGTGCAATCTTGTTCATGTCCATCGTGATGAGCAGGGTCTTAGCACCCATATTGGCACTTGCCGTTGCGGCCTCGCAGCCTGCATGGCCGCCGCCGATGACTATCACGTCGTAGTTCTCCTTCATATCTTTCTGTTTCTGCAATTTGCTTGCAAAATTACAAAATCTTCTTTAAAAACGAGCGAAATCCAAAAATTCTTTGTAATTTTGCACGCATGACAGAGTTGATAACCAGTTTACAGAATCCCAAACTCAAGCAGTTGTTGCTGTTGCAGCAGAAGTCGTCAGAGCGTCGCCGCCAGGGTCTCTTCGTGGTCGAAGGCAGGCGTGAACTGATGCATTGCTTAGAGGCAGGCTTCTCGGTTGATAGCATCTTCTGGTGCCCGTCGGTAGTTGCCGGTTCCGAAGAGCTTCCCAAGTTGCCTTCTGGCGTCCGGGTGTTCGAGCTCAGCAAGGCAGCCTACGAGAAGATTGCTTACCGTGGCAGCACCGAGGGCATCATTGCCGAGGTGAGGACCCGCCAGCAGACGCTCGATGGTCTACAGCTTCCCGAGCGTCCTCTCGTGGTCGTGTTGGAGCGGGTCGAGAAGCCCGGCAACCTGGGGGCAATCCTGCGGTCGGCCGATGCTGCCGGCGTTGATGCCGTCATTGTCTGCGACCCTCTGACCGACCTCTGGAACCCCAATCTTATACGCTCTTCCGTTGGCGGCATTTTCAGCGTGCCCTGCGTGGCCTGCACGTCAGAGGATTGCATAGCGTTCCTGAAGGCACGAGGCATTCAGATTCTGACCGCCCAGCTTCAGGATTCCAGTCTCTATTACGACACCGACATGCAGGGGCCGACGGCTATTGTCATGGGCACCGAGGCCACCGGACTTACCAACCAGTGGCGCTGTGCTGCCGATGCTCATATCCGCATACCCATGCTGGGGCGTATCGACTCGCTCAATGTGTCGGTGTCTGCTGCCGTTCTGATGTACGAGGCCGTGCGTCAGCGGCAGTCTTCTCCTTTGACTTTGTATAAATAATGAATTTTTCTTCGCAATCGTTTGCGGATGTCATTATTTTTTGTTAACTTTGTACCCTCAACAATTGTGCACGTACCTAATACTAAGTATGTTCATTTCTATAAATAATTTAATTTCAACAACTTATGTGGTTAATCAATTCATCAATTGGTAGAAAAGTTGTAATGTCCGTCACGGGTATTGCGCTGATCTTGTTCCTGACATTCCATTGTTGCATGAACCTGGTCGCGCTGTTCTCTGAGGAAGGTTACAACATGATTTGCGAATTCCTGGGAGCCAACTGGTATGCTGTCGTAGCAACACTTGGCTTGGCTGCCCTGGCAGTGATTCACATCGTCTATGCCTTCATCCTGACGGCACAGAACAGAACAGCCCGTGGCAACAACCGCTACGAGGTTTCCACGGTCACCAAAGGTGGCATCGTGGAGTGGTACTCTAAGAACATGCTGGTGCTGGGACTCATCATCCTCGTCGGCCTGTTGCTCCACCTAAAGGATTTCTGGTACAACATGATGTTCGCCGAGATCTTCGGTGTCATCGGCACACACAGCCCTGCCGACGGTTTTGCCTACATCGTCGACACGTTCCAGAACCCTGTGTTCTCAATCCTCTATCTGGTTTGGTTCGTGGCCATCTGGTTCCACCTCACCCACGGTTTCTGGTCGGCTCTGCAGACCCTCGGCTGGAGTGGTAAGATCTGGTTCTGCCGCTGGAAGCTCATCGGCATCATCTACGTCACCCTGCTCATGCTGGGCTTCGCTATCGTGGTGCTCGCTTTCTGGTTCGGTTGCGCTCCCTCACTCTGTGGTAGCAGCTGCTGCTAATACATCGAAAATCGAAAATCTGTAAATTGAAAATTACAATTATGGCAAAAGTAATAGATTCAAAGATTCCCGCAGGTCCAGTACCTGAGAAATGGAAGGAATATAAGGCACACCAGCGCCTGGTCAACCCCAAGAACAAGCTGAAGCTCGACATCATCGTCGTCGGTACCGGTCTGGCTGGTGCATCGGCAGCCGCCTCACTCGCTGAGATGGGCTTCAACGTGTATAATTTCTGTATTCAGGACTCGCCCCGTCGTGCCCACTCTATTGCTGCCCAGGGTGGTATCAACGCCGCCAAGTGCTATCAGAACGACGGCGACTCCGTCTACCGTCTGTTCTACGACACCGTGAAGGGTGGTGACTATCGTGCCCGCGAGGCCAATGTCTACCGTCTGGCTGAGGTCAGCAACAACATCATCGACCAGTGCGTGGCTCAGGGCGTTCCCTTTGCCCGTGAGTATGGCGGCATGCTGGCCAACCGTTCGTTCGGTGGTGCCCAGGTCAGCCGTACGTTCTATGCCAAGGGTCAGACCGGTCAGCAGCTGCTGCTCGGTGCCTACAGCTCGCTGTCGTGCCAGGTGAAGGCCGGCAAGGTGAAGCTCTTCACCCGCTATGAGATGGAAGATGTGGTCGTCGTCGACGGTCGCGCCCGTGGTATCATCGCCAAGAACCTGACAACCGGTAAGCTCGAGCGCTTCAGCGCCAATGCCGTGGTCATCGCAACTGGCGGTTATGGCAACACCTATTTCCTCTCTACCAACGCTATGGGTTGCAACTGCACCGCTGCCGTTCAGTGCTATCGCAAGGGTGCTATGTTTGCCAACCCCAGCTATGTTCAGATTCACCCCACCTGTATCCCCGTTCACGGCGACAAGCAGTCGAAGCTGACGCTGATGTCAGAGTCGCTGCGTAACGACGGCCGTATCTGGGTGCCCAAGAAGCTGGAGGATGCCAAGGCTCTGCAGGCCGGAACCAAGCAGGGTTGGGAGATTCCCGAGGAGGACCGCGACTACTATCTGGAGCGCCGCTATCCTGCCTTCGGTAACCTCGTTCCCCGTGACGTGGCTTCGCGTGCCGCCAAGGAGCGTTGCGACAAGGGCTTCGGTGTGAACAACACTGGTCTCGCCGTGTTCCTCGACTTCTCTGAGTCAATCAACCGTCTGGGCCTGGATGTCATCATGCAGCGCTATGGCAACCTCTTCGAGATGTACGAGGAGATTACCGACGTGTTCCCCGGCGATGTTGCCAACGAGATCAACGGCGTGAAGTACTACAAGCCCATGATGATCTATCCCGCTATCCACTATACGATGGGTGGCATCTGGGTTGACTACGAGCTGCAGACCTCTATTCCTGGCCTGTTTGCTATCGGCGAGTGCAACTTCTCTGACCACGGTGCCAACCGTCTGGGTGCTTCGGCACTGATGCAGGGTCTGGCCGACGGTTACTTCGTGCTGCCTTACACCATCCAGAACTACCTGGCCGACCAGAGCATCTGGGGCAAGATTGGTACCGATGGCAAGGAGTTCGACGAGGCTGAGAAGGCTGTCAACGATGAGCAGGATCGTTTGCTCAACATCAAGGGTAAGCGTTCTGTCGATTCTATCCACAAGGAGCTTGGCCACATCATGTGGGAGTATGTGGGCATGGGTCGTACCGCCGAGGGTCTGAAGACCGGTCTGAAGAAGATACAGGAGCTGCAGAAGGAGTTCGACACCAACCTCTTCGTGCCCGGCACCAAGGAGGGTCTGAACGTCGAGCTCGACAAGGCTATCCACCTGCGCGACTTCTTCACCATGGGTCAGCTCGTGGCCTTCGATGCCCTCTCTCGTAACGAGAGCTGCGGCGGTCACTTCCGCGAGGAGTACCAGACCGAGGAAGGCGAGGCCAAGCGCGACGACGAGAACTACTTCTATGTAGGCTGCTGGGAGTACAAAGGCAAAGGTAATGAGCCCGAGCTCAACAAGGAGCCGCTGGAGTATGAAGCAATTAAAGTACAAACCCGTAACTATAAGAACTAAGCATTATGGCAAAGAATATTTCATTCACGATTAAATTTTGGCGTCAGAACGGTCCGAAAGATGCGGGTCACTTCGATACGCACGAAATGCACGACATCCCCGATGATACCTCCTTCCTCGAGATGCTCGACATCCTGAACGAGGAGCTCATCAACGAAGGCAAGGAGCCTTTTGTGTTCGACCACGACTGCCGCGAGGGTATCTGCGGTATGTGCTCACTCTACATCAACGGCACGCCTCACGGCCTGACAGAGCGTGGTGCTACCACCTGTCAGCTCTACATGCGCCGCTTCAACGATGGCGACGTCATCACCGTCGAGCCCTGGCGTTCGGCTGCCTTCCCCGTCATCAAGGACTGTATGGTCGACCGCGGTGCCTTCGACAAGATTATCCAGGCCGGTGGCTATACCACCATCCGCACCGGTCAGGCTCAGGATGCCAACGCCATCCTCATCCCCAAGGAGGATGCCGACGAGGCTATGGACTGCGCCAGCTGCATCGGCTGCGGTGCCTGCGTGGCTGCTTGTAAGAACGGCTCTGCCATGCTGTTCGTCTCGTCTAAGGTGTCTCAGCTCGCCCTGCTGCCCCAGGGCCGCGTAGAGGCTGCAAAACGCGCCAAAGCCATGGTCATGGCCATGGAAGAGGCCGGCTTCGGCAACTGCACCAACACCCGTGCCTGTGAGGCCGTCTGCCCGAAGAACGAGACCATCGCCAACATCGCCCGCCTGAACCGTGAGTTCATCAAGGCAAAGCTGGCTGACTAACGTTCACCTTTAATTTATATGAAGAGCGCCACGGAGGTTTTCCGTGGCGCTCTTTTGATAGCAGATTTGCAGACCGCCGTTTCTTTGGCCCTTCTGACGATGACAGGTATCAGCGCATCTTGTCGACAATAAGGGCTATGGCACCGTCGCCGGTCACGTTGCAGGCCGTGCCAAACGAGTCCATGGCAATGTAGAGCGTAATCATCAGGGCCTGCTGGTCGGGGTTAAAGCCCAGAATAGAGGCCAGCGGTGCCAGGGCTGCCATGATGCTGCCGCCGGGCACACCCGGTGCTGCCACCATGACGACACACAGCATGAAGATGAACTCAAGGAAGAGACTGAAGTCAGACGGCATACCCTCAAGCATGCAGATGGCCAGGGCGCACGACGTAATCTTCATCACCGATCCCGACATGTGGATGGTGGCGCATAGTGGTATGCAGAAGCCTGCCGTGCCTTCTGAAACGCCGTTCCTGATGCTCTGCCGCAGCGTCACGGGGATGGTGGCTGCCGACGAGCTGGTGCCGAGTGCCATCATATAGGCCGGAAGCATGGTCCACAGCAGCCGGAAGGGATTCTTGCGCACCACTGCCCCTGCTACCACAAACTGGTACAGCAGGATGAAGATGTGCAGTACGATGATGATGACGATAATGTTGGCAAAGAGCATCATGATGTGCCACACCTGTCCCGAAAAGGTCATCGACAGGAAGAGACCGAAGATGTAGACGGGCAGCAGGGGTATGAGCAGATGGCTGATAGTGCGGGAGACGACCTCCTTGAACTCTGTGGCTGCCTGACGCAATGTAGGCATCTCGCCATGAGCGATGCAGTTGCCAACAATGAACGAGAATATCAGCGCCGACATGATGTCAACCATAGGCGGTATCTTGATTGTGAAGTAAGGCTGCAATGCTGCTGCCTCTACTGGCACGTCTGTCGTGGCGTGGCTCACTATCGACGGGAACAGCAACTGCCCCGTGCCGTACGACAGCAGTCCGCAGAACACGGTGTCGGCGTAGGCAATGACAACCGTCAGCAGCAGCAGACGGCCTGCCTGACGCCCGATGTCGGCAATAGCCGACGTCACCAGGCCTATGATGATCAGGGGGATGAGGAACCCCAGCAGTTGACTGAACAAGGCATTGAACGTGATGAACAGTCTTACCAGCCATGCTGCTGACAGCATTCCGCCCACGATACCTAATACCATAGCTACCAAGATGCGCGGCAGCAGTCCTATCTTAAACGTCTTCATTTCCATTTTTCTTATTGCCAATGATGCTTTCGTGTGAATATCACTTGCAAAGATAGCAATTTCTGACGGAAGATGCCATCTATTTCAGAATTATTTGCTAATTTTGCATGCAGAATGACATTTACAGCCCATGATAGAGAGAATCACCGAACAGCCGTCGCGATACGATCATCTGGAGCAGATGTCGGTAGCGGAACTATTGCAGCACATCAATGAGGAGGATATGCTGGTGGCCGAGGCTGTACGTCAGGCACTGCCCCAAATCACCGCACTGGTTGAAGCCGTCGAGCCGAGGATGAAGCGTGGTGGCCGTCTGTTCTATGTTGGTGCCGGAACGAGTGGCCGCTTGGGCGTGCTCGATGCCAGCGAACTGCCTCCTACGTTTGGCGTGCCTGCTACTTGGGTGATAGGCATCATTGCCGGTGGCGACAGGGCTTTGCGGCATGCCGTAGAGCGTGCTGAGGACGTTGCTGAGCAGGGTTGGAAGGACCTGCAGGCGTATTCCCCCACAAGGGATGACGTGGTGCTGGGCATTGCTGCCTCCGGCACGACGCCATACGTGGTGGAGGCCGTCCGTCAGGCTCGTCATAACGGGTTGCTGACGGGCTGTATCACCAGCAACTTCCATACGCCGTTGGCTCAAACGGCGGCGTTCCCCATCGAGACCATCGTAGGTCCCGAGTTCGTGACGGGTTCCAGCCGCATGAAGAGCGGGACGGCACAGAAGATGGTGCTCAACATGATCAGTACCTCGCTGATGATCCGCATGGGGCGCGTTCAGGGCAACCGTATGGTGAACATGCAGCTGACCAACGACAAGCTGATAGACCGAGGCACGCGCATGCTGCAAGAGTCCTTAGGACTGGACTATGACGAGGCCCGAGAACGGTTGTTGGAGGCCGGCAGTGTCAGCGCTTGTCTGTCGTAATTGTGTGTCAAAGTTGAAGATGGTTGTTTTCAAGAGTCTGATTGTCAGACAGTTATTTTTTAAACTTGTGTCAGTAACCAGAAACCTCTTGACAACGGACGATTGTTTTTGTATCTTTGCAGCCGAAAACCTAAACGATTGAAAAGATGGCAAAAGGAAAAACAATTTGCAGTGTGCTGAAGTCCATCCGTAAGCAGGTGGCCGACGTCAATGAGATTAAGTATGAACCGCGTGAGTGTCACTATGAGGGTGAGTGCCGAGGCACCTGTCCGGCCTGCGAGGCTGAGGTCAGGTATATAGAGCGGCAGTTAGATATTCGCCGTCAGTTGGGCAAGGCTGTGGCCGTTGTTGGCATATCGGCAGGCTTGTCGGCTTTGTCCGGTTGTGGCGATAAGACGAAGAAAACTGACTGGGTTGGCGAGGAGGAAAGCAAGATGACAGTCAAAAAGGCCGTGATGGGAGAACTGGAGCGGCTTGACGGCGATGTGGAATACAAGTCGCCTATAGATACTGTGATAGTGGAGAAGGACCCTGCAACTATCAAGAAACGGACCGCACCATTCAAGGCTCCAGCGTCTAAGGAGGAAAAGAAAGATCCTGTTGTCCCTGATGAAGATGATGAAGTGATGGGACGGACGGGAGGAGTTGACATAGAACCCGTACCCATGCCCAATCCATCTGTTAATCCAGACTTCTACGAGAGGACATTCGACATAGTAGAACAGATGCCATCGTTCCCTGGTGGCACTAAGAAACTGATGGATTATCTTAATAAGAATATACGCTATCCTGAGGCGTTAGCCGAGACTTGTATTCAGGGACGGGTCATAATCTCCTTTGTCGTCGAGAAGGACGGCAGCATCAGCGACATCAAGGTCGCCAAGAGCCTTGACCCACTGTTAGACAAGGAAGCCGTGCGAGTGGTCAGCGGGATGCCCAATTGGAATCCCGGCAAGCAGAATGGTGTGACGGTAAGAGTTAAATACACCGTTCCCGTAACCTTCCGACTAGCATGAGCATCCCACTGATTGGCATCTGCCGCCACCGCCTCGTTACCGACGGGCAGGGAGTGACTACGCTTGTCGCTTTCCACGGTTGTCCGCTGCGTTGCAAATATTGTCTGAACGCACAATGTCTGCGGGCAGATGGCGTTTGGCGACAGATGACCGTGCAGGAGATTCTGGACGAGGTGATGGTCGATGACTTATACTTTCAGGCTACGAATGGCGGCATCACCTTCGGGGGAGGCGAGCCGCTACTGAGGAGCGATGAAATCGTGGATTTCTGTAAGAAGCGCCCAGTGGAATGGAAGATTTATATTGAGACCTCCCTAAACGTCGAGCGACGTGCTGTTGAGGCTGTTGCTCCCTTCGTTGACCATTATTATATAGATGTAAAGGACATGTATCCAGACATCTATTGCTGCTACACCTCTTTAGATAACGACCGTGTGCTGGAAAACCTTCAGTGGCTGGCCAACCACGTGGACCTTAAAAAGGTGACTATCCGCCTGCCTTATATTCCCGTCTACAACACGCAGGAGGACAGGGACAGAAGTCAGGAGCAGTTAGAAGCAATGGGATTCAAAGATTTTGACCGCTTTGACTATATCACTCCGAACGAAGCACGCTGATATCCATCTTCTTGCCGAGTCGGCTCTTCGTGCTGCGAACGGCCTGCTCCGAGCAGCAGAATGAGCGGGCCTTCTGGTGATCGGTCTTGCCGTAATACTCCATGATACAGAAGAACGTCTCCTTGGGTGTCAGCGGCGATGTGGCCTTACCGAGGGCTTCGGCAAGGGTTTCGTCCACCACAGGTAGCGTCTTCAGTACCGCCTGTTCCTCTTGTTTGCCCATCTGACTGATGTTCTGGCCGTTGATGATGGCATGCAGCACATCGATACCCACCTTGGTCTCACCAATCTCCATTTTCTGTCTGACGGTGGACACACGCTGTTGGTACATGCGATATAGTGCCTTTGTCCGTCGGACATACCAAATGGCAAGACCGGCGAACAGCAGTATGAGCACGATGACGGCAACGGTGTATATCAACTGCAGGCGTTCAGCCTTTGCCTGCTCCACCTGCGTCTGCACGTCCATCACGTTCATATACATTTCCGGCGTTATGGTTTGCATCAGCAACTGCAATTCCTCCTGTTTGCCTTCGCGATAATAGATGTAGCAGAGCAGCGAGAGGGCATTACACTCAAGCGTCGTATCGCGGCTCATCAGAAAGGCACGGTAGGCGTAGGCTTCGGCTTTCGCCAGCGAGCCGTTGAACATGGCCTCGTATGCCCGGTCTTGGAAGATGGCGGCACTGTCACAGCCCGTCATCCTCACAGCACTGTGAGGAGCCGTTTCCGGCATCCCGCAGGCTGTCAGCAGGCAGATTATGGCCAATACCAGTATCTTCATCTTCTTTATCTATACACATTAGCTGTGCAAAGATACGGAAAATGTTTCAACTGCAAAACAATTTTCCCCTTTCTTTCTTTCTTTTCAAAGAAATAATTGCTATCTTTGCGGGCGTATTGCGTGTTGTCTGTGTTATGATGAAACCCTAAAAGAATAGATATGATGAACATTGGAGACAAGGCGCCCGAAGTATTGGGCAAAGACGAACAGGGACGGGACATCCGTCTGAGTGATTACAAGGGTAGGAAGCTGGTGCTCTACTTCTATCCCAAGGATAATACCAGCGGCTGTACGGCCGAGGCGTGCAGCCTGCGCGACCATCACCAGCAGTTGCAGTCTGCCGGCTATGAGGTGGTCGGCGTCAGCAAGGACTCTGCTGCCTCTCATCAGAAGTTCAAGGAGAAGTACCAGCTGCCCTTCCCCCTGATTGCCGATGTCAACCATGAGCTTTTAGAGCTGATGGGAGCCTGGGGCGAGAAGTCGATGTATGGCAAGAAGACCGTGGGCACCATCCGCACCACCTTTGTCATCAACGAAGAGGGCGTGATAGAGCAGGTCTTTACAGGCAAGCAGATCAAGACGAAGGAACATGCCGAGCAGATTTTGAAATGAAACGATTCTGTCTAATCATCCTCGTGCTGATGGCCATTATGCCCGCAGCCAGTGCCCAGGTTACCGAACCCAGCCAGGCACCCCGGCTGGAGTTTGTCATGCAGTTGCGGGTGACCCTCGGCGAGACCTACACCGTGGGCGAGACACCGCATGGCAAGCGTATCGTCATCCCCATCACCGGCGGCACCTTTGAGGGGCCGCAGCTGAAGGGCACCATCCTCAATGGCGGTGCCGACTACCAGATAGCTTCGGCCGACGGCAGCCGTACGGAGCTGGAGGCTATCTACAGCATACGTACCGACGACGGCATCTATATCCACGTCCGCAACCGCGGACTGATTGTCAACGGTCAGGACGAGCAGGGGCGCCCGTCGTTCTATTTCAAGGCGGCACCCCAGTTTGAGGCACCGGCCGACAGCCGTTATGCCTGGCTCAACAACGCCCTCTATGTCTGCCAGCCCGACTGGAGCCAGGGCTTCAAGGGCATCGTGCTCAATGTGTGGCGCGTGCTATGAAAGAGACATAACTTAAATTCGGGAAAAGCCCTTCATGGCCCATTGGGGCATGTGGTCAAGATAGTCGTACAGCAGCCGCATGCCCTCGTCTTTCTGTGTCTCGGTCAGTTGTCCGCCATGCTTGCCGAGCACCATCTCCTTGAAAAATGCATCGGGCGTTTTGTCTGCTTCGTAGACGGGGTCACCAATGTGCTGCTGATAATACCAGAGGTTATGGCATATAACCATTACCAGCATCTCATTGTGGCCCAGCACATCAGTGAGGAACCGTTCTAAGTCGGCTTGCCTGGCGTTGGTTATCAGAGGCACACCGCCACGGGCAGCATCGGCCACCTCGTCGAGGGTGAAACTGCGGTATTCGCTGACGTGACGTCCCATCTTGTTGATGATATGCTGCTGCATCCGTACGTCACTCCATCCGTAGCGTGACATGAACACCACGTTTTCCTTCTGCAGCTTGCCCTTTGCGGGATCGTAGTCTAAGACGGGCTGCACCATCTTGTCTATCAGCATGGAGTTAGCCCAGGCATCGTCGAAAATATCATCGGCATAGTCGCTGGGGATTGTCAGGATATGTTTTTTGATATAGTCAGCCACCTGCCGGCGTGTCACCATTCCGTACAGGTTGGCCAGACCGTCGGTGACCATCTCCACCACATAGCGCAGCTTGAGACCCGGTTTCTCTTTCTTCATGTAGTCGGCTATCAGGGGCTTTGCGGACTTCAGGAAGTCGGCAGCCACGTGGACGGCATACAGCGTGCTGTCCTCCTTCCAGCCCTGTTCGGCCAGTCCGTAGTCAACCAACAGTGAGTCCGTACCACTGTCGAAGTAGGGCAGATAGTCGCCCCAGTCAGGTATGTCGCACAGCTCGTGGAGCCGTTCCAAATCCTCCTCACTAACATGGTCGAGCACCAGCTCCGGATGTTTCACCACAGCCTCAGCGTATGCCTGCAGCTGAGCGTCCTCCGGCTGTTCCTCGTCGAGGTCAATACCAAGCACATCGGCACAGTTCTGCACTTCAGAGATGTCCATACAGCCAACCAAGTCGGCCACCGTCACAGGACTGTCTGAAATGAGCACCCTCCCGTCGTCGTCACCGTCATCGTCATCATCGTCGTCATCGTCATCTAATAATCCCACGATATACTTAAACCCGTCCTCGCCCAGCGTACGGCGCAGGGTGGGCAGATAGCGGCTGGCTTCCAGCTGGCTCTCGCAGACCAGAAAGTACTCCCCGTCCTTGCCGAACTCAAACTCCATCAGGGGCACGTCGTCGGTGTCCTCCTCCAGCAGGTACTGGGCCGTCTGGAAACTTTTGTCGGGCTTCAGGCCTGCCTCCTCGGCGAAGGCTATGGCACCGTAGATGCGGTTGTGGGCCTCCTCGTAGCTGATTTCGCGGAAATCTATCAGGTCGTGGTCGCGAAACATCAGTTCGTCCAGCTCCTCCGGTTCTATCCGCAGGCGGTAGAAAGCCTCTCTGACACCCGTACACCACATATCCACCAGAAACATGCCTGCACTGACACGCCCGCCGGTATGCTCACGGGTAACAATAATATGGCACAGCCCACTGGCATCCACCATGTCGTTGATATAGCATTTGCCGATGGGCAGCGAGCGCATACGCTGTCTGAGAAAAGCCTCGGGTGAGAGGAATTGCTGCTGTGAACTCTTTTTCTTGTCTTTTTTCTTTGCCATCTTTACTACTATTATTTCATTTTCACGGGCAAAGATACAAAGAAGTTTTGAAACCACAAAATGAAAAAGGGAAATCCTAGTCACAGTATAGCAGCACAAGCTTTTTTGATGTCTATGAGCCTGGCAAGAAGATGTTTCTTCTGTCGGGCTACAGACATGTTGTAACGGGTCTGCATGTTGATGAGTAGTTCAGGATTGATACCCAAAGCCGCTTCCATCATCAGTGCAAAGTCTGTTGTTACAGGGCGCTTGCCGTTCAGTATCTCATTGAGTTGGGTATAGGGAACAGACAGCACTTCTGAGAACTTCTCATCATTCTGACTGCAAATTTAGCAAATAATTCTGGAAAAGAAACGATTTTACGATTATTCTTTGTACTTTTGCTCCAAACTTTCGATTGAGCGGCCAATGACGATGTCGTGCCGGGGCACTTTATCCCAGGAAAAGTGGGCTATGAGTTCGTTGGCGCTGAGAGGTTGAGGCTCTGGTACCAGTCCGGCCGTGTAGGCCAGAAATCCTATGATGTCGGCGGGCGAGCAGTGGCTGCGCAGGCTTCCCATGTCGAGGCTGCTGTCGCGTTTCGACAATCGCTGTCCGGCTTCGTTGCAGAGCAGGGGCAGATGGGTGAAGTGGGGTGGTGGGAACCCCAGCAGCTGGGCCACATACAGCTGTTGGGGCGATGACAGCAGCAGATCGCGGCCGCGTACCACCTCAGTGACACCTGTCAGCGCGTCGTCGACGACGACTGCCAATTGGTAGGCCCAGGCCCCGTCCTTGCGGCGTATGATGAAGTCGCCCACATGGCGGGCCAGGTTCACCGTCTGTTGGCCGTAGTGCCCGTCGGTGAACGTCACGTCGCCGTCAGGCACGATGAGGCGTGTGGCGGCTGCCGCGCCCGGCTGTGGCGGCCGGTGGCGGCAGGTGCCGGCATACACCACGCGGCCGTCGCTCTCATGAGGGGCCTGCGTGGCCAGCAGGTCGGCGCGTGTGCAGTAGCAGGGGTAGGTCAGGTGCTGGCTCTGCAGCTGCCGGAAGTAGTGCTCATAGATGTCTGAGCGCTGGCTCTGCCAGACGGGGTCGCCGTCCCACGGCAGCCCCAGCCACTGCAGGTCGTCCATCAGCAGCAGGGCATACTCGCGGCGCGAGCGCTGCGGGTCGATATCCTCGATGCGCAGCAGCCATTGGCCGTCCTGACTCTTGGCTGAGAGCCATGACAACAGAGCACTGAACACGTTGCCCAGATGCATGCGGCCCGTTGGTGATGGTGCGAAGCGTCCTTTAGTCATCGTGGTGCAAAGTTACACTTTTTTTGCCAATTATGCTGATTGTTTGCCAAAAAAAATGTATATTTGCAAACTGTTATGAATATCAAGCTTTGTTTTGTGCTGCTATGCAGCCTTATGGCGGGGCTGACAAGCGCCGCCGCACAGTCCTTCGACGAGTGGTTTCAGGACCGCACGCTGAGGCTTGACTATGTCTTTGCCGGCGACAACCGCTCACAGCATATCTACCTGGAGCAGGCCATGATGACATCGCGCTGGGCCGGACGCAAGAGCCGCCTCACGGAGACGCCTTTGCGCGGCAACGGTCAGATACGCATGAAGGACCACCTGACGGGACAGCTGCTGTATGTCCACACGTTCTCCACCCTGTTTCAGGAGTGGCAGGCCACGGAAGAGGCCACCCGCCTGCAAAAGGCTTTCGAGACCAGTTACAACCTGCCCATGCCTAAAGGGAAGGTTGACATCACCGTCATGCTGACCGACTTTCACGACAAGGTGATAGGCGAGATGACACACACGCTCGACCCTCAGGACATACTCATCAGGCGTGTCGGTGCTGCCGACGTGGCATGGCGTTACATCTGGCCGACAGATGTCACACCTGATCTGACGGGCTCTATCGACCTGGCCATCGTGGCCGAGGGCTATACGGCGGCAGAAACAGACAAGTTCTATGCCGACTGCCAGCGGGCCGTCGACGCCTTGTTTGCCCATGAGCCGTTTACGCAGTTGAAAAACCGTTTCAACGTCGTTGCCGTGGCTCCCCTTTCTAAGGACAGTGGCCCCAGTGTTCCACGTAAGAGACGGTGGAACAGCACGGCTGTGGGCACCCATTACGATACGTTCTATAGCCAGCGCTACCTGATGACCGAGCAGATGCACCGTCTGTACGACGTGTTGGCGGGCGTGCCCTTCGAGCACATCATCGTGCTGGTCAACAGCGCCATCTATGGTGGCGGCGGCATCTACAACCAGTTGCTGGTGACCACCACTGACCACCCCACATTTGCTCAGGTACTGGTCCATGAGTTTGGACACAGCTATGCCGGACTTGCCGATGAGTACTTCTATGACGACGGCTTTGAGACGATGTATCCGGCCGACACCGAACCGTGGGAGCCCAACCTGACCACAAAGGTAGACTTCAGCCAAAAATGGGCCGACCTGCTGCCTGACCCGAAGGGACGGCTGGGCCTGTTTGAGGGCGGCGGCTACCAGACGAAGGGCGTTTGGCGCCCGTCTGAGGACTGCCGCATGCGCACCAACGAGTCGCCCGACTTCTGTCCCGTCTGCACCCGTGCCATTATCCGCATCACCGATTTTTATACAAGTCACTGATATGAAGAAACTGTTTTTATTCTTGTTTTTGTTTGCCGGTCTGGCTGCTCAGGCTCAGACGGACAGCGTGAAAACGCAGAAGCAACGCTGGCCGTCGTTTCTCAGTAACGACCTGATGCCCGACGGGGTGCTGTACCTGCCGCCACCACCGGCGTTTGAAAGCCAGGAGTTTGTTACCGACCTCGTGCGCTACCACTGGGGTAAGTCGCTGCGCGACACGCCACGAGGCAAGCAGGCCCACTTCGAGGCCGGGCTGGACCTGGAGACCATCTTCACCGTGTTCTCAGGTCCTATGGGTATGGAACTGAAAAAGTCGGAATTGCCTGAACTGGCTTATCTGGTTGAGCGTATCGTCACCGATGCCAGCACGGCCACACGTAAGGCCAAGCGCCACTATAACCGCACGCGTCCGTTCCTTTATTTCAACGAGGGCACGCTCATACCCGAGGAGGAGGCCAGCCACCATACACCCAGTTACCCGTCGAGCCATTCCGCAACCGGCTGGACGGTAGCCCTGGTGCTTACCGAACTGTGTCCGGAGCGTGCCGAGCAGATACTGAAGGCGGGTTATGAGTATGGTCAGAGCCGCGTCATTGCCGGCTATCACTACCAGAGCGATGTCGATGTGGCCCGTATGGCCGCCAGTGCCTGTGTGGCCCGCCTGCATGCTGACGAGGCTTTCCAGAAGCAGATGGTCAAGGTCAAGAAGGAACTTGAGAAACAAAAGAAGAACTGATGATGCTACCATTGGAAGAACTGACGCGCAGTGTGTGCCAGGTGGCACGCCGCGCCGGGGAATATATCGCTGCAGAGCGACAGCGCTTCAGCGATGAGCGCGTGGAACGCAAGCATGCCCACGACTACGTGTCGTATGTTGACAAAGGCTCCGAGCGCCTTATCGTTGAGGCTTTGCAGGCTTTGCTGCCCGAGGCAGGCTTTGTTGCTGAAGAGGGGTCGGCAGGCTATCATGACGAGCAGTACTGGTGGGTGGTTGACCCTCTTGACGGTACCACCAACTTCATCCATGAGTTCCCGCCCTACTGCGTCAGCATTGCCCTGTGCCGTGGACATGAGATACAGCTGGGGGTTGTCTACGAGGTGACCACCGGCGAGTGCTACTATGCCTGGCAGGGTGGGGGAGCGTGGCTCGACGGCCAGCCGCTGCATGTGGCCGGCCATGCCATCAGCGATGCCCTGCTCTGTCTGCAGTTGCCGTATAACAGCGATGCCTACCGCCCTGTTATCCATCGGCTCATCGACACGTTCTACGGTCATGCCGCCAGCGTCCGTATGATGGGTTCGGCGGCCATGGCCCTGTGCTATGTGGCTGCCGGACGGCTCGACGGCTATGTGGAGAGATACCTGGGCCTGTGGGACTTCATGGCCGGTGCGCTGGTGGTCAGGGAGGCTGGCGGCCGTGTCACCGGTTTCGCTGGCGAGGACGACCTGGCTCAAGGCAATAGTGTTGTTGCCTCCAACAGCCTGATTCACCAGGACCTGCTCGATGCCGTGAAAGCATGAACCAGGCAACGGCCGACTTCATCAGGCAGCATGCCGACGGCGACGTGCGGCAGCTGGCTCTTCAGGCGAAGAAAAACCCTGAGGTGAACCTGCCTTTTGCTCTCGACCAGATAGCCGGCCGGCAGACGGCCCGGCGGAAGTTACCTTCGTGGGCTGCCATCGACGGTATCGTCTACCCGCCGCACCTGTCGATGGAGCAGTGCTCAAGCGAGCAGACGGCAAGGTACAAGGCACTGCTGGCTGAGGGCACGGAGTCGGTCGTTGACCTGACTGGAGGCTTTGGCGTTGATTTCTCGTTTCTGGCACAAGGTGCCCGCCGCGCCGTTTATGTTGAACGGCAGGAGGCTCTCTGCGCCATCGCCCGCCAGAACTTCCAGCTCTTAGGACTGACGCAGGCCGAGGTGGTCTGCGCCGACAGCGAGGACTATCTGCGCCAGATGGAGCCGGCAGACCTGATCTTTATCGACCCTGCCCGCCGTGACAGTCATGGCGGGCGCACATACGGTATTACCGACTGTACCCCCGACGTGCTGGCACTGCGCCCGCTGTTGCTGCAAAAGGCGCGGCGTGTGCTTCTGAAGCTCTCGCCTATGCTCGACTGGCGTAAGGCCGTCAGCGACCTGGGTCAGGACGTTGTCCGTGAAGTGCATATCGTCTCTGTGGGTAATGAGTGTAAGGAACTGCTGGTTGTGATAGACACCCCTCTCCACGCCCTTCCCGGCGGAGAAGGAAGGCTGGTCTGCGTCAACGACGGGCAGGTGTTTGAAACCGCGTTGTCGGCTTCCGCCACATTGCCGCTCTCTCCCTACAGGGGCGACTGGGAAGGGGCTCTCTACCTCTACGAGCCCAATGCCTCTATCATGAAAGCCGGCTGTTTTGCCGAAGTGGCCCAGCGTTTCGGTGTTGACGCGATAGCCCGGAACAGCCACCTCTTTGTTTCTGGCACCTTGGTGGCCAACTTCCCCGGCAGGGTGTTTCATATTGACACAGTGACGTCGATGAACAAGCGTGAACTAAAGGAGAAACTCGGCTCCCTGTCGCAGGCCAATATCGCTGTCAGGAACTTTCCGCTGTCGGTGGCCGACCTCCGGCGGCGGCTGAAAATAAGCGAGGGTGGCAGCACCTATATTTTTGCTACCACCCTCGCCAATGGGGAAAGGACGCTGCTTATCTGCCGCAAGACGGCCACTCCTCCTCAACCACTTCGCGGGTAACGGTCTTCTGTACCTTCTTGGTGGTTATCTTCTTGCTGTCATACTCTTCATACTTGGTCACCTTGAATGTGCCCTCACCGGTAATGATGACGCAACGGTTCTTGTCGTTCTCAGCGAACGGCTGAACGGTGTCACCCTTAGAGTCGGTCTTCAGACGGTTGGCATCCAGACCATGGTCGCTGACAAGTTTCTTGGCAACGTCGTCGGCACGGCGCTTGGCGTACATCTTGTTGACGGTAGCATTACCCGTGCCCTTGTCGGCATAGCCCGTTACGGTGAAGGTGGCATCGTCAGAGGTCTTCATCAGGTCAGCAACCTTCTTGATGGCTTCGTCGGTGCCTGAAGCCTGATCGGAATTGCTCTGGCAAATCTGGAAGAAGATGGCTTCCTCAATCTTCTTCTGCTCTTCGGTCACAACAGGACGCTTCTCCTTGACAATGATGGTGTCGGGCACATCTACCCAGACCTGCTCCTCTACCTGACGCACCACCTGGCGGGGCTTGGTATAGCGGTGGCCGAAGCGCCAGCTCAGGCCAATCATGCCACTGATCATCCAGTCGTCGGCATCGTTGGTCTTGCCGTTGAAGCGGTCGCTCATGTTGTTGGCAGCCACCTCTAATGACAGACCGAAAGGCTTGGTCACGTTGGTCTCTAAGCGCAGACCGGCACGCAGGTTGTGGCTGTAGTGGTGCTTATTGTCCCAGGCTAAGGGTGCCAGGGTGGGATTGGCGGCAACGATGGCGTTCAGGTCGTCGTTCTTCCAGCTGTTGACCAGACCGACACCTCCCACCAGGATAACGTTCAGCGGACGGGCATAGTTGCAGCTGAAGAGGCTCGACAGGTTGATCAGCAGGTCAGCGTCGGTGGTCAGGAAGTTCCATTTGTAGTCCTTGTCAAGTTGCTCGAAACGTCCCTTGGCCTGCAGGCCTGACACATGCAGGCGTGCACCCACCACGGGCGTGAAATAGTGGCCAAACGACAGGGCGCCAATGGGCTGAATCAACTTGTCAATTTTGGCATCGGTGGTAGTCCACTCTAATCCGCCTTGAACTTCCAGATAATTGTAGGACTTCAGTTTCGGGCCTTTCTCACAAGTGTGTTGTGCCATCGCGGCACCCGACATCAGCAGCGCGGCAGCTGCCACAGTGATCATCTTTCTCATACTTATTGCAATTAGTAATTTGTTGTTTTTTCAGTCGTTAACATACTTTTATGGTGCAAAAGTAACTTAACTTATTGAAAAAACCAAATTTTTCTTTTATTTTCTCAAAAAATAGCTGTATCTTTGCGACATTAATTGTGTTAAAACGGCAAATTTCCCCAAAAAGATGGCATCAGTAGAAATTAGAAAAGTAACCGACAGGAAAGGTCTGAAAGCTTTTATCGAGCTGCACTATGAATTGTATAAGGGTAATAAGTACGATGCGCCGAATCTCTATAGTGACGAACTGCATACGCTGAGCAAGGAGACAAATGCTGCTTTCGAGTTTTGCGAGGCAGAATATTACCTGGCCTATAAGGACGGGCGTCTGGTGGGGCGTGTGGCAGCCATCGTCAACCATCGTTACAATGAGCAGTGGCAGCGCAAGGCCGTGCGTTTCGGGTGGATTGACCTGATTGACGACCTGGAGGTGATGCAGGCTCTGCTGGGAGCCGTCGAGAGCTATGGGCGTGAGAAGGGCATGACCGAGATTATCGGCCCGCTCGGTTTTACCGACATGGATCCTGAGGGTATGCTCATCAAGGGTTTCGACCAGCTGGGTACCATGGCTACGATATACAACTACGACTACTACCCCCGGCTGATGGAACAGATGGAGGGCTATGAGAAGGATAATGACTATGTGGAGTACAAGGCTTTTGTTCCCAAGGGCGACATGCCGGAGAAGTTCTCGAAGGTGGCCCAGATGGTAGAGAAGCGGTATAACCTGCACTGCCCGCAGCTGAAGCGCAGTCAGGTGTTCGGCCCTGACGGCTACGGCAGGAAGGTGCTGGAGGTGGTCAACAAGACCTTCGGCAATCTCTATGGCTACTCTCAGATGACCGACCGCCAGATAGACACCTACGTGAAGGAGTACTTCAAGTTCTTCTCCATGGACATGCTCTGCGTCATTGAAGACTGGAACCTGCCTGACCACCCGGTGGTGGGCGTCGGCATCAGCATCCCGTCGCTGACACGCGCCCTGCAGAAATGCCGCAAGGGACGCCTGTGGCCTTTTGGCTGGTGGCACCTGTTCCGTGCGCTCTACCTGAAGAAGACCGACATTGTCGACTGCCTCCTTGTCGGTGTCCTGGAGGAGTACCGGCCCAAGGGGGCCAATGCCCTGCTGTTCTATCACCTCATACCCATCTACCAGAAGTATGGCTTCAAATGGGGCGAGACGCATGTCCACATGGAGAGCAACACCGCTGTGCAGGCGCAGTGGCAGTATCTGGAAAATGAGCAACATAAGCGTAGAAGATGCTATAAGAAAATGATATAATGGAAGAAATTAAGAATATAACAAACGGTTCAGACCCCCAGCCCCCTAACTTAGGGGGCTCAGATGCTAACACACCGGAGTATAACGACGATAACATCCGGCACCTGTCGGACATGGAGCATGTACGTACCCGTCCGGGTATGTATATAGGCCGTCTGGGCGACGGCTCATTGCCAGAGGATGGCATCTACGTGCTGTTGAAGGAGGTCATCGACAACTCTATCGACGAGTTTAAGATGCATGCCGGCGACCGCATAGAGATTACGGTTGAGGACAACCTGCGCGTCAGCGTCCGCGACTATGGCCGCGGCATCCCCCAAGGCAAACTTATTGAGGCAGTCTCGGTGCTGAATACCGGCGGCAAGTACGACTCCAAGGCGTTTAAGAAGTCTGTCGGACTGAATGGTGTCGGCGTCAAGGCTGTCAATGCCCTGAGCGCCCATTTCGAGGTCCGCTCATTCCGTGAGGGCAAGGTTCGCAAGGCTGCCTTTGAGCGTGGCATCATCACCAGCGACCTGACGGAGAACACGCAGGACGAGAGCGGCACCTATATCTACTTTGAGCCTGATGCTACGCTCTTCGTGAACTATCAGTTCCACGACGAGATAGTGGAAAACATGCTGCGTAACTACACGTACCTGAACACGGGGCTGACCATCATGTATAACGGGCGCCGCATCCTGAGCCGTCACGGACTCGAGGACCTGCTGAAAGACCGCATGACCACCGAGGCGCTGTATCCTATCATCCACCTGCAGGGCGAGGACATTGAGATAGCCTTTACCCATGCCAACCAGTATGGCGAGGAGTATCACAGCTTTGTCAACGGCCAGCATACCACGCAGGGCGGCACCCACCAGAGCGCCTTCAAGGAGCATATCGCCCGCACCATCAAGGAGTTCTTCGGTAAGTATGAGTATGGCGACATCCGTACCGGCATTGTCGCTGCCATTGCCATCAACGTCGAGGAACCGATGTTTGAGAGCCAGACGAAGATCAAGCTCGGTTCGCTGACCATGGCACCCGACGGCGTGAGTATCAATAAATATGTGGGCGACTTCATCAAGCAAGAGGTGGACAACTACCTGCATATCCATGGCGATGTGGCGGAGGCCATAGAGAACAAGGTGAAGGAGAGCGAGCGCGACCGCAAGGCCATGGCCGGCATCACGAAGCTGGCCCGCGAGCGTGCCAAGAAGGCTAACCTGCACAACCGCAAGCTGCGCGACTGCAGGGTGCATTTCACCGATATCAAGGACGAGCGCAAGGAGGAGTCGTGCATCTTCATTACTGAGGGCGACTCTGCCAGCGGCAGCATCACCAAGAGCCGCGACGTCAACACGCAGGCGGTATTCTCGCTCAGGGGCAAGCCACTCAACACCTTCGGACTGACCAAGAAGGTGGTCTATGAGAATGAGGAGTTCAACCTGCTGCAGGCTGCCCTGGATATTGAGGAGGGGCTCGACACCCTAAGATATAATAAGGTGATTGTGGCTACCGATGCCGATGTCGATGGCATGCACATCCGCCTGCTCATCATCACGTTCTTCCTGCAGTTCTTTCCTGAGCTTATCAAGAAAGGGCATGTCTATGTCTTGCAGACCCCACTGTTCCGTGTGCGCAACCGCCGGACGAAAATCAAGAACAAGCAGGTGGTGGCCGATGCCGACGCTAAGCCGGGTGCCAAGAAGACCGACTTCATTACGCGCTACTGCTACAGCGAGGAGGAGAGACTGAATGCCATCAGCGACCTTGGCCCCGACCCCGAAATTACCCGATTCAAGGGCCTTGGCGAAATATCGCCTGAGGAGTTTGCCGGCTTCATAGGCCCTGACATCCGTCTGGAACAGGTGACGCTGCATAAGACCGACCAGGTGCAGAAACTTCTGGAGTACTATATGGGCAAGAACACCATGGAGCGCCAGAACTTTATCATTGACAACCTCGTCATCGAGGAAGACCGACCGGAAGAAGACCAATATGAATAATTTGCTGAAATACATTTTCTGTGCAGCAGTCATGATGCTGCAACCCACCCTTGCCTCTGCCCAGATGCGCGTCAACCTGGGAGAGGACAGTCCGCTGCGTAAGTTACAGATAGCCGAGATTACAACCACCAACCTTTATGTCGACAGCGTCGACGAGGTGAAGCTTGTTGAAGATGCCATCCGTGGCATGCTGGAGAAACTCGACCCGCACTCCACCTACAGTAATGCCAAGGAGGTGAAGCAGATGAACGAGCCGCTGAACGGCAATTTTGAGGGCATCGGCGTGCAGTTCAATATGATCGACGACACGCTGATGGTTATCCAGCCCGTCACCAACGGCCCTTCTGAGAAGGTGGGCATCCTGGCCGGCGACCGTATCGTCACCGTCAACGACACTGCCATTGCCGGTGTCAAGATGTCGAAGGAAGAGATTATGCGCCGCCTGCGCGGTCCCAAGGATACGAAGGTGGTGCTGGGCATCGTGCGCCAGGGCATTGACGACCGTCTCACGTTCACGGTCGTCCGCGACAAGATTCCCGTTCACAGCGTCGACGCGGCTTACATCATCCGCCCTGGCATAGGCTATATCCGTATCGGCAACTTCGGGGCTACCACCCATCGGGAGTTCTGCGACGCACTGCAGACGCTCCGTCAGCAGGGTGCTCAGAGTCTCATCCTCGACCTTCAGGAGAATGGCGGCGGTTATCTGCAGGCGGCTGTCAATATTGCCAATGAGTTCCTGGCCAAGGACGAACTCATTGTTTACACTGAGGGGCGGCGCGTGCCTCGTCAGGACTATCGTGCCCGTGGCAACGGCATGTTCATGGAGGGCAAGGTGGTCGTGTTGGTCGACGAATATACGGCCTCTGCCGCCGAGATTGTCACCGGTGCCGTACAAGACCAGGACCGTGGCTACGTCGTAGGTCGCCGTACCTTCGGAAAGGGCCTGGTACAGCGGCCCATCGACCTCCCCGACGGTTCGATGATACGCCTCACCATAGCCCACTACTACACTCCCTCTGGCCGTTGTATTCAGAAGCCTTACGAGAAGGGCAAGCAGAAGGACTACGCCATGGATGTCTACAACCGCCTGAAAAAGGGCGAACTGACCAATCAGGACAGCATCCACTTCAGCGACTCACTGAAATTCCAGACGCTGCACCGTGGGCGCACCGTCTACGGCGGCGGTGGTGTCATGCCCGACTATTTTGTACCGCTCGACACCACGCGCTATACACCGCTGCACCGCCAGCTGGCTGCCAAGGGCGTCATTATCCAGCAGAACCTGCGCTATGTTGACAACCACCGCAAGGAGCTGAAGAAGCAGTATAAGGAGTTTGGGAAGTTCAAAAAGGAATTCGTAGTACCCCAGTCCTTGGTCGACGCTCTGCTGGCTGAGGCCAAGAAGCAGAAGATAGAGCCTAAGGATGAGGCGGAGCTGCAGCGTACGCTGCCCTATCTGAAGCTGCAGCTCAAGGCACTCATTGCCCGCGACCTGTGGGACATGAGCGAGTATTTCAGCATCTTCAACGAGGAGAGCGATATTGTGAAGAAGGCCTTGGAGGTCATTCAGCAGTAGCCGGCTATAGCAAGGCTAAGGCACGGTCTTCGGCCGCCTCCATCTGTTCGCGCTCACCAGGGCCTTTGTCATTGAGGCCGCAGAGATGGAGTATGCCGTGGATGATGACACGGTGCAGTTCTTCATCGTATGGTTTGTTGAACAGTTCGGCATTGGTGCGTATGGTATCGAGCGAGATGACGAGGTCGCCACTGATGGTGTCGCCTTCGCAATAGTCGAAGGTGATGATGTCCGTGTAGTAGTCATGACCCAGATACTCGCGGTTCACTTCCAGGATGTGCTCGTCGTCGCAGAACAGGTAGCCCACCTCGCCTACCTTCTTATGATAGGTGGCTGCCACGCGGCGTATCCATGCCGACGTGTCGCGACGGCGTATGGCGGGCATCTTCACGTTTTCAGTGCTGTAGGTAATCATAATTATTAATGGCTCATTACTAATTACTAATTACTTAGGTAGGAACTGGCTGACATCCACGCCGAAATGCTGTAGCTCACGGACAGCGGTGCTGGAGATGCTTGACAGCTCTGGTTCTGTATAGAGCAGGATGGTCTCGATGCCTCCAAGGCGGCGGTTGAAGTCGGCCTGCCACTGCTCGTGTTCGAAGTCGCTGACAGAGCGTACGCCCTTCACAATGAACTGCGCACCCTCTTGGCGGGCAAAAGCCATAGCCAGCCCGAAGTAGGTTTTTACTTCGATGGCTGGCTGGTCTCTGTAAATGTTTACAATGGTTTGAATGCGTTCCTCGGCCGGACGCATGTTTGGTTTGTTCACGTTGTCGCCCACCACGCCGATGACCAGTCGGTCAAACAGCGGCAGTGCCCGGCGCACAATACTGTCGTGGCCGATGGTGAACGGGTCGAAAGTGCCGACAAATACTCCTGTTTTCATATCTGCCGGCAAAGGTACGAAATAATTTTCACTTTCTTGCCTTTTCTGCCTTAGAGAATTCGTCAGAAAGTTCCTTGAAGAAGTTATGCTCCAAGATAATGCCAATTTTTGTCAGCAGTCCGGTGTTAATGTCCTGACGTGCGAAGATGTTGTAGACATTCGTACGCTCGCAGTTAATTTCCTTGGCCAGCCATGTTACTGGCTTGTGTCTCTGTTCGAGAACTTCTTTGATTCTTTTTCCGATGTGCATGTTAGTTTGTTATTTTAAAAAGTTAGACCATTTTGCGGTATTGTGAAGGTGTCATACCTGTTTGTTGCTTAAACAGACGGCTGAAGTAAGCCAGGTCGTCGAACCCGCATTTGTTGGCAATATCGCCGACGGGGCTTGTCAGGTCTGCCCTCAGCAGCCGTTTGGCCTTCGAAATGCGGATTTGTGTAATGTACGAGAGTGTGTTCTGTCCCGTGATGGCCAGGATGCGCCTGTTCAGCTGGGCGCGGTTCAACTGCATCTGTTCGGCCACGCTTTCCACGTCGGTCTTGCCTTTGTTCATCTGGCTGTAGACCACATCGACGAAGTGCCCGATAAACTGCCGGTCCTGTTCGCTGAGGATGATGTCTGTCTTCATCTCTGCGGGGTCCAGGGCAATGTTGGCAAAGAAGTCTTTCCTCTTGTTGTTCACTTCCTTGATGATACGCTGCGTCTTGTTACGTTCGTGTATCGTGTAGCAGAGTGCCAGGATGATGCAGATACCTACCACGGTGCTGCACAGCAGGACGGTGGTGGTGATGACGTGGGCTTGGTGCTCGTCGTAATAGCGCTCGTTGGCCTGCTCCAGTTTGCCTTGCTGTCGTTGGCGTTCCAGTTCGATACGCATGTTTTGTATGTCAGCCGACTGCTTACTGCTGAGCAGCGAGTCTTTCAGTTCTACGCTGCGCCGGTAGTGGTCAAGGGCTGCCGTGGCATTGCCTTCCTGCTCGTAGAGTTCATAGTATTGCTGGTAGACCTGGCTGCGGTGTGACAGTGAGTGTATGCTTTCTGCTGTCTCCTTGGCCTGTGCCAACAGCGTCTTGGCTTCTTGGCGCTTGCCTTGCTTCGCATGGAGGCGGGCCAGGTTCAGGGTGGCGTCCAGTTTGTGCCACTCATCCGGACTGCCGGCCATAATACTGATGGAATGCTCCAACTCTGCGATGGCCTCTTTGATGTTGCCCTGCTGCTCGTGTAGGCGGGCGAAGTGTGAGAAACAGAGTGCTTCGCCCAACTTTGACTTCGCCTGGCGATTCATGGCCAGTGAGTAACGGTAGTAAATCCAGGCCGAGTCAGTTTCGCCTATCTGTTCCTTGATGTTGCCTAAGTTGGCCAGGTTGATGGCCTGCCCCAGCTTGCTGTCAAGGGCCTTTTCGCCGGCCAGTGCCATTCTGAGGATGCTGTCGGCCTGATGAAGGTCGCCCACGGTGAGGTAGATGTTGCCCAGGCCGTTCAGTGACCTTACCCGGTTCTTCCTTACCTGTGGGTTAGTCTGGTCGTTCGACTCGATGGTGAGCATCAGGGCTTCATAGTGGTAGCGCGCTGCCTCATCGAGCAGACCTAAGCGGCGGTAGTTTGTGGCAATATGGTTCAGGGCAGCGACGATGCTGATCGAGTCGTCGGCCAATTTGGCCACCTTCAGCTCTTCTTGATGCAGTTGTATGGCTTTCTTAAACTGGTTGTTTTCGCGTGCTTCTATGCCCTCTTTCATGAGGCTGTCCAACTTCGCCGTTATCTCTTGCTTGTCTGGCGAGGTCTTTTCCGTTTCTTTGGCGCATGCCCATAACGTCCCTACCAGTGGAATGTAAAATAGCATCCACCGGCACGTTCTTTTGAGTGATTTGTAGTCACAGAACGAAGGGCTTAGCATCATGTTTTGCGCCTTTAGTGATAATTAGGTTACAAATTTAAAAATATTTTTTTTGTTGAGACATTTTTTTTAGTGAAAATACTTTAAAAGCGTTTTCTTTTTAAAAAAGGCAATTGACTATACAACCTATTGGAATTTAATTGTTTATTGGGGAATCATAAACGTTTTATCCTATTAGAACAAACAAAAATCTATGTTTTCGACAAACAATTTGCCAAAATAAGAAACCGTTAGGAGTGCTTAATCAAACAAAGTCGGTTCCATGACATTACCCGAGTAGGGATTGCGGCCAAAATGGCGGTAGGCCAGTTCGGTCACCATGCGCCCCCGGGGGGTACGCTTGATAAATCCTTCCATAATCAGGAACGGCTCATACACTTCTTCCACGGTGCCGGCATCCTCGCCAATGGCTGTGGCAATAGTAGTCAGTCCTACCGGGCCTCCCTTGAACTTGTCAATGATGGTCAGCAGAATCTTGTTGTCTATCTCGTCCAGCCCGTACTGGTCAATATTCAGAGCCTCCAGGGCTATCTTTGTAATCTTGGTGTCTATGCGGCCGTTGCCTTTCACCTGGGCAAAGTCGCGCACGCGGCGCAGCAGGGCATTGGCTATGCGGGGCGTACCGCGGCTACGGCCGGCAATCTCCAGGGCTGCATCCTCGGTAATGGGCACCCCCAGTATGTTACTGCTTCGCTCTATAATCCGCTGCAGCACCTCTGGCTGATAGTACTCCAGGTGCATGTTAATGCCGAAGCGGGCACGCAGTGGGGCGGTCAGCAGTCCGCTGCGGGTGGTGGCACCGACGAGTGTAAAGGGGTTCAGGTCTATCTGGATAGAGCGTGCCGACGGTCCCTTGTCTATCATGATGTCTATCCTATAGTCCTCCATGGCCGAATAGAGGTATTCCTCAACGACGGGCGACAGCCGGTGAATCTCGTCGATGAACAGGACGTCGTTCTTTTCCAGTGATGTCAGGATGCCGGCCAGGTCGCCCGGTTTGTCGAGCACGGGGCCTGAAGTGATTTTGAAACCCACGCCCAGCTCGTTGGCAATGATGTTCGACAGCGTGGTCTTGCCCAGTCCCGGCGGGCCGTGCAGCAGTGTGTGGTCTAACGGCTCGCCACGGTATTTTGCTGCTTCCACAAAGACCTCGAGATTCTCCACAATCTTCTTCTGGCCACTGAAGTCTTTGAAACTCAGTGGCCTGAGTGCATTCTCGAAGTCCTTTTCGCCGGCAGCAAAACGTTGCTCGTGTATGTCAAAATCCTCGTTCATTTTACAATTTTGCTGCAAAGATACAAAATAATTCATAATTCATAATTCATAATTCATAATTATTTTCTATCTTTGTACACAAAAACCAAAAATGACAATGAAAACTCATCTACTAACGATTGCTCTTGCCTTTGCCGCTACAGCATGGGCACAACCTCGACAGGAAATTTCCCTGAGTGACAACTGGCAGTTCTCGCACGACAAGCAGCTATGGCAGACGGTAACCATTCCCCATGACTGGGCCATCAGCGGCCCCTTCGACAAGAAGTGGGACCTGCAGATGGTACGTATTGAGCAGAACGGCGAGAAGGAGGCTACCGAGAAGTCGGGACGCTCCGGCGCCCTGCCCTGGATAGGCAAAGGCTACTATAAGACCACCTTCCGTATGCCTGCCGGCTACAGCCGTGCCCATCTGGTGTTCGACGGTGCCATGGCCGAGCCCACTGTCTATATCAACGGTCAGAAGGCCGGCTACTGGCCCTATGGCTACAACACCTTCCGCGTGGATGCCACACCGTTTGTCAAGAAAAACGGTGGCGAGAACCTGTTAGAGGTAGACTTGCAGAATCTGGAGGAGAGTTCACGCTGGTATCCCGGTGCCGGCATCTATCGTCCGGTGACGCTGGTCTGCACCGGCGATTCGCGTCTCGACCGCTGGGGCACCTACTTCCGTACGCTCAGCATCCATGACGGTGCTGCCGAGGTGGAGGTGACGGCCACGGCCCATGGCGGCAATGCCATAGAAATCAGCCTGCTTGACAGCAGGAACCAGGTTGTTGTAGCCGCGCATAACGACATCGACAAAGACGGGCAGACTTGCACCACGATGGAGGTGCCCCAGCCGCAGCTCTGGTCGCCAGAGAATCCCGCCCTCTACCAGCTGCGTATCCAGTTGATGAATAATGGCAAAATCGTCGATGAAATCAGCCAGAAAGTGGGTATCCGCACCCTCAGTGTCACCAAGGCTGTCGGCTTCCAGCTCAACGGCATCACGCGCAAACTGAAAGGTGTCTGTCTGCACCACGACCTGGGGCCGCTCGGCGCTGCCGTCAACAAGGCCGCGCTCATCCGCCAGATCAAGGCGATGAAGGAGATGGGCTGTGATGCCATCCGTACGTCGCACAACATGCCCAGCCAGATGCAGATGGATATTTGCGACTCGTTGGGTATGATGGTCATGGCCGAAAGTTTCGACATGTGGGTTTATCCTAAGTGCAAGAATGGCTACGCCCGCTTCTTCAAGGAGTGGAGCGAGCGCGACATAGAGAACCTGGTGCTGGCCAACCGCAACCATCCCAGCATTGTCATGTGGAGCATCGGCAATGAGATACCCGAGCAGTGGGACCCGAAGGGCGTCGACATCATCAACCGCCTGCAGGGCATCTGCCACCGTCTCGACCCCTCGCGCACCGTCACTCAGGGCATGGACAAGGCCGAGAACGCCCTGAAGTCGGGCTTCGCCCAGGCCATGGATGTGCCGGGCTTCAACTACCGCGTACATAAATACAACAAGAACATCGAGCAGCTGCCGCAGGGCTTCCTCTTAGGCTCTGAGACGGCCTCAACCGTCAGCAGCCGCGGTGTCTATAAGTTCCCCGTGGTTGTCCACGACAACTCCAAGTTTGCTTCCTGGTCAAAGAACTACGATCCCAACGCCATCAAGACCGCCGACGGTCAGTGCTCAAGCTATGATGTGGAATACTGCTCATGGTCGAACCTGCCCGACGACGACTGGGTGTGGCAGGATGACAAGCCCTGGGTTATCGGCGAGTTTGTATGGACGGGCTACGACTACCTGGGCGAGCCTACGCCCTATGACGAATACTGGCCCTCACGCAGCAGCTACTTCGGCATCTGCGACCTCGCCGGCCTGCCCAAGGACCGCTACTATCTCTATCGCGCGCACTGGAACAAGGCGCAGCACACCATCCACTTGCTGCCTCACTGGTCGTGGGGAGCCAGCAAGCGGCAGAAGGGAAACCGTATTGGCAAGGTGACACCCGTCTACTGCTACACCGACTATCCTGAGGCTGAACTTTTTGTCAACGGCAAGAGTCAGGGGCGTATCAGGAAGAATGCCGCCGAACGCCTCGACCGTTACCGTCTGCGCTGGAACGATGTGAAATATGAGCCGGGCGAACTGAAGGTCGTCGTCTACGATGAAATGGGCAGGAACTGTGGCGAACAGACGGTCAGGACGGCTGGCAAACCTGCCAAGCTGCAGCTCAGCGCCTGGACGCAGCATGATGAGTGTCGCCTCAACGCCGACGGCACAGACATGGCGTTTGTCACCGTCAGCCTCACCGATGCCGACGGCACGCTGATTCCCGATGCTGCCGACCAGCTGACCTTCGAGGTGACAGGTGCCGGAAGCTTCAAGGCCGCCTGCAATGGCGACGCCACGTCGCTGGAGCCTTTCACCGAACCCACCATGCGCCTGTTCAGCGGTCAGCTGGTGGTTGTCGCCCAGGCTGCCAGACAGCAAGGCAACCTGGTGCTGACGGTCAGTGACGCCCAGCGAGGTCTGTCGGAGACCATCACCATACCAGTGAAATAACATTGGTATCCGCTTATCCTACACCTGCTACTGATTATCAGCAGGTTACTGTGCCATTATCCGCTTGCTATCCGCTTTTATCCTACACCAAATGCCAATTTTGCGCACCTACACCCCTCCCTTGTAGGGGAGGGGGCAGGGGTGGGGTCAGAAATTAGTTGTAATCGTCCGAAGCCGTCGGACATTTGTCCGAGCCGTGGGGACTTTTTTCCTAACCTTGGGGATGGTGGTTCCCCAACGTGTATGTCTTTCTGTTTTTGGTGTAGGATAAAAGCGGATAGCAAGCAGATAATATCCTGCTAACTTGCTGATAATCAGTGGCGGGTGTAGGATGAGCGGATAATCTAAATTTTTAACCTGGTAATGTTGCCACTTGGCGCAATCCCAACTTTTTTGACAGATTGCGCTAAACAACAAAGATATTTCTTGGCTTAATCGCACATTTTTGTTATCTTTGCAACGAAAAAGAGAATCCGTGATTTGGAAATAGTTACTATAACGCCTTTGTACCATGCTCGCTTCAACCGATTTCTGTAGACAGATACTCAAATCATATTATGGCTACGACTCCTTCCGCCCCTTGCAGCAGGAGATTATCAACCATGTGCTCCAGCGGAAGGATGCTTTGGTGCTGATGCCTACCGGCGGAGGCAAGTCGATATGTTTCCAGATACCGGCCTTGATGATGGAGGGAACGGCCATCGTCGTTTCGCCACTCATCTCGCTGATGAAGGACCAGGTGGAGGCACTGCGGGCCAACGGCATAGCGGCAGAGGCTCTGAACAGTGCCAACGACGAGACAGCTAACCGGCAGATAGCCGAGCGGTGTCTGCGGGGCGACATCAAACTGCTGTATATCTCGCCAGAACGGCTGATGACGGAACTGAAGTGGATGCAGACCATGCTGAAGGTGTCGCTCTTTGCCATTGACGAGGCACACTGCATCTCGCAGTGGGGGCACGACTTCCGACCCGAATACACGCAGTTAGGCAATCTGCATGAGCTGTTCCCCAATGTGCCCGTTATGGCCCTCACGGCCACTGCCGACAAGATAACCAAGGCAGACATCATAGAACAGCTGCACCTGAAGGAGCCGGAAATCTTTATCAGTTCGTTTGACCGTCCAAACCTGAGCCTGGATGTCAGAAGAGGCTATGCGGCCAAAGAGAAGCTTCGCACCATACTGAACCTGATTCGCCGCCATCCCGCAGAAAGCGGCATTATCTATTGCCTGGCCAAGAAAACTTGTGAGAAGCTGGCAGAGAAACTTCATAAGGAAGGCGTGTCGGTAGGTGTCTATCATGCCGGGTTGCCCACAGACGTACGGAACCGCGTGCAAAACGACTTCATCAACGACCGTATTCAGGTGGTCTGTGCGACGATTGCCTTCGGTATGGGTATCGACAAGAGCAATGTGCGCTTCGTGGTGCACTATAACCTGCCCAAGAGCATAGAGAACTACTATCAGGAAATAGGTCGTGGCGGGCGCGACGGACTGCCGTGTGAGACCATTCTGTTTTACAACCTGGCGGACATCATCACGCTACAGCGTTTTGCAGAGGATAGCGGACAGCGGGAAATCAACACAGAGAAACTGCAGCGCATGCAGGAATATGCCGAGGCACAGGTTTGTCGACGGCGTATCCTGCTGAACTATTTCGGCGAGACCTGCGACAAGAGCTGTGGCAACTGTGATGTATGCCATACCCCCCCGCAGACGTTTGACGGGACAGAACTTGTCCAGAAGGCACTCTCTGCCATCCTCAGGACGGGCGAGCAAGTGGGATTCACGCTGACGATCGACATTCTGCGCGGCAATTTTACACAAGAAGTCTTGTCGCGTGGCTATAACCAGATAAAGACCTTTGCCGCAGGCAGGGATGTGCCGGTAAGAGACTGGCACGACTATCTGCTGCAGATGTTGCAGATGGGCTATATCGAGATAGCCTACAACGAGGACAGCCATATCCGTGTTACCCCGCTCGGCCAGGACGTTGTCCGTGGCAGGGCCAGGGTACAGCTGGTTGTTATCACCCGTGAGGATTTCAGCGTTAGGGGCCGTCGCAGACAGATGATGGAAGCACAAGTCTCGGCTGTGACCGTTAGCGGGCAGAGTGAAAACATGGAGTTGTTTGAGCGGCTGAAGGCTCTGAGGAAGGAAATAGCCGACGAAATCAACTGTCCGGCTTTTGTCGTGATGTCTGACAAGACGCTGCATGCACTGGCTACTGATATGCCTACCACGCTCTCAGCCTTCGGCAACGTCTATGGTATAGGTACGCATAAGCGCGACACCTACGGCGAGCGCTTTATAGAGGTGATAAAGCCGTTTGCACCAGCGATGGAGGAGTTGCCGTTTCCTGTTACGCCTTACATCCCAGCGGAAACTCCCAAAGAGAAAAAGCCGAAGAACCAGATAACGATACAAGGAAAGCCATACCTTATTGACCTGGATATATGGGAGTCGATAGAATGGCGCAAGGTGTTGAAGGAAATAATGGAAAAGGCCTATTGGAACTATCAGGGACTGCTTGAAATTCGCCTCAGTGATTATGTCGCTCCGGATGCGGAACGGCGAGATGAGATTGTCGCAACGCTGTGCCATCTCCTGAAAGATGGTTATCAGATGAAGGTTAATGAGCAGACAGGCGTGGTGACAGTCGATCAGAAATACGATTACGACAAAGACGGACAAGTAGTGACGTTGCCGTCAGGCTCCTTCTTTGAGACACTTTCCCGCTTCCGCCTGTTCGTCATCCAGAACAAGCGTTTTCCCTTCATGGATGGCGAACACGACGAGATTGCGCTGAGGAAGTGGCATAGAGAAGTTGGTCATGGGTTGGTGGCGATGACAGACGAGGAAAAGATTCTGTTCGGTAATCTGAGCGTAGAGTTTGCCGATGTACCCAAGAATAGAAGCCAGTTAGAAAAGATGAATAACCCGGAAAATTCATAACCGCTATGAAGATAGGAAATATAGAATTTGGCGAGCGTCCGCTGTTCCTCGCCCCCATGGAGGATGTGACGGACATTGGGTTCCGCATGCTGTGCAAGCGGTTTGGGGCGGCTATGGTCTACACCGAATTCGTGTCGGCCGAGGCCCTGATACGCGACGTGAAGACCACCATCCGCAAGCTGACCATCAGCGACGAGGAGCGCCCCGTGGGCATCCAGATTTACGGTCGCGACGCTGAGGCGATGGTAGAGGCGGCCAGGATTGTGGAGCAGGCCGGCCCCGACCTGATAGACCTGAACTTCGGCTGTCCGGTGAAGAAGGTGGCTGGCAAGGGTGCCGGTGCCGGAATGCTGCAGAACATTCCGAAGCTGCTGGAGATAACGCAGAAGGTGGTGGAGGCCGTCAGCCTGCCCGTGACGGTGAAGACCCGTCTGGGGTGGAACCACGAGCAGCTCATCATCACGTCGCTGGCCGAGCAGCTGCAAGCGTGTGGCATCAAGGCGCTGACCATCCACGGTCGCACGCGCTCGCAGATGTACACCGGTCAGGCCGACTGGACACTCATTGGCGAGGTGAAGAAGAACCCCAAGATACACATCCCCATCATCGGCAACGGCGACATCACGTCGATAGACGAGGCCGAGGCCGCCTTCGACCGCTACGGTGTGGATGCCGTCATGATAGGCCGCGCCACCTTCGGCGCCCCCTGGGTCTTCAGTCGCCAGCAGCTGACCGTTGACGAGAAGATAGACATTCTTGAGGAGCAGCTGCGCCTGAACATGGCCCGGCTGATTCTGACGAGGAAGCCGGGCGACACGAACTACGCCGTCGAGAAGCGCGCCATCCTGCATACCCGCCGCCACCTGGCCGCCACGCCGGTGTTCAAGGGCATACCCAACTTCCGTGAGACGCGCATCCAGATGCTGCGTGCCGAGACGCAGGACGAGCTGCTGACCATCCTTGAGAACTGTCGAGAACTGCTAAGAACGCTGACGCCATGACCGCAAGACATGCTCTTCCGCTCCTGCTGCTGTGGGCTGCCACGACGCTCTGCGCTCAGGCTCCATGCAAGGTGACCTACTACGACGAGGAGGACGGCCTGGCTCATAGCCATGTGACCCAGCTGCTGCAAGACGAACAGGGCTTTATATGGTTAGCCACGTGGAACGGGCTGTGCCGCTTCGACGGCTATGAGTTCCGCACGTTCAAGTCGCAGGTGGGCGATGGCTGCAACATGGCCACCGACCGTTTCCGCGACATCGCCCTGCGGCCTGACGGGAAGATGGTGTGCCGCGTCGATGATGACTTCTTTCTCTTCGACACGCGTACCTACCGCTTCAGCAATATCGCGGCCGGGGAGGCAGAGCAGGCAGCCAAGGACATAACACGCTACCGCCGTAGTGTTGCCCTCAGGGGCGACGACGGCCTCACCTTCTTCAGTTTCACCGACAGGCAGGGAAACCGCTGGACCACCAACGGGAATGGGGTGAGCAAGGAGACCGACATGGTCAGCCACGCTGAACGGCTCGACATCCAGCCCAAGGCTGAGGTGAAATGCCTGTTCAAGGACAGCCGTCAGCGCTACTGGGTGACGACGCGCGACGACGGTGTCGTCCGCGTCTACGCCATGTCCGACGGCCGTCTGTTGGGCTTCCTGGGAGCCGACGGACGCCTGCACCCGCAATACACGCCGTTTGGCGCGGCCGTCTATTGCATCTTCGAGTCGGCCGACGGTACGCTGTGGATGGGGACAAAGCCCGATGGACTGTTCCGGCTGAAGGAGACGGCGGCAGGCGTGTTTGAGACAGACCATTTCACCGACCTGCCCAACCAGAACGTCTACAGCATCTGTGAGGACCGTCACGGACGCCTGTGGATAGCCACCCTGGGCGGCGGCATCTGCTATACCGACCAGCCGCAGGCAAAGACACCGCACTTCATGACCCCCAGAGGCTATCCGAAGACCGCAGGTCAGCGCGTGCGTTATCTCTGCCTGACGCAAAACGGCAGCGTCCTGCTGGCTGCCGCCACCGACGGACTGCTGGTGACCGCTTTGCAGGGGGATGCCGACAGTATGCAGTTCCGCCTGCATCAGCGTGAGTCGGACCGTGCCCAGAGTCTGAGCAGCAGTGCTACGATGGACATCGTGGAAGACCGTGGGAAGCGTATCTTTGTCAGTACAGAGAGCGGCGGTGTCAACCAAATCGTGTACAGCAGCCCCGCTGAGCTGCTGGCCGGGAGCCTGTCGTTCCGCCATCTTACGGCGGGAAACCACCTGTTGCCATCGGACGTGATATTGTCGCAGACCCCGATGGGCCGTGGCAGGACGTTGCTGGTGAGCAATCACCTGGTGACGCTGATGGACAGCACAGGGCACTATCGCGTACTTGACGCCCACTTCTTCCGCCCCACGGTGCCGACGACCGCTGCCGGGGGTGCCGACTACCGCTTCAGCGATGCCCACCCGCTGCCGTTGAACGGAGGACGGTGGCTGCTGGGACTCAAAGACGGTGCCCTCGTCACCTCAGAACAGCAGATGTATCGGAAGGCCTACACGCCACGGATGGTGCTGACGGGCATCTCCATCCAGGGGGCTGACGACAACTGGACCATAGCCTACGCCGACACCGTCAGGCTGCAGCCCACAGAGCGCAGCTTCACCCTCCACTTTGCCGCCATCGACCACGAGGCCGCCGACCGCATCAGCTATGCCTTCCGCCTGTTGCCGAACAGCCAGTGGAACTACATCGGCCATAACCGTTCGGCCACGCTGCTCAACCTGGAGCCGGGCACCTACACCATGGAGGTTCGCTCCACCAATAGCGACGGTGAATGGATGGACAACACGCGGCGACTGGTGGTCATCGTCACCCCCACCTTCTGGGAATCGACCACGGGGCGCCTGCTGATGGTGGTGCTGCTGATGATGACTGTCGGGGGCATTGTCTGCACCTTGTTATATATCAGGCATATCAAGCGCAAGCAGCGTGAGACCTTGGAGAAGTATCTGTCGTTAATCGAGGAAAATTCGAGGTACGAGGATAGTTCGAGGTACGAGGTGCGAGGTACGAGGTGCGAGGATAGTTCGAGGAGCGAGGATGGTTCGAGGTACGAGGTACGAGGTACGAGGAGCGAGGAGGACCCCGTGCTGAAACGTGTGATGACGTTTATCGAGGAGAACCTTGCCAACAGCGATGCCGGTGTGGGCGACATGGCTGCCGCTGCCGCCACCAGCCGCTCGGGACTGCAGCGCAAGCTGAAACAGACCATGGGCATCACCCCGCAGGACCTGCTGCGCGAGGCCCGCATCAAGCATGCCTGCCTGCTACTCCGCTCCACCGACAAGACGGTGGCCGAGGTGGCCTACGCCTGCGGATTCACCGATCCGAAATACTTCAGCCGCAGTTTCAAACAGAGCGTCGGACAGACCCCGTCAGAATATAAAAACCAAGCGTGACGAGGGGGGACACGCACGTCATGAAGGGGTGAAAAGCGCATAATGACGCGTTTTTCACCCCTTCATGATGCAAAATTCTCCCCATTCCATCGAACTAATATAGTAATTTTGCAGCCAGAAAACAATTTAATCAAACTACTGACTGCAATATGAAAGCAAAAATCGTCACACTTCTGACAGCAGCACTGATGGTATGCACAGCAACCGTCGGTGCTAAGAAAGTACACACACTGGGCGACTCCACCATGGCTCCCTACGACGAGTCGGCCACCGTTACCCGTGGCTGGGGCATGTACTTCGGCAACTTCCTGACCAACGGATGGACCAGCATCAACTATGCCAAGGGGGGCCGCGACAGCTACGGCGGCTACAATGAGCTGTGGCAGACGGCCAAGAAGAACGTTGAGGCCGGCGACTATGTGATTATCACCTTCGCGCACAACGACGAGAAGAACAGTGGCATGGACGGCTACCAGCTGAAAGCCTACTACGAGCGAATCGGCGATGCCACCGCCGCCGCTGCCGTCGACCTGCGCGGCAGTATTCCCTCCACCACCTACAAGCAGAACCTCGCCAAGATTGTGGACGAGGCCAAGGCCCTGGGTGCCACACCTATTATCTGCTCGCCCGTATGCCGCAGCTATTTCAACGGCTCGAAGATTCGCCGTAACGGTCGCCACGACCTGGGCGACAGCTACAAGGTGCTGACGGAGAATGGCCCGGTAGACGGTCCCAAGCTGGCCGAGGACGACCACACGATGGACTATGCCTACCACTCAGAGCAGCTGGCCAAGGAGAAGGGTGTCAGTTTCATTGACCTGACCACTGCCACTGCCACACTCTACGAGAGCTATGGCGACGCCAAGTGCCACGAGTATCTGTTCGACGGTGAGGGTTCCACCCACTTCAACACCACCGGTGCCCTGCTCGTTGCCCGCGAGTGTGCCAGGCTGATGAAAGCCCAGGGCATCATGGCCAACGACATCTCACTGCCCACCGACATATCTGTGACACCCGCTACCGGCAATCTGGGTGATGCTTATAAGGGTCAGACCCTGACCAAGGAGTTTACGCTGAATGGCTTCGGTCTTACCCCCGAAGAAGGTTCCGTCAGCATCACAGCTACAGATGGCATACAGCTCTCTACCAATAAAACCACCTGGCAGCAGTCGCTGACAGCCACCTACCAGGCTTCTACGCTGGTACAGACCTTCTATGCCCAGGTGGTGCTGACAGAGAACGGTGCCTTCAACGGTACCATCACCGTCAAGCAGGGTAGCAAGACCATCGAGATTCCCGTCACTGCCACGGCCGTGGTGCTGGAAGGCGGTGTCGAGGTGAAGGCCTACTGGCGCTTGGAGAAGGACGACACCTACGAGCTGACGGGACCGGCCACCGTCATCGGCGAAAGTTTCAAGGGCATGGAGGTGCAGCGCTACAGCAACCCCAACGCCAACACCGTCTGGCCTGACTGGACCGGCTTCGACGCCTCTCGCAAGACGCAGCGTAATGTCATCACCGGCGGCACCTGGCCTGCCGACGAGATTGACGACAACCCCGAGCGCTATATCCAGTGGGGCATCAGTCCTGCCGCCGGCATGGAACTGAAGATCGACGCTATCAGCCTGTTTGCCTGCGGATGCGGAGGCAACGGCATGTGCAGTCATGTCTACTATTCGACCGACAACTTCGAGACACGCACCACCATGTTCGAGATGAAGAAGATGCCCGCCAACAACATGCAGTATGTTGAGTCGAAGCCCGTCATCTCGCTCAAGGAAGGCCAGCAGCTGCTCGTCCGCGTCTATCCCTGGTATAACGGCACCGCTACGGGCAAGACCATCTGCCTGAGCGACCTGACCATCCATGGTATGGCCGTGGACGCCAGTGGCACGGGCATACAGACCATTGCTTCACAGCCGCAGGCAGCAGGCTCGAAATGCTACGACCTGCTGGGACGTTCGCACAACTCCTTTCGCAGCGGCCTTAACATTGTGCGCACCAACGACGGTTCCATCAAGAAAATCATCAACAAATAATGAGAAAGTATCTATTCATAGTACTGCTGTTGCTGGGCATCAGCGCTCAGGCAGAGAACTACCCCTATCGCAGTGACTACCTGTGGCTGACGGTGCCCGACCACGCCGACTGGCTCTACAAGACTGGCGAGAAAGCCAAGGTCGAGGTGAGCTTCTACCGCTATGGCATGCCTCAGGACGTGGAGGTGACATACGAGATAGGCCCCGACATGATGCCGGCAACGGCATCGGGCAAGGTGAGGCTGAAAGGCGGCAGGGCTGTCGTTGACATGGGCACCATGAAGACTCCCGGCTTCCTCGACCTCCGCCTGACGGCACAACTGGACAACCAGAAGTATGAGCACCATGTGAAGGTGGGCTTCTCGCCCGAACAGCTGAAGCCCTATACCAAGAACCCCGCCGACTTCGACACCTTCTGGCAGAAAGCCTTAGAGAAGGCCCGGAAAGAGGTGAGCAGCGAGCGGTTAGAGGTGAGCAGGACCAGGGCAGACGAATACTGCACCGCCGAGACAGACATGTATCTGCTGAAGATCAAGACCGACCAGCAGCACAGTATCTACGCCTACCTGTCGATGCCGAAGGAAGCCGCCCATGGCCAATCCTCTGACCGCCGGTTCCCCATCGTGCTCTGCCCTCCCGGTGCCGGTGTGAAAACCATCAAGGAGCCTATGCGCAACCTTTACTACGCCAAGAACGGCTTCATACGCTTAGAGATGGAGATTCACGGCCTGAACCCCACGATGACGGCCGAGCAGTTCAAGGAGATCAGCAGTGCCTTCGACCGCGAGAACGGCTATCTGTCAAACGGTCTCGACAACAAGGACAACTATTATATGAAGCATGTCTACGTGGCCTGCGTACGTGCTCTCGACTACCTCTGCTCACTGCCTGAATGGGACGGCAAGAACGTCTTCGTGCAGGGCGGCAGCCAGGGCGGTGCCCTGGCACTCATCACCGCCGGTCTCGACCGCCGCGTCACGGCCTGCGTGGCCAACCACCCGGCTCTGTCGGATATGGCAGGCTACCTGGCCAAACGTGCCGGCGGCTACCCGCACTTCAACAAGCAGAACGGCATGCTGACGCCACAGAAGGTTGAGACGCTGGCCTACTACGATGTGGTGAACTTCGCCCGCCGCATCACCTGTCCGGTCTACATGACCTGGGGCTACAACGACAATGTCTGTCCGCCCACCACCAGCTACATCGTGTGGAACCTCATCACGGCCCCCAAGGAGCCGCTCATCACTCCCGTCAACGAGCACTGGACTACCGCTGACACCAACTACGGCCAGATGCTTTGGCTCAAGAAACATATCAATACGCAAAAATTGCAAACCTGGAACAATGATTAACCAATAAACAAAACCAACAATGAAACAAGAACAAATCATGAAACTATGGGCAGCCTTCATGTTGCTGCTCACCACATGCGCGGTGCAGGCACAACCCGTTGATGAGAAAGACTTTACCCTCTCCTGGCCCTTGGGCAAGGGTACTGACGATGTGACGGCTGCCGAAGTGAAAACTGCCGGACTGTTCAGCGTGGCTGAGTTCGACTACGGCAAGATGACTGTCTCGACACAGCGTGCTGCCGGGACATCGCAGCAGACGCTCTACAAACCGTCGAACAACAATGCCGGTGCTGCTAACGACGACGATGTGCTGACCTTTACCATCAAGCCCAAGAAGGGCCTGACCTTTGCACCCAAGTCGTTCAGTTTTGAATCGTCAAAATGGGGCACTAACGGCGGCAAATTCGATGTAGTGGCCATTGCCGGTGGTAAGGAGACGGTGCTTGCCACAGGCTTCAGTCCCCTGCGCAATAATGAGTTTTCGGCCGTTTACTACGACCTGTCGGCTGTGACGCTCGATGAGAGCGGCCTTGTGCTGAAAGTCAAGGTCTATGGCCTGGCCTCGAACAAGGAATACGGCTTTGGCAAATTCGTCGTCACGGGCGACGTCAGTGGAACGCCTGAGGCCGTCCCCGTCTATACCATGAGCGTCAAACTGGGTACTGAGGGTGCCGGCACCGTGTCCTGCAACCCTGCCGGAGCAGAGTTCGACGAGGGTACCACGCTGACGGTCACTGCCACCGAGAACTTCGGCTATCACTTTGCCGGATGGACGGATGCCGAGGGTAACACGGTATCTGCCGAGAATCCTTACACCTTCGAGATCAAGGCCAATACGGCATTGGTTGCCTCCTATACCAAGAACACCGTCTATGCCCTGAACATGAAGTGGACGGGCGGTGCCAACGAGAACCTGCTGCAGTTCCAGCCCGTAGGCAACTATGTGGACGGCGTACACTACTATGAGGAAGGTACCGACGTGAAGGTGACGGCTCAGAACAACCGCATCCTGACCTTCACAGGATGGGAGGGCGACGCCCAAGGCACCAGCACAGAATATGAGTTCAAGATGGACGGTGAGAAGAACGTCACGGCAAACTTCTCGGCTGCCGACTTCATCGTGGGCTGGGACCTCTACTATGACAGTCCCAAGAGCGAGCGTGCTGCCGACTACAAGGCTGACACGGAGAATGCCGGTCTGCTCAGTCTGCGCAATGCTGCTGGTGAGACTACCAGCTGGCTGGCCAATGGCGTGGCTGCCGGCAAGATGAACGGCAAGTACGGAGCCCGCGTATGGCGCCCCCTCACCGGCAACTACTATTTCGAGATATCGTTCTCTTCAAAGGGTTACGAGAACCTGAAACTGTCGGCATCTGTTGGCGACGACTATAACGCCCACAGCATCATCTTCGCACAGTATAGCACTGACGGCGGACAGACCTTCAACACCTTTGGCACCTACAACCTGCCTAACCGTGGCTGGGACTCGCAGGAGTTTGAACTGCCTGCCGACGCTGCCGGCATAGACCGCCTCTTCATCCGCTTCATGCCCGACTACGACTCACCGATGACCGGTGTGGAGAGCGCCAACGACGGTACGGCCATTGCCGACATCTTTGTGCTGGCCGACGCTACCGGTGCCGCTAACGAGACCGCCACGCTGGTGTCGAGCACACCCACCGACAAGGCTACCGGCGTGTCGCGCAACGGTTCGGTCATCCTGAACTTCGACAACAAGGTGAAGGCCGGCGCTGGCAAGGCCACCCTCAACGGTGAGCAGATAGTGCCCGTCATCAGCGGCAAGAGCGCTATCTTCAAATACAGCGGACTGGCCTACAACACGGCCTACACATTCAGCATGCCCGAGGGTGTGCTCGTCAGCCGCAGCGGCAAGGCCGTGGCTGCTACCGAGCTCAGCTTCACCACCATGGAGCGCCAGCAGCCTGAGGCAAGGCTCTACGACGCTGTTGTGGCTAAGGACGGCAGCGGCGACTACACCACCCTGCAGGCCGCCATCGACGCTGCTCCCGAGGGACGTGCCAAGCCCTGGCTCATCTTCGTGAAGAACGGACGCTACAACGAGCATATCGACATCCCGGCTAAGAAGCCCTACCTGCACATCATCGGTCAGGAGCGCGACAAGACCGTCGTCTACGACAACCGTCTCTCTGGCGGTGACAACGCCTACCCCGTAGACCCGGGTGCCACCGTCGTGGTGAAGGGTGCCGACACCTTCTTCGAGAATATCAGCTTAGAGAACAGCTACGGCTATGAGAAGCTCGACGGTCCTCAGGCCCTGGCCCTGAACACTGTGGCCGACCGTGTCTGCATGAACAACGTCGCCCTGCTCAGCTACCAGGACACGTGGATTACCTCCAGCAGCTCTACCGCCCGCCACTATATCAAGAACTCGCTGATTGAGGGTGCCGTAGACTTCATCTACAACAACGGCGACGTCTACCTGGACGGTGACACGCTCCAGATCAACCGTCCCAGCGGCGGCTATATCGTGGCTCCCCGTCACACGGCCGACACGAAGTGGGGCTATGTGTTCCAGAACAACATCATCCGTCCGCGCAAGGGCATCAACGTCACCGACGTGTGGCTCGGACGCCCCTGGCACGACCAGCCCAAGACCGTGTTCATCAATACGCAGACCTTCATCAATATTCCTGCCAAAGGCTGGTACAACACCATGGGCGGACTGCCCGCCATCTGGGCTGAGTACAACACCGTGGACAAGGACGGCAACCCCGTTGACCTGAGCCAGCGCGAGACATACTACTATTATACCGACCGTGACACGGGCAAGAAACACGAGGTGTTCAACGTGAAGAACACGCTGACTGCCGAGGAGGCTGCCCAGTACACCTTGAAGAACGTATGCGGTGGCGACGACAACTGGCAGCCCGACCTTATGTGCGAGGCCTGCGACGCCCCGGTGGTCAAGGCCAACGGCACGCAACTCTCATGGGAGGCCGTACCCTTCGCCATCTGCTATGTAGTGACGAAGAACGGCGAGGTGGCCGGCTTCACGACAACAACCTCCTTCGATGGCTACACAGAGGCTGACGTATGGCAGGTGCAGGCTGTCAACGAGAATGGTGGACTGAGCCAGAAGGCCACGGTCAGCACTACTGACGGCATTGTGGCCGTTACCTCTAAGGCCGCCGCCGCCTCGCAGTCAGTCTATACCGCCGATGGCAAGCGTATCAGCCAGATGCAGCGTGGCCTGAACATCGTCCGCATGGCCGACGGCACGGTCTGTAAGATTCTGGTGAAGTAATACTCCGGAGGCCTGTCGCAAGAGCGACAGGCCTTTTTTACTATTTTTCTATTTACGATTTACAATTGATTCCAAGTCAGCGACTCGCCGCTCATAATCTGGAAGGCCTCGCCGATGGCTTGCAGATTGCCCAGCAGGCCGATGAAGCCACGTGCAAAGTCTTCGTTCCACCGATGATAAATTCTCCCGCTTCAGCGCCTCCTCCGGCATTTCCCCATGCTCCATCTTTCCGCCAGGGAATTCCCACCAGTCTTTCCATTCGCCATACCCTCGTTGGGTTGCGAATATCTTATCCTCTTTGCGAATAATCGCTGCTACTACTTCTATTTGTTTCACATTGATAGAATTCTTTAAATTCAAACAGAGCTTGTTAACCTTCACCGTCGACAATCAGCTTCTGCCGTCTTAGACAGCACAATATTTGCCAGACAAACTGCGTATTCTGTTTCAGAGTCCTTTGGTTTCCAAGCCAGCGTATAGCTCACCTTAGCACTTGTCACTTCATACCCTTTGTCCGTCCACGCCTTCAATTTATCTTTGCCAGAAGCAGATAATGCAGCAATCTTACAAAAACCGACTTGTCATCAGCAGCAATGAAATCTTCAATATTCGATTCGACAAAGACTTAACCAGTCGGAAATCGTCAGCCCCCATATCCTGCGCTTCGTCAATGACCAGTACACTCTTGGCTATCTTCGACTGTTCCACCTCACCGTTTTCAATCATCTCGGCAGCCCGTCGCACGACATCTTTTGCTTCATCGAGACTTCCCTGTTTGCCTATCAGGTCAAAGCTATAGGAGTGGAATGTCTTAATATCCACATAGTGTGCAGCATTGCCAACCAGACTAATGAGCCGTTTCTTGAATTCAGTAGCCGCCGCCCTTGAGAACGTAAGCATCAGCAGTTGCTCGTGCTTCACATCCTCCATCAGTAATAGCGAGGCAAGTTTATGTACCAGCACTCTCGTTTTGCCGCTACCGGGGCCTGCAGCCACTACGATATATTTCGACTGTTTGTCGCCAATAATCTCACATTGACGGCTGGAGAGTTCACCAAAGAGTTTATTGTATTTGGCAGGAGTTATATTATGATCAATCTGTGTTCGCCGTTGTCGCCAGTCGGGTTGACTTCGTTTTTCGCCTTCGTTGTAGTTTATGTATTTGAAGAACCCTCCAAACTGTTCTGTATCATAGAGCAGCTGGTAGTATATTTCCTGTCTGTCAGGCGACAATTGATTCCATGCTGCCACTTCGTCATTCAACAGGTTGCGAGCCTTCATCGAGTCGTTGACAGGATTGTTCAGTTCGTCCACCTGCAACTTGTCATCCTTCACCAGATGGTGATAGGGCCGTTTGGGAAAGAGCAACGGCGAAAGAAACAAAGTGTCAACAATCGTGGGATTGCCCCTCAAAGTAGTATAGTCTTCCCTAACCGCTCCGTAATCCGCTACCTTTTTCGTATGCGGATCCACCTCTGTATCAATAAATACTATCATGTCCTTATTGGACGATATTTTTTTTAGTCTGTGAGGAACCGTCGGAGTAGGCATGACGTCGGATGTTGACACCACGCTGATTGCCATTTGTGCGACGGCCCTGCATGTTATAATATTCGGTATGCATAGGAGATTTTCGAGATGTTGCTGCCTTTGTCGTATTGACAGCGGAGGTGTTGTTGCCATCTCCGCTGGCAGGACTCAGACACATCTCCTGCAAGGCTGGATAGCCCTTTGCCGTCATCAGCGCATCCCAGTTGGCCGGCAGGTCGATGCTGACAGTAGAGAAGCCGCCGCCAGGCATGGTCTGTACCTTATTGCGCGAGGCATCGCCAGTGATGAGGAATGCCGTCTGGCCTTTCTCCATCGTGGGAATGGTGGTCATGGACATGGCGTCGGTGTCGTACCATACAGGCGTTGTGGTTTCTGCGCCATCTTCAGTACTAATGATATGACTCAGATACTGACTAAAGGTGTGCTCCTCGCCATCCTTGCGACTGCCCGGGTTGGCATAGTAGTTGGCAAAGGCACGCTCATAGGCAGAGCGGCGCGAGTTGATGATTAAGGCATCCTCAAGACTGCCGATGGTGGGATAGCCGTCTTTCAGGATGTTTGCCACAGGTTCCGTCATCAGCACCACGCGATTGGTGAACTGCTTGCCGCTACCAAGTGCAAACTGGCACCGCTCGGCGATGTCCCACGCCATCAGTTGCATCACGCGTTCAGGATCGGTGGTAGAGGGCGCCATATTGTTGCCCCACATCAAGGCCGAGGCCAGCGTGACGGTGTTGTCGTTGATGCCGTAGCCTTGCTGCTCGTTCCACGTCTGCCATCCCACACGTCGGCACGCCTCTTCGTCCTCTACGAGACACCACGGCTGCAGGTAGCCAAAGGTGCCCATGCGATTCTGTCCGACGTAGTAGCCTGCCAGGTTCATCAGCGCCAGCGACATGAATCGGCTGATGCTGGCGTTGGCCTCGGCATTGATCTCGCCCTGACCGCTGCTGATGCCCAACTGGCGAGCCACGGGACCGTTCAACCACGAATAGGGAACCCAGGCGTGGGTGCTGCCCAGCGTGCGACGGAAATTGCCACCCGCCATTGCCGGCAATGACCGCATCCACCTTCAGGTCGATCAGTCGCTGGCGAAACAATTCCGTTGATTGACGGGTGATGCCCGGTGCAGGATAAGGTCCTGCAATTGGCAGTTCGTCGTACATAATCACCTTGGCTGTGGGATAGTGCTCCTTGATGAGCCGTTTCAGTTCAGGATGCGTAATGTTGTACATAAAGTCCTCGCCCACGATGGCGATGGTCTTGCTGTCGAGGGTCGTCAGTCGTGGTGCCATCTCTATCGGCTCTACCGTCGAGAAGCCCACCGGACTCACCACATTAAACTTGGCCACACCCGAGGCGTCGGGGTCGCACGAATCGTCACACTGGAAGCGGTCACTTTGTGCCTGCATAGTTATTGAGCAAATGGCCAAAGCCATCGTCAATAGTCGTTTCATTAAAAAACAAGTCTTATTTTCGCATAAACGGCAGTGTCTTGGCCTGCTCCATCATCATATCTGCCACGATACCATTGGCATCACTTTCGCCATTGATGAGGTCGTAGAGTGACTTCAGACCATCGCGCCCGCCGTCGTGCTTCAGTACATAGACCAGACAAAGATACTGGAGGGCGGTGTTCGACGAGAGGAGGTCAAGGTCGGTGATGGCCAGTTGTGAGAGTGCCAACTGATAGGCATCTTCACCGTTCTCGTCGATGAACTGCTGCACCTGGCCGAGCGTTTCCAGGCCGAATGACTCCAACACCGGCAGGTAGGACATCACCGATACGGGCCATATCTCGGCCTGGTTGACGGCAGCGATGCGCTTATTCAGACGGTCAAAGGGATGCAGTTCCAGATAGCTCCTGAACGTGTCGCGCGACAGTGGCACATCGTCAAGTTTACCATTCTTTACCAGCGCCAGTGTCTGTCGGCGATAGTCGGTAAGGATTGTGCGTAGGCGACTGAATTCATCGTCCATCAGTTCTGCCATTCCTGCCAGTCGATTGAACTGTCGCAGGTACACGTCGGGAACCTTTACATCGCCCTTGTAACCGGTGTCGTGCTCAATGGTAGACCACACATGCTGCAGGGCAGTACGCATCTGCAGCTCAAAGCGTGGGCCACCGGTTTTCAGTCGGCAGATATAGTGCAGGGAGTTGTAGCCGAAGGAGTCTAGCTTGTGCAACTTTCGCTTGTCGACGCTCTCCTGCCAGTCGATGTCGAACACGCGTTTGGCAATGGCCGCCACCTTGTCTACCTCGTCAGTATAGAAGGTGATGACACGTAGCCCTACAAGGTCGGTGATGTCATCGATACTCTTGTATTTCGCCCCCTTCAGCTCCAGTTTTCCCGTAAGCGACTTTTCTGTTTTCACCCGGTGCTCCATGGCCGTGATATAGATTCCCTGCTCGCGTAGAGCACGGCGCAACAGGCTGGAGGCCTCGTCCGCTAACTGCTGCAGCGTAGGACGCAGTTCGCGGTATTGCTTCAGCAGCATCTCGCCATGCGGATCAAGTGATATTTGTCTATCCATCTCGGAACGGATTTACTTGAACTCGAAGATATTACTGAAGCCCGTGATGGTGAAGACTGCACGGACATTATCATTGATGCCTTTGATATAGACATGTCCGCCTTTGGCCTGGGCATTCTGCAGGATGCCCAGGAAGATGCGCAGACCGGCTGAAGAGATATATGCCATGTCAGTGCAATCGATGATGATGTCTTTACCCTCCACGTCGTTCAGTGGCCTCATTGCCTTTTCGGTTTCTACGGCAGCTGCCGTGTCGAGATTGCCTTCCAGAATGGCAACTGCGTTGCCGTCTTGTTCTTCAATTCTTACTTTCATAATCTTATTTTTTTAATTATCAATTGTCAATTTTAACAATCTTCTTCCTCAGCGTCAGCACATTGAGGTTGTCTATGCGTTCATAGTTGATGGAGTCCATGTTCTGACGAATAATGTGGATACCCAGTCCACCGATCTCCCGCTCCTTGGCCGTGAGCGTGGTGTCGACTTCCGGCTGTACGGTGGGATCGAAGGGTTGGCCGCAGTCGATGATGGTGAACTTCAGACGCACATCGTTGGATGCGGCTTCGATGGTTACGTCACGCTGCTGTCCTGGCGGATAGGCGTATTTCATCACGTTGACCACAGCCTCCTCGACGGCCACTTTCGCCTGCATGGCAACCGTCTCGTCGAATCCTACCTCCTGACAGACCTCTTCGACAAAGGCATTCAGTCGCGGCACCTCTTGCAGGTCGCAGGGCAACACAAGACTCTTGCGCATTCTGGCGTCGCTCTGCTGACGGATATACTGGATGGCCATCATGGTCAGGTCGTCGCTCTGTTCGGCATCGCCCACAAACTGATGGACGGCCTCGGTCATCCGTGTGATGAGTTGGCGGGGCTCCTGTTGTTGCTGGGAGAGAGCCTGGAAGGCCACATCGTTGACACGCTCCATCTGGAACTGCGCATAGTCGGCATTCATAGCCTCGGTCAGTCCGTCGGTGAAGAGGAAGATGGTGGTGCCGGTGAAGATCTGTGCCTCCTGCAGCGAGTATTTCCACGTGGGCATAAAGCCGACGGGGATATTCGAATCGCACGGCAGCTCACCTACGCCTGCACCGACGAGCAATGGGGCATCGTGGCCGGCGTTGCAGTAGTGCAGACGGCCTGTTGGCAGGTCGAGCACACCGACGAAGAGTGTCACGAACATGTGGTTCGTGTTCATGTCGGCGATGGTTTTATTCATAAGGGTCACTATGCGGTCGGGCATCGATTCATGGGCCGACACGGTGCGGAAGGTAGAACGGGTGACGGCCATGAAGAGCGAGGCGGGCACGCCCTTACCCGATACGTCGCCGATGCAGAAGAAGAGTTTTTCGTCGCGGAAGTAGAAGTCGAACAGGTCACCACCCACCTCTTTGGCCGGAGTCAGCGAGGCATAGAGCTGCACGTCGTCGCGGTCGTCCTTGGTCGGGAACTTCTCGGGTAGCATGCCCATCTGTATGCCGCTGGCAATACGGAGGTCGCTCTCTATCGAAGCCTTCTGCGCCGTGGTATCCTTCAGCTCTTCGATGTATTTCACCAGCGACTGCTGCATGTTCCCGAACGATTGGCTTAGCTGGCCTATCTCATCGACACGCTGGAAGTCGGGCAATACGGCATCAAACTGTCCTGAGGCAATGGTCTCTGCCTCGTGGGCAAGACGTCGTAAGGGCCGAAGTTCACGGGTAATAATGCGGATGAACAGATACAACATCAGCAGCAAACCTACCAATACAATGGCTCTGACACTGTTGCGCAGACGGTCGAAACCACCGAAGATGTCGCTCTCAGGACAGACGATGGCCATCGAGCACCCCGTCTGTCCGAGTGGCTTGTAAAAGACATAACTGTCCTCGCCATTGATATTCATCTGTTTGATGCCTTCCTCGCCGCGTTGCATCGCATGGCCCAGGGCTGTCAAGGCTGTGTCGGGGTGCTCGAGCGTCTGTGTGAAAATGGTCTGACGGGTAATCTTCGTTGTGTCGGGATGCACGAAGTAGGTACCGCCGCGCCCTATCATGATGCTGTAGGAGTTCGGATAAGGCTTAACCGCTGAGATGGTCTGCGAGAGCCAGGTGATGGAGAGACTGGTATTGATAACACCTATCACCTGTCCTTGTTTGTTCTTGATGGTCTGACAGTAGCTGGTCACCATCTCGCTGGTGTTGGTGGCCACGTCGAGATCCATATATGGTTCTGTCCAGCATGGCTTTCCAAGCAGTTGAGACATGAGATACCAGTCGGCAAAGAAATACTGGTAGTAGTCACTGCCCCCCTGTGTGGTACGTAGCGAGTCGCCGGTGTGTTTGGTGTAGGCAGAGAAGTATCGCCCTTTGTCCTTGAAGTAGTAAGGTTCAAAGGCTATGGAGCAGTTGTAGAAGTCAGGATTGTTCAGCAGCATACCCCGGCTATAGACAAACATTGAGTCGGCTTTGTCGGGATGGCGCTGCACCAGCCACTTGGTCATGTTCGAGGCCACCTCCACACGGTTCAGGATACCCTCTACACGCAGTGAGGTTTTTTCCAGAATCGTTGTAGCGCGGCTGATAGCCTCTTGGCGCACGGCCTCGCGCGACTGGTAGAACAGGAACCCGAGGGCAACGTTGAAGATGATGGCGGCAAAGAACACCACCCACAGGCTGACCCTCACTGAGAGTTTGCGACGGATATATGTGAATATCTTGTTCATAATTGTCAATGATCCATTCTCAATTGTCAATTAACTCCTTGTATGTTACCTCGCGGCTTAGCATCTGGTTGTCCGTCATCAGGCGGCTGGCCAGTTTCACCATGTCGGGACGCATCCTGAACTCGCGCTTCTTAGACTCGCGGTCCACCTGCAGGCGCAACACGTCCTCCAACATCAATTTCTGCATCACGCGGTTGGTGGCGATGTGGTTTTTATCCACGTACTGCATCACGATGTCGAGTGCTTCCTGTGGGTGCGCGGCAGCCCACTCCCAGCCCTTCCTGCTGGCCTGGGCAAAACGTCGTGCTTGGTCCTTATGTGTGGCGTAGTACTCGCGGGTCATATACACGCCATCCTCCTGCACGTTATAGCCATGGTCGCAGAACCGGTACACGTTCTTTTGGGTCATCTTGATGCCCGCCTGCACCAACTGGTAGTATTCGTTGTAGCTCATGGCCAACGTCGCATCAAGGGCTCCGGCTACGAACAGGTTGACGTTCTGGGCGAAGCGCACCCACTCGTAGTCCAAATGGTCCTTGTTGCTCATGCAGATGGCCAACTGTCCGAAGCTCACGCTCCAGATACCCACCTTGGCTCCCTTTTGCTTCAGTGGGTCTTTTCCACGTGCTGATACAATGACCATCGCATTGTTCATCGATGTCTGAAGGATGTTCACTAAGGGAATGCCGCCATCGACAATCTCCAACGCCTGACAGAGTTGTAGTGTCGTGGCCTGACATTCGTTATTGCATAGGCGGCTCATGGCGGGCTGAGTGGCTGACGGATGTTCTATGCGCACCTTCACCCCCGCCTCGCGGTAAAAGCCCTTTGCTTCGGCCACGTAGTAGCCTGCAAACTGGGCCTGCGCAGTCCATTGGGGCGTAAACACGATGGTCTCATCTTGCGCCACTGCGTGGCTAAATGATAATTGAGAAATGAGAAATGATAAACCCATTACCATCTTCCACCTCCGGTTCATTGTTATTCTATTGTCTTTGCTGCGAGCATCCAATATTATATGTATTATCTTTCGCATGTTGTTTTGCAATTTTTGTTTTGCAAAACTACAACTTTTTTGGCAAATAACTGTCAATTTGCTAAAATTTAACGTAATTTCCGTTGCAAAATTGAAAGAAAAAGCACCTACAATTAATATGTAAGTGCTTGATTATCAACGGTGGACCAGCCAGGGCTTGAACCTGGGACCTCCAGATTATGAGTCTGTTGCTCTAACCAACTGAGCTACAAGTCCTAATTTGCGGATGCAAAGGTACATTAAAAAAATGAAATATCCAAATTTTTTTGCGAATTTAGCGAAAATATTCTTACCTTTGCTGCCTAAATGAAAGTAGTGTACCTGAATCGCGATGCTTATACGGCATCCCCATGCGTTGCCACCATTGGTTTTTTCGATGGTGTACACCTTGGTCATCACCACCTGATTCAGCAGGTGAAGTCAGTTGCGCGTGAGTCTGGCCTGTCGTCCATGTTGGTCACGTTTATCCGTCATCCGCGTCAGGTGCTTCACTCCGACTGGCAACCTCAGCTGCTGTCGTCGTTCGACGACAAGGTAGCGTTGCTGTCGGCGACGGGTGTTGACAAGTTGGTGGTATTGTCGTTCGATGCGCAGATGGCGGCCCTGTCGGCTCGCGACTTTATGAGCGACGTGCTGCAGCGGCAGTTAGGGGTGCGAGTGCTGTTGACGGGCTATGACAACCATTTCGGTCACCGTGGTGCCGGTTCCACTGAGGGCTTTGCCGATTACGTGGAGTACGGCCGTCAGCTGGGCATTCGTGTGGTGCTGGGCACCCCCTTCTCTGTTGGCGACATCCGTGTCAGTTCGTCAAAGATACGCCATTTCCTGAGCAGCGGCGATGTTGAGCAGGCAGCCCGCTGTCTGGGTCGTCCCTACACGCTGTCCGGGCGTGTGGTCAGCGGCGAGCATATCGGCACCGGTCTTGGTTACCCTACGGCCAACATGCAGCTGTCAGATGCCAGCCGGCTTATTCCCGCTTCCGGTGCCTATGCCGTTCAGGTCAGTGTCGACGGCCATGCCCCGACGCTGAACGGTATGATGAATATTGGCAGCCGTCCGACGTTTCATGGCGACCGTCAGACGCTGGAGACCCATATTTTCCATTTCGACGGCAACCTCTATGGTCGCAGTCTGTCGGTTAGCTTTGTCAGCCGCCTGCGCCCTGAGCTGACCTTTGACAGCGCTGAGGCCTTGGCAGCCCAGCTTGCTGCCGACGCCCGCCGTTCCGAAGAAATCCTTCGTCACCCCTTAGAATTATGAAGAAAGCCATTATTTATACCTTACTTTTCGTGGCTATCCAGGCCCTGTTGCCTGTTCTTATCCAGCAGACGCTGGGTCTCATTACCGGCACAGTGCCAGCCCTGGATGCCAAGCTGATGATTATCTGCCTGACGGCCAACAGCGTGGCCGTTCTTGCCTTGTTCTTCCTGATGCGCTGGACGCAGGTGTCGCGCAGCTATGTCCGTTCCCGTCCCTGGGCCGTGCTGTTCTGGTGTGCGCTGGCCGCTGCCGGTGCCGTCATCCCGTCGACGTGGCTGCAGGAGCAGATGCCCGAGTTGCCCAATTTTGCCGAGCAGGAGTTCGACATGATACTGAAAGACCGTTGGGGCTATCTGGCCGTAGGGCTGCTGGCGCCCGTCTGCGAGGAGCTGGTGTTCCGTGGTGCCGTGCTGCGTTCGCTGTTGCGGTGGGCGGGCCACCACTGGGTGGCCATTGCCATCTCTGCGCTGCTGTTCGCCCTGGTCCATGCCAACCCCGCGCAGATGCCCCATGCCTTTGTCATTGGTCTGCTTCTCGGCTGGCTCTATTACCGCACAGACAGTGTGGTGCCCGGTGTGGTCTATCACTGGGTGAACAACAGCATAGCCTACGTGGTTTATAATCTCTACCCCGACCCGTCGCTACGGCTTATCGATATTCTGGGTGGCAGTCAGCGCTCTGTGGCTGCCGCCGTCCTCTTCTCGCTGTTCATTCTGCTGCCGTCGCTCTATCAGCTCAACCTGCGTCTGCGCAAGGCAGCGTAAGTGGGGGATCACACAGGACACGAAAAAAAAGAACCGCCGCGAAACCTTCGTGGCGGTCTTTCTTTCCTTTGTGTTTCAAGTATGTTATGAAAATTTGAGAGAACAGAAACTTCACAGTTTCCTTTTGTTTTTGATTGTGTTTTTAATTGACTGATGTTTTATAGAGAAAGCATAGAAAAAAATAATCCTTTTAATACTTCGGCAGCTCCGTCTGCGCCTTGACGCTGTCGTCGAGCGTTATCTCTGCCTGCACCGGCCCGGCAATGTTCATGGAGTCAGTCTGCTGGTGGTATTTGGCATACTCCTCGCGCGGGTTGTCCCATCCGCGGTCCCATGGAGCCTGGGCGGCGTTGCCCAGTGTCAGGACGATGGCCACGATGGCGGCAGCCTTGAAGAGCGGCTTCAGTCGCTGCGTCAGCGTGATGACCTGTGCCTTGACCGGCTCCCCTTGTTCTATGAGCGACATCATCTTTTCGTCGAACTTGTCGCCGAGGGGTTCCTCCTGCTGAGCCTCATAGCTGAAGAGCGTCTGGTATTTCATGAGCCAGACGGGTACATCCTCCTGTGTGAAGAACGAGCGCAGAATCTCTTCCTCCTTCAGTGTGGTCTCACACTGGAAGTAGCGTTCCAACAGTTGTTCAATGTACTTATAATCCATATTCTTCAGCTAAGATGTATTTCTGTTTGATGGCCTGACGTGCTCGGAAGATGTTGACTTTCACCTGTTCCTCGCTGATGTTCATGATGGCCGCAATCTCCTTGTAGCTTTTCCCCTCGAAGTCGCGCAGCTGCATCACCGTGCGCTGTTTCTCGGGCAGGCCGTTCAGTATTTCCTTCACCACGCGGATGCGGTCCTGCTGTATGGCCTGTTCTTCGGGGTTGGCGCTGTGGCTGTAGTCTGGTGCGTCATGCTCGTCGGTGTCGAGGCTCTGTTCGTTGTTCCCCATTTTCCGGGTTTTGTCGAGCGCTATGTTCCGGCATGTTGTCATGCAGAAGGCCTCTATGGACTCTATCTGCTCCCACTGTGCGCGCCGGTTCCAGACTTTCATCAGTGTTTCCTGTACGGTGTCCTCTGCGTCCTCGGGGTTGAGCGTAATGCGCATAGCCAGTCTGTAGAGCTTGTTCTTCAGCGGCAGGATATCGTTTTGGAAACTGATTTTCTTCATCCCCTCTAATAGATAAGACGATTGACCGGTGGGAAAGTTACATGGTTAGCCGAAAAAAACAGATTTTTTTATTTGATGACGGTGCCCTGCTGTCCGTCGATGGCCGTTGCCAGCGTGATAATCACCTGCTTGACGCCCGCCTCCACGGCCCCCAGCGCGTTCTCTATCTTGGGCAGCATGCCGCCGCTGATAGTGCCGTCCTGGCGGTAGCGTTCAAAGTCGCTGCGTGTGATGACCGGTATCACGCTCTCGTCATCGTCGGGATTGCTCAGCACCCCTTTTTTCTCGAACGAGAAGATGAGTGTCACGTCGTACAGTCCGGACAGTGCCTTAGCCGTCTCCGACGCCATGGTGTCGGCGTTGGTGTTCAGCATGTTGCCCTGGCCGTCGTGGGTGAGCGGTGCAATGACGGGCACGAGCCCTTCTTCTATGAAATGGGCAATTTTCTCGCCGTCGACGGCTTTCACGTCGCCTACGAATCCATAGTCGATGCCGTTCTTCAGCGGTCGTTTTGCCGAGCGTATGATGTTGGCGTCGGCTCCCGTCAGTCCCACGGCGTTCACGCCCTCTGCCTGCAGCAGTGCCACGACGTGCTTGTTCACCAGTCCGCCGTAGACCATGGTCACCACCTCCAGCATGTCGGCGTCGGTGATACGCCGTCCGTCCACCATCTTCGTCTCTATGCCCAGTGTTGCCGCCACTTTAGTAGCCCGTCGGCCACCGCCGTGTACCAGCACCTTGCGCCCTTTGATGGCGCTGAAGTCCTTGAGCAGCTGTGCCAGCTGAGCCTCGTCCTCGACGACGGCTCCTCCCACCTTAACTATTGTCAGTTTCTCTTTCATTGTCTATTCCAGATAAGTATAACCGTAGAGTCCGCTGCGGTAGGTGCTCAGGAACTCCTTGCCCTCCTCCAGCGTAATCCTGCCCTCCTTGACGCTCTTTGTCACCCATATCTCTAACTGTCTGACCAGCTTCTTCGGGTTGTACTGCACATACTCCAGCACCTCTTCCACCGTCTCGCCGTCAATAATCTGGTCGATATGGTAGTGCCCGTCCTTGACAGAAATGTGTACGGCGGTCGTGTCGCCGAACAGGTTGTGCATGTCGCCCAGAATCTCCTGGTAGGCGCCCACCAGGAACACGCCCAGGTAGTAAGCCTCGTTTCTGCGCAGGGCATGCACGGGCAGTGCGTGCGAGTTATGGCGGTTGGTGACGAACGAGGCTATCTTGCCGTCGCTGTCGCAGGTGATGTCCTGCAGTGTGGCGTTGCGTGTAGGCCGTTCGTTGAGCCGCTGTATGGGCATGATAGGGAACACCTGGTCGATGGCCCATGAGTCGCTGAGGCTCTGGAAGAGCGAGAAGTTGCAGAAGTATTTGTCGGCCAGCAGCTTGTCGATGCTCATCAGCTCCTCGGGCACGTGCTTCAGCGTCTTTGCCAGGGCGTGAATCTCGTGGCAGACGCTCCAGTACATAGCCTCGATCTCGGCCCGCGTCTTCAGGTCTACGATGCCGTGGCTGAACAGGTCGAGCACCTCCTCGCGTATCTGTTCGGCGTCGTGCCAGTCTTCGAGCACGTTGCGCGGGCTCAGGTTGTCCCATATCTCGTAGAGATCCTTCACCAGCTGGTGCGAGTTCTCGTCGGGTTCAAACTCCTCAGGCATCTCCGGCAGCGAGGCCGTCTCCAGCACGTTGATGACCAGCACCGAGTGGTGTGCTGCCAGCGAGCGCCCGCTCTCGGTAATCAGGTTGGGGTGGGGCAGTCCGTTCTTGTTGGCAGCCTCCACGAAGGTGTAGATGCAGTCGTTGACATACTCCTGTATGCTGTAGTTCACGCTGCTCTCGCTCGACGGCGAGCGTGTGCCGTCGTAGTCGACGCCCAGTCCGCCGCCGCAGTCCACGAACTCCACGCCGTAGCCCATCTTGTGCAGCTGTATGTAGAACTGCGATGCCTCGCGCAGTGCCGTCTGTATGCGTCGTATCTTGGTAATCTGGCTGCCTATGTGGAAGTGAATGAGCTTCAGGCAGTCGCGCATGTCCTTCTTGTCGAGCATGTCGAGTGCCTCCAACAGCTCGGCGCTGGTCAGTCCGAACTTCGAGGCGTCGCCTCCGCTCTCCTCCCATTTGCCGCTGCCGCTCGATGCCAGCTTGATGCGGATGCCGATGTTGGGCCTGACGTCGAGCTTCTTGGCAATCTTGGCAATGATGTCCAGCTCGTTCAGCTTCTCCACGACAATGAAGATACGCTTGCCCATCTTCTGTGCCAGCAGGGCCAGCTCTATGTACGACTGGTCCTTGTAGCCGTTGCAGACGATGACCGAGTCGCTCTGGCACTGCATGGCAATGACGGCGTGCAGCTCGGGCTTTGAGCCGGCCTCCAGTCCCAGGTTGAACTTCCTGCCGTGCGAGATGATCTCCTCAACCACGGGCTGCATCTGGTTCACCTTGATGGGGTAGATGACGTAGTTCTCGGCTTTGTAGTCATACTCCTTGGCTGCCTTCTTGAAGCAGCTCCAGGTTTTCTCGATGCGGTTGTCCAGGATGTCGGGGAATCGTAGCAGCACCGGTGCCGTGACGTCGCGCAGTGCCAGTTCGTCCATCACTTCGCGCAGGTCAATCTGCGTCGAGTCCTTACATGGCGTGACGTAGACGTTGCCTTCGTCGTTGATGCCGAAATAGGAGGTGCCCCAGCCGCCGATGTTGTACAGCTCGCGGGCGTCGTCAATGGTCCATTTCTTCATTTACAGGTCAAGTAGTTCTTTGAGTTTCTCAATCGTTATTTTTATCTTGTCGTAGTTGTCCATCAGGCTCACGTCCAGGGTGTAGCGTGCCTTCGAGTAGAACTGTTCGCGGTACTGCAGCTGTTCGCGGATATAGGCTATCAGCTCCTCCGGGCTCTTGCCCTTCAGCAGGGGGCGGTCGCCCTTGCCCATGAGCAGGTGCTTGTGCAGCACCTCGGGCGAGCAGCGCAGCCACACCACCTGTGCCTGCTGGTTCAGGTAGTCCATGTTGTCGAAGAAGCAGGGTGTGCCGCCGCCGCAGCTGACGACGACGTCCTCGAACTCGGCCACCTCGTGCAGCATGTTACGCTCTATGCGCCGGAAGCCTTCTTCGCCCTGGTCGGCAAAGATCTGGCTCACCTTCTTCCTCATGCGGCTCTCAATGTACCAGTCCAGGTCGTAGAAGGGCAGCTGCAGCTCCTTGGCCAGTGCCCGTCCTATGGTGGTCTTGCCCGACCCCATGTAGCCTATCAGGATAATCCTTTTCATTGAGTTAGGAGTTTGGAGTTAGGAGTTAGGAGTTAGGAGTTTGGAGTTTGGAGTTTGGAGTTGGGAGTTGGGAGTTGGGAGTTGGGAGTTGGGAGTTCGATGAACTCCTAACTCCTAACTCCTAACTCTTAACTCTATTAATGATTTCCATGCACTCCTCGTACTTCAGCTGCTCGGCCTTCTCGTGCAGGGCCTTCGGCAGGCGGTAGTTCTTGCCGTCGTAGACGATGTAGGGGCCGTAGCGGCCGTTCAGTATCTCCAGCTTGTCGTCCTCCAAGAATATCTTCAGGTGCTTCTGCTTCTCCGTCAGCCGCTTCTCCTGTATCAGGTGTATGGCCTGGTCCAGGGTGATGGTCATCGGGTTGTCGTCCTTGGGCAGCGACGTGTATTTCTTGTCGTGCAGCACGTAGGGTCCGAAGCGTCCGGCACCTATCGTCACCGGCTTGCCCTCGAAGTCGCCCAGCGTGCGTGGCAGCTTAAACAGCTCCATAGCCTCTTCCATGGTCAGCGTCTCCATGCTCATCTCCTTGGGCAGCTGTGCAAACAGCGGCTTCTCCTTGTCCTCGGCCGAGCCTATCTGCACCACGGGTCCGAAGCGGCCAATCTTCACAAACACGGGCTTGCCCGTCTTCGGGTCGGTGCCTAACTGTCGCTCGCCGGCCTTGTGCTCGTTGCGGCTGTTCATGGCCTTGTCGACGGTGGGCTCAAACTGCTTGTCAAAGGTCTTCAGCATCTTCGTCCATGCCTCAGTGCCCTCGGCTATCTGGTCAAAGTCCTGCTCCACCTTGGCCGTGAAGTTATAGTCCATGATGCCCGGGAAGTTCTTCATCAGGAAGTCGTTCACCACCAGGCCGATGTCGGTAGGCATCAGCTTGCCCTTGTCGTTGCCGGCCATCTCGGTACGTGTTTTCTGCGTCACCTGCTTGCCTTTCAGCGTGTCGATGGTGAACTGGCGCTCCTCGCCTTTCTTGTCGCCCTTCTGCACGTACTCGCGCTGCTGTATGGTCGATATGGTGGGGGCGTAGGTCGACGGGCGTCCTATGCCCAGCTCCTCCAGCTTGTGTACCAGCGATGCCTCGGTGTAGCGCTGCGGTCCCTGGGTGAAGCGCTGTGTGGCGCTTATCTCGCGGCGTGTCAGCTCCTGACCCTCCTTCAGTGGCGGCAGCAGGTGGCTCTCCTCCTGCGGCTGCTCGTCGTCGTCGCTCGACTCGTGGTACACCTTCAGGAATCCGTCGAACTTCACCACCTCGCCCTGGGCTATGAATTGAGAATTGAGAGTGGAGAATTGAGAATTATGATTACTTTGTGCGCCCTGGCTTCCGCCGGCAGACATATCATAATTCTCCATTCCCAATTCTCCATTCTCAATATGAATAGTGACCGTTGTCTTCTCCAGTTCGGCATCGGCCATTTGCGAGGCCACGGTGCGCTTCCATATCAGGTCGTAGAGGCGCTTCTCCTGGCTGGTGCCCTCAATGGTGGGCTGGTCCATGTATGTGGGGCGTATGGCCTCGTGAGCCTCCTGGGCGCCCTTCGAGCTGGTGTGATACTGGCGCGTCTTGGCGTACTGCTCGCCGTAGAGGCTGGTAATCTCCTCCTTCGAGGCCCCTAAGCACAGCTGCGACAGGTTCACCGAGTCGGTACGCATGTAGGTGATGCGGCCGTTCTCATACAGGTGCTGTGCCACCATCATCGTCTGGCTCACGGTGAAGCCCAGCTTGCGGGCGGCCTCCTGCTGCAGCGTCGACGTGGTGAAGGGGGGTGCCGGTGTGCGCTTCAGCGGCTTCTTCTGCACGCTCTCTATGGTGAAGGTGGCGGTCTTGCAGGCCTCCAGCAGCTCCATCACCTCCTCATGGGTCTTCAGGCGGGTAGCCAGCGTGGCTTTCACCTCCGACTGCGAGCCGTCGTCGTTCTGTACGCCGAAGATGGCGTTCACGCTGTAGTACTCCTCGCTCTTGAAGGCCTGCAGTTCGCGCTCGCGCTCAACGATCAGTCTGACGGCCACACTCTGCACACGGCCTGCTGACAGGGCGGGCTTCACCTTGCGCCACAGCACGGGCGACAGCTTGAAGCCCACCAGGCGGTCCAGCACGCGGCGTGCCTGCTGGGCGTTCACCAGGTTCATGTCCAGATGGCGCGGACTCTCGATGGCGGCCATGATGGCGGGCTTCGTTATCTCGTGGAACACGATGCGGTTGGTCTTCTTCTCGTCCAGTCCCAGCACCTCGCACAGGTGCCAGGAGATGGCCTCTCCCTCGCGGTCCTCATCACTTGCCAGCCACACCTTCTCGGCCTGCTTAGCCTGCTTCTTCAGTTCGCTCACCAGCTTTTTCTTCTCCTCGGGAATCTCATATTCCGGTTCCAGCGACTGTTCGTCTATACTCAGTTCCTTTTTCTTCAAGTCGCGAATGTGGCCGTAGCTCGACATCACCTTGAAGTCATTACCCAGAAACTTCTCGATGGTCTTAGCCTTGGCCGGTGACTCTACGATTACCAGATTCTTTTGCATACCTTATTATTTAGTTCGATTTTCTGTTTGGGGTGCAAAAGTAAGCAATCTTTTTGCTTACACCTTATTATATATATGTTTTTTCACCTTTTTTAAGAAAAAGACGATATGGCATAACTACTTTAACGCTGAATAGTGCAAAGATATAAAAATAAATTCGTATCTTTGCAGACGACAATGCTAAATAGACGATTCATAATATGGCAACAACACAATTGAACCCCGCACAGTTGAACGTGCTGAGCCTGATGGCTTACATTGACACAGAGCAGGAGCAACAGGAGTTGCAAGACATACTGCTGCAGTTCTATCGCAAGAAGACAGACCGCTTACTGCTACAGTTTCAGAAAGAGCACGGCATTACACAGGATACGCTCGAAGAATGGGCTAACGAGCACGTAAGAACTCCCTACGGTAACAGATGAAGATAGTTCTTGATCATAAGGACGATGTAATTATATACTAATAGCAAACATAGGTAGCACCTCTGACACCCGACACTTATCTGCTTGATTATCAGCTTCTTCTGAGTCCGGTTAGGTAGCACCTAACCCTCACCCGAGGTCACACCCTTATCCTATAATGTACGCAAAGTCGCGAAGGACGCAAAGTCTTTTTCTGTGTTGCAATAATTATTCTTAGCGTTCTTTGCGTCTTTGCGTACAAAATAAATCAACACGCCGGCAGGCTGCTCGCGGAAAAATCCCAGCCTCTCATGAAAAAATCCAGTGTGGAAATTTTCGTCAGAGGCCGGGAGACTTTGGTGTGTGGCATTATGTTTAGCAACGGACTACAGGACTTTAGGACTATTTCTTTCATCTGTGCCATCCGTGCCCCTTTGGGTGCCACCTCGGGTGCCACCCAGAGGTGCTACCTGACACCCAAAACCCCTGTTGATTTTCAGGCAGTTAAGTGTCTGGGTGTTAGAGGTGTCACTTCTTTTTCTGTTTGCCTGTATATGTCAAGGCACCATAATCAGCGAACACTCTCGTCAGTAGGGTTGCCGCTTAGGGCTTTTGCAATGAGTTGCTCGGCATCTCGATAACGTCCGCACTGTATGGCCAGGCTGGCAGCGCAAAGGCGGCACCGGATTTGCTTCCGGTGCCGCCTTCTATAGAGAGTAGTTTCGTGTTCTAAACGTGCGTGCGATTAGTCCTCCCAGAGGTCGTCGTTAAGTTCACGAGAACCGATGATGCTTGCATCTTCAACAGGGTCTGATGAGGGGTCAAGCTCAATGGATGCCTCCATTAGGCTTGTGGGGTCCATTTCAACGATATCGGTATTTGGGGTGATATATAATTTCTTTTCCATAATTCTTGTCTTCTAAATATAATTACTTAATAACCTTCTTGCCGTTCTCAATATATAGTCCCTTCTTGGCAGTAGCTACACGCTGACCAGCCAGGTTGTAGATGGCACCGTTGGCTTGCTCGGCAGCAACGTTGCTGATGGCTGTGGTCTCGTTGTTGAACTTAACAGTCAGGTTGCGAGCCTCGGCAGCAGTGTAAGACACATAAGCCTTGCCCTGAGGAACTGTTACAGCCGTTGTTGTAGAAATTGGGCTGAAGGTCAAGTCTTCCTTGCTGTTGTTCATCACAAAATAGTACTTGGGAGCCTCGCTCTGCAGTGATTTGCCTGCAGTAGCGGTTACGCCGGTAAGAGCACTGGTCACGTCGTCTGCTTCGTCAGCAACGGCTATGGTGACATTGGCATTGGCTTCGCCTTTCAGCAGCAAGCCTGTGCCAGTGGGCACTTTGCCTGTGCATTCGTTGAACGTCAATACATTACCGTCAAGCGAAGCTGTGTAGGCTGTCACGCCATTCTCAATGCTGCTGAGATCAAGGGCATAGGGGCTCGCAAAAGTTGTATAGCCGTTATTCCCGATTGTGGCAGTGACAGAAGCGGCTCCGTCACCTGTTCGGTAGGCGATGACGTAATCGACACCAATATTAGAGTTATAACTAGATAATTCAACTAATGCAATAGAAGCACCAGCAGGAACCTCAATGCCAGTAAAAGAGCAAACCTTGTTTTCTGAAGAATTCATAGAAACTTCATTCTCTGTATCCAAAAACGAACCATCGCTTAAACGAACCTTAACAGCTAATGTAGCAGGATTACTGCTTTGGTTACGGCCGCTTACGTCAAAGCTATATACGCCACCAGGCAGAGGTGCCGTCCATAATTGAGAACTGGCATACATGCGATACCAATGACCGCCAGAAGCGCGTTCTGCAGCATTACCCTCCGCAGCGAAGCTACGTGACTTATTCAAATCCTCTGACTCTGCATAATAAGTAATATTTTCGTCAAGGGTATAGGTAATGACAATGTCTTCGGCGCCATATGCCATACTCCTACCATAATTTACGCCATTGCCGTTAGCAGCTTCTATAGTATAATATTTGCCATTATATTCAACGGCACGTGTATAGTATAAGTTAGATGCAGCGTCACCTTCAATACGTTCTTCAGAGAACGTTTTAAGAACATTTGACTCGCCATCAACGGCATTGATATTTACAGTAGATGTTAATGCTTTACGTAATTCAACATCAAGAACATTCTCCCCGTCTATCAAGGTCATTGAAGTGCTGGCACCGTCTGCAGCATAATACTTCTGACCGTCAATTGTTATAGGAAGCACAGCGTTAATGGTGGCATCTACAGTAGAAGTTCCTGTTTCGGTCTTTTTTGTATCTTCCTCAAATATGTAATTGATAGTATAATCTGCATTTGTTACTTCCTGTTCTTCTTCCGAAATTTTAATAGATATCAAATCCTCAAAATTCGTGGTGCTTACACTACTTCCCTTGCGATAACCGAAAGCTACTGTGGTGTAGTCGGCTGATGTTAATGCTACATTCTCCTGAGTAACGTATGTGGTGTTACCATCTTGAGACTTAATTGTAAATGAAGTCAGTAAATTTTTAGCTGTGTTAATCGTAGCCTCAATCAATAGAATGGCTGTGCCATCTGTGCGATAAGAACCGGCGGAGAAAGTTGTTACGGAGGCCATATTGGCTATGCCAGTGAATCCGTATCCATGCATCTGATCCTGGTCGTTTTGTGCAACAATGATATTTCCAAAACGGAAATAACTTCCGTTGCCTTTAGAAAATGCACGTCCGGTATTGGAGCGTCCACGCCACTCTGCCGTTACGTTGATAATGGCGTTGGCTGTAGGAGAAATTGTCTTCGATGTTTCATAACTGCCATTGCCGCCGGAAATATGAACATATCCGTTTGTGATAGACGGAGAGCCTCCTGCTGTCCATTCTGCTAAACCATCTGTTGTCCATGCTACATCTTCTGTTCCGTATTCAAGCAGGGTTGTGCTCGTTTGTGCCCACGCCGTTCCCGTTGCCGTCACAGCCATGAGCCCTACGAGCAACGTCCTTAAATAAGTAAAAGTTTTTTTCATTTTTGTTGTTGTTTGTTATAATTAATAGTTTATTCAGTAAAAGCTTTGTTGTGGTGTCGGCCCTTGCTCCCGGCGGGGCGCTGGCCGTGGTGTGATGTTATCTACAGCTACGGTTGTGGTGGCCGCAAAGACTCCAAACCGCGGCAAAATTACTCATTTCTACCGAAATGAACAAGAAAAGAGGTGAAAAAAATCGCAAATCATAGCAAAAAGACAAAAAATGCTGTAAATAGAATGGTACGAAAAGACGCAAAGGCGCAAAGTTTTCTTTCCTTCGTGTCCTTCGCGTCTTTGCGTGCATAAAAATATTCTGTGTGGTGATAAGTTCCTAGGGGCGCATGGCGGTGGCCAGCTGGCGCAGGCGCCACCGGCGCTTGGCCATGATGCCGTAGAGCTGGTACTTACACTGGCGGCATACGCGGCGGTAGGTGCCGGTAGGGTAGCGCTCAAACGCCTCGTTGGGCAGGTCGTGCCCACATTCGCGACACGTCATCATCTTACACGGTAGTTAGGGAAAGCCTGGTGGCGGTTCTCACGACTGTCGAGCAGCACCGAGCAGTGCAGCCAGACGGCACCGTCGCGGCGGTGCTCGAAGATCAGCTGGTCGAAGTCGATGTTATGCAGGATGAAGCAGTAATAGGCGCGGCCCGTCTCCATGTCGGGCAGGTGGATGTCGACAGCCTCGCCGCTGAGGTGCTTCGATGCGCCTACGCCGTGGACGCCGGTGTTCACCTCCTCAGAGCGGAAGGCACTGTTGATGATGATGGGACCGAACTTGGCGCGCAGCGGTTCCAGCAGCACGCGGCACAGGTTCTGCAGGGCCAGGAGCTGCAGGTCGTCGGGGGTGTTGTCTTTGCCGTGTTTCTCTGCCCACGTGGAGCGGGTCATCTCGTTGTAGCTGAAGTGCTCTGTCAGCATGTAGTCATTCCTTTTCATTGTCGTTAATTGTTTTTGGGGTTAATCACTGTGCCTGTCGCGACTGTTGGCGAGTGCAAAGGTAGGCAGAAAACAGCCACCGGCAACCCTCGCGGGCTGCCGGTGTAGCAAAGGTGGGCGCTGCGTGTAGCAAAGTGGCTTGCAGGTGGAGGTCGGTGGGCGTTTCCGCCCCTCATGGTGTAGCGTTTGGCGCACACTGGTGGGCGTTGGGCTCAGGCGCGCTCAATCTGCTCGGCCGTCAGCCGTGCTATGCGCAGGTAGTCGGCAAAGCGCTGCCCGCCGACGGGTGCATCGTCGGCCCGCCACAGCGTCACCCGCCGGCGGAAGCTCTGAACGGCCAGCCGTCCCAGTTCCTTGGCTACGGGCAGGTGGCGGTGGTCGGGCACGGCACTGGCCACTCGCTGGCAGAAGATGGAGTAGCAGCCCTCCTCCTGCAGCTGCTGGTCGACCAGGGCGCGGTAGACGGCATACCACTGGCGGCCGTTCTTCACCTCGCCGGCAACGGCCCTGATGACGTCGGCGGCCTGCTCGTCGTCGGGCTTCTGCCGCTCCTGCTGCCGGGCCAGCGTGCGGCGGATGCTCTTCAGACAGTCGGCCGATGAGCCGCGCACCACGGGCTTCTCTATCCCCACCACTGTACCCAGCATGTGCAGGTCGTCGCGCTCCGTCAGCAGGATGGCGTCGAAGCGGTCGTTACAGGGCACCAGCCAGTGGCATCCCCGCTCGTCGGTATAAAAAACCTTGAGGGTACTCTGGCCGTCGATAATGGCTATGACGATGTCGCCGTCGTGTATCGCCTGTGTGAGCTTGACGCGCAGCAGGTCGCCCGTGTCAATGCCGGCACCCGTCATCGAGTCGCCCCAGGCAGGTACATACAGTTCGGGCTGATGGCCCACCAGGTCGCTCGGCAGGCCGATAAAGCTGCCGTACACGTTGTCGCCTGGCATGGTGGGCATGCCGCAGCATACGGGACATTCGCTCAAGGGAATCATGGTGTCGCACACGCGAGGCTCCAGTCCGGCCTCTTCCAGCAGTCTCAGCACTTCGCTGAGTTCGTCTTTTCTTGTCATACGTCTGTACATTGATTAGTTAAACATGATATTTTAAAAACAACGGTGCAAAGATACGCCCCGTCTGCACCATTTTGTGGTGCAAACTTGCAGAATTTGCGGAAAATTTGTAATTTTGCAGCCAGCTATGAAACACTACGACAAGTTTAAAGAGTACATCTGGCTGGTGGACACCATCAGCCGCAGCCGCCACGGACTGACCCTGGCCGAGCTGAACGACGAGTGGGTGAAGACCGAGATGAGCGGCGGCGTGCCCATGCACCGCAACACCTTCCAGCGCCATAAGGATGCCATTGAGCAGATGTTCGGGCTCTTCATAGAGTGCGACACCCACAACCAGTGCCGCTACTATATCGGCAACGAGCACGTGCTGCATAGCGACAGCCTGCAGAACTGGCTGCTGCAGACCATGACCGTGAGCAACCTGATTAGCGAGAGTCTGAACATGCAGGACCGTATCCTGCTGGAGCACGTAGCCACTGACGGACGGCGACTGCAGCAGCTTATCGGCGCCATGCGCAGCAGCAGGAAGATACGGCTGCAATACCGGCCCTACCAGGCGCAGGCCGCCAGGAACTACACCATAGCCCCCTGCTGCCTGAAGCTCTGCCGCCAGCGGTGGTATCTGCTGGGCGGCTACGACAACGGCCGCTACGCCGTCTTCGCCCTGGACCGCATGGAGAAGGTGAGCCTGACCGACGACCACTTTACACTCGACCCCTGGTTCGATGCCGGCGACTTCTTCAGCGAGTGCTACGGTGTGGTGGTGGGCGACGGGTCACAGGCAGAGCGTATCGTGCTGAGGGCCTTCGGGCGAGAGCAGTATGCCATGCGCGACCTGCCCCTGCACCACACCCAGCGGCTGCTGGCCGAGGGCGACGGCCATACCGACTTTGAGCTGACGCTGCGCCCCACCAGCGACCTGAAGGCTCACCTGCTGAGCCGTGGCCGCTGGCTGAAGGTGCTCAGTCCTGAGTGGCTGGCCGACGAGATACGGCGGCTGCATCTGGAGGCGGCAGTAGCCCCCCTTTAACTCCCCCGAGGGGGAGGAAAGATGGCACTTGCTCTGTAACCACCCCCCCTCCGTTCAGTCGGATTTTCCGTTCAGTCGGATTTGTAATCCGACTGCCGCGAATATTAGCATTTGTAATGCTTTTGGGATGTTGTTGTATATCAGCGGCTTACCGTTTTAGGATTCCGCCGGCACCGGGCTTTTCCTTGTGCCGGCCGTTTTTTTGCCGTACCTTTGCAACCGCAAACAAGACAACAGCGCTGACGTCGAAGGGAGCAACCATCAACAGTATTAACCTATTAAAAAAAAGAAAGGAACAAGAAGTATGGCACTGAAAATCAATCTGTACAGGAACAACAACACCGCCAGCCGCGGCTACAGTAAGATCTACGGACGTGTGGAGAACGACCAGCCGATGTCGCTCGAAGACCTGGCCCAGCACATGCACGACCACAACTCGCCCTACGAGACGGGACTCATCCTGGGTATCCTGACCAACATGGTGAAGTGTATCCGTGAGCTGACCCTGGAGGGCAAGCCCGTGAAGCTCGACAACCTGGCCATCATCAAGTGCCAGGTGGAGACGACCGGCGCTAACAGCTACCTGGCCTTCGACATCAGCAAGAACGTGAAGAACATCCGGCTGTCGGCCATCTCTACTGGCAGTTTTTCGCGTAGCGAGCTGAACAAGGCGGGCAAGATAGAGTACACGTCGCTGGCTCAGAGCCTGCGCGACGCTGAGCGCCCTACGCCTGAGCCCTGATAACAACGGCTAAAGCACAGAAAGGAGGTGTGAACGATGAAGAAAGATTCTTGGAGGCTTATTATCCAGATAGCCATTAACGTGCTGACGGCCATTGCAACGGCCATAGGGGTGACCAGCTGTTTTACAGCTTAACGAAAGAAAGGAAATTGGGAGGTCTGGCCGGGCTTCCCAATTTCCTTTTTTTGTTTGGTTTGGCAGAGATTACTGTCGAACCTTGTTTACATACAGGTCCTGAATCTCAGGCACTTCGCCCAGGCCCTCTATGGCCAGGCTCACGGCGAAGCCCTGCTGCTGCAGCTGCTCCTTCCACTCCACGGCGATGTCGTTGGTGGCATGGTCGCCGGCCACGAAGAGCAGGGGCACCAGCGTCACCCGGCGGGCCCGCTGCGTTTTCAGCAGGGCCAGCACGGTGTCGAAGGTGGGGTAGCCCTCGATGGTGCCCACGTGATAGTTGGCATGGCCCATGGCCTTGAGCATGTAGTCGAGCTGGCTGTAGAGCGCCGTGGCCGGTCCCTCGGTGCCGTGGCCCACGAACACCACGTGCTCGCCCTTCCTGGCGTTGGCGGGGTGGCGGCCGACCATCACCTGGCAGACCTGTCTGGCGTCGTCGACGCTGTAGAGCAGGGGCGTGCCCACGCGGATGTCGTCGAAGAAGGGTCGTAGCTGCTCCACGTCGCGGCGCAGCTGGTTCATCTCCTTGCCGTCGATGACGAACGTGGGCTGGACGACGAGCCTGCGGCAGCCCTCGCCCCTCAGCCGCAGCATCGCCTCGAGGGGCGACTGCTTCCTGACGCCGCGTGCCGACAGACGTTTCAGCACGGTGTGCGAGGTGTAGGCCTCGGCAAAGCTGTACTGCGGCAGTGCCCGGCTCACCTTGTCGTTGATGGCATCGATGGTCTTGGCGCGTGTGGCGTCGTGGGTGGTGCCGAAATGCACCATCAGTAAAGCATCATGTTCCTGCGCCCCGGCAGTGAGGCCCAGGAACATGAGCGACAGGGTTATGAGAGCGGTTCTCATGACGCAGTGTGGCGGTTTAGTCTTCTACGATACGTATCTGTTCGAAGTAGTAGCCCTCAGAAATCTTAGAGCCGGCAGTGACGGTGCCCGTGGCAATGTCGTAGACGTAGATCTGTGGCTGGGCATTCTCGGCATCCACGCCAAAGTAGGCCTTCTTCTCGTGGGTGTTGACCACGGAGCGCTGCGAGAAGCTGCCGCCGCTGACGGGCAGTTCCTTGCCGCCGTAGGCCAGTCGCTGGCTCGTCTTGGCGTTCAGGTTGATGATAGAGTAGTAGTAGGCATAGCTGTCGATGCTGGTGCCCAGCTCGGCATCGCCCGCATAGGCCAGCACCTGTCCGTTGCCTAAGTACTGCACCGTGAGCAGCTTGCCCTTGGCATCGGGGAAGGCGTTGTAGCCGGCCTCGAAGTTATACTCGCCCTTCTTGATGCGCAGCAGCTTGCCGATGTTCTTACCGTCGACCTCGCTGAAGGCCGAGACATACAGGTTGCCGGCCTCGTCGAAGAAGGTGAAGTCCTGCAGCAGCTCGCCGTAGGCCGAACCCTGTGGCTGCTCAGCCTCAGAGTTGATGATTTCCTGCTCTACTTTCATGGTGGTGGCATCGATGACGGCAATGCGGAAGAAAGGCTCGTTGGTAGACGTCCTGCCGCTCTTCTTCTTGTTCTGGAAGAAGTAGAACAGCTTGCCGTCGCTCTCGCGATAGTTCAGAAGGCCGCTGGTGGTGAACGAGGAGTAGCCCTCGGCCAGGGCTATGGGCAGGGTGCCCTCGCCGATGATCGACATGTTGCCGGTGTTGAGCTTCGTCCAGATGACCTGGTCGTTGCTGCCGTTGGTCGACATGATAATCAGCGTGCTGTCGTTAATCCAGGCGTGGGTGTACTTACGGGCCGAGTAGGTGTTGGTCTTGAACGGCTGCTCCTGGATGACCTGCAGACGGCCGCCCTTGAACTGCAGCTTTGAGAAGCGGTCCTCAGAGGTGGGCACCTGATACATGTACTTGCCCTTGTAGATGCACTCCATGGTGTAGGCCTCAATCTCGGCGCCGCTGCCTGTGAAGTTGTACTCCTTGGCGGGGTTGCTGAGCGAGTCGACGCTGAGGGTGTAGTGCTTCTTGTCGCGGGTCATGCCGCCGTGCTTGTCGACGGTCACCGTCAGGTCGTAGTGATACGGTGTCACGACCACCTCCGGGGTCTTGGGTGAATCGTCGTCGTCGCTGGAACAGGACGTGAAGCCTGCCGTCAGCAGCAGGGCTGCTGCCATGGCATGGAGGAAATTCATTTTTTTCATCGTTTTCTTGTCTTTTTTTGTTATAGATAAAGTTTATTGTAATAAAAGTCTGAATTTGGCAAACAGCGTGCGACCGGGTTTCTGCAGCTTGTAGTTGTCGTAGACGGTCTGGTCGAACAGGTTCTGGCAGTCGAGCGACACGCTGTATCTGTCGTGGTGCCAGCTGTAGGTGATGTTTGCGCCTACCACGTTCTTCTCAGGTATGCGTGCCTTGGTGTCTATGCTGCCGTAGGACTCCCACGACAGGTAGAACCAGTGTACCCACTGGTAGTCGGCACCTATGATGAGGCGGTCGGAGGGCTGGACGACATCTGTCAGCGTGTAGTGAGCCTCGGCCGACGCAAACAGCCAGGGGCGGTTGGGCACGCGGTTGTTGAAGATGGCCGAGGGCTTGCCGTCGGTCTTGTAGCGCTGGCGGTTGCGTGCGTCCTGCCAGCTCATGTTGGCCGACAGTTGCAGGCGGCGGTTCCAGTCGTAGCGCAGCTCGCCCTCCACGCCCTTGATGTGTACGGCAGGCTCGTTGGTGTACTGCATGGTGCCCTCTTTCTCTGAAATCTCTGCCTGTATGTAGTTGTCGACAAAGCGCAGGAATCCGCCTACCTCGTAGTACAGGGAGTGCTGCTCCGTCTCGTAGGTGCCGAAGAGTCCCAGGTTGATGTTGTCGCTCATCTCAGGCTTCAGGGCCAGGTTGGCGTAGATGGTGCTGCCGTTGCCCAGCAGCTCGCGGGCCAGGGGCAGCCTGACGCTGTGCTCGTAGCTGGCCTTGACGGCCAGCTGGTCTATGGCCTCATACTTGATGCCTATGCCGCCGCCCAGGCTGTTCTGGGTGTCGGCCCCCTGCACCTCTTTACTCTGCGTGATGCTCGACAGGTCGGTCTGCTCCACGCTCAGGTAGTTGATGTAGTCTTTCAGGAACAGCATGTTCGACAGGCGTCCGTCGAGGAACAGCTGGTTGTAGGAGAGGCCGATGATATGTTTGGCCAGCACGTCGTTGGCAGGCTGGAACGTGGCGTCGACGGCATCCCAGCGGTCGTTGCCGGTACGGTTCATGGCGTAGCTCAGGTTCAGCCGGTGGTGGCTGTTGATGGCGTATCTGAAGTCCGACCTCAGCAGCGTCACCGGGCGCTTGAAGTGGCGCATGGAGAAGGCGCGGCCGTTAATCTCGTTGCGGGCGCTGGGAATGTAGTCGCCGTTCCAGTCGTATTTGCGCTGGGCGGTATCTGTGGTGACGGACTGGTCCCAGGTGTGCGTGAACGAGAGGTTGGCGCTCAGGTTCTTCAGCAGGAACTCGCGCTTCTGGTACCGCGCCCCTATGCTCCAGGCACTGTTCTCGCGTTCGGCCATGCCGATGACGCGTGTCTGCACCTGTCCCGTCTGCAGCTCCTTGTTCGTCTTGTTGTACGCCACGTGGACGAAGAACTCGTCGGCCCACGGCCGGCCGGTGACGCCTGCCTCTATCTGGCCAAAGAGCGAGAGGTAGTCGTCGTGGAAGCGGCGGCGGTCAGTGGCAACATACTTCCTGACTGACTCGTCCCACACCTCGACGTCTCGCATCATGTAGTCGTTCTTCGAATAGCTGACGCTCAGCGTGGGGCGCAGCGTCAGGCCGCTGTTCAGGATGTACTGCCCGCTGAGGTCGCCCTTGTGCGTGTGGTGGGAGCCCAGGCCGTACGACACGTCGAGGTAGTTCTTCTGCTTGCGGTTGGTGACAATGTTGACGGCACCGCCCAGGGCGTCGCTGTTGAGCCATGTGGGGACGACACCCTTGTAGATTTCAATATGGTCGATGATGCTGACGGGCAGGTTGCTCAGCGTCATGCCCGTACCCTTGGCATCGAGGGGCACGCCGTCGAGGAAGTATCTGACGGAGTTGCCCGACATGCCGTTGATGCTCAGGTCGAAGTCGGAGCCTACGCCGCCCTCCTCGCGCAGTTTGACGCCAGCCGTCCTGTCTACCAGCCCGTTCACCGAGTTGATAGAGCTGATGACCGAGTTGATGTCGATGGCGTTGACCGACAGGGCCTCCTCGCGCAGCTTCTGCGTGTTCGACTTGCCGGTGACGGTGACAGCCTCCAGCATCACCGAGTCCTTGATAAGACCCTTCCGCTTCTTGGGCGATTGCGACATGGCAGGCAGGCAGACCATGATGCCTAAGAGCACCATGGCAAATGGCATCCACGCCATCACCCTCAAAGGAATCAGTTGCTTCATCCTTACGTTATCGATATTTTGAGGCTAAGTCTTATTCCCGAGACGGTCGCCTTGTTGTTGTGTGAATGGCAGGTTTCCTGACTCTCTCCTAAAAACCCGGCCTTCCCGCCGGTTACTGACAGTGGCCTTTTTTCAGGGTTTCTAATAATGGAGATTACAGTAGCGGGTACTGTCCAGGTTTCTCACCTGATTCCCTTTTATGCCGGGGCGGAATACCCCGGAATCACCATTCCGGCTGCAAAATTACATCTTTTTCTTCAAATGGCCAAAATTATCCTAATCTAAGTTTCTGAGCCTGCTCGAACAGCTGTATGGCGTGCGTCATGATGAGATAATGACGGAACGTCTCGACATTCAGGTCTACGTCGTCGAGCTGGCCTGAGGTCTGCAGGGCCAGCATCTTGCATCTCGCAGTGTAAGTCAAGCTGATATTCCAGAGTCTTCATGTATGTTATGTGTTGTAGTTACTGTTCTGCGCCGACAGGGCGGCAATCTCTTCGGCCATGGCGTTCAGGGCTACGCAGTCGGCGCGGCTGATATGCCGTTTGCCGGCATCGTAGGGCCAGGGACTGAGGATGAGCACGCGGCCGGCGGCCACCGCCTCGAAGAGATGGCCGGAGGGTTTGTAGTAGTCGCGGAAGCCATTGTCGGCAAGGACGATGAAGGGATGCTCCTCGGTCAGGAGCACATCCTGCACCGCCTTCTCCTTAGGCGAGATGAAGGGCGAGACCATCACCGTGCCGTGGCGGGCGGCCAGCACGCAGCCGTTCATGTAGTGGCGCAGCGGCTGGCTGTCGCCACGGGCGGCGGCGTCTGTCAGTTCGTGGCGCACGTGGACGGTGGCGAAGGTTTCAGCCTGCAGCAGCAGGGTATTGCCTACACCGGCGTAGGTGCGGCCGCTAATCTCTATGTGCTCCTGTACGCGGAAGAAGCCCGGCATCAGGCGCTTGGTAGCCAGGCGCTGAGGGTTGAGCTGCACATAGCGGATCATGGCTTGCAGTTGTCCGCGCCGCGACATGGGGCGGATGAAGGGCACCTCGGTGAAGAGGGGGGCAAGGCGGCTGTATGCTTCGGCGCCGAGCATTTGGCAAAGAGGGTTCTCCCTGCTTCCAGCAGGGGCAAGGGACGAAAGGGAAAGGCCGGTGCATGGCGGCAGTGCCGGGCTTCCGCTTGGCGGCAGTGCTGCTTTTTCGTTTGCTGCGCTGCCTGGTAGGCTGCAGTTGTTAAGGTAGGAATAGGCCCTGCCAGCCTTCTTCGCCCCCCGCCAAAAGGCCTGCACCACATAGCGGATGCTTTTCTCCATAGGTCGCCGCACATACCAGATGGCATGCAGATGGTCAGGCATGAGGCAGTATTGCAGAATCTGTATTTCCGGATGAAACATGGGGATGGAGCGTTGGTATGCCAGCACGGCCTTCCCCAGCTCTGTCTGCTGCACCCATGCCTGTGCCGGGTTGTTGTCGGGGATGACGAGCGTGCCCAGTAAGGGCTGGCGCGAGGTCAGCGTCAGCGTGACATGGTAGATGCCGACACCTTTCCATGAGGTGCCTTCCGTCTGCCATTGCCACTGTGCCTGCTTTGCCATGCTTGCTTTGCTGTTTTTGTGTCAGTATTCTATGTAGGGTTCCAGTCTGCTGATGGCCTCCGGTGGAAAGTCACGGCTGAGCTTCAGCTGCTGCAGACTGTCGATACGGCCGTGCAGGCGGCGGTAGTCGGTGATGGTGCGGGCCTGAAAGAAGCTGATGTAGGGGTGGCGTTTCAGCTCGCTGAGGCTGAGGCGGTTGATGTTGAGGCGGTGCTGGGGTAGGGTGGAGTCGGGAATGATGAAGAAGGCGACGGCTGTTTCCGGGAAGTCCTCTATCTCCAGCAGCTGCTGTACGCTGTAGTAGCCGCCGAGCCGCCGCCGGTATTCCACAATCTTGCGGGCGAAGTGCGAGCCAATGCCCGGCACCTTGCGCAGGGCCGTGGTGTCGGCCAGGTTCAGTACCACCCGCTCCTCAGGCTGCAGCTTGACGGGGTAGCGCAGGGTGTCGCGCTGCTCTATGGGCTGGTAGGCGTACAGCTTGTTGGCGGTCGTTGTGTCAGCCTGGCTGATTCTGATGTAAGGCTCCAGCTGGCGGTATTGCTGCCGGCTGAGCCCGTAGAGGCGGGCGAAGTCGCTTGGCTTGCGGAAGACGCCGCCGGCAGCGCGGTATTTGTAGAGGTTGTCTATCTGCCAGGGCTTCAGTCCCAGGCGTCGCAGCTGGGCAGAGTCGGCGCTGTTAGGGTCGAAGGGCGCAAGCTGAGGCTTGCGTTCATACCTCCTGTCGTAGCTGCCGTGAGCAAGTCGTTGCTGCTTGGCCTGCTCTGGCACCATCGGTTCCAGTGCCGTCTCCTCTTCCCGGCTGCCAGTGATGGTGATGACGGCCAGGGCGGCGGCTATGACGCACAGGAGCAGGATGATGACCTTACGGTCGGACTTCGTCAGATAGAAGAAGTTCATTCAGATAACGCCTAGTTGATGGAGGAAGATAAGCACGATGCAGACCGGCACGACAAAGCGTACGCTGAAGTGCCAGAGGCCGAACAGACGCTGGCTGACGGTGCCGCCGTTGGTGAACTCATCGCGAACGGTCTGCTTGCTGACAAACCAGCCCAGCAGCAGGCTTGTGAGCAGGGCTCCGGCCGGCAGCATGAGCTGGGCCGTGAGCAGGTCGCAGAAGTCCATGAGCTGGAGGCCGAACACCTGTAGGCCGCTGACGGCACCGACACTCAGCGAGCAGAAGACGGCGATGATGCTGCAGACGGCGGTCAGGATCCACGCAGCCTGGCGACGGCTGAGTTTCAGCTCTTCATGGAAGAAGGCCGTGCCTATCTCGTGCATGGAGATGGTCGACGTGAGAGCGGCGAACACCAGGAGCGCGTAGAAGAGGATGCTGATGACATAGCCCACGACAGGCAGTTGCGCAAAGGCCTGCTGGAAGACGTTGGGCAGGGTGATGAAGATGAGCGACGGCCCGGAGTCGGGGTTGACGCCCACGGAGAAGGCTGCAGGGAAGATCATCAGTCCGGCCAGGATGGCAATGGCGGTGTCGAGCAGGGCTATCTGCGTGGCTGAGCGCAGCAGGTTGGTGTCGCGGCTGAAGTAGCTGGCATAGGTGCAGAGGCAGGCCGTGCCCAGCGACAGCGAGAAGAAAGCCTGGCCCAGAGCTTCAAGCAGTACGCTGTGGGTCACCTTCGAGAAGTCGGGCAGCAGCAGGAAGCGCACGCCCTCGATGGCTCCCGGCAGCAGGCAGGAGGCCACGACGATGACCACCAGGAGGAGCAGCAGCAGAGGCATCAGGATTTTCGAGGCCCGCTCAATGCCACGCTGCACGCCGCGGACGATGACCAGGTGCGTCAGCACGATGAAGGCCACCGCCCACAGGGCCGGGCGTGCGGGGTCGCTTGAGAACTGCGTGAAGTAGTGCTGCACGTAGGCGGCATCGCCGTTGAGCTGCCCCAGCACCGAGGCCAGCAGATATTGCAGGCACCAGCCCGCCACCACGGCGTAGAAGCCCAGGATGATGGTCGACGTGAGAATGCCCACGATGCCTACCAGTCCCCAGAGTCGTCCGCCCATCTTGCCGTAGGCGCGGAAGGCGTTGGACTGTGCCCTGCGGCCAATGACAAACTCGCTCACCATGCCGGGTATGCCCAGGAGCAGGATACAGCCGAAGTAGAGGATGATAAAGGCCGCTCCGCCGTTCTCGCCCGTCATATAGGGGAACCGCCATACGTTGCCCAGTCCCACGGCTGAGCCTGCCGTCGCCAGGACGATACCTAACTTACTGCCAAAGTTTCCGCGGTTTGCCATATCAGATTAAGCCGAATTGATGTAGGAAGATAAAGACGATGCAGATGGGGCAGACGTACTTCACCAGGAAGATGAACAGGTGGAAGTGGCGGCCGCGCAGCGTTCCCCAGTTGGTGAACTCGTCGCGCACAATCTTATGGGGCACGTACCAGCCTATGAAGATGCAGGTGAGGAAGCCCACGACGGGCAGGAAGATCTGGCCCGTGATGAAGTCGAACCAGTCGAACAGCGAACGGCCCAGGATGATAAGTTTGTCGGTGGAACCCAACGACAGCGAGCAGAACGCGCCTGTGATGGAGGTGGAGATGGTGACGATGAGTGCGGCCCGCTTACGGGTGATATGCAGTTCCTCCTGGAAGAAGGCCGTCGACACCTCGTGCAGCGACATGAGCGACGTGAGGGCTGCCAGCGACAGCAACAGGAAGAATAGCACGGAGATGACATAGCCCACGACCGGCAGCTGCACAAAAGCCTGCTGGAACACGTTGGGCAGGGTGATGAAGATGAGCGACGGCCCTGAGTCGGGACTGACACCCACGGAGAAGGCGGCGGGGAAGATCATCAGTCCGGCCAGGATGGCCACCATGGAGTCGATGACGCCAATCTGTATGGCCGACTTCGTGAGGTTCGTCTGCCGGGAGAAGTAGCTGGCGTAGGTGCAGATGCAGCCCATGGCTATCGACATGGAGTAGAACGACTGTCCCAGGGCAGCCAGGAACACGTCGCTGTTGATGGCTCTGAAATCGGGCTTGAACAGGAACTCTATGCCCTTCTCGGCCCCCGGCAGCATGCACGAGGCTGTGACGATGATGAGCAGCAGGATGAAGAGGGTGGGCATGAGCAGCTTCGAGGCCCGTTCAATGCCGTCGCGCACGCCGTGCTCAATAATAAGATAGGTGAGGCCCAGGATGATGACCGTCCAGAAGATAGGCTTTACAGGGTCGCTTGAGAACTCGGCGAAATAGGTCTTGAAGTACTCCGGGTCGCCCTGCAGATGGCCTACCGACGATGCCCATATATACTGCAGGCACCAGCCCGAGACCACGGCGTAGTAGCCGGTGATGAGAAAGCCTGTGAGCACGCCCATGTAGCCGATAGCTGACCATGGGGTGCCCCCAGCCAGCTTGCGGTAGGCGCGGGCGGTGTTGGCCTGGCCGTGGCGGCCGATGATGAACTCGCTGACCATGCAGGGTATACCCAGTAGCAGGACGCAGACGACGTAGATGATGATGAACACTGCTCCGCCGTTCTCGCCGGCCATATAAGGGAACCGCCACACGTTGCCAAGGCCTACGGCCGAGCCGGCGGTGGCCAGGATAACCCCCAGTTTGCTGCTGAAGTTTGCTCTCTCTAACTGTGCCATGACTGTAATCTTTGCAATTTGCGTGCAAAAGTACAAAAATTATGTCACTTTTGTATCAAATTCATTCAAAATCTTCCCATCCACACTGATAGTACTGTACACCGACACCTCCCGGCATGAGCCAGTTAGCCAGCGTTTGCTCATACTGCCGCAGCAGGCAGACAGGCGCTTCGACATGCTCGCCGATGGTGATGGCGGTGCTGCTGATACCGAAATACCGCCAAAAACAGAATAATAATTCTGCTTAAAAAAACAAGAAAGTGGCTGAAAATCAACCACTTTCTTTGCTCTCCGATTTTATGCTTGTCGGGATGAGGCGACTCGAACGCCCGACCCCTACGTCCCGAACGTAGTGCGCTACCAACTGCGCTACATCCCGATGCTTTTGAAAGCGGGTGCAAAGTTACTGCATTTTTTTTAATTCCGTGCACTTTTTTAGAGAAAAATTTGCAGAGAAATCAAAAATGGCGTAACTTTGTGGCCAACTAATCTGTTAAACATGAACCGTATCGTCATTTTTACGCTGCTGGTGCTTACCTCTTTTGTGTGCATGGGTAAGGTCAAACAAAACGTTATTAACGTCGAGGCAGGCAACGCAGCAAGTCTGCTCAGTGCCATTGAACAGGCTAACCGGCAGAACGCCGACCCGAAGACGGCCGAATGGCTGTATATCATGATTCCCGACGGCATCTATGACCTGGGCAGCCGTGTGCTGACCACCATCACCGGCCATCGCGTGGCCCTCATCGGCGAGAGCATGACGGGCACCATCATCCAGAACAAGCCAGCCATTGAGGACGAGGGTATCAGCAAGACGGCCACCCTGCGGCTGATGACCAGTGACACCTACCTGCAGGACCTGACCCTGAAGAATGCCATGGACTACTACCGGGCTCAGTCGGCCGGCCGTGCTGTCTGTCTGCACGACAAGGGTACGCGCACCATCTGCAAGCGCGTCAGGATGCTGTCATACCAGGACACCTACTACAGCGACAACTCTACGGGGCAGATGTATATGGAGAACTGCGAGATTCACGGTACGGTAGACTTCATCTGCGGTCCGGCAGACGTTTACTTCAACCGCTGCTCCATCGTCACAGAGCGCCGCACGCTAAACGGCAGTGGCCGCAACGTGATAGCCGCGCCACGCACTGACGACACGCCGTGGGGCTATGTGTTTGAGAGCTGCGCCATCTACAACCGCCTGTCAGAGTTTGTACTGGCACGCGGGTGGAAGGCCACGCCGCACTGCATCTGGCTGAACACCACCCTGATGTCGCCCGAGAAGCTGATTGCCACCCGCTTCGACCCCCGGGGCATGCGCACCGTGCAAAGCGACTTCAAGGAGTTTCACACCATGGATGCCGAGGGCCGCGACATCACGCCGGCGTCAAACGTCGTGACGTTTACCCTGGACGACGAAAAGAACACCGTGGAGACCATTCTCACGGCGGCTGAAGCCCGGAAATACCGGTTAGAAAAAATCTTCCCCGACTGGAGGCCGGAGAAGATGGTGTGTAAGATGGCCAAGCGCATAGCACGGCTGAGGCGCTGAGCCCGCTACTTATACTGTTTGCAGAACTGGATATACTCATCGCAACGCGATACGTACTTGCTGGTACGTGTCGCGTTCTGCTTTTCAAAGTCGGCCAGCGCGGCGAAGGCCCGATACTGGGCAGCACGCCTGTTAGGACGGTGGTCATAGTCATAGGTCTTCTCGTTCCAGACATCTTCATACCACTTCTGGGGATTCAGGTAGCCGTATGACATGGCAAAGAGCGCCTTCTCCTTCAGCTGGAAATCAGAGGTGGCACTGGCCTTGCGGAGCAGGGCGTAAGCCTTGGCAGCCAGGTCGGTCTCATTGGCACGCACAGTGTCGCCGCAGCTCTTGCCGTCGCGCATGAGGAACCAGCAGTCGCCCGTATAGCTGGCCTGGGCATAGCGCACGGCCAGGTCGTAGTAGCACTGCTCCAGCGCCTTCTCCTTCAGCACGTTCAGCTTGGCCTCCAGGGCCTGCACCTCCCTGACAAAGGCCAGCTTGGGGTTCGTCTTCACCTCGCGGGGCTGGCTCTTGTCGTCCTCGTTGCCCCACTGGCGCCTGATCCACGGCTCGACGCTGGTCTTGCGGAAGGCGGCATAGTAGGCATAGCCCTTCTGCTGGTAGAACGACAGGGGCACCTTCTTGAGCCACTCCGTGGCCTTGTCCCACTGACAGAGCCGCATGTATTTCGTAGCCACCAAATCGTTCATCGTGGCCTGGTAGTCAGAAGCCTCAGGGTAGTTCTTCAGTCCGTTTTTCAGGTAGCGGTCGAGGGCATTCTGCGCGGGCGATGTCCTGTAGTCCATGTAGGCCAGCAGCGATGCCACCTTGATGGTGTCGATGCACGCCTCATACTCGGCACAGCCCGTGAGCTTCTCGATGGCCAGCAGACGGACGGGCTGCCGCTCGTAGCGCTTCATGAGCAGCTGGTGGGCTATGCGGCTCTGGGCAGCCAGGAAGAATCCGTCGTCCTTCGTCTTCTGCTGAAGCCATGCCATCTCCTTGGCCACGTAGTTGTCGAAGGCCTCGCCGCTCTTCATCTGCGAGCCGGTGATATAGAACTTCAGCACCCTGACGTTGTCCTTCATGCGCTGTGTGCCGTTGAGTGCTTCGGCCTTGGCAATGTCGGCAGCCCCCTGCTTCGTGTTGCCGAAGAGATACTCCAGCCATGCCTTGGCCGACTGCCACATCGCAGGGACGTCGGTCTTACCATCACGCACCACCTGCTCGCAGAGCTGGCACATCTGCATGGCCTCCTGGCGGGTGATGTTGCGGATGAAGAGCTTGCCGCCGATGGCATCCTTGTCGTTGGCGGCGTCGATAGCCTCCTGGGCGTTGCTCACGAAGTCCTTCAGCAGGAACGGCAGGACGGCAGAGTCAGGCTGGCGCTGGTACTCCTGACGGATGGCCGCACAGGAGCGTTTCTTATAGTACATCGTCATCAGACTCTCCCAGTCGCCCTGTGCAGCGAAGGTCTGGGCAGCCTCCTGGTCGTTGCCCGTCTTGTAGAGGGCACCGGCGTAGATGTTGAGCATCATGTCGCGGTAGACGCTGTTGATGAGCTTGCTGGCCGTGGTGTTCCAGAAGGTGACGTTCTGTGCGTGCTGCCCCAGCATCATGTTACAGCGCATGAGCAGCAGGGCGTGCTGAGAGCGCAGCCGTGTCTTAAGCTTTGTCTGGGCGTAGTTGCGGACGGCCGTCAGCGTCTGGCGGCGCTTGGCCAGCTGCTGCTTGGTGGGGTAGTCCCACTGCTCCTGCCGTTTCTCCTCAACGCACTTCAGGTACTTCTCCAGGTTCTGGATGTAGCTGACCATGAGCTGGTCGTTCTTCTGGCGTGCCTTCTTGACCGCCTCTTCGGCGTCAAACCAATAATACTCCTCTGTCGAGCCCAGATAGGCTTTCCAGTTGTCGTCGCATGTCTGTTCCACCCGGCTTCTGAACTCCTGCGGGTCGTAGGGGCTGAACAGATAGCTGTTGTTGGTGTCGAACCAGAGGCAGGCGGCTGCGGGCAGCGTGAGTGCCGCCAGCAGACTAATGATGATAAATCGCTTCATAGGTTTCAGGATGATATCTGTTGATGTTTTCTGTGTCTAAATGATAGGTGAGTATAGCGCGGCTCAGCTCCGGGCGCCGGCTTTCTAACGCAGCCTTTGCCCTCAGTATCTCCTCGGCCTCTACCGTATGCTCTATACGCACGCCGTGGATGGTGCGCTGCCAGCTGTAGACGGGGTAGGCGGCCGCCAGCGGCAGGCTGTAGGCTTTCAGGCGGCTGAGGTAAGGTGCCACGTCGCGCATGTCGAGGATAGGGTTACGTTCCATGAACTTCCTCGGGTCGCCGGTGTTGTAGACCATCAGCACGCCATAGTCGGCCGGCGGTGCAGGCATGGACAGCTGGTGAAGGCGGATGGTGGTGGATAATTGAAAATTGAAGATTGAAGATTGAAGATTGATCTCTTCGAGGAAACGATAATACGTCTTGCGGCTACGGTCGGTGTAGTCGCAGTCAATCTGTATTTCGCGGACGTCGCGGATGTCGTTGGTCTCGTTCATCTGGCAGATACGCTCCACCAGCTTCCTGGCCAGTCCCTCGTGCTGCTGGTGCATGCAGTCCTCGGTGATATACACCGTAGGCACCACCTCGATGCCGGCGGGCAGGGTGTCGCTGAAGGTCAGCGTGGCATTGGGCATAGGCTCGCCGTCGCGCATCACCACGTCGAAGTAGCGGCAATACACCTTGTTGATATGATAACGGTCAAGGAAAGCCCGCTCCGCAGAGTCCAGCCTGAGGTCGGTACGCCAGTAGTACACGGCGTTGCCCACAGGCAGCCTCTGTTCTGTTGTCTGACACGCAACAGTCAGCAGGGCCGTTGCCAGTATCACTATGAGCTGTCTGTAGGTCACAGCAATTCGGGCAGTTGGAAGAGCTTGGTGCTGTTAGAGCCTTTGATGAGGATGAGCCGTCCTTCAACAGGGGCTGCGGCCAGGGCTGCCTTCACCTCGTCAACGTCGGCAAACTTGCGGTAGGGCGACTCTATGGCCTGGAACTCGCTGCCAACGAGCCACACCTCGTCAAGGTCGCACTGGCCTATAAAGTCGACAATCTTCTGGTGCTCCTTCTGGCTCGACTTGCCCAGCTCGCCCATCATGCCGAGGATAGCCATCTTAGGACCGCCCTCCATCAGCCGGAAGTTCTCCAGGGCGGCGCGCATGCTGCTGGGGTTGGCGTTATAGGCATCGACCACCAGGCGGTTCTTCGCCGTCACCGTCAGCTGCGAGCGGTTGTTGGTAGGCTTGTAGGCGGCCAGAGCTTCGTTAATCTGTGCCGGCTCCACGCCGAAGTTCAGGCCCACGGCAATGGCCGCCATCATGTTGTCAAGGTTATAGCTGCCGATGAGCTGTGTCTGCACCTCATACCACTGCGGCTGTTCGCCACGCTCCTCGAGGTTCGTGTCAGACTCACGCCAGCGGAACTTCAGGAAGGGGGCGCAGGCGACCACCTCGCCGCAGGTGCAGCCCTCGACATTCTCAACGTTCGAGCTGTAGGGGGCCACCCAGACATTGTCGGGCAGGATGTCCATCAGCCGCTCGTTGTCGACATTGATGAACACCAGCGACTCGCCCCGCCGACCCAGGAAGTCGTAGAGCTCGCCTTTGGTCTTCACCACGTTCTTGAACGAGCCGAAGCCCTGCAGGTGAGCCCGTCCCACGTTGGTAATCAGACCGCAGGTAGGCTCGGCCGTCTCAGCCAGTGTGCGGATGTCGCCGGGGTGGCTGGCACCCATCTCGATGACGGCGATATCGTGCTCCTTGGTCAGGCGGAACAGCGTCTTCGGCACCCCCACGTCGTTGTTGAAGTTGCCCTGGGTGAAGAGCACGTTGTACTTCTGGCTGAGGACGGCCGCTATCAGCTCCTTCGTCGTGGTCTTGCCGTTGGTGCCGGTGATGCCGATGACGGGAATGTCGAACTGACGGCGGTGCTCACGGGCCAGGTCCTTGAAGGTCTGGAGGGTGTCTTCGACATAAATAAAGCCCCCTCCAACTCCCCCGAAGGGGGAGAGAAACGAACCGCCCTTCCCCCCTTCGGGGGGATTGAGGGGGGCTCCTTCGGGGGAGTTGGAGGGGGCTTCAACGATGGCATAGGAGCAGCCCTGCTCCAAGGCTTTCTGCGCAAACTGGTTGCCGTCGAATTTCTCGCCTTTCAGTGCCAGGAAGATACTTCCTTCAGGACAGTTACGACTGTCGGTCGTTATACAGGGATGCTCCTGATAGAGCTTGTAGAGTTGCTTGATGGTCATGTCTGTAACAAATTTTTGCTGCAAAGTTAGGAAATAAATCTCAATAATGAATGCTGCTCTCGAAATTATTTCGCTTTGCTTGCAAAGAATTATGAATTTCTTTGTATCTTTGTGGGCGAAATGGAATATTCGATTCAAGTGAAGGGCAGACTGCTGGACTTTGCCCAGCCACAGGTGATGGGCATCCTGAACGCGACGCCCGACTCATTCTTTGCCGGCAGCCGCTGCCAGACGGAGCAGGACGTGGCCCAACGGACACGACAGATAATCAGCGAGGGAGCAGCCATCATCGACGTAGGCGCATGCTCCACCCGTCCCGGCAGCGAGCCCGTCAGCGAGGCCGAGGAGATGGAACGGCTGCGGCGGGCATTGTCCGTCATACGCAGCGAGCAGCCCGATGCCGTCGTCTCCGTCGACACGTTCCGGCCTGACGTTGCCCGCATGGCTGTAGAGGAGTATGGAGCCGACATTATCAACGATGTCAGGCCCGGGAAAGCCATGTTCCGCATGGTCAGCAGGCTTCGCGTACCTTATATTATAATGTCGTCGCAGCCCACCATGCGCCAGATACTGCTGACGTTTGCCGAGCAGGTGCAGCAGCTGCGCGACCTCGGACAGAAGGACATCATCCTCGACCCCGGCTTCGGCTTCGGCAAGACACTGGAGCAGAACTACGACGTGCTGCGCGACCTGACACAGCTGCACGCCCTGGAGCTGCCCATACTGGTCGGCGTATCGCGTAAGTCCATGATATACAAGCTGCTGGACACGACGCCCGCCGAGGCCCTGAATGGCACCACGGTGCTTAACACCATGGCCCTGCAGAAGGGCGCCAGCATCCTCCGCGTCCACGATGTCAGGGCAGCAGCAGAGTGCATCGCCCTCACGGAAAAAGTCTAACCGCCAAACTGTCAAAATAAGAATATGTTCCTCGAATTCGGACTGAAAGACATCATCGACATTCTGCTGGTGGCACTGATGCTCTACTACATCTACCGTCTGATGCGCGACTCACGCTCACTGAACGTGTTCATCGGCATCCTGGTGTTTGTGGTAGTATGGATTTTCGTCTCAGGAGTCCTGGAGATGCGCCTGCTGGGCACCATCCTCGACAAGCTGGTCAGCGTGGGCGTCATAGCCCTTATCGTGCTCTTTCAGGAGGACATCCGCAAGGTGCTCTACAATCTGGGCGCCCACCAGCGGGTACGCCGCCTGGCCGATTTCTTCACGTCGAAGAAGACGCGTGAGAAGAAGAAGGCTGACATCAAGCAGGATATCTTGCCCGTCGTCATGGCCTGCATGAACATGAGCCGCGCCAAGGTGGGCGCCCTCATCGTCTTTGAGCGCACCATGCCGTTAGACGATGTCGTCTCCACCGGCGACCGTATCGATGCCAACATCAACCAGCGGCTCATTGAAAATATCTTCTTCAAGAACTCGCCGCTGCACGACGGTGCCATGATCATCTCGCAGCACCGCATCAAGGCCGCCGGCTGCATCCTGCCCGTCAGTCACGACATGGACATCCCCAAGGAGCTGGGGCTGCGCCACCGCTCGGCCATGGGCATCTCGCAGGAGAGCGACGCCCTGGCTATCGTCGTCAGCGAGGAGACGGGTGGCATCTCTGTGGCCGTCCGCGGTGAGTTCCGCCTGCGCCTCTCGGCCGAGGAGCTGGAAAGCATCCTGACCCAGGATATGAACTAAACGTAAAGGTTTTCACTTAATTTTCTGAAAAATAATCTTAATACTGACGGCATTCGGATTATTTTTACTAACTTTGCAGTCAGCAAGTAATCTGAAACATTTTTTATTATAAAAACAAACTATGGATTTATTAAGTCAAATTGTAGCGCGCGCTAAGAGTAACAAGCAGCGCATCGTGCTCCCCGAAGCTGAGGAGGAGCGTACCCTCTGTGCAGCCGACAAGGCCCTGGCTGACGACATCGCCGACATCGTCCTCATTGGTAACCCCGCCAAGGTAGAGGCTCTGGCCAAGGAGAAAGGTCTGCAGAACATTGGCAAGGCCACACTCATCGACCCTGAGAACTACGAGAAGAGCGAGGAGCTGGCCGAGAAGCTGGCCGAGATCCGCAAGTCGAAGGGCATGACCATCGAGCAGGCCCGCGAATTGGTGAAGAACCCCCTCTATCTGGGCTGTATGATTATCAAGACCGAAGGTGCCGACGGTCAGATCAGCGGTGCCCTGTCTACCACTGGCGACACTCTGCGTCCTGCCCTGCAGATTATCAAGTGCCAGCCCGGCATCACCTGCGTCAGCGGTGGTCTGCTGCTCATCTCCAAGGAGAAGCAGTATGGTGAGGACGGCGTCCTCGTCGTGGGCGACGTGGCCGTCACCCCGATGCCCGATGCTGCCCAGCTCTCACAGATTGCTGTCTGCACAGCCCAGACCGCTAAGTCGGTGGCCGGCTTTGCCGATCCCCGCGTGGCCATGCTGAGCTTCTCGACGAAGGGTTCTGCCAAGCATGAGGTCTGCGACAAGGTTATTGAGGCTACCCGTCTGGCCAAGGAGCTCGACCCCAGCCTGAAGATCGACGGCGAGCTGCAGGCCGATGCCGCCCTCGTTCCCAGCGTAGGTGCCAAGAAGGCTCCCGGCTCTGAGATTGCCGGCAAGGCCAACGTCCTGGTATTCCCCAACCTTGAGGTGGGCAACATCGGCTATAAGATGGTGCAGCGCCTTGGCGACGCCATTGCCATCGGCCCGATTCTCCAGGGTATCGCCCGTCCGGTGAACGACCTCTCGCGTGGCTGCTCCGTTGATGACATCTACTACATGATTGCCATCACCGCCTGCCAGGCCATGGATGCCAAAAAGTGAAGAGTGAAACAGGAATTTAAATAAACTAAAGGACAGAAATTATTATAATTATTATAATTTTTCTTGAATGACAAGACAGGAGTATAAGGACATTTACGACATCGTCGGAGTTGCTCAGGAAGTACACAAGACACTCGGACGCGGGCTTTCAGAACTCATATACCAAGAAGCGATGGCCATTGAGATGCAAGAACGTGGACTGAAGTTTGAACGTGAAAAGCAGCTGAACCTTTACTACAAAGAGCACCTAATGGAGAAAACCTACTTTGCCGATTTCTACTACCAGGGAGTTCTTGTAGAATTGAAAGCCGTCGAGAAAATCCTGCCCGAACATCGTTCGCAATTATTCAATTATATGCGGATAACCAAGCAGGTCAGAGGAGTACTTATTAACTTTTGCGAAAAAAGTCTGCGTGCCGAACGATACCTTTACCAGCCAGAGGCAGACAAGTTTGTTCTGCTGACTCAAGCGAATTATAAAATTTATATCGGCGAATAAAATTATAATAATTATAATAATTTCTGTCCAAATCAAAGATAAAAACGAATGAAGATATTAGTATTAAACTGTGGTTCGTCCTCTATCAAGTACGCTCTGTACAACATGGACGACAAGAGTGTGATGACCAGCGGTGGTGCCGAGCGCGTGGGCCTGGACGGTGCCTTTGTAAAGGTGAAGCTGGCTAACGGCGAGAAGAAGCAGATTATGCACGACATCCCCGAGCATACCGAGGGCGTGAAGTTCATCTTCTCACTCCTGACCGACCCTGAGATTGGTGTCATCAAGTCGCTCGACGAGATTGATGCCGTAGGCCACCGCATGGTGCACGGCGGCGAGAAGTTCAACAAGAGTGTCATTCTGACCGACGAGGTGCTGAAGGAGTTTGAGAAGTGCTCTGACCTGGCTCCCCTGCACAACCCCGCCAACCTGAAGGGTGTGAACGCCGTGAAGGAGCTGATGCCCGGTCTGCCTCAGGTAGGCGTCTTCGACACCGCCTTCCACCAGACCATGCCCCCGAAGGCTTACATGTATGCCATCCCTTACGAGCTTTACGAGAAGTACGGCGTCCGCCGCTACGGCTTCCACGGCACCTCCCACCGCTATGTCAGCGCCCGTGCCTGCGAGTTCCTGGGCATCCCCGCTGAGGGCACGAAGATGGTGACCTGCCATGTGGGCAATGGCGGCTCTATCGCTGCTGTGGTCGACGGCAAGTGCGTCGACACGTCCATGGGTCTCACCCCGCTGGAGGGTCTGGTCATGGGCACCCGTTCCGGCGACATCGACGGCGGTGCCGTGACGTTCATTGAGAAGAAGCTCGGTCTGGATGCCGACGGCATGTCGAACCTGCTCAACAAGAAGAGCGGCGTGGCCGGCATCACCGGCGGTTCCAGCGACATGCGCGACGTGGAGAGTGCCGCTAATGCCGGCGACCCGAGAGCCAAGCTGGCCCAGGACATGTATTTCTACCGCATCAAGAAGTACATCGGTGCATACGCTGCTGCCATGGGCGGACTCGACGTCATCGTCTTCACCGCCGGTGTCGGCGAGAACCAGCTCAGCATGCGCTCTGAGGTCTGCAAGGGCCTGGAGTTCCTGGGCGTGAAGTTCGACGAGCAGAAGAACACCAAGCGCGGCGAGGAGTGCATCATCTCGGCCGATGACTCTAAGGTAAAGGTTGTGGTCATCCCCACCGACGAGGAGCTGATGATTGCCACCGACACCATGAACCTGCTGTAAGCTATCTCCACATCTCCTGCAACACCCCGAGCGAACGGAGCTCGGGGAA